>VYLE01000415.1_pt1 | contig 25455 bp, 23 predicted proteins | sample 5114391 | NCBI WGS metagenome assembly VYLE01 (sample SAMN12291771, study PRJNA351875) | freshwater metagenome | isolation source: freshwater lake | place: USA: Michigan, Kent Lake | collected 2013-08-15
GGACGGCATCGCCAACGGCGTGCAGGTCCTCCAGGCCGCCAACACCGGTATCACCTCGCTGCAGAAGCTGATCGACTCCGCGAAGTCGATCGCCAACCAGGCTCTGCAGACCACCGTGGGCTACTCCACCAAGTCGAATGTCTCCGCAACGATCTCGGGCGCGACTGCGGCCGATCTGCGCGGCACGACGAGCTATGCCAGCACCGTTGCCAGCAGCAACGTGCTGTATAACGGCACGGCGGGCGGCACCACGGCGGCGAACAGCACGTCGACGCTGGGCGCCACCCTCGGCGCGTTCACGGGTACGGCGGGCACCGCCGGCGACGGCACCACGGCGCTGACCGGCACCATCACCCTGATCGCCACCAACGGCACCACCGCCACCGGCCTGCTCGGCAATGCCCAGCCCGCCGATGGCGACACGCTGACGGTGAACGGCAAGACCATCACCTTCCGTTCGGGTGCCGCTCCGGCCTCGACCGCGGTGGCGTCCGGCTCCGGTGTCAGCGGCAACCTCGTCACCGACGGCAACGGCAACACCACCGTCTATCTCGGCACGGCGGGTACCCCGGCTGCGACGGTCAACGACCTGCTCGCCGCCGTCGATATCGCCAGCGGCGTGAAGACGGTCTCGATCAGCGCGGGTGCTGCGACCATCTCCACCAGCGTCAACCAGACCGCCTCGAGCGTCGGCTCCGCCAAGGTCACGCTGAACAGCTCCACCGGCGCCGATCTCAGCGTCACCGGCAAGGCTGACCTGCTCAAGGCGCTCGGCCTGAGCTCGTCTGTCGGCGGCGGCAACGCCACCGTGACGGTCGCCCGTACCACGAGCGCAGGCTCGCTGGGCTCGACGATCGCCGACGGTGCGACGCTGAACGTGAACGGTCACGTCATCACGTTCAAGAATGCGCCGACCCCGGGCACCACAGGTGCGCCGTCCGTCGCGACCGGCTACGGTGCCAGCGGTGCGCTCGTCACCGACGGTGCCGGCAACTCGACCGTCTATTTGCAGTCCGGCAAGATCTCGGACGTGCTGAACGCGATCGACCTTGCCACCGGCGTGCAGACCGCGACCATTGCCAGCGGCGTTGCGACGCTCGCCACCGCCACCGGCCAGACCAACTCGTCGATCAACGCCTCCGGTCAGCTCAAGCTGTCCACCGGCGTCAATGCCGACCTGTCGATCACCGGCACGGGTAACGCGCTGAACGTGCTCGGCCTCGCCGGCAATACCGGCACGGCGACCGCCTTTACTGCGGCCCGCACCTCGGGTGTCGGCGGCCTCACCGGCAAGACCTTGACCTTCACCTCCTTCAGCGGCGGTACGGCGGTCAACGTCACCTTCGGCGACGGTACCAACGGCACGGTCAAGACGCTCGACCAGCTGAACTCGAAGCTGCAGGCCAACAACCTGACCGCGACGATCGATGCCAACGGGCTGCTGACGGTCTCGACCACCAACGACTACGCCTCCGCGACGATCGGCTCCTCGGCCGCGGGCGGCGTGATCGGCGGTACGCTGACCACGGCGCTGACGTTCTCGACGGCTTCCAGCCCCGTCCAGGACACGGTTGCCCAGACCACGCGTTCCAACCTCGTCACCCAGTACAACAACATCCTGAACCAGATCGACTCGACTGCGCAGGACTCCTCGTTCAACGGCATCAACCTCTTGAACGGCGACCAGCTCAAGTTGACGTTCGACGAGACCGGCAAGTCGAGCCTGAACATCACAGGCGTGACCTACAACTCGAAGGGTCTGGGTCTCGCGGCCCTGACCTCGGGAGTCGACTTCATCGACAACGCCGCGACCAACAAGGTGCTGACCAACCTGAACGCCGCGTCCAGCACGCTGCGCTCGGAGGCCTCCGCGCTCGGTTCGAACCTCACGATCGTGCAGGTGCGTCAGGACTTCAACAAGAACCTGATCAACGTGCTGCAGACCGGTTCGTCCAACCTGACGCTGGCCGACACCAACGTCGAAGCGGCGAACAGCCAGGCGCTGTCGACCCGCCAGTCGATCGCGGTCTCCGCGCTGTCGCTGGCCAACCAGTCGCAGCAGAGCGTGCTCCAGCTGCTCCGCTGATCGCGAACGGCATCGCAAGCAACATGGCGGCGGGGCTTCGGCCCCGCCGCTTTCTTTTGCGCAAGAGCCCCGCTCCGCGCTGTCGCTGGCCAACCAATCGCAACAGAGCGTGCTCCAGCTGCTTCGCTAGCGGCCGCAGACGTGAGGGCGTTGCCGGAAGCGGGCTTTCTCGAGCCCGCTTTTTTACGTTCGGGCAGGGGGCTCCAGGCGTGACGACGCTGCGGAAAGTAACCGAAAGTTATGGTTAATGGAGGGTAAGCGCAGAATTTTGCCAGTAATTTCAGGTCGATTGCCGACGCGTGCGCCGCCTCTTTCACGCGTTATGGTGAACCACCACTTAGCGCGCCGCCCTTGTTTCACCCTTTGTTAGCCATGTTCGCGCAGGCTGTTCCCGTCACTCGATCCGAAGCGATCGAACGAAGACGCGTAAGCCAGAAGGGTAAGAGTCATGTCAGGTATTGTTCTCTCTGCGTCGGTTCGCCAGAACCTCCTCTCGCTGCAGTCCACCGCCGATCTTCTCGCCACCACACAGAACCGTCTGTCGACTGGTAGAAGCGTCAATACGGCCCTGGACAATCCCACCAACTATTTCACCGCCCAGTCGCTCGACAACCGCGCCAGCGACATCAACAATCTGCTCGACAGCATCGCCAACGGCGTGCAGGTCCTGCAGGCCGCGAACACCGGCCTGACGTCGCTGCAGAAGCTGATCGACAGCGCCAAGTCGATCGCCAACCAGGCTCTGCAGACCACCGTCGGCTACTCCACCAAGTCGAACGTCTCCACCACCATCGCCGGTGCGACCGCCGCCGACCTGCGCGGCACCACGTCCTTCGCGAGCGCGACAGCCAGCAGCAACGTGCTCTATAACGGCACGGCGGGCGGCACCACGGCAGCGAACAGCACCACGACGCTCGGCGCCACCATCGGCTCCTTCACGGGCACCGCGGGCACGGCCGGCGACGGCACCACCGCGCTGACCGGTGCCATCACCCTGATCGCCACCAACGGCACCACCGCCACCGGCCTGCTCGGCAACGCCCAGCCCGCCGACGGCGACACGCTGACGGTGAACGGCAAGACCATCACCTTCCGCGCGGGCGCCGCCCCGGCCACGACCGCGGTGGCGTCCGGCTCCGGCGTCAGCGGCAACCTCGTCACCGACGGCAACGGCAACACCACCGTCTATCTCGGAACGGCGGGCACCCCGGCTGCGACGGTCAACGACCTGCTCGCCGCCGTCGACATCGCCAGCGGCGTGAAGACGGTCTCGATCACCTCGGGTGCCGCGACGATCTCCACCAGCGTCAACCAGACCGCCTCCAGCGTCGGCGCCGGCAAGGTCACGCTGAAGAGCTCGACCGGTGCGGATCTCAGCGTCACAGGACGGTCCGACCTGCTCAAGGCCCTCGGCCTGACGACCTCCTCGGGCGCGGGCAATTCCACCGTCAACGTGAACCGCACCCAGAGCGCGAGCTCGCTCGGCTCGATCATCACAGATGGTTCGTCATTGAACGTCGACGGTCACGTCATCACGTTCAAGAACGCGCCCGTCCCGGGCACCACGGGTGCGCCGGCCGTCGCGAGCGGCTATGGCGCGAACGGCTCGATCGTCACCGACGGCAACGGCAATTCGACGGTATATCTGCAATCGGCCACTGTGGCCGACGTGCTGAACGCCATCGATCTCGCCACCGGAGTCCAGACCGCCACGGTCGGAGCCAGCGGCACGGCCACGCTCGCGACCGCCACCGGCCAGTCGAACTCGACGATCAACACGTCGGGTCAGCTCAAGATCTCGACCGGCGTCAATGCCGACCTGGCGATCACCGGCACCGGCAATGCGCTGAACGTGCTCGGCCTTGCCGGCAACACCGGCACGGCGAGTGCCTTCACCGCGGACCGCACGTCGGGCATCGGCGGCATCGCCGGCAAGACCCTGACCTTCACCTCCTTCAACGGCGGTACGGCGGTCAACGTCACCTTCGGCGACGGCACCAACGGCACGATCAAGACGCTCGACCAACTGAACGCGAAGCTCCAGGCCAACAACCTTGCGGCGACGATCGACGCCAACGGGTTGCTGACCATCACCACCTCGAACGAGTATGCGTCTTCGACGATCGGCTCGACAGCTTCGGGCGGCGTGATCGGCGGCACACTGACCTCGGCGCTGACGTTTTCGACGGCTTCCAGCCCCGTCGCGGACTCGGTCGCCCAGACGACGCGTGCCAATCTGGTCTCGCAGTACAACAACATCCTGAACCAGATCGACACCACCTCGCAGGACTCCTCGTTCAACGGCGTCAACCTGCTGAACGGCGACCAGCTCAAGCTGACGTTCGACGAGACCGGCAAGTCGAGCCTGAACATCACCGGCGTGACCTACAACTCGAAGGGTCTCGGTCTTGCCGCGCTGACCGTCGGCGTCGACTTCATCGACAACGCCGCGGCCAACAAGGTGCTGACCAACCTGAACTCGGCGTCGAGCACGCTGCGCTCGGAAGCTTCGGCACTCGGCTCGAACCTCTCGGTGGTGCAGGTGCGTCAGGACTTCAACAAGAACCTGATCAACGTGCTGCAGACCGGTTCGTCCAACCTGACGCTGGCCGACACCAACGTCGAGGCGGCCAACAGCCAGGCGCTGTCGACCCGCCAGTCGATCGCGGTCTCCGCTCTCTCGCTGGCGAACACCTCGCAGCAGAGCGTGCTGCAGTTGCTGCGCTAATAAATATCTGAAATCGTTACAAGAAATCGAGCGGCGGGGCCTTTGCCCCGCCGCTCTTTTTTGCGTCCAGGGCCGGGGCAGGGCATTCACCCCGCATTAACCGTAACTCTTAAGTCGCCGTTAACCATACTTTAAAGGACACCCCCTAAGACTCGACCAAAGCCCGCTTTCGAGATCGGCGAGGCCCGATTCGTACCCGGTTCCGCGCTTCAAGAGGAAGACCTGCCAATGTCCAACATCGTTCTCTCGGCGTCAGTTCGCCAGAACCTGTTGTCGCTGCAGTCCACGGCCGACCTGCTGGCCACGACGCAGGAGCGGCTGTCGACCGGGAAGAAGGTCAACACGGCGCTCGACAATCCCACCAACTTCTTCACCGCGCAGGGCTTGGACAACCGGGCAAGCGACATCAGCAATCTCCTGGACGGCATCAATAACGGCGTTCAGGTGCTCCAGGCCGCCAATACCGGCATCACGTCGCTGCAGAAACTGATCGATTCCGCCAAATCCATCGCCAATCAGGCGCTGCAGACCACGGTCGGCTACTCGACCAAGTCGAACGTCTCCACCACCATTCCCGGCGCGACGCCTGCCGACCTGCGCGGCACCACCTCCTATGCCAGCGCGACCGCCAACAGCAACGTGCTCTATACCGGCGCCGCCGGCGGCGTGACACCGGTCACCGGCACGGCCGCACTCGGCGCCTCGCTCGGGTCCAACGCCGGCACCCTGAACGGCGCCGCGGCGACCGCGGCCGACGGCACCACCGCTTTGGCCGGCGGCAACACGCTGCTGGGCGTCACGACATCGACGACATTCTCAACGCCGCCTGCGGATGGCGACACCATCACCGTGAACGGCAAGACCATCACGTTCCGGACCGGGACCGCGCCCACCACGCAGCCGACCGGCTGGGGACTCGACGCCAGCGGGCACATCGCCACGGACGGCAACGGCAACTCGATCGTCTATGAAGGCACGGCGGCGGCGCCCGCGGCCACCGTCAACGACGTCCTGACCGCAATCGACCTCGCCAGCGGCGTGAAGACCGCGACGATCAGTGCCGGTGCCGCGACGATCGCGACGAGCGGTGCGACCGTCGGCACTGTCCAGACCCCGTCGTCGATCGCGGCCGGCAAGGTCACGCTGAAGAGCTCGACCGGCGCCGATCTGAGCGTGACCGGCAAGGCCGATTTCCTCAATGCCCTCGGCCTGACGACCGCGACCGGTGCAGGCCAGGCCACCGTCACGGCGAACCGCTCCACCACCGCCGGTTCGCTCGGAACCCTGGTCAAGGACGGCTCGACGCTGAACATCGACGGCCACACCATCACCTTCAAGAACGCGCAGACGCCGCAATCCGCGGCGAGCGTGACTTCGGGCGGCGTGAACGGCAACATCGTCACCGACGGCAACGGCAACTCGACGGTCTATATCCAGAGCGCGACGCTCACCGACCTGCTCAACTCGATCGACCTCGCCACCGGCGTGAAGACGGCCAGCATCTTCAACGGCGCTGCGACCCTGTCGACGACCTCCGGCCAGATCCCGTCGTCGGTGAATTCGAGCGGCCAGCTCGCGCTGTCGACCGGCGTCAATGCCGACCTGTCGATCACCGGCACCGGCAATGCGCTGAGCGCCTTCGGGCTCAGCGGCAATACCGGAACCGCGACCGCATTCACGGCCGCGCGCACCTCCGGTGTCGGCGGCATCAGCGGCAAGACCCTGACCTTCACCTCCTTCAACGGCGGCACGCCGGTCAACGTCACCTTCGGCGACGGCACCAACGGCACGGTCAAGACGCTGGACCAGCTGAACGCGCAGCTCCAGGCCAATCATCTGACCGCGACGATCGATGCCAACGGCGTGCTCACCGTGACCACCGTCAACGAATACGCCTCGTCGACGCTCGGTTCGTCGACCGCGGGCGGCGTCGTCGGCGGCACGATCACCGGCGTGCTCGCTTTCACGACCGCGCAGCCCCCGGTGCAGGATCCGGTCGCCCAGACCGCGCGCTCCAACCTGGTCAACCAGTTCAACAACATCCTGGCGCAGATCGACACGACCTCGCAGGACTCCTCCTTCAACGGCGTCAACCTGCTCAACGGCGACACGCTCAAGCTCGTGTTCAACGAGACCGGCAGCTCGACGCTCAGCATCAACGGCGTGGTGTTCAATGCGGCCGGCCTCGGCCTCAGCAACCTCGTCAACGGCGTCGACTTCATCGACAACGGCGCGACCAACAAGGTGCTCGCGAGCCTGAACGCGGCCTCGAGCACGCTCCGCTCGGAAGGCTCGACGCTCGGTTCGAATCTCTCGATCGTGCAGGTCCGTCAGGATTTCTCCAAGAACCTGATCAACGTGCTGCAGACCGGTTCGTCGAACCTCACGCTCGCCGACACCAACGAGGAAGCGGCCAACAGCCAGGCGCTGTCGACGCGCCAGTCGATCGCGGTCTCCGCGCTCTCGCTGGCGAACCAGTCGCAGCAGAGCGTGCTGCAGCTGCTCCGCTAATTTCGCAGCGCAAGCTCGCGAATCGAAACGTCGCGGCGGGGCTAATGCCCCGCCTTTCTTTTGAACGAGACCATCAAGGCGCGATTAGCCGAGATCATGATGCACCGTGAGAGTCACGTTTACAGCGTACACGCGTGCATCTAGCCTTGCTTCGGAGAAGCTCTGTGCGCCCCGTAATATTCCGGAGTGCTTCAATGCGCTCACGTAAGCAAATCTTAAGCGGTGCTGCCTAGGGTTGGGAAAGAAATCCTTAAGCCCTTTCAACGGGCTGGGACGCTTCCAAGGTGTGATTGATGTCGAATTCTGCTGCCTCGGCCTACGCGCGTGTTGCAACCACCACTGCATCTCCTCGCGATGTCGAGGCGCAGACTCTGCTCAAGGCTGCCAACAAGCTTCAGGATGCGGTGAACAATGCCGATCCGTTCAGCGAGCAGACCACGCAGGCCCTGATGTTCAATCGCAAGCTCTGGACGATCTTCCTCAGCGAAGCCATGCGCGACACCAATCCGCAGCCGCTCGACGTTCGCCAGAAGATCGCGAACATCAGCGTATTCGTGCTGAGCCAGACCGCCGCGCTCCAGATGAGCCCGCAGTTCGATCACTTCCGTCCGCTGATCGAGATCAATCGCAATATCGCTGCCGGTCTGTCGGGCCGGCCGTGACGGGCGCCCGTCATGGCCGACATCATGAGCATCCTGTCGACGGCGTATAAGTCCAACGTTCTCTCGAGCACGTCCGGCTCGTCGAAATACGTCGCCGTCGATTCCAAGCAATATCAGGGCAATTGGTCCGGCACCTATCCCGACGGCAAGAGCTTCTCGCTCGACATCTCGCGGGTCGACGGCTTTCGCGCCCAGGTGCATTACCAGAGCGGTGCCACGTCGCAGTACCAGCAGGTGCTGATCAAGGATTCGTCGTTCCGCTTCGGAAATACCAAGTTCACGCTGACGGGCGATGGCAAGGCCCAGATCAAGAACGTCGTGACCGACCCCGTGACCGGCTCGACCTATCTCGACAGCGCGGTTGCCACGCGCGACAGCTGACCGTCAGGCGTTGCGGTCCGTATTGGGCGGACGGGACGGTTCGGACTTCATATCCAGGGCATGGAAGTAGGCCCGGCGGCGCAGCATCGCCTCATCGGGGAATTGCGTCACCACCGCATCGGTCTTGTCGTTGACCACCTGGAAGACGAGAGACGCGGCCGCCTGGTCGAACACGACCTGTCGCGAGATGTTCTCGTTGCCGTGAAGATCGTTGCGTGCAGGCACGCCGGGATCCGCGGCCGGTACAGTCTGGCTCACGGGGAGTTCGGTTTGCACGGCCTCGTTCGCCGCCGGATTCGACGTCGTTACGATCTGCGCGGGGGCCGGGATCCCCACCGGCCTGATGCTGAAATCTGTACTCATGGCAGCCTCCTGGTTGCCTTACGTGAGTCAAATCCCAACCCCTCTCAATGCGCAACCATGGACTACCAGGATTGAACACCCGGTAACGAAACGTGCCTAACCTCGCGCACACGGCGGTGCGCGATTTTGTCTAAAATTCGAGGAGAAAATCGTGCTCGCTTACAGCGAGCGGCTGACCGTGAGCGGCGTGATGTGACGCGGTCCGGGTGCCGCGCGTCGTCCCGCGGCGGTGTAGGTGTTCGGCACGTTGCGCTTCTGGATCTCGGCATTGACGCCGCGTACGACGCTTTCCGACACCGCGTGCGCGGTGGCGAGCACGGTGAGATTGACCTGAAGCATCGCGCGGAACGCATCGTGGTGGCGATGCAGCGTCGACAGCAGCTCCGGCGCCGATTTCGCCAGCAGGGGCTGGTTCGCCTTCAACTGGCCGACGGCGCCGACATAGTTGCGCGACAGCTCCTGCTTCCTGCTTTCCAGCATCACGGCCTCGCGGACCTTGCCCGCGCGCACCAGTTCGGTCTCGCGCTCGATCAGGGCGAGCAGGGCGTTCATCGCATCCATCAGGTCTTCCGCGAGCTTGCGCGCCTCTGCGCCGGCGGGCGCTGTCACCGGACGCTGTGGCTGACGTGATGCGTTGAAGTGGTTCATCTCGATCGACCTTATGCCGTGCGAATGGTCTTCGCCTGCTGCATGATCAGGGTACGGTAGACTTCCGTGGCGACGCCGACGCCGCCCGCCTGCGCGAAATTCTTGGAATATTGCTCGGTGAGCATGGAGCGCCAGACGCCGGTGCCGGGCGTGTCGCCGAAGGGACCTTCGCCCTTCAGGCCCGTCGTCATCTGCGAGAACATGCTGTTGAGGAACATGGCCTCGAAGTCGGTCGCCGTCTTCTGCGCCCTGGCTTGCTGTTTCGGCGAGACCTTTTGAAGGGCGGCGGCGAGGTCGAAATCGGGCCGGCCGTTGCGGCTCTCCACCGAGAAGGCGGAACTGACGACGTGGGCGGTGCTGATCATGCCGGTCTGCATCACATCACCTCGATGTCGGCTTCGATGGCGCCGGCAGCCTTGATCGCCTGGAGAATGCTGATGAGGTCGCGAGGGCCGATGCCGAGGCCGTTGAGACCGTCGACGAGCTGCTGCAGCGAGACGCCGTCCTTGACGACGGCGAATTTCTTGCCGTCCTCGGTGACGCTGACGCCGGTGCGCGGCGTCACCACGGTGCGGCCGCGCGACAGCGGGTTGGGCTGGCTCACCTGCGGACTCTCGGAGATGGTGACGGTGAGATTGCCCTGGGCCACGGCGACGGTCGCGACGCGGACGTCCCGACCCATCACGATGATGCCGCTGCGCTCGTCGATGACGATCTTGGCGGCGAGGTCAGGATCGACCTGGAGCTGCTCGATCTCGGTGAGGAAGGCGACGACGTTGCCCTTGAACTCCGGCGGGATCGACAGCTGCACCGTCGAGGGATCCAGCGGTTCGGCGCTCTTGACGCCGAGATAGTCGTTGATGGCGGCCGCGATGCGCTTGGCCGTGGTGAAATCGGCGTTGCGCAGCGCGAGCCTCACATTGGGCAGGCGGTTGAGCGCGAATTCGATCTCGCGCTCGATGATGGCGCCGTTGGCGATGCGGCCGACGGTCGGAACGCCGCGGACGATCTTCGCCGCTTCGCCCTCGGCCTGGAAACCGGAAATCGCGAGCGTGCCCTGTGCGACCGCATAGACGTTGCCGTCGGCGCCGAGCAGGGGAGTGACGAGCAGGGTGCCGCCGCGCAGGTCCTTGGCGTCGCCGAGCGCGGACACCGTGACGTCCATGCGGGTACCCTGCGTCGAGAAGGCCGGCAGATTGCCTGTGACCATCACCGCCGCGACGTTGCCGGTGCGGATCGTGGCGCCGCGGATATTGACGCCCATGCGTTCGAGCATCGCCTGGAGCGACTGCTTGGTGAAGGGGATGTTGTTGAGGGTATCGCCGGTGCCGTTGAGGCCGACCACGAGGCCGTAACCGATCAGCTGGTTCTGGCGGACGCCCTCGATGTTGGCGAGATCCTTGATCCGCGAGGTCGCGGACGCAGAGCCGGCCGACAGCGCCAGCGCCAGCGCTGCACAGGCCATCCCAAGGCCCCTCGCGCGAATCCTCACCCAACGAACGCCTGACATCCTCTGCTCCCCGAGGCTCCTCACATCTCGGACCCGTCCGACACTCCCATGACGAGCTGGTCCGACGCTGTCCTTGCGAGCGCTGTGCCAACTCCCTGCATCGGGGTTAGGTGATTGAAGAGGTTGACTAAACCTGTTTCGACCGCGGTCAGCAGGCGTTGTCTCTGGAGCGCGAAACTGCCGGTCTCCCGGCAGATTTTGCCGGGCCGTTTACCCGCCGTTAACCATAGCGGCGCGAAGCTCGGGCATCGATCACCCGGATTGCTCCGATGCGCATCTACGGACCGAACGGCACCACGCTGGGAACGCCGGCCAGCCAGGCCAGGCGAACCGGCTCCGGCACCTTCGTGCTGCCCGATGCCGGATCGTCGCAGGAGACACGGTCCGCTGCCGCGCCGAAGGCGGCCGCCAATATCGACGCGCTGCTCGCGCTTCAGGGCATCGAGGAGGATCCGGTCGAGCGCCGCAAGCGTTCGGTCGCCCGCGGCAAGACCGCGCTCGACGTGCTCGACGATCTCAAGATGGGCCTGTTATCCGGAAATCTCGACGCATCGACGGTGATGCGCCTGCGCGATGCGGCGGCGAACTTGAAATCGTCGTCCGGCGATCCCGGGCTCGATTCAGTCCTCGCCGAGATCGAACTGCGTGTCGAGGTCGAACTGGCCAAGGCCGGGCAGGCGTAGCGGCAGGCTCTTCCCTCACGCGGCTTCCTGCTTCTGCTGCGCGTCGTAGCGGCGCTGTGCGGCGAGCACGTCCTTCAAATTATGCTCGGCCCAGTCGCGCAACGGATCGACCGCGGCCGCGAGCGTCAGGCCGAGCTGCGTGATCGAATACTCGACCGTGACGGGGACGGTCGCGATGGCGTGGCGCTTGATCAGGCCGTCGCGCTCGAGCGACTTGAGAACCTGGCTCAGCATCTTCTGGGAAATGCCTTCAATGGTCCGGCGCAACTGATTGAAGCGCATGGGCTCGTCGCGGAGCAGGAGCAGGATCAGCACCGCCCATTTGTCGCCGACGCGATCGAGGATCTGGCGGGTCGGGCAGTTTGCGGCAAAGACGTCAGGTGTCATCGTCGGGGTCCTCACGATCCGTTCCGAGGCGCTTGTAATGTCATGCGCCGGTTACTTCGGCGTAATCAGGTAAGCACAAAGTGCGCTCTTAACACCAGCATTCCTTTTGCTATCTAGTCACCGCTAGTTACCACAGAAGCAGAGGAGCCTTCCATGAAAATCGCAGTCGCCGGCGCGTCCGGCCGGGCCGGATCGGAGATCACCAAGGAATTGTCCCGGCGCGGTCATTCGGTCACCGGCATCGCCCGGAACCCCGAGAAGATCGCGGCGCTGCCGCATGTCACGCCCACCAAGGGCGACGTGCTCGACCAGGCTGGCCTGACCAAGCTGTTCGCCGGCCATGATGTGGCGGTGAGCTCGGTGATGTTCCTCGCCAGCGATCCGCACAAGCTGATCGGCGCGGCCAAGGCCTCCGGCGTCGGGCGCTACCTCGTGGTCGGCGGCGCCGGGAGTCTGGAGGTCGCCCTCGGCGTCAAACTGGTCACAACCCCCGGTTTTCCTGCCCAATACAAGGCCGAGGCCGAGGCCGGCTCGGCCTTCCTCGACCTGCTGCGGCAGGAAAAGGAGTTGAACTGGACCTTCATTTCGCCCTCGGCGCTGTTCATCGAGGGCGAGCGGACGGGCAAGTTCCGGCTCGGCACCGACCAGCTTCTCGCAGATGCGAGCGGCAAGAGCTGGATCAGCTTCGCCGACTATGCGATCGCCCTGGTTGACGAGATCGAACGTCCGGCCCATCTGCGCCAGCGTTTCACGGTCGGCTACTAGGTTCTGCGGCCGCCCCCAGGCCCGTCAGGATATACCTTCCTGTGCAAGGGCTTGGGGGCGCCAGTCGGCGCCTCAGGGAAATATTGTCTGTCATCAGAGGCCGCTATATAAGGCCCCGCTCAGCGGACCCCCGGTCCGTGACGAGTCGTTGCTTAGACAGATAGGCCGCCCTTTGGAAAAGTTGAAAAACTACCGACCGACCGAAAAAGAGCCTTTCATGAACGACCGGCAGAAGGAGTACTTCCGCCTGAAGCTCCTCGCCTGGAAGGATGAGATCCTCAAGGAGTCCAAGCTCACCCTGCAAGCCCTGCAGGAGGAGAACGTGAACCATCCCGATCTGGCCGATCGGGCGTCGTCCGAGACCGACCGCGCCATCGAGCTGCGTGCCCGCGACCGCCAGCGCAAGTTGATCGCCAAGATCGACGCCGCGCTTCAGCGCATCGAGGACAACACCTACGGCTATTGCGAGGAAACCGGGGAGCCGATCTCGTTGAAGCGGCTCGAGGCCCGGCCGATCGCGACGCTCTCGGTGGAAGCGCAGGAGCGGCACGAGAAACGCGAGAAGGTCTATCGCGACGAGTAGAGACGGAGCCGCAGCGATGCGGCTCTTTTGTTTTCGGTGAGGCGCGGCGCGCCTTGTCGCGCGCATTTTTCTCAGGTTCCGCGCAGGGCGCGCCGTCGCCCGCCATGATCGCGAAAACTGAATCGCGATCAATGCACTAGGCCGACATCCTCCGTTCTCACGTGAGTTCGGATGAGAAACAGCCTTCACATCAGTTGCGGGGGAGTTTCGCGAGTCGCATCAACGAGATCGGCGCGTTGGTTGATGCATGTGCGCGAAGGGCACGGGGCGTTGCGGTGTGCCGTATCATGCCGACCCGCAAGTGCGCATTTCCATAAAGCCAGACCCGGCTCAACAATCCCTTAAGCGCCCCACGGCCGCCCGCGCTTGTCAGGCTCGGGCGGGAATGCTGAACTGGTCCCTTCTCTTATGGAGTGTGGGAGCGGCGCCGATGGACGACATTCTCGAAGCCGCAAGGGCGATCGCGCTGGCGCGTCGCAATCATACGCCGCTGGCGGCACTCGAACATCCTCCCGCCGACGAGACCGAGGGTTACCGGGTGCAGCGCGCATTGCATGATCTGTTGCTGCCGCAGGTCGGACCGCTGGTCGGCTACAAGATCGGCTGCACCAGCCGCGTCATGCAGGACTATATCGGCATCCCTCATCCATGCGGCGGCGGCGTGTTCCAGAAGGGCGTGCATGACAGCGGCGTCAGCCTGGCGTCCGCCGACTATGTCCGCGTCGGCGTCGAATGCGAGATCGCGGTCCGGCTGAAGCGCGACCTCGCCGCCGGGGAGGCGCCCTTCACCGCAGAATGGGTCGGGGAGGCGGTCGAGGCCTATCACCCCGCGATCGAGATCGTCGACGACCGCTACGTGAAATGGGAGGCGCTCGGCGCGCCGACGCTGATCGCCGACGACTTCTTCGCCGCCGGCTGCGTGCTGGGCGAAGCCGTGCCGCGTGCGGCGGTCCCGGACCTGAAGGCCGTCAAGGGTCGCGCCCTCGTCAATGGCGAGGAGGCCGGCCACGGCACCGGCGCCGACGTGCTCGGCCATCCCCACAACGCGCTCGCCTGGCTCGCCAATCACCTCGCCGCCGAGGGCAGGGCTCTGCACGCGGGGCAACTCGTCCTCACCGGCAGCCTGGTCAAGACGCTGTGGCTGAAGGCGGGCGACAAGGTGCGGATGGAACTGGACGGACTCGGCGTCGTGGAGGCTGAGTTCGTCTGAACTCCCGCGCGTCCGGCTGTCCACGCCTCGCACGTGTCGTCGCCAACGCATCGTCGTGGCCTGTCGCTTCGAGTCCTGTGCGCGAGGTCGGTGCGTCTCCATTTCGGGACAAAGCGGCAGCGTTGTCTCGTCTGCACGCGCTGCGTGATCCGATGTTTTGCGCGCTGTTACGATACGTTAACGAAGTCGTAATTGGTGCGTTGCAAACGCTCATTATCGACGCCCCCGTTCAAGTCGAACACATTTGGGGGCAGCTTTGTCGGACGTTGAAACAAACAAGATGATCTCCTTGCCGTCGATCAATGGCGATGGGAGTGACAAACGCGCGCAATTGACGGATCGGCGTCAGATTCTGCGCGGTGCGATGGGCCTCTCGACGGTGGTCCTGGGCTCCAGCATGGTCGGTCCCTTCGGGGAAGCGCTGGCGGCCAGCGTCAACAGCTTCACGATCGCGGTCCTGCCGGACACGCAGTTCTATTCGCGCTACGCGACCACGGACGAAGGCGAGAAGTACCAGAAGACGTTCGGGTCGACGCCTTTCGCGGCCCAGACCGGCTGGATCGCCAACAATGCCGCGAAATACAACATCAACTTCGTCGTGCATCTCGGCGACGTCGTCGACCAGGTTCGCAAGCCGAACCAGTGGATCGTCGCCGATGCGGCCATGGGCGCGCTCGAGACCGCAAAAATTCCCTATTCCATTCTTGCCGGCAATCACGACGTGCTGGCCGACTACGACTATCACGTCCCCAACGACCAGGCGACGGGCACCGATGCGCAGCGCAATCTCGCGAGCGAGCCCTACCTGCAGTGGTTTCCGGCGGGCCGCGCCGCCAAGCAATCGACCTTCCGCGGCCGTGATGACTCGGGCTTCCACGAGTTTCATATCTTCGAGACGAAGGGCGTCAAGTTTCTCGTTCTGTCGCTGTCCTGGCGCGTGTCCGACCAGGCGATTGCCTGGGCGCGGAAGGTCATCGCGAACAATCCGACCCTGCCCGTGATCCTCGCCAACCACCAACTGCTCAACATCGACAGCGACGGCGTGAGCCCGCTCCAGACCGATTACGGCCAGATGCTGTGGGAACGTCTGATCCGGGACCAGGATCAGATCTTCATGACCTTGAACGGCCACAACCATGGCGCGGCCTATCTCAAGAAGTTCAACAACTTCGGCAACGAAGTTCACGAGATGGTGGTGGACTATCAGGGTGAGTATGAGGGCGGCAACGGACTGATGCGCCTCTACGAGATCGACTTCACGAACAACAAGATCGACGTGATGTCCTTCTCGCCCTGGGTCGTCCAGAAGCCGGCCAACACGCTCAACCAGTTCGACCATGCCGAGCTGTCGGATGCCAATAATCGCTTCTCGATACCGATCAATTTCCGCAAGCGTTTCGCCGGCTTCCAGCGTTTCAAGCCGCTGGATGCGGTCGTGGGTGCGCCGATCCTCGACCGCGTCCGCAACGATCTGCTGGCCGGCTATGTCGAGCCTCCGGCCCCGGTCTACAAGCTGCCGGCGAGCGTCAATGACTTTCCGGTCGTTGCCGAGACCTATGTGCACTGGCGACCGCCGGTGGGCCTCGTCGATGGCGCGGTCGTGCCGATCGGCGGCGTCATGCCGGACATCTTCGCGGGCGAAAACATGGTTCGCCAGCCGCTGTTCGGCGCCGGGCAGCTCGATGACGTGGTCTGGACGACCGACAAGCACCGGCTGTCCTCGTCGCCCGGCAGCGTCATGTTCCGCAACACCGACAAGACCATCAACCGCCTGTCCGCGTTCAAGACGGCGGACTCGGCAACCGTGAACGGTCGCAGCTTCTGGAACGGCTACACCTTCGAAGCCTTCATCAAGCTGCCGTTCGATTGGGCGGCATCGAAGCACGCCTGGGCCAACCTGCTGGGCCGGGCCGGCCGCCGCGGCAACGTTCCAGGTCAGTTCCAGGGGGACGATCCCGAAGCATCGAGCGTTCTCTTCGCGATCTCGAATCTGCGGGAAGTCCAGTGGGAGGTCGTGCCCGCCACCAACGCGCATTCCGCGCAGACCTGCTGGTCGGGCGAGATCATTCGCGACAACTGGTATCACGTCGCCATCGTGAACGATCCGGCAACCGCGTCCACCGTCATGTACATCGACGGCGCCCCGGTTCTGCGAAACGTCTCGAACGCGGCCACCGGTACCCGTTCGCAGACCCCGCCCCAGCCCTGGATCCTGGGAGCGGGCTGGTGGGACACCGAACTGACCGACGGGTTCTACGGGCCGATCAGCGAAATCCGCATCGTCTCGAAGCCCATCCCGTCCAGCCTCTGGCTGACCGCCCGCGCGTCCTGATCGGCGCTTCGGGTCGGGAGAGCCGCGCTCTCCCGACCCGCTCGTCCCTGCGTTTCAAAGGAATTCAATCATGAAACTTCTCGTCTCCATGTCGCTCGCCCTGGCCGTCGTCACGGCTCCCACGCTGGTTCAGGCGTCGCAGATCGTTGCGCAGCCCGGCATCTTCAACGGTTCGGGCTACGGCGCGAGCTATTCCGGCCCCGGCGGAGCCGTTCAGCCGTCGAACCAGCCGCTCGGGGCCGTCGTCAACGGCGGCAACGGTGCGTTCGACATGTTCGGCTATTACAACAGCGGCGTCGGCAGCCTGACCGAGACGCGCAAGGTCGACCTGCTCGGCGGAAACACCTTTCGCTTCTTCGACACCTTCACCAACAACACCAACAGCACGATCACGACCACGCTCAACTTCTTCGGCAATCTCGGCTCCGACGGCTGGGAGCTGGTGAAGCTCAACCAGGCTGGCCTCATGGTGAGCTGCACCGACGGTGGCGCCGGCGGTTGTGCCGACCAGCCGGTCCTCGCCCTCGTCTCCGGCAATAACGGGCTCGGCAAGGCGAGCATCACCCCGGACCGGTACAATGTGAGTTTCGAGATCAAGCTCGATGCGGGGCAGAGCCTCAGCCTCTTGAACTTCGCCTTCCTGGCGAGTGACGAGAACGGCCCGACCGACGCCGATGTGCTGCTGGCGGGGAGCGTCGGCCAGTCGCTGCTCTCGGGGCCGCGCCTGGAAGGCCTGACCGACGCACAGATCCGGTCGATCGCCAACTACAACATCACCTCGGCCGTCCCCGAGCCGGCGACCTGGATCATGATGATCGTCGGTTTCGGGACGCTGGGCGGCGCGGCGCTCCGCCGCCGCAAGGTGACTCTCCAGCTGGCCTGACGACACGCGGTGGAGGCGAGATGGTCCGGCCTCTCGCCTTGCGCCGGACATGGATGCGGCCTCCGGCAGGGGAGCTACCGGAGGCCGCGTCGTACATCGTCGTCCGCGCCTAGGTTCGCGAACACGATGTGGGAGCTCGTGAAGAGGGTTAGAAGGGCAGCAGCACGTCCATGACCTGCTGGCCGTAGCGCGGCTGCTGCACGTCCATGATCTGGCCGCGGCCGCCATAGGCGATGCGGGCCTGCGCGATCTTGGTGGAGTCGATCGTGTTGTCGCTCTGGATGTCCTCGGGACGGACGATGCCGGCGACCACGAGTTCGCGGATCTCGTAATTGACGCGGATCTCCTGCTTGCCCTCGACCACGAGGTTGCCGTTCGGCAGCACCTGGGTGACCACCGCGGCGACGTTGGTCTGCAGGGCCTCGGTCCGGTTGACCGATCCCTTGCCGTCGCTGGAAGCGCTCGCATCGGCCGTCAGGATCCGGCCCGGCAGCACCTTCTGCGCCTGCGCGCCCAGCGTCTTGGCGCCGATGAAATCGGTGATGCCCGAGTCTTCCTTGTTGGTGCGGCTGCGCTGGGTCTCGTTGGCGATGTTGGCCTTGTCGGTGATGTTCACGGTCACGGTCAGGAGGTCGCCGATCTGGCGGGCGCGCTGGTCCTTGAAGAAGGCGCGGCTGCCGTTGCGCCAGAGCGAATTGGGATTGTAGGACGCCACTTCCGGCTTCGGCATCGGCATCTGCACCGGCTTGTAGCCGGGCTGCGCCGTCGGATTGTCGATCGCCGACAGCTTCGGCTGCTCGCCGATCTGCGACAGCCGGTCGATCGAGGAGCAGCCGCTCGCCAGGGCGCAGGTGGTCAGCAGCAGGGCCGAGATCGCGATGCGGCGGAGACGGAAAGCCGAACTGAACGGGGACATGACTTACTCTGACTTGGCTGGAGCACGGGAGGCTTGAGCTTGCGGGATCTGGGCCTGCGCGAGCTGGGCCGGCGACTCCGGAGCCTGGACCAGGCTGCGGGCGAGGGCCGCCGCGGCGGTGGCCGCCGGAGCGGGCGTCTCGCGCTGGAGCGAGGAACTCTGCTCGACGGCGGGTGCCATCGGCGCCGACTGGCTCGCGCCCTGTACGGTGACCTGGCCGCGGCCGGTGACCACGCCGGTCAGCGTCCGCTTGGTTTGCAGGTTGATGACGCTGACCGTGTCGCCCTCGGTGCCGCTCTCGATCGCCTTGCCGCGTGTGGTGAGATAGAGGCCCGGCACCTGGTAGATGATGGTGACGCTCTGGTCGCGCTGCACGAAGTCGGGCTTGACGATGTCGGCGACGCGGATCGGCGTGCCGGCCCGCATCGTCCGGCGCAGCTGCAGGCCGATGCTGCGGTCGCGCGAGGCGGGCTCGCCGGTGACTTCCGCCTTGGGACGGCGCTCCATCGTGACGTCGGAGGATTTCAGCAGTTCGGCCCGGTCGACGTCGCGCGTCAGCACGGCGACCTCGACGGTCTCGATCGCAATGCCGGTGAAGCGCAGCTTGGTCGGAACGGGGTTGTTGTCGTTGCCGATCTCGAAGGCGATGTCGAAGCGGCCGGTGCGGGCGTCGTAGCGGGTCGACACCGGCTGCAGCGCGCCACTGTTGGAGGCATCCAGCCGCATGTCGGACACGCCACGGTCGAAGGTGACGCTGATATTGGCGGCATCGCCGAGGCCGAAGCGGCGCTCCAGCGCCGAGGCCACCGCGCTTTCGAGATCCTTGTTGCCGAGGGTGCGGGCGAGGCGGGTGACCTGGACCTCCCTGATGTCGCCGGTCACGACGCCGATCACCTGCTTGGCGCGCAGCACGCCGATCACCTGCGCGACCGGCAGCGCGCCCGTCGTGCCGAGATCGGGCGAGCGGTAGACCGGGATCAGGGCCGCCGAGCCGGCATTGTCGATGAGATCGCCGACCCGGACCACGTCCGCGGTCACGGTGACGCTGGCGCGCAGCGTCGGCGCGGCGATGCTGTCGTCGGCGGCCTGCGCGGGCAGTGCCAGCAGCAACAGGGTCGAGAGCGTGGCGAGGGTCCGGATCATCGTCATCACCTCAGCGGAACAGCGCCGTGGTCGATTGCATCATCTGGTCGGCGGCGCTGATGACCTTGGCGTTCATCTCGTAGGCGCGCTGCGCGGCGATCAAGTCGCTCATCTCCGAGACGACGTCGACATTGGCCTGTTCGAGGCTGCCTTGCGTGAGCTTGCCGTAGCCCTCGGAGTTCGCCGTGCCGTCCTGCGGCGCGCCGGAGGACGGCGTTTCGGTGAACTGGTTGTTGCCGACCGGCTGCAGGCCGGCCTTGTTGATGAAGCGGGTGACGCCGATCTGGCCGATGATCGAGGAGGTCGACGAGCCCGGCAGCGTCACCGAGACCTGGCCCTGCTCGCTGACGGTGATGCCCGAGGCGTTGTTCGGGATCGTGATGGTCGGCTGCACCGGGTTGCCCTGGGCCGTGACGACGCGGCCCTGATTGTCCATCTGGAAGGTGCCGTCGCGGGTGTACTGGTAGGTGCCGTCGGGCATCAGGATCTTGAAGAAGCCTTCGCCCGAGATGGCCAGGTCGAGGTCGTTGCCGGTCTGCGACAACGTGCCTTGCGTCATGCTGCGCGGCGTGCCCACGGTCTTGACGCCGCCGCCGATGTCGACGCCGACGGGCACGATGGTGCCCTGGTCCGAGGCCTGCGCGCCGACGCGCTTGACGTGTTCGTAGATCAGGTCCTGGAACGCCGCCGTCTGCTTCTTGAAGCCGGTGGTGCGGAGGTTGGCGATGTTGTTGGAGATCACCTGAACGTTGAGTTCCTGTGCCGCCATTCCGGTCGCTGCGGTGTGAAGCGCCTGCATCTCGGGTCTCCTTCAATCAGGCCGGAACGTCGGCGAGCTTTTCGATCGCCGATTTGTGGAGGTCGCTCTGCTGCTGCAGCAGGGTGGCGATGGCGGTGTAGCTGCGCATGACTTCGACCATGCGGCCCATCTCGGTGACGCTGTTGACGTTCGACTTCTCGACATAGCCCTGCTGCACCGTCGACTTGGTGTCGGGCTGCTGGACGGCGGAGCCGACGTCGTAGAGGTTGGCGCCGAGCTTGGTCAGCTTGGCGGGGTTGTCGAAATTCACCATGCGGATCTTGCCGCGGATCGAGTCGGTCCGGGCGGTGCCTTCCAGCACGGTCACGGTGCCGTCGGGCGCGATGTTGATGTCGTGGTCGGTCGGCTGGAAGGTGATCGGGCCGCCGGTGCCGAGCACGAGGTTGCCGTCGGAGGTGACGAGCTGGCCGGTGCTGTTGAGCGTGAACTTGCCGTCGCGGGTGTAGCGCTCGGCGCCGTTGGCCTGCACCGCGAAATAGGCGTTGCCGGTGATGGCGAGGTCGAGCGGGTTCTTGGTCTGCTCCAGCGGCCCCTGGCCGACGTCGCGGAAGGTGCCGCGGTCCTGCACATAGGAGACCCGGCGGTCGGAGCCGATGAAATTGTCCTCGCGGGCGTTCGAGTTGAGGTACTCCTCGAACAGCGAATGGTCGGCCTTGAAGCCGTTGGTGTTCACATTGGCGACGTTGTTGGCGATGACATCCATCTGCCGCTCCAACGTCATCTGCCGTGACAAGCCGATCAGAAGCGCGTTCTGCATCGGAAAATCTCCCCTGAAGGGATCGGCCGACCCGCTCTCCCAAGCGCTCCGGCGACCCCGTGATCGAGACCGTCCGGTTCTCCCAAACCATCGGGTCTCGCCCCTGTCTCAGCGAAACCCGTGCCACTTCAGAAGATATAAATATTTCAATGGCTTGTCGGATTTTGGCCGGTCGAAGAGGGCGGCAGAAAGGATCTGTTAGCCATGTTTGCCCGGCAGATTTTTCCTAGCGCGGGCCCGGCGGAAAGGTTCCGTTAACCATTGTTACCGTAGCGTTTGCAAATGAGAGGCGCATTGCGCTGGGACATTTGTATCGCGTCATTGTCGGCCAGAAGGCGTCGCGCTTCGACCCCCTTGAGATGAGCGAGCCCGAGCGACCATGGCAGAGAATGAAGCGGAAGGCGCACCGGCTGCCGAAGGCGCGGAAGCGGCTGCCCCGAAAAGCAAGTTCAAGCTGATCCTGATCGTCGTCGGCGCGCTGGTCCTGATCGGCGGCGGCGCCGCGACCTGGTTCCTGTTCTTCCGTCATCCCAAGGACGAGCACCATGCCGAGGCGGCGCCCGCGGCGCATCCGCCGGCCTTCGTCGAAGTGCCCGACATGATGGTCAACCTGGCGGGATCGCCGGGCGAGCGCGTGCAATATCTCAAGCTCAAGATCGTGCTGGAGCTGAAGGAAGAGAAGCAGATCGAGGCGATCAAGCCCGCGATGCCGCGCGTCACCGACATCTTCCAGACCTATGTGCGCGAATTGCGCTCCTCCGATCTCAACGGCTCCGCCGGCATCTTCCGCCTCAAGGAAGAGCTGACCAAGCGCGTCAACGCGGCGGTCGCGCCGGTCCAGGTCAGCGCGGTGCTGTTCAAGGAAGTCGTGATCCAGTGAGCATGACGGGCTAGGGGATCATGGCAGGTAACGACGTCGACCAGGATGCAATTGCCGCACAGTGGGAAGCCTCGCTCGATTCCGAGGATCCCGCCGATGCCGCAAAGGCTGCCGCCGAAAACGAACTATCCGAGACCATGGCCCTGCAATGGGCGGCCATGGTCGAGGACGGCAGCCGCGACCTCGGGACCGGCAAGAATTCCGGCGAGCGGGTGCTGTCGCAGGAGGAGATCGACAATCTCCTCGGCTTCACCGTCGGCGACGTCACGCTCGACGACCATTCCGGCATTCGCGCGATCATCGATTCGGCGATGGTCTCCTACGAGCGTCTGCCGATGCTCGAAATCGTCTTCGACCGCCTCGTGCGGTTGATGACGACCTCCTTGCGCAACTTCACCTCCGACAACGTCGAAGTCACGCTCGACCGCATCACCTCGGTGCGCTTCGGCGACTACATGAATTCGATCCCGCTTCCCGCCGTCCTCACCGTGTTCAAGGCCGAGGAGTGGGAAAATTTCGGCATGGCGACGGTCGATTCCAGCCTGATCTATTCGATGATCGACGTGCTGCTCGGCGGCCGCCGCGGCTCCAGCCAGCTGCGCATCGAGGGCCGGCCCTACACCACGATCGAGACCGAGCTGGTCAAGCGCCTGGTCGAGGTGGTGCTGGCCGACGCGGAGCAGGCGTTCCGGCCGCTGTCGCCGGTGACTTTCACGATCGACCGGCTCGAGACCAATCCGCGTTTCGCCGCGATCAGCCGTCCCGCCAACGCCGCGATCCTGGTGCGCCTGCGCATCGACATGGAAGACCGCGGCGGCAACATCGAACTGCTGCTGCCCTATGCGACCATCGAGCCGATCCGGGGCGTGCTGCTCCAGATGTTCATGGGCGAGAAATTCGGCCGCGACACGATCTGGGAAGGTCATTTCGCCACCGAGATCGTCCAGGCCGAGATCGCCGTCGATGCCGTGCTCTACGAGGCCGACATTCCGCTGAAGCAGCTGATGCGGCTGAAGGTCGGCGACACGCTGCCGCTCGAGATGCGCGCGGACGCCAACGTCACCGTCCGGTGCGGCAGTGTCACGCTCACCGAAGGGCGTATGGGCCGGGTCGGCGATCGCGTCGCGATCCGCGTGACGAAACCCCTGCGCAAGCCGAGCACGACATTGGCGATGTTCGAGAAGGTGGACGAGCAGAACAAGATGATGGAGGCCCCATGAACCATTCCCTCGGACTTGTGATCGAGACGCTGGTGGCGATCCTGCTGATGCTCACCATCGGCTATTGCATCCTGCTCAACAAGCGGCTGACGCGGTTGAAGGCGGACGAGCACTCGCTGAAGGCGGTGATCGCCGAGCTGATCACCGCGACCGAGATCGCCGAGCGCGCGATCGGCGGGCTGAAGCTCGCGGTACGCGACGTCAACGAGAATCTCGGCAGCCAGCTCGCGGCCGCGACCCAGATGTCCGACCAGCTCTATCGCCAGCTCGGCGAGGCCGACAACGTGGTGCGCCGTCTCTCCAAGATCGCGATCGCCGCGCGTCCGGTGACCAATCCGGAACCCGTCGCGGCGCCGGCCGCAAGGCCGTCCTCGGCGAAGGCCGTTGCGGCGGCAGCGGAGGCCTTCTCCGAGCGCAGACGATCCAACGGCATCGCCGCATAAAGCCAGGGTATGAAGTCCTTTCGTAACATACGCGTCATTCCGGTCGTGCTGGTTGCGGTCGCAGGGCTCGCCACGCTGAAGGTGGCGGGCCTCGTCATCAATGGCGGCTATGTGTTCGACTACAAGCCGGACCCGTACAAGAAGTCCTGGGCCGAAGAGAACATCAACTTCCCGACCGGCCGCGATGATCCCGATATCACGGGGTCTTCGAGCCATGGCGGTGCGCCCAAGGAGGCGCCGAAGCCCGCCGAGAAGCTGCCTGAGGGCGGCACGCCGGTGAAGATCGAGGGCGACGGCACGCCGCAGGTGTCGCCCGCCGAACGCGCGATCCTCGAACGCCTGCAGGCCCGCCGCCAGGAGATCGAGTCGCGCCAGCGCGAGATCGACATCCGCGAGAGCCTGCTGAAGTCGGCCGAGAAGCGCATCGAGGGCAAGGTCGAGGAGATGAAGGCGGTGGAATCCCGCATTTCCGCAACCCAGGCCGAGCAGAAGGCCGCCGAGTCCCAGCGCATGAAGGGCCTCGTCACCATGTATGAAGGCATGAAGCCGAAGGACGCCGCGCGGGTGTTCGACCGGCTGGAGATGGGCGTGCTGATCGAGATCGCCTCGGCGATCGCGCCGCGAAAGATGTCCGACATCCTGGGATTGATGTCGCCGGAGGCCGCCGAGAAGCTGACGGTCGAGATGGCGCGGCGCGCCAATGGCGGCGGCGAAATGGCCGCCTCCGCCGGCGATCTGCCGAAGATCGACGGCAAGCCGACGCAGAAGCCGAATTGAGGACTCATACTTAAGAAGTCCTTAATTGCGAAAACCTAAACTCGACCGCGACGAGCCGGCGCCAGGTGCCGGCAGGGACGGTCGAACCGGAAGAAAAGCCGCCGATGGCGCAACAGGCTGCCGCTGGATATCTGTCGCGAGCCCGCGCCCTGGCGCAGGCGCTGCCGCGTCATGTCCGGATCGCGGCGGTGCTGGCGGCCGGTCTTCTCACTGGTCTTTTCACCGGTCCTGCACCGGCGCGTGCGGCCGATGCGGTGCGCGGCGAGGCGAGCTTTTCGGCGGCCGGCGGCTTTGCCCGCCTCGTCATCAAGCTCGGTGAGGACGTGCCGTCCGAGGTAACGACCGCCGGCTCCATTCTCATCATCCGTTTCGACCGGCCGGTCGACGTGCCGGTCGACCGCGTTCCGGAAGGCGCGCCCGACTACGTCAATTCCGCGCGGCGCGATCCCGACGGCGGCGCGATCCGGCTGTCGCTGGCGCGGCGCGTCACCGTCAACACCATGAATGCGGGCGAGCGCACCTTTATCGATCTCCTGCCGGAAAGCTGGAAGGGACCGCCGCCGAGCCTGCCGATGGACGTCGTCAAGGAACTCGCCGAGCGGGCCCGCGCCGCCGAGCGCGCCTTGCGCGCCCAGCGCGCCGCGGCCGAGGCGAAGAAGCGTCCGCAGATCCGCGTCCGCGCCTCGGTGCAGCCGACCTTCGTGCGCTTCGTGTTCGAGATGCCCGACGGCGTCGGCGTCTCATCGGTGCTGAACGAGCAGAAGCTG
>VYLE01000414.1_pt1 | contig 25404 bp, 19 predicted proteins | sample 5114391 | NCBI WGS metagenome assembly VYLE01 (sample SAMN12291771, study PRJNA351875) | freshwater metagenome | isolation source: freshwater lake | place: USA: Michigan, Kent Lake | collected 2013-08-15
GCCCCCGCCGCATTGGCCCCCGCGTCAAAGCGCACCCCGGCATAGGCCAGCCCCCGCAGGATCGCCCCCCGCACGCCCGCGTCATTCTCCCCGATCCCGCCCGTGAAGGCCACGGCATCAAGTCCCCCCATCGCCGCGATCAGGCTGCCCGCATGCCGCACCGCCCAATAGCAGAAATGCTCCACCGCAAAGCGCGCCTCCGGCGTCCCCGCCCGCGCCAGCTCCCGCATGTCCGACGCCCCGCCAAGGCCCAGAAGCCCGCTCTCCCGGTTCAGGATGCGCGCAGCACCCGCCACCCCATGCAGCTCAGCCAATCTCAAAACGGCATTCCCATCGATCGCCCCGGCCCGCGTCCCCATGGTCAGCCCGTCCAGCGGCGAATAGCCCATCGTGGTGGCCACAGATCGCCCCTCCACAATCCCGCAAGCCGATGCTCCATTACCCAAATGGAACGCAAGCAGCCGTCTTGGCACCTTTCCAGACCCAATTTCTTGCACTTTTCGAACAAGTGACGCGTAGCTGATCCCATGAAACCCATAGCGCCGCAGACCCATCGCCTCGGCCTCCGCCGGGATCGCATAGCGCCGCGCCACCTCCGGGTTCGTTGCATGAAATGCCGTGTCGAAACTCGCGAATTGAGGCAACTCCGGAACCAGCCGCGCCAGCGCCCGCATCCCCGTCAAGTTCGCCGGATTGTGCAACGGCGCCAGCGGCACGCAGGCCTCCACCTCAGCCAGCACCGCCCCCGTCACCCGACAGGGGGCCACCAGCGCCGCCCCACCATGCACCACCCGATGCGCCGCCGCCTGCAACGACGCCACCGGAACCCCCGCCTCCTCCATCGCCTCAAAGCACAGCGCCAAGGCCGCCGCATGATCCGGCACCACCCGCGCACCCTGCAATGGCCCGATCTCCACCCGCGCCCGCGCCCCGCCGATCTCCGTCACCCGGCCCGCCAGCACCTCACGCAGCCCCGCGTCAAAGACCGCGACCTTCACCGATGACGACCCCGCATTGACGACCAGCACCGCCATCAGATCACCGCCTTCAGAAGCCCCAGCCCCGCCAGCCCCGCCAGCAAAAGGATGGCAAAGCGCCGGAAATCCTGCGGATCGGTGTTCAGGAAATGCCGACTGCCCAGCCAATTTCCCAAGAAGGTCAAAGGCAGCGCGATCAGCGACGCCCAGATCGTGTCCCAACTCACCAGCCCCGCATACCAGTACAAAGGCGCGGAATAGAGGTCGAGCAGCGGGAAATACGCAATCAACGTCGCCCGGAACACCGCCGCCCGCATCGGCTGCGCCGCGAAATAGGCGGCAATCGGCAGCCCCCCCATCCCCGGCGCATTGGCCAGACCCGACACCAGCCCCATCCCAAGGTTCGACAGACCCCGCGCCTCGCCCGCCAACCGCCACCCGGCCAGCAGAACCCCGCACATCACCAGTACATAGCCGGAAATCACCGCCCGCGCCGCATCCTCGGATATCCCCGTCAGCAGCCACAGACCCAAGGGCAAGCCCACCGCCGCGCCCAACAGCAGCAGCCCCACCCGCCGCCAATCCACGTCCTGCGATATCCCCCGCGCGGCCTGCACACTCATGGCCGTCTCAAGGATCACCACCACCGCCACCATATTCAGCGGGTTCATCACCAAGGATGACGCGGCAATCACCATTGCCGAATAGCCGAACCCCGAATAGCCCCGGATGAAGGCGGCGATCAGCACCGCCACCGCCATCCAGACCGTCCCCACAAGGGACAGATCAAAGGGCATCAGACGGCCTGCCGCCGCATATCCGTGGCCGAAATCCCCGCCACAGCGACGGGCTTCTTCATCGCATCACGCCGGAAGGGCTCGCCCAGTTCCTGATTGATCAGCGCCTCGATCAGCGTGGATTTGCCATGCACCATCTGATCCTCAACCGCCTTGGAAAGCGCGTCCCGCAACTCCTCCATCGTCTTGGCCTGCACGCCCTGCAACCCGCAGGCCTTGGCGATCCCGGCATAGGACACCTGCGTGTCCAGTTCCGTGCCCACGAAATTGTCGTCATACCACAGCGTGGAATTCCGCTTTTCCGCGCCCCACTGATAGTTGCGGAACACCACCATGGTGATCGCCGGCCATTCCGGCCGCCCGATGGCGGTCAGTTCCGTCACCGCAATCCCGAACGCGCCATCCCCGGCAAAGCCCACCACCGGCACATCCGGGCAGGCGATTTTGGCCCCCACGATGCTGGGCAGCCCATAGCCGCAGGGTCCAAACAGCCCCGGCGCCAGATATTTCCGCCCCGCCTCGAAGGTCGGATAGGCATTCCCAATGGCGCAGTTGTTGCCGATATCCGACGAAATGATCGCCTCTTTCGGCAGCGCCGACTGGATCGCGCGCCACGCCATGCGCGGGCTCATCCAATCGGGCTTGGCCGTCCGCGCGCGCGCGTTCCATGTGGTGCCCGGATCATCATCCTCATGATCCATCGACGCCAGCTGCTGCGCCCAACGGCTCTTGGTTGTGGCGATCAGGTCCTGCCGCTCTTTCCGCCCCGCCTCCCCGGCATTGGCCGACAGCTTCGCCAAGATCCCCTCAGCCACCTTCTTGGCATCCCCCACGATGCCCACCGTCACCCGCTTCGTCAGACCGATCCGCGCGGGGTTGATGTCCACCTGAATGATCTTGGCCTCCTTGGGCCAGTAATCCAGACCATATCCGGGAAGGGTCGAGAACGGGTTCAACCGCGTCCCCAGCGCCAGCACCACATCGGCCTTTTGGATCAACTCCATCCCGGCCTTGCTGCCATTATAGCCCAAAGGCCCCGCAAACAGCGGATGGCTGCCCGGAAAGGCGTCATTGTGCTGATAGCCCACGCAGACCGGGGCCGACAGCCGCTCGGCCAGTGCCATCGAGGCCGGGATCGCCCCCCCGATCACCACGCCCGCCCCGTTCAAGATCACCGGAAACTTGGCCGATGACAGCAGCGCCGCCGCCTCCGCCATCGCCGCCTCGCCACCCGCAGGCCGCTCAAACTCCACCACCGCCGGAAGGTCGATGTCGATCACTTGGGTGAAATAATCCCGCGGCATGTTGATCTGCGCCGGGGCTGAATGGCGCTTGGCGTTCAGGATCACGCGGTTCAGGACTTCCGCCACGCGATTGGGATCGCGCACCTCCTCCTGATAGCAGACCATGTCCTTGAACAGCGCCATCTGTTCCACTTCCTGAAACCCGCCCTGCCCGATGGTTCGGTTCGCCGCCTGCGGCGTCACCAGCAGCAGCGGCGTATGGTTCCAATAGGCCGTCTTCACCGCCGTCACGAAATTGGTGATGCCGGGGCCATTCTGCGCGATCATCATGCACATCCGGCCACTGGCACGGGTGAACCCGTCGGCCATCATGCCGCCCGACCCTTCATGGGCGCAGTCCCAGAAGGTGATGCCCGCCTTGGGAAACAGGTCCGAGATCGGCATGAAGGCCGACCCGATGATCCCGAAGGCGTTGTCGATGCCATGCATCTGCAACACCTTCACGAAAGCCTCTTCCGTCGTCATCCGCATCGGTCGTCTCCTTGGCAATCCCGTCCGGCCCCGCAGGGCCGCTTTCCCCTCCCTTCTACCCCTGCGCCACCCCGCAGGCTTAGGGCCAGAAGACAAGGCCGCTTAAGTCCAGTTGTCCCACCCCACCCACTCCCCGCAACCTCCCATTAAGGTTAACGCGCCGCAAACCCACCGCGCGTGCCCACAGGTTGCTGCACAAAAAACGGCACAGAACAGGGCACAGCGATTGCTGCCCGGATCCGGCAGATAAACGAACGCCCGCAAGGCCTTGCGAACCGCCGCCTAAACATCTTCTGTCTTCAAATATCCTCGGGGGGTCCGGGGGGCGAAGCGCCCCCGGTCCGACGCCCGCCCCCTCACGCCTCCCGCATCGCCCTCGCCACCAGCGCGATCCCCTCGCCGATCTTCCCCACCGGGATCGAACTATAGGCCAGCCGATAGAAATTCCGCCGCTCCGTCCCGGGGTGAAAGAACACCCGCCCCGGCTCGATCAGCACCCCGTCCCGTCGCAGAAGCAAGGCCAACGCCTCGGCATCCACCCCCTCGGGCGCCTCCATCCAGAAGGAAGACCCGCCAAATCCCCCCTGCCCCGCAACCTTCAGACCATGCAGGGAAATCGCCTCCTCCATCGCCTTCCGCCGCTTGGCGAAGGCGGCCTTCATCCGGTTGACCAGCGCATCGTAATGGCCAAGCGACAGGAAATGCGCCGCCGTCCGCTGCAACTGCCCCGGCGGATGGCGCAGCACCTGCGCCCGAAGCGCGCGCGCCTCGCGGATGAACGGCTCCGGTCCCACCAACCAGCCCAGTCGCAACCCCGGAAAGATCGACTTCGAGAAAGACCCTGCATGCACCACCCGCCCCCCGGAATCGAGGCTCTTGATCGATGGCGACACGGGCGTCAGGAAACTCATCTCGAACTCGTAATCATCTTCCACCACAAGGAAATTCCGCTCCTCCGCCGCGCGCAGCAGCGCCGTCCGCCGCGCCACGGGCATGGTGGCATTGGTCGGGCTCTGATGGCTTGCCGTGGTGAAGACCACATCCACCCCATCGGGCAGCCCCTCCACCGACAACCCACCCTCATCCACATCCACCGGCGTCACCCGCGCCCCCGCCTGCGCCACCATCGCGCGGAACCCCGGATAACCGGGGTTCTCCACCACCGCATGGCCCCCGAGCCGCAACAGCACCTGCGCCGCCAGCCACAGCGCATTCTGCGCCCCCATGGTCACCAGCACCTCGCCAGGCCGCGCCTCGATCCCCCGGCGGGGCAGGATGTTGCGCAAGAGATATTCGATCAGCAGCGGATCATCCCGCTCATAGCGATCCGCCGTCAACGTCTCGAACTCCCGCCGCCCCAGCGCCTGCAAGGCACAAAGCCGCCAGTTCTGGTGATCGAACAGCGCCGGGTCCGCCTGCCCGTAGATGAACGGGTAAGGATAGGCCCGCCAATCCTCCGGCCGCTCCACCCGCTCCATCCGGGAAAATCGCCCGCCGCATAGCAAATCCCAGTCCACTGTGCCCGCTGCACGCGGCGCCGGGCGGAATTCCGGCTGCACCGGGACGCCTTCGCTGACAAAATAGCCCGACCGCCCACGCGCCGTCAGGTAATCCGCCGCCACCAGTTCGGTATAGGCCAGCGTCACCGTGATCCGGCTCACCCCAAGATGTTCGGCCAAGCCCCGCGACGAGGGCATCTTCTCCCCGGCCCGGAACCGCCCGGTCAGGATTCCCTCCGCCACCATCGCCCGGATGCGCTGCTGCAAAGTGCCGCCCACCCCATCCGCCAGATAGAAACGTTCGACCGGTATCGCCATCTGGCCTTATCCCTCATCCGATCTGGCCATAAGGCGCAGGCCCAGTGCGGGCGTCAAGCCCGGCCCGACCGTCGCAGGGCGGCTGTCTGCCCCCCACGGCCCTGCGGGCCTCCCCCCGAGAGTATTTCTCCCAAGATGAAGACCCAGCCCCTTCATCTTGGCCCAAATACTCAAGAAATCTTCAAGCCGGAGCGCGCAAGCGCGCAGGCGAGACAAAAGGAATGCGCGGCCCCTTCTTCAGGGGCCGCGCGCATTAACCTTAACGTCGAATAAAGATCAGCCGAAGACGCGGGTCAGCGCGCCGTCGATGGCTCCGGTGATATGGTCGATGTCATCCTTCGTGGCGATCAGCGCGGGCGACAGGCAGAGCGTGTTGTTCAGCCCCGGCAGACTGCGGTTCGTCGCCCCGATGATCACGCCCTGCGCCATGCAGTCCGCCACAACCGCCTGCACCTTCTTCTCGTCCGCAGGCTCTTTCGTCGCGCGATCCGCCACCAGTTCAGCACCAAGGAAGAGCCCCTTGCCGCGCACATCGCCGATGACCTTATGCTTCTCCATCAGCGCGGACAGGTTGCCAAGGCAGTAGTCGCCCATCTTCACCGTGTTCTCCAGCAGGCCTTCCCGCTCGATGATGTTCATGTTCTCCAGCGCCGCCGCAGGCCCGCTGGTGCAGCCCCCGAAGGTCGAGATGTCGCGGAAATAGCTCATCGGATCCGACGGGTTGTCCTTGAACATCTCAAAGACCCGCTCCGTCGTCACCGTGCAGGAAATCGCCGCATAGCCCGAGGCCACACCCTTTGCCATGGTCACGAAATCGGGCTGGATGCCGTAATGCTGATAGCCGAACCACGTCCCCGTCCGGCCCACGCCACAGACCACCTCGTCAATGGCCAACAGGATGTCGTATTTCTTGCAGATTTCCTGAACCCGCTCCCAATAGCCCTTCGGCGGCACGATCACGCCGCCGCCTGCGGTCACGGGCTCAAGGATCAGGCAGCCCACCGTATCCGGGCCTTCGCGCAGGATCACCTCTTCGATGGCATCCGCCGCGCGCTCGCCATAGTTCTCCACGTCCCACTGCTTGCGGTATTCAAGGCAATGCGGCACGCGGACGAACCCGTCCGGGAAGGGGCCATATTGCATCGCGCGCTGGTCTTGCCCGGCACTCGCCAAGGCGGCGATTGTGGTGCCGTGATAGTCGCGATCCCGATACAGGATCTTCCACTTCTTGCCGCCATGGTGCCGATGCGCGATCTGGCGCACCATCTTGTAGACCTTCTCATTCGCCTCAGAGCCCGAGTTCGAATAATAGACCCGCGTCATCCCCGGCATCTTCTCGATCAGCCGCTGGGCGAAGATCGCCCCCGGCACAGACCCCGCCGCGCCCGCGAAATAGTTCATCTTGATCAGCTGGTCGCGCACCGCATTGGCGATGCTCTCGCGGCCATAGCCCACATTCACCGTCCAGACGCCGCCAGAGACAGCATCGATATGCTCCTTCCCCTTGGCGTCCCAGACCTTCATCCCCTTGCCTTCGACGATCACGCGCGGATCGACGCCGGTGTCATATTGCTTGTGCTGGCTCAGGTGATGCCAGACATGGGCGCGGTCGGCCTCGACCACCTCAGAGATATCGTTGAACCGGTCCAACCCTTCCATGGGCGCGTCCTTTCATGAAATGCGGCAGGCCCCGGCAGAAGGCGGGGGCGATCCCTTGCATCATCCCCTACCACGGCCCGCACCGATAGGGCCAGAGGGCAAGTCGCCATAAGGCCAGATGGCGCGCGACTCACCCCAGCACGGATAGGTTAACGCCAGATCACCGCGCGCTCCGTGCCCACAGTTTGCGGCACAAAACACGGCACAACATCCGGCACAGTCAGTATCGCCCCTTTCCGCCCCTTACTCCAGCGTTCGCAAGGGGTTAGAGGACATGCGGGACGCCGGAACAGAAATCGTTTGATTTTCATATGCGAAACCGTAAGAACGACCCCAGCCGCCTCGCCCAACGGAGGCTGGCGAAACTCTGGTGACCGGGCCCCTCTGGCGAAAGTCCTGCGACGCTTTCGCGATGTCGGCACTGCGGAGCAACAGTCGCAAGGACCTGACCGACCCGCCGGATCGACCCGACGCCCATCTGCGCCGCGCCTCCGCCTGTCCGCCATCTCCGCCTTGGCAAGGGAACCCCCATGACCACCCCATCGGCACAGAAATCGACGCTTCAGTACTTCACTTGGGCCTTCATCGTCACCGCAGCAGGTCTCGCGCTTGGCGCATGGCTCGGCTGGGAAACGACAGGCACCGTCTCGGGCATGCTGTCGATCTTCTTCATCTGCTGCGTCCTCGCGGTTCTCGAAATCTCGCTCTCCTTCGACAACGCCATCGTGAATGCCAACAAACTCAAGGACATGCGCCCCGAATGGCAGCGCGCCTTCCTGACTTGGGGCATCCTGATCGCAGTCTTCGGCATGCGGATCATCTTCCCGCTGCTGATCGTGGTGGTGGCCGCCAATATCGGCCCGTGGCAGGCGGTCGTTCTCGCCTCCACCCAGCCCGAGGAATACAGCCGCATCATGCACGAGGCGCATCTTCCTATCGCGGCCTTCGGCGGCGCCTTTCTGATGATGGTGGGCTTGACCTATTTCTTCGATGCCGAAAAGGATGTGCACTGGGTACGCTGGATCGAGGAGAAGGTCGCCTCCTCCGCCACCATCCGCGGCATCGAGGTGGGCGTCGTCCTGATCCTGATCCTTGTCTTCTCGAAATTCCTCGAAGGCGCTGAATCCACGGCCTTTGTGTCCTCCGCCATTTATGGCCTCGTGACCTTCCTCGTGGTCGAAACCGTGGGTGGCCTGTTGGACAAGAGCCAGGAAACCATGTCAGCGGCGGCCAAAGGTGGCCTCGGCGCTTTCCTCTATCTCGAAGTGCTGGATGCCTCCTTCTCCTTCGACGGGGTAATCGGCGCTTTTGCCTTGTCGAACAACCTCTTCGTCATCGCCATCGGCCTTGGCATCGGCGCGATGTATGTGCGCTCCATGACCATCATGCTGGTGGAAAAGGGCACGCTGCAGCAATACCGCTACCTCGAACACGGTGCTTTCTACGCCATCCTGATCCTGTCGGTGATCATGTTCAGCCAGACCCTGTTCCATATCCCCGAGGTCATCACCGGCCTTGGCGGGGCGGCGCTGATCGGCCTCTCGCTCTGGTCCTCCATCCGCTGGAACCGCACCAACCCCGACGTGGCACTCGACCCGCGCTGATCCCGCGCGTCAAAGCGATTTGAAGGGGTGATCCTTCCGAATCCTTGACACTCCACCAGCCCCGCCCCTACCCCTTCCAAAGCGCTTTCAAACTTTGGGAGGGGTCCATGTCCATCCGCGTCACCGTCTGGGGCGAGAATGTCCACGAACGCAAGAACCGCATCGTGGCGGACCTCTATCCCGAAGGCATGCATGCCACCATCGCCGCCGCCCTGAACCGCGACCCGGGCGTGACGGCCACCACGGTCACCCTGCAAGACCCCGACCACGGCCTGACGCAAGCGAAACTGGCGGAAACCGATGTGCTGATCTGGTGGGGCCATGCCGCCCATGTCGATGTGCAGGATAGCGTCGTTGACCGCGTCTGCGATGCCATCTGGTCCGGCATGGGCGCGATCTTCCTGCATTCCGCCCATTTCTCCAAACCTTTCAAGCGCTTGATGGGCAGCCCCTGCAACCTCACCTGGCGCGAGGCAGGCGAACGCGAACGCCTCTGGCTCACCTCCCGCAACCACCCCATCGCCGCGGGCCTGCCCGACAGTTTCGAGTTGGAACATGAAGAGATGTATGGCGAACCCTTCGGCGTGCCCGAACCGATGGAAACCGTCTTCGTCTCGTGGTTCCAAGGGGGCGAGGTGTTCCGCTCCGGCCTGACCTACAAGCGCGGCGCGGGCAACGTTTTCTATTTCCGCCCCGGCCATGAAACCTATCCCACCTATCACGACGCCAATGTCCAGCGCGTGATCCTGAACGCGGTGAAATGGGCCCATAACCCCGCCGCCCGCCTTGCCGATCCCAATGCCGCGCCGAATGTCCCGGTAGAGGTCGCGCCCGAACCTATCACCGAACGCGGTCCCCGCCTGCATCAGGCGGGCGAAGAGGGGTTCCGCTGATGGCCCGTCCCTTGCGCCTTCTCATCCTCGGCACCGGAGGAATGGCCGCCAACCACGCGGAACATTTCAGAAAAATCCCGGGCGTGCAGCTTGTCGGCGGTGTCGATACCCGCCCCGACCCGCTGGCCGCCTTCTGCGATCGCTTCGCCATTCCCCACCGCTTCACCAGCCTTGACGACGCGCTGGCATGGGGCGCCTTCGACGCCGTCACCAACGTCACCCCGGACGCGGCCCACTACCTCACGACCCTGCCCTTGCTTGCAGCGGGCAAGCATGTGCTCTGCGAAAAGCCGCTCGCCACCAATGCCGCCCACGCGCAGGAAATGGCAGAAGCCGCCGCCCGCGCCGGTGTCGTCGCTATGGTCAACCTCAGCTATCGCAACGTCCCCGCCCTGCAAAAGGCCGCGCAAATGGTGGCCGAAGGCACCATCGGCACCATCCGGCATCTGGAGGCATCCTATCTGCAAAGCTGGCTCGTCCAGAACGCCTGGGGCCCCTGGAACGAACAGGCGCAATGGCTTTGGCGCCTCTCCACCGCACATGGATCGAAGGGCGTCTTGGGCGATGTGGGGATCCATATCCTTGATTTCGCGACCTTCGCGGCTGGCCTTGATGTCGCCGACATCTCCTGCCGCCTCGCCACCTTCGACAAGGCCCCCGGCGGCCGCATCGGAGACTATGTCCTTGATGCCAATGACAGCGCCACGATCCAGCTACGTCTGACGAACGGCGCTCTCGGCACCGTCACCGCCACCCGCTTCGCCACCGGCCACCTCAATGACCTGCGCCTCCGCCTGCACGGCGACAAGGGCGCGCTCGACGTGGCTTTTGAAAAGGGCAGAAGCCGCCTCACCGCCTGCCTCGCCCCCGATCTGGAAAGCGCCACATGGCGGCGCATCCCCTGCCCGCCCGTGCCCACCATCTACCGCCGCTTCGTCGCCGCGATCCGGGGGGAAGGCCCCGCGATCCCCGATTTCGCCCGCGCCGCACGTCTGCAACAGATGCTCGACCGCGCCGAAACCTCCCATGACGCAGGCGCCCGCGCCCTGCCCGTCTGACCTCAGGCCATCCCAAACAGGAAAAGAAGCGGCATCATCCCCAGCAAAAGGCCAAGCGCATCGCCCGCCCCGGCAAGGTCGAGGTCATCCTCCTCGTCAGCCGCGAAATCCTCGGGCATGGGCACCATCGGCAGGTCATCGTCCCCGCCATCCCCCGCCCCGGTATCCGGCAGCGTCGCCTCCAGCGTCAGGATGTCGCCGTCGGTGAAGCCCGCAATCTCGGCCAACCCGGCATCGGACTTGGCAAAGGCCACCCGCACCACCTCGCCGGGGCCGGAAAACCCGACCTGCACCCCGCCCGCGACCTGCTGCACCACTGCCCCCTGCCGCGTGCCCAGCGCATAGCTTTCGCCTTCGGCGCTTTCGTCCACATCCGGAGTGTCGGGAATGCCGAAGCGCGTCATCCAATCCGCAGGCACCGCCGCGCGCAGGGAATCCGCCGCCGCCTGCCGATAGACCGATCCCATCCCCGGCAGGTCCAGCCGAACCGCGCCCGGCACCGCCGCATCCGCCGCCAGAAACACCACCAATTTGTCATCATTCTCAAACCCATAGGCCCAGACGGCATCGCCCGGCGCATTGGCCAGCCCGATGTCCAGCGCCCGCGTGCCCGCCACGCTTTCGGCGATCATGTCCAACATCCGCTGACCGACAAAATCCTGCGGCACGCCATGGATGTCGGTAAAGGATGTCCGCCCCGGATGGATCACGTCAGTGCCGTAGACAGCCGCCGCCGTCATCCCTTCCGCGCCATATTCCGTCAGCATTTCAAGGATCAGGCGCGGGTGCTCCGCCCCGTAATCCCGCGCCGCCATCGCGTCCTGCCAGAACTCTTCGAATGCCGTTGTCGCGCGCCCGGCAAGGTCCACATCTCCCGGTCCCAGCGTCCCGCCCGCCGCCGCATCCGCCGCAAGGAAGTCGCGCAGCGCCTCATCCCGCGTATAGGACGCCACGCCCCAGGACCCCAGAAACAGCCCCGGCCCTGCCTGCCCCAGCGCCGCCAGTTCTGCGTGCCACGCATCCATCACCTCGGACACGTCATCAACCCGCCCGTCGATGCCCTCCGCCGTCACGGCAAAGCGATAGTGGATCACCTGATCCACAGCACGCAGCGACGCATCCGAAAATTCCGCCCGGATCGCCGCATCCTCGGCAAGGCTGCGCCCGCCCTGCACGGCGATCTCCACGGCCATCCCGGTGGTGTTCACGCCCGGATCGGCCAGCGCCGCCGAAATCTCCTGCACAAAAACCTCGGCCAGCGCCCCATACTGCGTGGCCGCCAGCGCCGGATCGGGCATCGTCCCGTAGAATTCGCTGCCCACCTGCAGGACCAGACGATCCGGCGCAGGCCCATAGGCGCCGCCCAAAAGATCGCCCAGAAACCCCTGCAGATCACCGCGCAAACCCGCCTCGTCGCCCAGATAGCGCAGCGTCGGCAGCACCACCGCCAGCCCCGCCCCACGCGCCACGGCCTCGGCCATCATCTCGGCCAGATCGGGGCGCGGAAAGGCCGGGTTGAACAGACCCGGATAGTCCAAGCCATAACGGTCGGGGAAGGTCTCGGCGATGAACCCGCCCGGCCAGACAACCATCCCGACCTGCTGATCGGCCAATTGTGCCTCGAACCGGGAAAAGCTGCGAAATCCGGTATAGAGATAGCCAAAGAAGTCCGGCCCCCATGTCCCCCCCGCAGCCACAGGGGCCGCAGCCCCCAGATCGAAGGTCATCGCCGTCATTCACCGCCTCGTGGTCCACCAAGGGCTTCGCCCGGAACCGCCCTTGCGAAAAGCGTGCCGCCCGCCATGACCAGAACGCACGTCCCCGTGTCGCGGCTGGAACAGACCCGCGCCACGGCCCCCGCTTCACTCGGGCAAACGCAAAAGGGACCCACGATGCGCATCACCCGCCTTGAAACCTTCGGCAACGAGTTCCTCGCCTTCGTGCGGGTCACCACAGAAGACGGCCTCACCGGCTGGGGTCAGGTGTCCACCTACAATGCCGACATCACGACCGAAGTGTTCCATCGCCAGATCGCCCCGCACGCTTTGGGAACCGATGCCGAGAACTTTGCCGATACGCTGGCCCTGATCGGCGAGCGAGAGCACAAGTATCCCGGTTCCTACCTCCGCCGTGCGATGGCGGGCCTCGACACGGCAATCTGGGACCTGCTGGGAAAGCGGGCCGGACAGCCCGTGGTGGCATTGCTGGGCGGCACCCCCGGCCCCCTGCGCGCCTATGCCTCCTCCATGAAGCGCGATATCACCCCAGCGGACGAGGCCGCGCGCTTCGTCCGCCTGCGCGACGAGAAGGGCTTCACCGCCTTCAAATGGCGCGTGGGCCGCGAATGCGGCCGCGACCTCGACGAATGGCCCGGTCGGACCGAAGAGGTGATCCCCACCGTAGCCCGCGCGCTGGGCGACGGGATCGACAAGCTTGTCGATGCCAATTCCTGCTACTCCCCCGCCCGCGCGATCGAGGTGGGCAAGCGCCTGCAGGACAATGGCATCGGCCATTTCGAGGAACCCTGCCCCTATTGGGAATACGACCAGACCGCCGAGGTGCGCGCCGCGCTGGATCTTGACGTGACCGGCGGCGAACAGGACTGCGAATTCGCCACCTGGGCGCATATGATCGCGCGGCAGTCAGTCGACATCCTGCAGCCCGACGTAATGTATATGGGCGGCATCACCCGCACGCTGGAAGTGGCGCGCATGGGCGCCGCCGCCGGTCTGCCCATCACGCCGCACGCGGCCAATCTCAGCCTCGTGACGATGTGCACGATGCACCTTCTGAAGGCCCTGCCGAATGCCGGCCGCTATCTGGAGCTTTCGATAGAAGGGCCGGACTACTACCCGTGGCAAGAGGGCCTCTTCCTCGGCGATCCCTACCGCGTCGTAGACGGCCACGTCACCGTCCCCGACGCCCCCGGCTGGGGCGTGGAGATCAACCCCGACTGGCTTGCGGGCGCCCAGTGGCGGGAAAGCGCGCTTGGCTGAGGGGTCCGAACTCCTGCCCGAAAATCGGACAGTGAGGGAAGCCATGATCTGACATGTGCTGGTCTATACGAACGAGGAGATCAGGACATGAAGAAACACAGGAGCCATGACGCGGGGTTTAAGGCCCGCGTGGCGCTGGAAGCCATGAAAGGCGAGCGCAGGGTATCGGGGGTTATGTCGCAGCGCTTGGAACGACAGAGCAGTAGATCTTGCGAAGATCAACCGTGCTGACCCAGTTTACGACGCAGCCCTTCGGGACAAAGAAGACGTCGCCCGCACGGTAAGTTCGCGGCGCTGCCCCTGCGACGGTCAGCGTCACCTCGCCCGTCAAAAGGTACATCAGCTCATGCCGGCCAAAGGTCACAGGGATCCGTGCATAGGGTGTTGTCGCCCAGATGGCGACCGAGAATTGGCCGGAGGCATCGGCATAGAACAGCTTCTCCGACTGCTGCGGCGCCGCGCCAATCAGGATGGCAGTGGACGGCCCCTCAGAGGGGGTCAGGGTGGCCTCGCGGTCTATTGTCAGCGGAAAGGTGGCTGAGGGGTCAGTTGTGCCGTTCTCGAAGATCACATAGATCTTGCGCACAGTTTCCGGCTGATCCCAGGTGCAATCCAACCCCTTAGGGATAAAGAAGCTGTCCCCGGCCCGCACCGTCTCGCTGCGGCCGTCGGGCAGCCGGATGATAACGCAGCCTTCCAGCAGGATCATGAATTCGTCCACCGGATAGGGACCAGACGCCGCGACAAACGGGGTAGCAGACCACAGCCCGACGGTAACCCCGTCCTCGGCTGCCGAAAACACCTCGATCCCGCGCAGTTCGGGCTGGCCAGAGGCTAGCTCTTCGGGAGGCAGAGGGTCCAGCAGTGGCCATTCGCCGGAGTGGTGAAGTTCAACGATACCCGTCATGGCTTTCTTCTCGAATGCTGATCTTGCCCCAAGAGTTATCCCTTCGACGGCCCCCGGCCAAGACCGGGTCGGCTTCTTTGTCACGGGCCTTTCCCTGGCCTGCTGCCGATTTCGTAGACAGGCAGCTAGGGCAAACCTGCCTTTGGGTCGAACTCAACCGGACCCAGAAAATGCTCAGATGCAGGAAGGCAGCACGAATCTCTCCGGCCCAAACGCGGCTCTAGACACCGGAGCGTGAACAGAACTGTAAACGCCGCTGTAAACGGCGGGAGGGGCTCAACGCCACATACGCCCTAAGTGATTGATTTAGCTTGGAGGCGGGTACCGGAATCGAACCGGTCTTCACGGATTTGCAATCCGCTGCGTAACCTCTCCGCCAACCCGCCGAGAGCCAACGCTGATTAAGTTTTCCACCACGCCGCGTCAAGGCGTTATCGATCGAACCGTCATGGTGGTGCTCGTGGTCGCTCTGATCGGCACCGTTTCAATGCAGGAATCGCTTGGCCAAACACGCCATCAGACGGGCCAAGGTTGGGCGCAACGTGAACGATCCCGAAGTGGTGCGCCGAACAAAAGGTTGAATGGCAGTAGATCGCGCCCGGCAAGTGGATGCAGAACGGATATGTCGAAAGCTTCAAAGGAAGGATGCGGGGTGAGTTCTGAAAGAGACGCAGCTCCGCAATCTGGCCCATGCCCGTGATCTGATCGCGGCCTAGGTCACCGACCAAAACACCACGACTCCCCGCTCGGCCCCCGGCTACCAGAGCCCCGCAGGCTTCGCCCCGCACCTGACCACTGCAATCGCCCGACCAGCTGCACGCAAAAAGACTACCGCGAGCCGGACGATTGCTCAAACCGCGCCGAAAGGCGTAAACCAGATACCGACTCCAGTCGCGACGGGATGAAAGACCAGTGGCAGATCACTTGTCCCGGAAGAGTCTGATCAAAGACTGCGAGCTTTCAGGCGCGACTCGCTGGAACCAGAACGGTGAGAAAGGGCGCAACCATGCTTCAGCATCCAGAATCTTTTACTGTTATTAATTTTTCCATTAATTTCTTAACTATTACTAATTATTCCACGCAGACACCTAAGCACGATTTTCACTCAAAATCTGGAACCTCCAGTGAGGCTACTACAGTTCAAAGTTAGCCTTGATCGGCATCTAATCCGCAGCTAAGAGTGTGATCGCTGGTGGGGCGCAAGAAGGCTACAGCCTAAAGGTTGAAACTGGACTTTCAGCTCTTCTTGGGCCAGTGGGTCATGTGAAAGGTGAATCATGAGGGTTGGAATTCTATGGCAGAGCAAAAACCGCGGGTTCTATTCTGATTCGTCTTTTGAAACACTATATAAGCAGGTTGGCCATAACTCCGGCAACCTCGTTTTCGTATATGCGATAGAAAATCAAATCGATAGTGAGCTCACCTACTGGCCCTGGCACGCCAGCCCGAAAGAACTCAACACATGCTGTGATTTAATTGTCGTTCCCAGTGCCAATCAACTCGGAAAACATACAGACCTTGGCGGACTTGCGAGTAATTTTGCGAAAGTTGAGGTTCCGATCGTATCTATTGGTCTGGGCGCGCAAGCCGATAACTTTGATACTGATATTGAGCTTTCCGAAGGCACGAGGGCGTGGCTGGATGTTCTTCTCGAGAATGGTAGAAAGCATGGAATATCGAATATTTACACAAGGGGTCCGTACACGAGCGAACAAATAAGAAGGATCACAGGCGAGGATGTGGTGACAGGCGGTTGCCCCTCTCACTTCATTAGCCACAAGCCGAACTTGGGTCGCGATATCCAAGCCAGGTGGGAAGGCAATCCCTTTCCTCGATCCATCGCGGTTGCCGGCGGACATCAGGCATGGGCAAAAGTGATGACCATTGAGCATCAACTCATCTCAATGATGATGGATCCGCTTTTCCCGGGCATTTACATGCCTCAGTCCATGGGGGATATGCTGATGATTTCCCGAGGACTTTCTGATGATATTGATCCCAAAGTTCTCTCGAGGATCATTCGACACACTGTACCTCACTACACCGTGGAACAGTTTAAGGTATGGGCAAATAGATTTGCCAAGACGTATTATGAGGTGCCCGCATGGGCAGACGACTTGAAGAGGCATGATCTCGTTATCGGTCCACGGTATCACGGTTGTGCACTTGCGATTCAGGCGGGCGTAATGGCGTGTACCGTCACAATAGACTCGCGCACTGAGGAAATGTGTCGGCAAACCGGGGTTCCGTTTGTTTCGGCGGAGGAACTGACAGGGCCGATAACCCGATCGCGACTACGCGACGAGATAGTCAAATTCGACGGGGCAGCGTATGACAGTTTCCGTGCCGAAAAGTGCAGAGGTTACTTGAAGTTCTTGGATAACGCCGGCGTTCCGACAAAGAGTTTCTTGAGAGATATCGCCTCATCAGGCGATTAAGAATCCAGCTAGAGTATCGCTTGACCTCTAGCAAAGCTCTAGGAACTACCTCTCGGATCTCTCCTGATTTTTCAAGAATAGGCACCATGATACACGTAGACTACTGTTTCCTTGCTACGGCCGACACGCTGGTTGTCACAGGATGGGGGGACAACGACGATGTCGGCGATATCAGGATTCTGACTCACAAGTCAGATTATCCCGCTCAGCATTGCGAGACCTTCAAGCACCCTGAGGTCTCACTGACGAATAAATCAGGCTATTGCTGTTTCTTCGACTCCACCGTGCTTAATCTGGACCAACTAGATGAGATCCACGTGCTGTCCAAGGGAAAGATACTGGTGACCCGTTCATCAGCCTCTCTTCCCTCCGAGCGCGAGAGTTTCCTTAGTCGAGCCCTGAATGTCTTCACGTACGGCACTATGCGCGGTCTGATCGCCATTTCAGAAGCGTCGAACACCGGTGGGTCCAGCAGGCTTAGTGAGGCGCTGCCAATCTTAGAAAGCATAGCTTCGGTCCCACGGCCCTTCTCAGAAAGCAGCGATGGTGCCATCTCGATTGATCGCTTCATCATGTCCTCGGCGGGGCTTTGCTTGGCCGAAGGCTGGGAGTTGGACACCGGAGCGGGCGAGATCCAAGTCTTGCTGAGCAATGGCAAATCCATAAAGGTCATCAAGCCGCTTCTGGACCAGATCCGTCGTGAGGACCTCGAAGGTCTCGCGGATCGCTTTGTCTACAGTGGCGTCGACGGCTTTGTCTGCGTCTTTTCCGATTTTGGAGACACTGACGATGAGCTTAAGATAATCGTCCTGCAGCACAGCAATCGATCGATCATTTCGGTAAACCGAACCGTTGAGCGCCTGCCCTATTCACAGCTTGCCAGCGAGGCAGTCCGTTTCGAGACCCGCGGCAAGGCACTTGAAGTCCGTCGCAGTATTGCGGAAATGATCGCTCAGAAGGATAAGGATCTGGAGCTACCCACCCTAGATGACGACGGCGCACTCGATGCACCGCCGGTAATTCTGCTTGATCACGATCTTAACGACGCTTTTCTTTCCGACGTTGTTGATTCACTTACGGCCAGCATCGGTGATATTGCGCAGTTGATCATTCTTCGTAAACCCAGTGATCAAAGGCTCAACCATCAGATAGGCAAGATCGAATCTCGCATCAGTAAAAATCGGTTCTCCATCACCATAAACTGCGATCCCGCACCACAACATATTGACCCTGCCATCACGGAACCTGATGCCAGTTCGCGCCCTCTGGTATTCATGCGCAGCTCAGCAGCCTTACAGATCCCGAATTGGCGGGAGGCCCTAGATCAGATTGATGGTCCACATGGTGCAATTGTACCCTGCGATCCGCAGGGACCAATGCTCGATGCAAAAGATACGCTAATCGCCGATACAGTGATCGTTACTACAAATCTTGCCAGTTGGTGCATGATGTCTAGAGACCGGTCAGCGCCCTTTCTGACACATGAGGGGCGACTGCGCAAATTGCTCGTCTTGGCCGAAAGGCAAGAGCAACTGCACATCAGAAATGTTCCGGTGGACCGGCTGTTTATGGGCTACGGAGGTGTATCACAAGTGCACATGAGCAATGGTGAGACTGTGTTTAACTTCGATCTCAGGAACCACGTTTCGCGGGAGCGTTGGGCATGAAACGCGTCGCGATCATTTCTCATTCCCACCCGCAATTGACAAAGGGGGGTGGGGAGATCGCCGCTTATCGTGATTTTGAGCATCTGAAGAAGATGGGCTATCAGGCGACCTTTATCGGTGCATCGGTCAATCCTGACAGTAGCCGTCGCTTCTTCCCTTCAGCCGACCGATTTGTGAAGTTCGGACAAGGCGATTTCTGCTTCGTTGGCACCGCTAAAGATATTTTTACTCTCGATGCACCTACCGTAGCGGATGAGGATCGAATCCTAGACTTCCTTGTGAAACTCAATGCGGATATCTATCACTTCCATCATCTTTGGAATATTGGCGTTGGAACGGTACAGCGGCTTGCCGCTGCGCATCCTGAAGCGAAGCTTTTCCTGACAGCTCATGAATTCACACCGATCTGCGTGAATCACGGCCAGATGGTCAAGGCTGGTAGCAATGCGCTGTGCTATGGAGCTGATGTGATCAGTTGCACACAATGCGTCGGTTCATTCGCGCCAATCGACTTTCTGGCTCGTGAGCGTCGCATGCACAAGACGTTTGCCTTGTTTGACCGCATTATCTGCCCAAGCGAGTTCATGCGTAGGCGGTTGATCGATTGGGGAGTCGCAGCCGAACGCACGGAAATGATCGAGAACGCACTTCCGAATGAAATTGAAGAGCCTAGTTCCCTGTTGCCACTATCCGAGCGCAGCCGCCGGATCGCTTTCTTCGGTCAAGCAACGCCGTGGAAGGGACTTGATGTTCTGGTCAAGGCCGCTCATTTAGCTAGGCATGAGTTACGGGAAACGCGCACCACGATCACCATTCACGGCGCTACACGTGAAAGCTTTATGCAGTTCTGGCCAGACATCAAAGTGCCGAGTAACGTTAGTTTCCTCGGCCCCTATCAGCCTTCAAAAGTGATAAGCATGATGGCAGATTACGGCTGGATCGTCATGCCATCGACTTGGTGGGAGAACTCGCCTGTCGTGATCCAGGAAGCACGGCGCGCGCGTACTCCCATGGTCGTGTCTGACATCGGGGGCATGCTAGAAAAGACCGAAGGCTGGGGACTGACCTTTCGGATGGGCGACGCAATGGCGCTAGCGGATAAACTGGTTCAGATCAGCGGCAATCAGGACTTGTTGCAAGAACAGGTAGCGAAGATCACGCCGTGTCTCCTGATGTCGGCCTATCAGGAGGTTTGGGAAGGATGGGTTGCGGCTTGAGCGCTGTCGACAACTGCGCTCTGTGCCGAGATTGTGACTTTACTTTGGAACTGACCGGTTTCGGTTTAGTCGTCATTCTGCGACCGCCCCCTCACAACGTCGCCAGCGTCTGCCCCCCATCCAGCAGCACGTTCTGCCCCACGATGAACGCCGCCTGCTGGGAACACAGGAACGCGCAGGCGGCGCCGAAATGCGCGGGGTCGCCGTAGCGCCGCGCGGGGATCGTGGCGGCGCGGCGCGCGCGGGCCTCCTCCATGCTCACCCCTTCCGCCTTCATCACGCCCTGATCCAGCGAAACCGCCCGGTCCGTGTCGTGGATCCCCGGCAGCAGGTTGTTGATCGTCACCCCATGCGGCGCAACCTGCCGCGACGTCCCCGCGACAAAGCCCGTCAGCCCGGCCCGGGCCGAATTGGACAGGCCCAGCACCGCGACCGGCGCCTTGACCGATTGCGAGGTGATGTTGACCACCCGCCCCCAGCCGCGTTCAATCATCCCGGGCAGCAGCGCCTGCATCAGCGCGATGGGCGTGAGCATGTTGGCATCCAGCGCGCGGATGAAATCGTCCCGCGTCCAGTCCGACCACATCCCCGGCGGCGGGCCGCCCGCATTGGTGACAAGGATATCCACGGCCCCCGCCGCCTCCAGCACTGCCGCGCGCCCGGCATCGGTGGTGATGTCCGCCGCCACCGTCACCACGTTCACATTGTGCCGTGCCCGGATCGCCGCCGCCGTGGCCTCCAGCGCCTCCGCCCCCCGCGCGTTCAGCACCAAATCCACCCCTGCCTCGGCCAGCGCCTCGGCGCAGCCCCGGCCCAGCCCCTTGCTCGACGCGCAAACCAGTGCCCGCTTGCCCCTGATGCCCAGATCCATGACCGTCCTCCGCATTGCTTTGCCCAAGGCGTAACAACCGCAGCCGCCCCCTGCAACCCGCCTCACCTGTGGACGCAGCCGGCGCTTTCCGCTACATGCCCGCCATGCTGGACAATCGCCCCACCCTTCTGCCCGAAATCGCCCGCCGCCGGACCTTTGCGATCATCTCGCATCCCGACGCCGGCAAGACCACGCTTACGGAAAAGTTCCTCCTCTTCGGGGGCGCGATCCAGATGGCAGGGCAGGTCCGCGCCAAGGGCGAGGCCCGGCGCACCCGGTCTGACTTTATGAAGATGGAACAGGAACGCGGCATCTCCGTCTCCGCCTCAGCCATGTCCTTCGATTACCGCGAGTACCGCTTCAATCTGGTGGACACGCCCGGCCACTCTGACTTTTCCGAAGACACCTACCGTACGCTGACGGCGGTGGATGCCGCCATCATGGTGATCGACGGCGCCAAGGGCGTGGAATCCCAGACGCAGAAGCTGTTCGAGGTCTGCCGCCTGCGCGACCTGCCGATCCTGACCTTCTGCAACAAGATGGACCGCGAATCCCGCGACACCTTCGAAATCATCGACGAGATCCAGCAGAACCTCGCCATCGACGTAACCCCCGCCTCATGGCCCATCGGCATGGGCCGCGAGTTCGTGGGTGCCTATGACCTCCTCCATGACCGGCTAGAGATCATGGACCGCGCCGACCGCAACCGCGTGGCGGAATCGGTGAAACTTGACGGCTTGAACGACCCGCGCCTCGCGGACCACATCCCTGCCGACCTGCTCGCCAAGCTGCGCGAAGAGGTGGAGATGGCGCGCGAGTTGCTGCCCGCCTTCGACCGCGCCTCCTTCCTCAACGGCTCCATGACGCCGATCTGGTTCGGCTCGGCCATCAACTCCTTCGGGGTGAAGGAATTGATGGACGGCATGGGCGAATATGGCCCCACGCCGCAGCCGCAGACCGCCGCCGAACGCCAGATCGACCCGTCCGAGACGCCTGTCACCGGCTTCGTCTTCAAGGTGCAGGCCAATATGGACCCAAAGCACCGTGACCGCGTTGCCTTCGTGCGACTCGCCTCGGGCCATTTCGAACGCGGGATGAAACTGCTGCATGTGCGGTCGAAAAAGCCGATGGCGGTGTCCAACCCCGTCCTCTTCCTCGCCGCCGACCGCGAACTCGCCGAAGAGGCTTGGGCGGGCGACATCATCGGCATCCCGAACCACGGCCAACTCCGCATCGGCGACGCGCTGACCGAAGGCGAAGGCCTGCGCTTCACGGGCATCCCCTCCTTCGCGCCCGAACTTCTGCAAGGGGTGCGCGCGGGCGATCCGATGAAGGCAAAGCATCTCGAAAAGGCGCTGATGCAATTTGCCGAGGAAGGTGCGGCCAAGGTCTTCAAGCCGATGATCGGCTCGGGCTTCATCGTGGGTGTCGTCGGCGCCCTGCAATTCGAAGTGCTGGCCTCTCGGATCGAACAGGAATACTCGCTTCCCGTGCGGTTCGAGGCGTCGCAATTCACCTCCGCCCGCTGGGTATCGGGGCCCAAGGCCGAGGTGGAACGCTTTGTCAACGTCAACAAGGGCCACATCGCCACCGACAATGACGGCGACATGGTCTATCTGACCCGCCTCAAATGGGACATCGACCGGGTAGAGCGGGATTACCCAGACCTTCGCCTCACCGCGACCAAGGAGATGATGGTCTAGGGACAGGCGGAGTTTGTCGAAAATTCCTCGGCGTTTTTTGAGGCAGAGAACGCCCTCAGGCCATGCCGCGCCGTCGCCCACCGAACGTTGCGTCAAACTCCGGCGCGGCCTCTCGCGTCACACATCGCTACCCCCGCGCCACCACTTGCTTCAACATGGCAGCCTTCGCCCGGCGGTTCTTCATCCGCCGCAGACGCGGCATCACGAACAGCACCAGTCCCGACAGCCCAAACACCACCAGCGCCCCTGCGGTGATGTCGGCTAGCCAAGTCCCCAGCGCCGTGCCCACCCAGCCCCGCTCATGGATCGAAGACAGCACCCGCGACCAGCGGATGCGCGTGTGCAGCCGCTCCCCGTCCGGCGCATAGGTCCGCGTCACATAGCGGCTGTTGGTCCAGCCGAACCCCGTCGCCCGATCCACGATCACGTCGAATTCCCCGGCATCGAAGGTGTAGACGTGACGGTCGCGAAACGACTGCTCCTCATCGTCCAGAAACACCTCCGCCCCCGCGGCCAGCGTCGCAGCAAAGACCTCGGCCGAAGCCTCGTCCTGCGCCCGGGCCAGCGGCGAGGCATCGAAACCGCCCGTGTCGTAGTGCTCGGTCGGAAAGATCGACAGGATCAGATCATCATGGTTCATGTAAAGCCCGGTGAACCCGATCGCCGCCACCCAAGGCAGGATCAGCACCCCAAGCCAGGAATGGATGGTCTTCACCAGACGTTCGAACGACATGGACAGTGCGCCTTGCATTGATGCGGTATCCCCGCAGACTTGCACGCAACGCCGCGTCGCACCATGCGACTTGGGTCACAGATCGCCCCTATTCTGGCGGGTTTAGGCGCGCCGCATCAGATCCGCAGCCGCGTACAGGCGAACACGATGTCCAGTCGCCGCCCCTCCAGATAGCCCGCCAGCGTGCCGGGCCGCGCGAACAGACGATCCACCCATCCCGCCTCTTCCGGATCGGGCAGGCGACGCGCGAAGAAGTCCAGATGCTCGCGCGCCTGTTCGCAGGCAGCGGGGGCCTCGATGCCGCTCTGCCGCGCCTGGCGCAGCATCTCTTCCGCAAGCGGCACCTCAAGCCATAGGATCGTCCGCGCATCTGCAAAGGCCGCCATATGCGTCCGCTTCCCCGTCGGCATCGACGACCAGTAAAGCTCCAGCGTCTGGCCCAGTTCCGGCGTCGGTAGGATCAGGATCGGCCCGCGCCGCGCCTCCGCCGTGGCGATGGCGAAATCCACCACCGCCCGCGCGATCAGGCGATGCAGCGCAAATCCCTGCGGCGCCGCCGCCACCGCCTCGGCACTCGCCTGATAGAGCGACATCCACTGCTGGGCGAGGAAGAACCGATCCGGCAACTCCTCCGGCAGTTCCGGCATGTCCATAAAGGGTTTCATCGCCTGCCGCCGCGACGTGGTCACGACGGGTATGCGCACCACCAGCGGCCCGTCGGGCAGCAGGTCGCGCCGCAGCACCATCTCGAAGGCAAAGCTGATATCCTCGCCGCTCTTGCTGTCGCCCTCGGGCAGTTCCAGCCCCGACACCACCACGCGCAGCCGCGCATAGGGCCCGTCAAAGCGATCCTCCTCTAGCCGCACCGCACGCAGGGCAAGGCCTTCCGCACCCTCTCCCTCGGACTCCACTGTCCCAACCTCCACCGGACGGTCGGAATAGAGGTCGGTCACCACCACCTCCGGCACTGGCGCGGGCAGTCCCGGCTCTACATAAGCGAATTCGAAACGCAACTCCGTCTCGCGCGCCGCGGCACCCGCGCCTGACAGCACCACGCCCCCCAGCGCAAGCGCCGCGCAGGCGGCCAGAGGACGGAAGGCAGGAAATCGGCGCAGGATCGTCATCATGCAATCTTTCTTTGGGTTGTCGGCAGGGCAAGGCAGGCGCCAAGGATCAAGGCATCGGCCAGCCGCAGGAATTGCAGCAGATGCATCAGCCCATCGCGCACCGATCCGTAACTGGCGAAATCGGGCGGCAGGGTCTGCGAGATGTAGTCAAGCACCGTGTCGTCCCCCAAAAGCGGATGCCCAAGCTCCGATGTCAGGTGCAATTCGGCCCAGAACAGGATGACGAACAGCGTCAGGCACAGCGCGGCCAGATAGATCGCCTTGCCACGGCTCTCCATCACCAGCCCGTTTGAAGCGACGATGCGCGTCAGGACAAAAGACCCCAGTCCTGTCGACAACTGCATCGCCTGACTGTACTCGGCCCAGTCGCCCGACAGCACGGTCTGCACCCGCAGCATCAGAAAGACGATCCGGGCAAAGAGATAGGGGTCCCCCACCGTCTCGGCGAAAGGATCGACCTCGCCCTCCAGAATTCCCTCCGCGACCGGGGCCTGCCAGCAGGCATCAAGGAAAGTGCCCCAGCATCCGTGGACGGCGACCAGATAGGCGATCCATGGCAGATGCACGGCCATCACGCACAGGATGATGGCCCAGACCAGCAGCCGCTGGTTATGCGCCTGCGCCTCCGAGATGACGGGAACCCCCATCGGCGCGACGCCCCCGATCGGGGGCATGGCGGCCATCCCTGGGGAGAATCCGCCCCCCGCCGCCATCGGCCCGCCACCCGCAGGCAGATAGACCGGCGGCCCCGAGGGCGCACCCGCCGGACCGGGCAGCCAGACAGCATAGTAAAGAAGCGCCCCTGTCCCATCCATGACCGGCGCCGTCGGCCCAAGACCCGGACCAGAGCCCATCGCATTGGCCGCAGGAGCGGTCTGCGGTCCTGTCATCCCGGCGGGGGGCGGCGGAGGCGGCGGCATCTCCACAAGGGGCGGCTGCGGCTCGGCGGCGCGCTCGCGCGCAGCCTGCCCGGCCACAAGCGGATCGGTCGCATTCCGCGCCGTCTCCATCAGGCACCACCCCACTCGTCACAAAAACCAACGGATTTGTGTGTTGATTTCCATCCTGAACTGAGCCGGGATTTCCATCGAGAAGTGAGCCACCTCTGAGTATGGAAGTCGGCTCAAGCTTGGGTCAAGGCACGGTTGGCTTCCTTTCTGGTTTT
>VYLE01000416.1_pt1 | contig 25280 bp, 28 predicted proteins | sample 5114391 | NCBI WGS metagenome assembly VYLE01 (sample SAMN12291771, study PRJNA351875) | freshwater metagenome | isolation source: freshwater lake | place: USA: Michigan, Kent Lake | collected 2013-08-15
TGCGGCGGCGGCCGGTTCGGCCTTGGGTTCGGGCTTCGCCGCGACGGGCGTCTCCTCTTCGTCCTCGCGCCCGCCGGGGGCGCGGTTGGACAGGCCGAGGCGATGCACCTTGCCGATCACGGCGTTGCGGGTGACCCCGCCCAGTTCCTTGGCGATCTGGCTGGCCGACTGGCCTTCGGCCCACATGCGCTTGAGCGTCTCGACGCGCTCGTCGGTCCAGGACATGGCAACCCCTTTGATGGCTGTTTTTCCGCCATTCTAGACGGGACGGTGCGGGATACAAGCGGGGCGTGGCAAGATCAAGCGTCCATGGCGCCGTGCAGGACCTAGGTCGGGCGCAAAAGGAAAGGGCCGCACGGTGTCCCGCGCGGCCCTTCCGGCCGACCGGACGGGTCACCCCGTCCTTTGGCCCCTGCACTCCGGCCTCCGATGCCCCCCACCGTATCCGGAGCGCGGGATCAGACCCCCGTGTCCGGCGAGGTCACGGCCGCACCGGGGGCTTGGGCGGCAGGCTCCGTCGGGTCCTTCTCACCCACGGCGTCCTGCAGGGCCTCGGTCGCCTCTTCATGATCGGCGATCGCTTTCTCGGCGGCGTCGAGGGCTTCCTGCGCCTCTTCGGCAGCCTGCTGCCCTTCGGTGGATTCCTCGGTCATCTCTTCCGTGGCTTCGGTCACATCGGCCGGAGCGGTGTCGATGGCGGCAACCTCTTCGACCAGAGCCTCGGCCACGTCCTGTGCTGCGCCCAGCGCGGCGAGTGCCTTCACCAGTTCGGCCTGCGCGTCCAGAACCGCCTGCAGCGCGGCTTCTTCCTCGGCGCTGCCGGCCAGCGTCATCTTGGCCCATTCCATCGCCGATTTCAGCGCCTGCTCGGCCTCCACCACGTCCTGCTCTTCCTCGGCCGTCGCGGCCTGCGCTTCGAGCGAGGCGGTTCTCGCCTTGTTCAGCGCATCGCAGGCATCGGCCAAAAGCTTGGAAAGCTCGTCAGCCTTGGCCTCGGCGGCCTTGGCCTTGGCGGTGGCTTCATCCTCGGCCTTGGTCAGGGCTTCGATCTCGCCGGCAAGGGTGACTTTCCGCGTCTGGAGTTCCGGGATCTTCAGGAACTTCTCAACCTTGGCAAGGTCACGCTTGGCGTCTTCCAGGTCTTCCTTCGCCTCCTCAAGGTCCTCCTTGGCGTCGCCCAACTTGCCCCGCGCGTCCCGGAACGCCCGGCAGTTGCTCCCCCCGCAGCTGTTGGCGTTGTTCAGCTCTTGCGGGCTGAGCCGAGCGCGCGCCCGGTCAAACTCCGTCTGCGCCCTCGCCACCCTGGACTCTTCCTTGGCGACGTCCTTCTCTTCATCTGCGACTTCGTCCTTCGCATCGAGATATTTCTCGCTGCCCAGCGCCTTCTTCAGGTCCTTTTCGACTTGGTCGAGCGCGGCAGCCGCCGCCTTGGCTTTCTTGTCAAGCTCGTCGGCCTCTTTCTTGGCCGCATCGATCGAGGCTTTGATCTGCGCGTTCATCTCGTCGGCGGTCAGGCCGCCCAGAACAGCGTCCAGATCGCCCTGCGCCTCGTCGGCCAGACCCGACAGCTGCAGCGCCTTCTCGACCAGCGGCTTGGCCTCTTCCTTGGCATCGGCCAGACGCTCTTCGGCCTCGTTCAGCGCGTCGCGTGCATTCAGCACGTTCTGTAGCGCGCGGCGCTTGGCTTCGGTGAAATCGGGCAGCACGTTGCGAAGACGATCATAGTCGAAGTCGTCGCCATCGCGGTCAAGACTGTCAATCAGACGGATTTCCCCGATGTCGAGGCCCACGCGCTTGGCGCGGCGGATCGTGCGCTCCAGCGCATCCTGCTTGCGCTCCACATCAGCGGTGGCGCCTTCCAGAGTGTCGGTCGCCTTTTCCAGACGCGCCATCAGATCGCTGTAGTCCGGTGCCGCGACCTCGGTCGAGGCGCCGCCGGTGGGGGTGGTGCCGACGGTGGGGATCGACCCGGTGACAGCGGTCATCGCGAAGATCAGGTCGTCGCAGACGCCGGCCATCTCGAGCAGGCGTTCATCGAATTCCGGGTGGCTGGCGAAGGCCGCCGGATCGGCGGCTGCAAGCAAGCAGAGGTCATCACCTGCCGTTGCAGCGGATGCCGAAACGGGGAGGGCGACGGAGAGCAGAAGGGCAGAGAAAAGGGCAGTGGTACGGGGGGCGTAGAGGGACATCGGATACCTGTCAGTTGGGATGGAACTCCATCCGGTTGCCCTTTTTCGCTAGGACCTTTGCCGCATTAAGGTCAACTTTTGGCCGGATTTACATACTTTCTGCCGTAATGCCGTGGATGATCCGGGGCGTCGTTAACGATTGTTTCTTTGTTAAGATTTATTTCCCGCAGAGGCCGCAACCCTAGGGTGAATCGCATCGAATCACTGTGGCAACTTCGTGGCGGCGCTGTGTCGGCCCACAGGCAGCCCCCAGCCGACTCAAAGGCGGCCCCGCGCCCCCTTCCCATGGCGTCCATTCTGCCCTATGCATCGCGTCATGAGCCACCGCATCGCCCCCTTCGCGCTGCCACGACGCCGACGCTGATCGTCGGCCGCTCTGCCATGGCCCGCCGTTGCGGGCCGCCCTTCCCTCGTTGACACCCCCCGCCCCCGGCCTTTACGGCTAGGGCTTCGCTTTCAAGGACATCTCTCATGATCCCGCACGTGCTGCCGACCTATAACCGTGCCCCGCTCGCCTTCACCCATGGCGAAGGCTCTTGGCTTGTGGCGGAGGATGGCAGCCGATACCTTGATCTCGGCGCGGGGATCGCGGTGAATGCGCTGGGGCATGCCCATCCGGCGCTGGTGGCGACGATCACCGAACAGGCGGCAAAGCTTTGGCATGTGTCGAACCTCTACCGCATCCCGGAACAGGAACGGCTGGCCGATCTTCTGGTGGCCAACACCTTCGCCGACACCGTCTTCTTCACAAATTCGGGGACGGAGGCGGCGGAACTCGCCATCAAGATGGTGCGCAAGCACTGGTATGAGAAAGGTCAGCCGGACCGCAGCCAGATCATCACCTTCGAAGGCTCGTTCCATGGCCGGTCCACCGGGGCCATCGCGGCGGCGGGGTCGGAAAAGATGGTCAAGGGCTTCGGGCCCCTGATGCCGGGCTTCACCCATCTGAAATTCGGCGATCATGACGCCCTGCGCGCGGCGGTGACAGAGAAGACCGCCGCGGTGATGATCGAACCCGTGCAGGGCGAGGGCGGCATCCGCACCCTGCCCGATGCCTGCCTCAAGGGTCTGCGCGACCTTTGCGACGCAACCGGCGCACTGCTGGTCTTTGACGAGGTGCAATGCGGCATGGGCCGGACCGGCAAGCTTTTCGCGCATGAATGGGCCGGGGTGACCCCGGACATCATGATGGTGGCCAAGGGCATCGGCGGGGGCTTCCCCCTTGGCGCGGTGCTGGCGACCGAAGCCGCCGCCGTGGGGATGGTGGCGGGCACCCACGGGTCCACCTATGGCGGCAACCCCTTGGGCTGCGCGGTGGGTGCCAAGGTGGTGGAGATCGTGGCCGACGACGCCTTCCTCGATGCCGTGGGCCAGAAGGGCGCGCGCTTCCGTCAGGGGCTGGAGGGGCTGGTGGCCAGCCATCCCGAGGTGTTCGAAGCCGTGCGCGGTCAGGGCCTGATGCTGGGTCTGAAATGCCGCGCGCCCAATACGGATGTGGTGAAGGCTGCCTATGCCGAGCACCTTCTCACGGTGCCCGCGGCGGATAACGTGATCCGCCTCTTGCCCGCGCTGAACATCCCCGACGCCGATATCGCCGAAGCCTTGGCCCGGCTCGACCGCGCCGCAACCCGGGTGAAGGCCGATGCCGCAGCCTGAGGTCTATAGCTTTTCCCGCCTAAGGCGCGTGGATTATCCCCTGCTGCGGGGCTGGCTCGCGCAGCCCCATGTCCGGGCATGGTGGGGCGATCCCGAAGAGGAGATCGCGCTGATCGAGGAAGATATCGAGACGGGGCCCACCGATATGCGCCTTGTGCTGCTGGCGGGCCACCCCTTCGCCTATGTGCAGGACTACCCCGCGCATCACTGGGGCGCGCCGCACTTCGCGCCCTTCCCGCCGGGCACGCGGGGGATGGACACCTTCCTTGGCGATCCCGCCTATCTGGGCCGGGGCCATGCACCGCGCTATCTGCGCCAGCGCTGCAACCAGCTGCTGGCCGACGGCGCGGCGGCGGTGGTGATCGACCCCGATCCCGCCAATGACCGCGCCATCCGCGCCTATCGACGCGCGGGCTTCGCCCCCCACGGCATCGCGCCCTGCGAAGACGGCGACCCCGTCCTCGTGATGGAATTCGCCCCGCCCCTTCATCTTGGTGAAAATACTCTCGGGGGTCCGGGGGCAGACAGCCCCCGGCGGCCTCCGCTCAAGAAAAACGGAATGACATGAAACACTTCCTCGACATCCACAAGACCGACGCCACCGAGTTGCGGGCCATGATCGACAGCGCCCATGCGATGAAGACGGCGCGCAATGGCCGCCCCAAGGGATCGCCCGATGACGACACGCCGCTGAAGGGCCGCATGGTCGCGCTGATCTTCGAGAAACCCTCGACCCGCACCCGTGTGTCCTTTGATGTGGGCGTCCGCCAGATGGGGGGCGAGACGATGGTCCTGTCGGGCAAGGAGATGCAGCTTGGCCATGGCGAGACGATTGCCGACACCGCGCGCGTCCTAAGCCGCTATGTCGACCTCATCATGATCCGCACGTTTGAGGAGGCGACGCTTCTGGAGATGGCGGAACATGCCACCGTCCCGGTGATCAACGGCCTGACGAACCGGACCCATCCCTGCCAGATCATGGCCGATGTGATGACCTATGAGGAACATCGCGGCCCGATCGGCGGGCGCAAGGTGGTGTGGTGCGGCGATGGCAACAACGTCTGCGCCTCCTTCCTGCATGCGGCGGGGCAGTTCGGCTTTGACTTCACCTTCACCGGGCCAGAAACGCTCGACCCCGAAGAGAAGTTCGTCACTTTCGCTCGCGAGAAGGGATCGAAGGTCACGATCCAACGCGACCCTTTCACCGCCGTCGAAGGCGCGGACCTTGTGGTGACGGACACTTGGGTGTCGATGCATGACCCCGAATCCGCCAAGGAACGCCGCCACAACCAACTGCGCCCCTATCAGGTCAACGAACAGCTGATGAGCCGGGCAAAGCCTGACAGCCTCTTCATGCATTGCCTGCCCGCGCATCGCAATGACGAGGCGACGAGCGCGGTGATGGACGGCCCCCATTCGGTGATCTTCGACGAGGCCGAGAACCGCCTGCACGCCCAGAAGGCCATCATGCGCTGGTGTCTCGGGGTGTGACGGGCCAAAAATCTTCGAAGATTTTTGCAAATTTCTTCGAAGAAATTTGGCCGCGCGACGCCCACCGCCGCCCCGTTGACACGGGCCGTCGACAGGCAGAGGCTCCCCCCGAACCAGAGGGGGGCCTTCCATGCATCACCGTTCCGTCGCGGTCTATGACCGCTTTCTCGCCAATCTCTCGACCCTGCTGACCAAGGCCGAGGCGCATTGCACTGCCAAGGGCATCAAGCCCGAGGCGATGCTGACCTTCCGCCTTTTCCCCGACATGTTCCCCTTAGTGAAGCAGGTGCAGCTGTCCTGCGATTTCGCCGCCCGCGCCGCCGCCCGACTGGCGGGGGAGGAGCCAAAATCCTTTCCCGACACGGAAACCAGCTTCGCCGAATTGCAGGACCGCATCCGCGCCGCGCGGGGCTATATGGCGGGTTTCGACCCGTCTGCCTATGACGGGGCTGAGGCGCGCGAGATCCGCATCAAGATCCGGGGCAATGAGGTGAAGATGCCGGGCGAGGCCTTCCTGAACCTCTATTCCCTGCCGCAATTCTTTTTCCACATCGCCACCGCCTATAACATCCTGCGCCACAACGGGGTGGAGATCGGCAAGGGCGATTACATGGGCGGCTAGGGCGCAGAGACGTGTCGGGGCGAAGGGTCAGGCGGTGATTGGCCTGATCCCATCCGCCGCTTTCCCGCGCGGGGCCAGCGCCGCCACCACCACCAGACAGGCGGCCAGCGCCGCATAGGTCACCCGGAAGCCCGCATGTTCGGCCACAAACCCGATGGTCGAGGGCGCGACGAGGATGCCCGAATAGCCCATCATCGTCACCGCCGCGATGCCCGCCCCGGGGGCAAGCCCCGGATGATTTCCGGCGGCCGAGAACAGGATCGGCACCATGTTTGCCACGCCCAGACCCGCGAAGGCGAAACAGGCGATGGCCAGCGTGTCGGTCGGTGCCGCCGCCGCCCCCATCATCCCCGCCGCCGCGATCAACCCCGACCAGCGCAGCGTCGCCACCGCGCCAAAGCGGTTCCGCACCCCATCGCCCGCAAAGCGCATCACTGCCATCGCGCCGGAAAACAGCGCAAAGGCCAGACCCGAGGTCGCCAGATCGGACCCCAGCTCCTGCTGCAGATAAAGCGCCGCCCAATCCAGCACCGCCCCTTCCGGCACCATGGAAAACAGCGCCAGAACCCCCAGCATCCACAGCGCCGCATCGCGCGGCAGCAGCGCCGTCCGGACCGGGGCCTCGCCCGGCACGGGCGCAGGGCGCGCGGTGTCGGCCATCAGGAAGGGCATCGCCACCAGCACGATCACCCCCGCCACGCTCGCGGCCCAGATCGCCTGCCCCTCCGCGCCCCATTGCGCGATGACCCAGCCGCCCAGACCGCCACCGAAAAAGCCCCCAAGGCTCCAGAACCCGTGGGACGAGGACATGATCGCCCGGCCCAGCCGCCGTTCCACCTCCACCGCATTGGCGTTCATCGCCACATCCATGCAGCCGAGCAGCGCGCCCAGCAGGGCCATCGCCGCCGCCAGCAAAGGCAGATTGGGCGCATAGACCACCGCAGGCAGCGCCGGGATGAAGGCCAGCGCGAAGAAGCGCAGCACCACAAGCACGCCAAAGCGCGCGATCAGGCGCCCCGAGAACAGCATCGCCGCGACCGCGCCAAGGCCGAGGACAAGGATCAGGATGCCCAGCGTCCCCTCATCGATCCCGTGTCGTGGCAGCAAAAGCGGGATCTGCGGCGCCCATGTCCCCATGATGAAGCCATTGGCCAGAAACATCGCCGCCACGGCCCAACGGCCCCGACGCGCGGCAGGAAGATCGGACATGGACAGGCTCCGCATGTGTTAGCGCTGCCATAAACCGGAAGCGCGCGGCACGGAAGAGGGCAGGCCCCGACGAATTGTTTCGCCCCGTTTCATCACCGCGTTTCATCACCGCGTTCTTGGCCCTTGGCGCAGGAAGGAACGCCCCGGCGTCAGTTCCCGCCCCCCAGAAGATCCAGCAGCAGATCGCCCGCGCCCTGCTGCAATTCCTCCTCCAGCTTGCGGCGCGCGGCATCCTCAAGGCTTTCACCCTCCAGCTGGCCCAGTTCCTCGGCTGCCTTGGCCTTCAACTCATCCTCAAGCGCCTTGGCCTCGTCCTGCAACTGCTCTTCTGCCAAGGCCTCCAGATCGAGGGCAAAGCTGGGTGCCGCCCATGACCCGGTGATCCAGAGCGGCACGGTGATCCCCCCGGCCCCGTCCGACCCGCGCAGCGCGGTGGGCCGCAGCCGATATTCCAGATCGCGCGCGCCAAGGCCGATGCGGCCCGCGCCCTCGGCGCTGATGACCGGGCCTGCCATCAGCAGATCGCTGTTGAAAAGGTCCCCCCCGTCCATGTCGAAACTGGCCGAGAGCGAGTCGAAGACCGTCCGCTGCCCCTCGCCGACAAAGCCCGTGTCCAGCGTGCGGATCATGCCCGCGATGTCGAAACCCTGTATCTCTCCCGCGCCAAGGTTCAGGACACCCGACCCCGACAGGCTGCGCATGATCGCGTCGACCGAATTGCCCGCCCCGAGGAAGGTCAGCGACAGGTCCCCCGTCGCCACCAGCCGCGAAAAACCCGTCAGGTCCGACAGCATGGGTTGCAGCGCGATGTCGCGAAAGGCCAGATCGCCGCCCACCGACAGGCCCTTGCGGCCATTGACCACGAACTCGCCCGCCACCGTGCCGCCATAGGCCCCCACGTCCGTAAGCCGCACCACGGCGCGGGACCGATCCAGCGTCACGCTCGCCGCCACAGGGCCAAGCTTGACCGCGCCAAGGTCCAGCGAGGCCGCGCTCAGCCCCAGTTCCGCATCCAGCGCCGACAGTCCCGCCACATCGATGGGCGCATCCGACCAGCCCGCCGTGGCGACTGCGCCGCCGCCCTCGCCCGCCCCGGTGCCGCCCGCGACGTTTTCCGCAATCGCCAGATCGCCCGTCGCCAGCCGCGCCACCAGCTTGGGCCGATCCTCTCCTTGCGTCAGGTCCAGATCGCCGGTGATCGCCGTGCCGTCCAGCACGATCCGCCCGCCGCGCAGATGCGCCGATCCCGCCGCCGTCAGCGTCACCTCGCCCGCCACCTGCAGGCTGTCGCGCCCAAACCCCTGCGGCAGCACAGGCCGCTCCATCCCCATCAGGGCTGACAGCGCAGAGAGATCGGCCAGATCGGCCTCCACCCGCCCCTCCGCACTGGCGGGCATGATCCCGGCGCGGCCTTCGAAGGCGACGGTCGCCGCCCCCACGCTGGCCGACAGCGTCACGGGCGACACGCCCCCCTCATAAGCAGTGCGGAAGGCCGCCAGCACAAGGTCCAGCGCCACCGCCTGCCCCATCGCCTCGGCCGTCAGGTCCATCTCAAACGGGCCCTCGTAATCGGCCAGCCGCGCCTCAAGGTTCATCCCGGTCAATTGCACCGCGCGGCCCGTCTGATGGTCGATATAGCCAAGGCTGCCGTCGCGGATCACCCCAAGGTCCAGCGTGAAGGGCGTGTCCGCCCCCGCCATCTCGGCCGTGGCCGTGCCCCCTTGAGCGCCGCCGAAGACCCAGTTGCCGACGCCCTCCTCGCTCACCTCGATCAAGATCTCGGGTCGGGTCAGTTCCAATGCGGTGATCCTGACCGCCCCCCCCACAAGGGCATTGGCATCGATCCCGATCGCCATGCCTTCGGCCACCAGCATCGGCCCATCCTCCGACCAGTCGGCATTGGCGATGCTGATCCGCCCCGTCTCCACCCCCAGCACGGGCCAGAGCGTCGGCGTGACGCCCCCTTCGATGGTCAGCTGCCGCCCGGTGACGCGTTCGAACTGCTCCACCGCCAGCGCGGCCACCCGGTCCGACGGGATCAACAGCAGCGCCCCCGCCCCCAGCACGACCAGCACCGCCAGAACCCCCAGCACCCGGAACAGCCAGCGCATCCATACCCCCCGCACGCGACCCTTGGGCCGAAGGTTACGCCCCCGCCCCAGCGCCCCGCAAGCGGCGCCGCAGGCATCGGCGGATCAATTCACCGAAACCGGCTTTGACCGGAACCGCGCCACCGTCTCGCGCTCCGCCCGCTTGCAGACCATGGGCGGCAGACCCCGGTCGAGCAGCGCAAGGTCCTCCAGCACCATCTCGCCCATCCGCTTGAACGCGATGTCGAGCGCGCCCGCCCGATGCGCCGACAGCAGGAAACCGGGGATCGACCGGACAGGATGATCCAGGGGAAGCGGCTCTTCCGGAAAGACATCCGAGGCGGCAAGGATATGCCCGTCGCGCACCGCCGCCATCAGGGCCGGGAAATCCACCACATCGGCGCGCGACAAGAGCAGGAAGATCGCCCCCCGCCGCATCGCCGCGAATTCCGCCGCACCGAGGAAGCCGCGATTCTCACTGGTCACGGCGGCCGTGCAGAAGACGACATCGGACCCCGACATCACCTCGGCCAGACTGGCCGGGACCGCCCCGGCCGCCCGGATCCGCGAGGGCGGCAACCACGGGTCGAAGACCTTCAACCGCGTCTGGAACCCCACCAGCACCTGCGCGCAGGCCCGACCCAGATCGCCAAAGCCAAGGATGCCCACCTCCGCCCCAGTCAGAAGCCGCGCCGAAGCGTTCCCCTCGCCGCCCCAAAGCTCTCGCCCCGCGCGGAAATCCGCATCCGCCCCGTGGATGTTCCGCAAAAGCGACAGCGCGAAGCCCAGCCCGATCTCGGCCACCGGCGGGGCGAAGACCGCGCCCGTGGTGACGACATGGATGCCCCGGCGAAAGACCTCGTCATAAGGCATGTTGTTGAGAAGGTTGGATTCGACATTGAAGATGCAGCGCAAGGCGGACAGCCGCGCCAGCGTCGCCTCGTCCAGCGGTGGCTGCCCGATGATATAGCGCGCCTCGCCCAGCACCGCATCGGGCAGCGCAGGCAGTTCGGCATCCGTCGTCTCGACGATCCGGTAGCGCGCCCGCAGGTCGGCCAGCAGTTCGGGCGCGAAGATCAACGGCAGGCTGCGCGGCAAAGGACAGGACAGGATCAGCGGGCGGGTGTCGGTCATGGGGGATCTCCTCTTGCCCCGGACGCTATGCCGCCCCGCCGGCCGGGGCAAGCCGCCGCCAGTGACCCGCCCGACCCATGATTGCGGAGCGCTGACGCGCACGCCTTTCCTGTCGTCGGCGCATGCGCGCCTCCTCCGGGATCAGGGGCCGTTCCGTCCCCTCTGTCCGCGCGGTGCCCGCGCGGCCATTCACCCCTTGAGGATATTTGAAGACAGAAGATAAAGAAAAGGCCGCGCGTTAACCTTAACACCCCGCCCCGCGCCTTCATCTTGGCCAAAAATACTCTCGGGGGTGAATTGGCACGCCGAAGGCGGGACAAGAGGGGGCAGAAGGCCCCCTAAACGCGGAGTAGGCGCGCAGGCGCCGACGACTGAAAAGGAATGCGGCGCACGCCGCTCCGCAAGATCACCGCCCTTCCCGTAGCGCCCGCTTTGCGCTATGGCGCGCGGATGACGCAGAACCCGCCCAACCTTCGCCCCGATCTTGCCCGCGCCACAGTCCCCGATGACCGGCGCGCGGGTCAGCCGACCATCGGCATGGTCTCGCTCGGCTGCCCGAAGGCGCTGGTCGACAGCGAACGCATCCTGACGCGCCTGCGCGCCGAAGGCTATGCGATCAGCCCCGATTACGCGGGCGCGGATGCGGTCATCGTCAACACCTGCGGTTTCCTCGACAGCGCCCGTGCCGAAAGCCTGGATGCCATCGGCGAGGCACTGAAGGAAAACGGCCGCGTCATCGTCACCGGCTGCCTTGGGGCAGAGCCCGATTACATCACCGGCGCGCATCCCAAAGTTCTGGCCGTCACGGGGCCGCATCAATACGAACAGGTGCTCGACGCGGTCCACGGCGCCGTCCCGCCACAGCCCGACCCTTTCATCGACCTGTTGCCCGCCAGCGGCGTCAGCCTCACCCCGCGCCATTACAGCTATTTGAAAATCTCCGAAGGCTGTAACCACAAATGCAAGTTCTGCATCATCCCCGATATGCGCGGGAAACTGGTCAGCCGCCCGGCCCATGCCATCCTGCGCGAGGCGGAAAAGCTGGTGGAGGCCGGGGTGCGGGAGCTTCTGGTCATCAGCCAAGACACCTCGGCCTATGGGGTGGACCGCAAGCATGACACCAGCCCGTGGCAGGACCGTCAGGTCCGCGCCCATATCACCGATCTCGCGCGGGAAATGGGCCAGCTTGGCGCTTGGGTGCGCCTGCATTACGTCTACCCCTACCCGCATGTGCGCGACCTTGTGCCCCTGATGGCAGACGGGCTGATCCTCCCCTATCTCGACATCCCATTCCAGCACGCCCACCCGGATGTGCTGCGCCGCATGGCCCGCCCCGCCGCCGCCGCCCGCACGCTGGACGAGATTGCCGCATGGCGCGCCACCTGCCCCGACATCACGCTGCGCTCCACCTTCATCGTGGGCTATCCCGGCGAGACGGAGGCGGAGTTCCAGACCCTGCTCGACTGGCTGGATGAGGCGCAGCTCGACCGCGTGGGCTGCTTCAAATACGAAAACGTCCCTGGCGCGCGGTCGAACGCCCTGCCCGACCATGTGGCGGAAGAGGTGAAGCAAGAGCGTTGGGATCGCTTCATGGAAAAGGCGCAAGCCATTTCCGCCGCGAAGCTGGCCGCCAAGGTCGGCCAGACCCTGCAGGTCATCGTGGATGAGGTCGATGACGAGGGCGCCACCTGCCGCACCAAGGCCGACGCGCCCGAGATCGACGGCAACCTCTTCATCGATGACGGCTTTGAGACGCTCGCCCCCGGTGACATCGTCACGGTGGAGGTGGAGGAGGCGGGCGAGTATGACCTCTGGGGTCGCCTCACGGCTTGACCCCGCGCCCGCCCGCCGCACATCCTGCGGGGCAGAGTGCCAGCAAGGAGCCAGCCGATGACCGACGCCCCGAAGATCGCCCAGAAAGCCCCCTACCCGATCGAAGTGGAGGCGGGGAAATCCTACTTCTGGTGCGCCTGCGGCGAGTCGAAGAACCAGCCCTTCTGCGACGGCAGCCACAAGGGGACCAGCTTCACCCCCGTGAAAGTCACGGCGGAAGAGGGGAAGAAGATGTTCTTCTGCGGCTGCAAGGCCTCGGCCAAGGCCCCGTTCTGCGACGGGTCGCATTCCAAGCTCTGATGTCGCAGCGGGCCGTGGGGGGCTTGGCGCGGCTCCGCCCGCGCCTATCTGCCCGCCATGACCGACGAAGACACCCGTATCCTCTATAACGACACCTGCCCGCTCTGCCGGTTCGAGATCGATCATTACCGTGCCGCCGCCACCCGCGACGGCGCGCCTTTGCGATTTGACCGGCTGCAAGACGCCGCAAGCTGGGGCCTGACCGAAGATCAGGCCGCGCGCCGTTTGCATGTACTGCAGGACGGTCGCCTTCTGTCAGGTCTGGAAGCCTTCCGCGCCATCTGGTCCAACCTGCCGCGCTGGCGCTGGCTTGCGCGGCTCACCGGCCTGCCGCTGATCCGGCCCGCCGTGACGGTCCTCTACGACCGGATCGCCGCGCCGCTTCTCTACCGCGCGCATCTCCGCCGCCAGCGCCGCCCGTAGGGTGCGTGCTCGCACGCACCGCCCCCGCCCCTCACCCGATCAGGATCACCAGCCAGGCCACGCCGCCTGCAATCGCCGTCACCGCCACCACGGCGGACCCGGCATCCTTTGCCCGCTTCGCCCGCGGGTCGATCTCTTCGGAAATGTAATCCACCACTTCCTCGATCGCCGTATTGGCGAGTTCCGCCGCCAAAAGCAGCAGCCCCAGCGCAAGGATCAGCGCCCGTTCCCCCGGGCTCAGGTCCAAAGCGAAGGCCAGCGTGGCCGAAATCACATTGACCAACGTCCATTGCCGCAGCGATTTCTCCCGCGCCCAGGCGGCGCACCAGCCCTGCCATGACCAGATCGTCGTGTTCCCGATCCGCCGCAGTTCCGCCTTCAGCCAGTCGATCATCGCTTCCCCCGCGCCCTTGCCCCAGCCTTATCCCGCTCGCCCCAGCGCGTCGAGATAGGCCCGCACGCAGGTCACCACATGGGCAAAGCGATCGCCCCCCAGATGCACCCCGCCATACCAGCGGGTCACCACGACGACATGGTCGCGCAGGTCCGCCCGTTCCAGCATCTTCAGGATGACCGCCCCCGCGCCCGCCTCACCATCATCGCCCTTGGACGGCCCCCCGTCGGTCAGAAGGCAGGCCCATGTGTTGTGGGTGGCCTTGGCATAGCGCTTTTCGCGTTTCAATTCGGCAAGAAAAGCCTCCACCCCGGCGCGGCCCTGCACGGGCCCGCCAGAGACGGCATAGCGCGATCCCCGGTCGCGCAGCACTTCGCCCAGCTTGATCATCGCCCGCCCTCCATCCGGGGCCGGACCCTGTCATGTCGCAGCGGAATGCTCAACGTCCCCCAGATGCGCCTCCCCCGATGCGCAGGCGGGCTCAGCGCGCGACCAGCCCCTCCAGCGGGGCCTTGTTGGGGCAGAAGGCGGGCAGCGTTTCGGCCGCGACCTGCCGCGCCAGCCAGCGCGTGCAGTCCTCGGCCTTGTCGCAGGCCTGACAGCGGTCCACCAGAACGGCCAGTTCCGCCCGGCTCAGCCAACCCTCGATCACCGCATCGGCAAGGTTCACGCCCAAGACGCGCCCCATGCCCCGCGTCAGGCCCCATGCCATGGGGGCCTCCACATATCCGATCATCGCCGCCTTCCTTCCGCGCTGCCTGTTCCTGTCAGACTGCCTGCAGCCGCACCGCGACGCCTTGACGCAGATCAAGCGGGACCGGGGTCAGAACCCCTGCAACTGCGCCACTACTGCCCGCACCTGCGCCTTGCGTTCGGAATTTGGCGGGTGCGACCCAAGGAACTGGTCACCCGGATCGGGCAGGCGGTCGAAAAAGCCCGCCCCCAGCACCGGATCATAGCCCGCATAGAGGGCGATCTCGGCCCCCAGCGCATCGGCCTCCAGCTCGAAGGCGCGGGAATAGCGCCGCGCGCCCACCGTGGCCCCGATCCGCTGCGCCGCATCCACTGCCGCCGGATCGGCCCCCGTGGCCTGCGCAAGGATGCCCGCCATCACCGCCCCCGCCATCGCCGTCTGCTGGGTCTGCGGGATATGGCCAAGGATGTGATGCGCCGCCTCATGGCCAAGGACGAAGGCGATCTCGTCCTCGTTGCGCGCATCCGCAATCAGCGCGAGCGTGAAGCCAAGGATGGGCCGCCCGGTTTCATCCAGCGTCTGAAAGGCGTTTGGCCCCTGCCCGGCCCGATCGTCGATCACGATGCGGAAGTCGCAATTCACCCCGCGCGTGCGGGCACGGCAAATCTCTTCCGTCATCGGTTCCACCCGGCTGACGACGCGGATGAAGTTCGACGCCGCCTGCCGTGGGGCCAGCGGGGCCGGGGCCGCCGTTGGCACAGCCGGAGCGTAGATTCCAGCCGGATCGCCCGCAGGATAGGTCGGCACGCAGGCCGAAAGCGCCGTTATCGCAAGAAAAGCCAGAAGAATCGCCCGCATCGCCCTTGCCCATCCGCCCCGTCCCGTATCGGGACCGGGGTCTCTCATTCCCTCGGCGGCAAGATAGCAAGGCAGGCGGCGCGAACCAGCCCCGGATCGCCCGTTCACGCAGGCGTCAGCGGCGGCCCGCCCGTGCCCCCGCCTGCCCCGATTTTCCCCCGGATTTCCCCCCAGATTTCCCCATTGCCAGCCCCGCCCCGCCCGCGCTAGCCTTTCCCCCATGTTCACCATCGAGCACGATTTCGACGCCACCGTCATCACCCTCATCGACGAGGGGCATGAGGGGCTGATGGAAGATGTCACCATCCTCGCCTTCGAGGATTGCGTGACGCTGGAACAGCTTGACCCGATGACGGAAGAACCCGTCCGCATCACCCTGTCGATGACCCAGCTGCGCGATCTCGCCGCCGCACTCGACCTGCCCGAAGGCAGCTACCGGATCGAGGCGAAGCCCGGCAAGGGCTGAGGCCGCCTCGCCTCTGACCCCGTGCCCAAGGTGATCCGGGACCTCCGCGCCCTCTGCGGCACCCCTTCAATCCAGCCGGAACCGCTTGTCCCGCGACGTGGCCCCGCGCAACAGCACCAGCCGCCCCTTCGCCACGCCCAAAGCATGGGCCAGCGCCTCCGCCACCGCCGCATTGGCGCGGCCCTCCTCAGGCGGGGCATTCACCGCGATCCGCCAGACCCCGTCCTGCAGGGCACAGCTTTCGACCCGCGCGCGCGGCACAGCCTTCACCACGAATTCCGCCCCCGGCACTGCCAGTGCCATCTGTTCGCCCTTCTTCATCGCCTCTGGCCCTTCGCCGCCCCCACGCCTAACCTGCCGTCAATTCCCACGGCCCGGAAGCCCCCCGAAGGACCCAAGCGATGACCACCGCCTTCTATTCCGACGAACGCTGCTTCTGGCATCATGGCGGGAACTATGCCCTGACCCTGCCCGTGGGGGGGCCGATGGGCGGCCTCGTCCAGCCCGGCGCGGGCCTGCCGGAAAACCCCGAAACCAAGCGCCGCTTGAAGAACCTCCTAGAGGTGACGGGCCTTCTCGCCACGCTCTCCCACCGCTCCGCCCCGCCCGCCACGCGCGACGACCTGCTCCGCGTCCACCCCGCCGCCTATCTGGATCGCTTCCACGCCCTGTCAGATTGCGAAGGCGGCGAGCTTGGCCCCCGCGCGCCCTTCGGCAAGGGCGGCTATGACATCGCCACCCTCTCCGCAGGCCTCGCCAAACGGGCGCTGATCGACATCCTGAGGGGCGAGGTGACCAATGCCTATGCCCTCTGCCGCCCGCCGGGGCATCACTGCCTGCCCGACCGGCCCAACGGCTTCTGCCTTCTCGCCAATATCGCCATCGCCATCCGCGCGGCGCAGGACGCAACGCCCTTCCGCCGCTTTGCGGTGATCGACTGGGATGTGCATCACGGCAACGGGACCGAGGCGATCTTCCTCGACGATCCGGAGGTGCTGGCGATCTCGCTGCATCAAGACCGCAACTATCCCACCGATACCGGCGGGGCCGAGGTGCGGGGAACGGGCGCCGCCCATGGCACCAACCTCAACATCCCCCTTCCCCCCGGCACAGGCCATAAGGGCTATCTGGAGGCGTTCCAACGCCTCGTCCTGCCCGCCCTTCACGCGCATCGGCCCGATGCCATCATCGTGGCCTGCGGCTTTGACGCCGCCGCGCTCGATCCTTTGGGGCGCATGCTTGCGACGGCGGACACGTTCCGCCAGATGACCCGCCTCACGCGCGAGGCCGCCGAAACCCTGTGCCAAGGTCGCCTCCTCGCCGTCCATGAGGGCGGCTATTCCGAGGCCTATGTCCCCTTCTGCGGCCATGCCGTCATCGCCGAACTGGCGCAAAGTGCCATCGACGCACCCGATCCGCTCGCCGCCACACTCGCCGCCCGCCAACCCGATGCCCGCTTCGACGCCTTCCTGTCCGGCTGGATCGACGATCTCGACCGCCTCTTCACCTCTGCCTGATCCCCCCGAAATCCCCTTGCCCCTTCATCTTGGCCCAAATACTCAAAACACCGAGCCGAAGCGCGGCACGCGCGAAGGCGAGACAAAAGGAATGCGGGCCCCTTGGCCCGCTCCGCCAGAAACCCCACCTGACCGCCCCGCGCCATGGCCGGGGGATGAGGCCCCGCCCCATGACCCAAGACGCCTTCGCCTTTCTCGCCAACCGCCAATCCTACCCGTCCAAGGCGCTGCAAGCCCCCGCCCCCGACCGCACCGCGCTGGAACCGATCCTGCAGGCCGCGCTCCGCGTGCCCGACCATGGCAATCTGCAGCCATGGCGGCTGGTCGTAGGCTATCGCAAGGCGCTCTCCGCTTGGGCCGATATCGGCGAGGCGCGGGCGAAGGCGTTGGGCGATGATCCGGTCCGGATCGAGAAAGGGCGCGGCCAATTCGACCGCTCGCATTGTGCGGTGGTGGTGATCGGCAGCCCGAAACCGGCTGACAAGGTGCCCGAGATCGAACAGACGCTCTCGGCGGGCGCGCTTTGCCTGAACCTCGTGAACGCCGCCACGGCGGCAGGGTGGGGCGCGCAATGGCTGACCGGATGGGTCAGCCATGACCGCGCCTTCATCACCCGCGCCTTTGGCTGCGCCCCGCAGGAATGGGTGGCAGGCATCGTCCATATCGGCACGAAGGGCGCGCCCGCGCCGGACCGACCGCGCCCCGACCTCGCGCAGGTCGTCACATGGGAATGATCGCATGGGCATGATCCTTTCCTCCTTTACCGCCGCGCTCGGGCAATGGTCCGACGGCCGCTTCCGCCGGGTGGTGATGATTGGGGTGGCGCTGACGCTTGCCCTGCTGGTGGCGCTTTACGCGGTGATGCTGGCCGCGATCCAATGGGTCGTGCCGGAAACCACCGACCTGCCGATTCTTGGCCCGGTCGGCGGGCTCGACACGCTGCTCTCCATCGGGTCGGTCGTCGTGATGCTGGCGGCTTCGGTCTTTCTTATGGTGCCGGTCGCCTCGGCCTTCACCGGGCTTTTCCTCGAGGATGTGGTGGATGCAGTCGAAGACCGCCACTTCCCCACCCTGCCCGACGCCAAGGCGCAAACCCTTGGTGAAGGGCTCTTGGGCGCGGTGAATTTCTTCGGCATCGCGCTGGGGGCGAACATCCTTGCGCTCTTCCTCTGGCCCTTCGCCGGGCCGCTGGTGCCGGTGCTCTTCTGGTCGCTGAACGGCTATCTCTTGGGGCGGGAATATTTCACCCTCGTCGCCCAGCGCCGCATCGGACGGGCCGAGGCGAAGGCGCTTTGGCGCGCGAACCGGGCACGGATCTGGGGGGCGGGCATCCTGATGGCCGCGCCCCTGTCGATCCCGGTGGTGAACCTGTTGATCCCGGTCTTCGGCGTGGCGACCTTCACCCATCTCTTCCACCGCCTCAACCGCCGCTGATCAAGCGGAGCGCTGACGCGCATTCCTTTCCTGTCGTCGGCGCCTACGCGCCTCCTCCGGGTTTAGGGGGCCTTCTGCCCCCTCTTGTCCCGCCTTTGGCGTGCCAATTCACCCCCGAGAGTATTTTTGGCCAAGATGAAGGGGGCGGGGCGGGGTGTTAAGGTTAACGCGCGGCCTTTTCTTCATCTTCTGTCTTCAAATATCCTCAAGGGGTGAATGGCCGCGCGGGCACCGCGCGGACAGAGGGGACGGAACGGCCCCTGAATCCGGAGGAGGCGCGAATGCGCCGACGACAGGAAAGGCGTGCGCGTCAGCGCTCCGTTTCGTCAGGCGAGAAGGCGGCGCAGGGCGGCGATGTCGTCGCGCATCACGCCATGGCCCGCGCCGGGATGGACCTTCATCTCCACCGTCGCGCCAAGGGCGGTGAGGGTGCTCGCCGTCTCTTGCACGCGAGCAAGCGGGATATGCGGGTCGCGGTCATGGACCGAGAGCCAGACCCTGCCGGGACGCTGTCCTGCATAGTCGAAGCGCTTGGGACGGTGGCCATAGAGGGCGTCGGTCGGGTCGCCTGCCGCGTCCTGCGTGCCGACGAGGCCGCCGGAAAAGGCCAAGAGCCCGGCGAGAGCCGCGCCCTTCCGGGCATAGGCTTCGGCCGCGAGGCAGGCGCCTTGCGAAAAGCCCGCAAGCCAGATGCGCCCCGGCGGGATCCCGTCGGCCTGTAGCATGGCGACAGCCTGTTCGACCTGCGCCAGCGCGGCGGTGACGAAGGGCTCCATCTGTGCGGACGGGGCGAGGAAACTGGTCGGCCACCAGCTGTTGCCCGCCGCTTCGGGCGCGATGGCGGCGATGTCGGGCAGGGCGGCATGGGCCATCAGCGACAGGATGTCGGCAGCCGAGCCGCCGCGACCATGCAGCAGCACGAGGCCCGTTGCGGCCCCGGTGGCAGGACCCGCGCGCTTCATGCCGGCACCTTCAGGGGGGGCAGGATCGCCTCGATCCGGTCGCGCAGGCGTTCGTGCTGGGCGGGCAGCATCAGCGCCGATCCCATCGTTTCCACCGGCTCGTCCACGGCAAAGCCCGGCGGATCGGTGGCGATCTCGAACAGCACGCCGCCGGGTTCGCGGAAATAGATCGCGTTGAAATACTGCCGGTCGATCACCGGGGTGGTGCGGTGGCCGAATGTTAGCAGCGCTTCCTGCCAATGGTGCTGATCCTCCTGCGTCTTCGCCCGGAACGCGATGTGATGGATCGTCCCCTTGCCGGGGCGCGGCACGGCGGGGACATCGGCGCGCCAGATGTCGATGATATTGGCGCGGTCGTTGCCCGGCGCTTTCAGCCGCAGCCGTTCGCCGCCATGGCCGCGTTCGCTTCCCACGGCCTCGTATCCGAAGGCCTCGGTCAGAAGGCGGGCGGTCGGGTCGGGATCACGCTCCCAGAGGGTGACGGAATGAAAGCCGTTGCGGTCGGTCGCCCCTTCCGTCTCGATCAATTCCACCGGCGCGCCGTCCGGGTCGCGCAGGGTGATCACGCGCTGGCCGAAGCGGGTGACGGGGGCGGGGATGTGGCGGTCGCCTGCGCCCAATTCGTCGATCATGGCGTCGAATTCGCCCTTCGGGATCGCATAGGCATAGGCCGAGGCCATGCCGGGGCCCGCGCGGCCGGGGCCTGCCTCGGCAAAGGGGAAGAAGGTCAGGATCGTGCCGGGGCTGCCCGCGCGGTCGCCGTAATAGAGGTGATAGGTGTCGGGCGCGTCGAAATTCACCGTCTTCTTCACGAGGCGCTGCTTCAGAAGGCCTGCGTAGAAATCCACATTCTCTTGCGGCGGGCCGGAGATGGCGGTGACATGGTGGAGGCCGGGGATCTTGGTCATGGGATTGCCCTTCCGGGAATGGTTCGCGTTGTTCCCCATATGGGGCAGGTGCGCGGATGTGGAAAGCGGGCAGCGGCGCGCGTTTGTTGTGCAATCCTGCACGGAGGCGCGCCTGCCCCCCTGCGGGCCTTGACTTCGCCCGCGCCAAGGGGTGTATCGGCGCGATGATCCTTTCAGCCTCGTCAGGGGACACATGATGCACGCCTATCGCAGCCACACCTGCGCCGAGTTGAATACCGCCCATGTGGGCCAGACGGTCCGCCTGTCGGGCTGGGTGCATCGCGTGCGCGACCATGGCGGTGTGCTGTTCATCGACCTGCGCGACCATTACGGCATCACGCAGGTGCTGGCCGACAGCGACAGCCCGGCCTTCGCGGCGGTGGAGAAGGTGCGCGCCGAATGGGTGATCCGCATCGACGGGCGCGTGAAGGCGCGCGATGCGGCGCTGGTCAACCCCAAGATCCCGACGGGTGAGGTGGAGGTCTATATCACCGGGCTGGAGGTGCTGGGCGCGTCGGAAGAACTGCCGATGCCCGTCTTCGGCGAGGTGGATTATCCCGAAGAGACGCGCCTGACCTACCGCTTCCTCGACCTGCGGCGGGAAAAGCTGCATCGCAACATGATGCTGCGGTCGAACGTGGTCCGCAGCTTGCGCAACCGCATGTGGGCGCAGGGGTTCAACGAGTTTCAGACACCGATCATCACCGCCTCGTCTCCCGAAGGCGCGCGCGATTTCCTCGTTCCGTCGCGCCTGCATCCGGGCAAGTTCTACGCCCTGCCGCAGGCACCGCAGCAGTTCAAGCAGTTGATCATGGTGGCGGGCTTCGACCGCTATTTCCAGATCGCGCCCTGTTTCCGCGACGAGGACCCGCGCGCGGACCGCTCTCCCACCGACTTCTACCAGTTGGACGTGGAGATGAGCTTTGTGGAGCAGGAGGACGTCTTCGCCGCCGTCCAGCCCGTGATCCAAGGGCTGTTCGAAGAGTTCCGCCCCGATTGCAAGGTGCCGTCCGACTGGCCGCGCATCGCCTATAAGGATTCGCTTCTGTGGTACGGGTCCGACAAGCCGGACCTGCGCAACCCGATCAAGATGCAGGTCGTGTCCGAGCATTTCCGGGGATCGGGTTTCGCCGTCTTCGCGAAACTCTTGGAGAATGCGGGGACCGAGGTCCGCGCCATTCCCGCGCCGAAGGGCGGCAGCCGCAAGTTCTGCGACCGGATGAACGCCTATGCCCAGAAAGAGGGCCTGCCGGGGATGGGTTACATCTTCTGGCGCGAGGCCGAGGATGGGTCGGGGATGGAGGCAGCGGGGCCGCTGGCCAAGAACATCGGGCCGGAACGGACAGAAGCCATCCGCGCGCAGCTTGGCCTTGGCCTTGGCGATGCGGCCTTCTTCCTTGGCGGTAAGCCCGAGCAGTTCGAAAGCTTCGCAGGCCGCGCGCGCAACGAGATCGGGCGCGAATTGGGTCTGGCCGAGACGGATACCTTCCGTTTCGCGTGGATCGTGGACTTCCCGATGTATGAAAAGACCGATGACGGGAAGATCGACTTTTCCCACAACCCCTTCTCCATGCCGCAGGGCGGGATGGAGGCGCTGATGGGCGATCCGCTGACGGTGCATGCCTATCAGTACGACCTTGCCTGCAACGGGTACGAGCTGATCTCGGGCGGTATCCGCAACCACAAGCCTGAAATCATGTACAAGGCCTTTGAACTCGCCGGATATCCGAATTCGGAAGTGGACAAGCGCTTTGGCGGCATGGTGAAGGCGTTCAAATACGGCGCCCCGCCCCATGGTGGCTGTGCGATGGGGATCGACCGGGCGGTGATGCTGCTGGCAGATGAGCAGAACATCCGCGAGGTGATCATGTTCCCGATGAACCAGCGCGCCGAAGACCTGCTGATGGGCGCGCCGTCCGAACCGTTGAACGAACAGCTGCGCGAATTGCGCCTGCGTGTGGTGCCGAAGGATCAGTGAGGGCTTTGCCTTCGCGGGATGAGGGGGGCGCCTGCGGGCGCCCCTTTGCTTTGGCAGTGGTGGGGTGGAACCCCACCCTATGGGCGCCTGCCGCCCCTCGCCTTCGGGGCCATTCCCTGCCACTCTGCCCCGCATCGCCTGAGAGGTTGCCGATGTCGCCCCATCCCCCGCTCTACACCGCCTCTGTCCCGGTCTTCCGCCATTACCTTGACCGGGTGGCGCGGATGGCCGAGGGGGCGGGGGCGGCGCTGGATCACCGCATCGCGGACAGTTTCCCTGCGCGCCAACAGTTCGCCACCGCCGCAGGCTTTGCCCTGCGCATCGCCTGCCCGCTGGCGGGGCGCGAGGTGCCGGGCCTGCCCGCCGCATTGGGCCCCCGCCTTGCCGTGGCGCGCGCCACGCTGGGCGCGATGCGGCCCGAGGAATTTGCGGGGGCAGAGACGCGGGTGATCGCCCATCGCGCGGGCGAGGCCGATCTGGAACAGGACGGGGCCAGCTTCCTGCACCTGTACGGGATGCCCAATTTCCTCTTCCACGTCACCATGGGCTATGCCGCCCTGCGCGCGGCGGGCCTGCCCCTTGGCAAGGCCGATTTCGACGGCTTTCACCATTACCCGCAAGGGTTTGCCTTCTGAGCTTGCAGTCGGCCAGCCCGCCGGGGCAAGCTGGCATGCGCAGAGGAGGCACAGGATGACGGGCGAAGTTTTGGCGGGCTGGACATCGGCGGCATGGCCGGGCGAGGCCCCCCTGATCGGTCGCCATGCGCGGCTGGACCGGCTGGATGCAGATGCCCATGCGGCCGACCTCTTTTCCGCCTTCGCCGGGCAGGACGCGCTGTGGGACTACATGCCCTATGGCCCGTTTCACTCTGCCGCCGCCTATCACCGCTGGGCCAAGGAGGCGACAGCGGGCCGCGACCCGGTGTTCTGGGCGATCACGCCGGAAGGGACGGCCCATCCGGCAGGCGTGGCGTCCTTCCTGCGCATCACCCCCGATCACGGCACGATCGAGGTGGGGCATATCTGCCTGTCGCCTGCGCTGCAGCAGACCCGCGCCGCGACCGAGGCGATGTTCCTGATGATGGATTGGGCCTTCACCCATGGCTATCGCCGCTATGAATGGAAGTGCAACGCGCTGAACCTGCCGTCGCGGCGGGCGGCACAAAGGCTGGGCTTCTCCTATGAGGGCGTGTTCCGCCAGCACATGGTGATCAAGGGCAGGAACCGCGATTCCGCCTGGTTCGCGATAACCGATGCCGACTGGCCCGCGCTGCGCGAGGCCTATGCCGCTTGGCTGTCGCCCGCCAACTTCGACGCAACGGGGCGCCAACGCGAACGCCTGTCCGACCTGACCCGTCTGGTCCGCGTGGCCGAGGACCCCGCGCTCTGACCCTGCCTCAGCCGGGATAGAGCGTGACGAGCCGCTGGTTGACCGCATCGCGCAAGGGCGGGGACGGCGGGGTGGCGGGGGCGGCAGTGCTCTGCATGGCAATGGTCCTTCTGCGGGGCGCGGATCTGCAGGATGCGCGGCCCCCCCTTAAGGCCGGGTAAATGCCCCCCTGCGACCCCTGCGCCCCTTGCACGGGGCGCGCGCCGCACCCATAACCCGACGGCAGCGCAGATGCGGGGGAGTGACAGATGATCGGACGCCTGAACCATGTGGCCATCGCCGTGCCGGACCTGACGGCGGCGGCGGATCAGTATCGCGGCACGCTGGGGGCAAAGGTCGGCGCGCCGCAGGACGAACCCGATCACGGGGTGACGGTGGTGTTCATCGAACTCCCGAACACGAAGATCGAACTCCTCTATCCCTTGGGCGAGGCCTCCCCCATCGCGGGTTTTCTGGAAAAGAACCCCGCAGGCGGCATCCACCACATCTGCTATGAGGTGGAGGATATCATCGCCGCGCGTGACCGGCTGAAGGCCGCAGGCGCGCGGGTGCTGGGAACCGGAGAGCCGAAGATCGGCGCGCATGGCAAGCCCGTGCTCTTCCTCCATCCCAAGGACTTCAACGGCTGCCTCGTCGAACTGGAACAGGTCTGACGCCATGAGCATCACCTCCGCCATCGTCCTCTATGCCGTCAGCTGGTTCATGGTCTTCTTCATCGTGCTGCCCATCCGCTTTGTCAGCCAGGGCGATGCCGGGGCCGTGGTGCCCGGCACGCCGCCGGGGGCCCCGGCCACCCATGTCGTGGCCCGCAAGGCCAAGATGACGACATGGATCGCCGCGCTGGTCTGGCTGGTGCTGGCGGGGATTATCACCTCGGGCCTGATCTCGGTGCGCGACATCGACTGGCGCGGCGTGATGGCCGACTGACAGGGCTTCCACAAAGGAACATGGAGCGCTGACGCGCACGCCTTTTCTGTCGTCGGCGCCTGCGCGCCTCCTCCGGATTAAGGGGCCGTTCCGTCCCCTCTGTCCGCGCGGTGCCCGCGCGGCCATTCACCCCTTGAGGATATTTGAAGACAGAAGATGAAGAAAAGGCCGCGCGTTAACCTTAACACCCAGCCCCGCCCCCTTCATCTTGGCCAAAAGTACTCTCGGGGGTGAATTGGCACGCCAAAGGCGGGACAAAAGGGGGCAGAAGGCCCCCTAAACCCGGAGGAGGCGCGCAGGCGCCGACGACAGGAAAGGAATGCGGCGCACGCCGCTCCGCTTAACTTCCGGCCCAGACCGCCGGGATCAGGCCGCGCAGCGCATTGCCGACCCACAGCCGCACGCGCGGCAGGTCCGCCGCCTGCAGCACCTCCTCCGGCAGCGCCAGTTCCGCGCGCAGAACCCCCGGCAGCAGACCGCAGGCAAGCGGCGGCGTCCGCATCCCCTGCCCCCGGTCGAAGAAGAGCGTGGTGATCGTGCCGTCGCAGACCTCGCCCCGTTCGTTCAGGAAAATCACCTCGTCGATCCCCGCAGGCAAGGCCGCCCGCGCCGCATCATAGGCCGCGCGCCGCGTCGACTTCACCCGCAGCCACGGGTCCTCCGACGACAGCCGCGCCGCCGCCAGCCCCAGCCGCCAGTCCGCCTTGACGGCGGGCAAGGCGGCCACCGTCACCTCGACATCGCCCCGCGGCCCCAGCGTCAGGCGCACCCGCAGCGGCCCTTCCCCGACCGCCGCCGTCAGCGCC
>VYLE01000417.1_pt1 | contig 25241 bp, 20 predicted proteins | sample 5114391 | NCBI WGS metagenome assembly VYLE01 (sample SAMN12291771, study PRJNA351875) | freshwater metagenome | isolation source: freshwater lake | place: USA: Michigan, Kent Lake | collected 2013-08-15
TCGGGCAGCCGGACGGCGCGCCGGGCGCCGGGCGCTCGCCGGCCGGATGCCGTGGCACTAGCTTCCCGCTCCATCTCCCCACGGACGATCCGGAGCCCATGACGCGCATTTTCGACGAAGACCTGACGGGTGGCCTCGCCACTCGTGCCATTCACGCCGGCCAGCGCCCCGACCCAGTGTCGGGTGCCATCATGACCCCGCTTTATCTCACCTCCACCTACGTGCAGGAGAGCATTGGCGTCAACAAGGGGTTCGAATACGCCCGCGGCAAGAACCCGACGCGCCAAGCGCTGGAGCGGAACGTGGCCACCCTCGAAGGGGGCACCCACGGCTTCGCGTTCGGCAGCGGCATGGGATGCCTCGATTCGATCATGAAGCTGTTCCGGGCCGGCGACCACATTGTGTGCGCCGAAAATGTCTACGGCGGCACCTTCCGTCTCTTCGATCGAATTCTGCGGCATATGGGGCTGTCGTTCACGTACGTGGACACGAGTGAGCCTCAGCGCGTCGATGACGCCATGACGCCCGCCACACGCGCGCTCCTCGTGGAGACGCCCACGAACCCGCTCATGCGGCTCACCGATCTGCGCGCCATGAGCGAGATCGCCAAGCGTCACCAGGCCCTGCTGATCGTCGACAACACCTTCGCCACCCCGATCTACCAGCGGCCCCTCGAACTCGGCGCCGACATCGTCTGGCATTCGACCACGAAGTACATCAACGGTCATTCTGATATGATCGGCGGGCTCGCCGTCGTTCTTGAGGACGAGCTGGCCGACCGCTTGCAGTTCATCCTCAATGCGGCCGGAGCCGTGCCGGGGCCGTTCGACGCCTGGCTCGCGTTGCGCGGTACGAAGACCCTGCCGTTGCGCATGAAGCAGCACGACCTCAATGGGCGCGCCATCGCGGACTATCTGGCCGGCCGTCTCGGACACGAGCGAGTGATTTACCCAGGGCTCCCCAGTCACCCGCATCACGACCTGGCGAAGAGGCAGATGTCGGCGTTCGGCGGCATGATGACCCTCGACCTGGGCTCCAAGGACCAGGCCCGGTCGTTCCTGGAGAAGGTGCGCGTCTTTTCGCTGGCCGAGTCCCTGGGCGGGGTGGAGAGCCTCACCAATCACCCCTACACCATGACCCACGGCTCCGTCCCCGCCGAGGTGAAGGACGCCATGGGGCTCACCGAGGGGATGGTGCGGCTGAGCTGCGGCATCGAGGACGCCGAGGACCTGATCGCCGACCTCGAGCAGGCGCTGGTGGGGATCTGAGCAGTTCGGCTTGACGCCTGAGAACTCGTACGGAAGACCAGAAACTCCCCCGGGAATCACGCGCTGCCCGGGGGAGTTTCTGGTTCCCAGTTCCGGTCTTTGGTTCTCAGCGTCCCTGCAACCTTTCTGGGCTCAGTCCCGTACGGTCCCCCATGGCCATCCAACTCACGCAGATCAGCTCCGTGACCTGGGAGCATCCCGCCGATCGGGCGGCGTTACGCGCGCTGCGGGCGCTCCCCGGGTTCGACGAGGTCGTGCGCAAGATCGCCGGCGCCTTTGGCGAGCGCGGGGTGCGCAACCTGTTTCTCGGCGATGCAGTCCTCGTGGGGCCGACTCAGCGCCCGGCCCTGCACGCGCGGTACCTCGAGGTGCTGCACGCGCTCGACTGGCCGGCCGCCGGCCAGCCGGCCCCGCAGCTGTACGTGGCGCAAACCCCCATTGCGAACGCTGGTGCCGTAGGGTTCGAGCAGCCGTTCATCGTGATCAGTTCGGGCACCCTCGAGCTGCTCTCCCCCGATGAGCAACGCTTCGTGCTGGCGCAGCAGCTCGGACACATCATGACCGGTCGCACCACGTACCGGACCATTGCGCTCATCGTGCTCTTCTTCGGCATGAGTGCGCTCCCCTTGCTGGCCAGCATTGCGCTCCTGCCCTTTCAGCTGGCGCTGCTCGAGTGGTATCGCACCTCGGAGCTCAGCGCCGATCGCGCCGGCATGCTGGGGACACAAGACCCCCGCAGCAGTCTCATGACCTTTCTCAAGCTGGCTGGCGGCAAGGCCGACGGGGACTCAATCGACCTCGACGCATATCTCGCGCAGGCCGAGGAGTACCAGATGGGGGGGTCGGCGTGGGACAGCGTGCTCAAGGCACTCAACACGGCGCTCCGCGAGCATCCGTTTCACACGGTGCGTGCCGGTGAACTCAACCGGTGGCAGCAGTCGGGCGCGTACGGCGCAATCCTTGGCGGCGATTACATCCGCCGCGGCAGTGAGGCCGAGCGGCCGTTCCGCGACGATCTGCGCGACGCGTCGGACTATTACAAGGAAAAAGCCAAGGAAGCCGCCGACGCCGTGGGCGGCGTGATCAATCGCGCCGCCGACGCCTTCCGCGATGCCTTCAAGGCCGCGGCGAGCATGGGTGATGCGGCGCCGGGGGCTGGGCCGAGTTCGCCACCACCACCGCCGCCACCGAGTGAGCCGCCGGCGCACTGAGGCGGAGAACCACCTCGATTGGCACACCAGGCGTTCACCCCGTCCCCCGACGCAGGCGCTCCACGCGCGCGCGCACGTCGCGCACGACGGGCTGCAGCTCGGGGTCCGCGTTTTTCCACAAGGCCAGCAGCGTTTCGTAGTTCCGCAGGGCGAGTGCCTTGTTCCCCTTGTCTTCGTACAGGGCGCCGAGGCGCTCGAGTACCACGGCGTCGAACAACGCGCCATACCCCCGCGTGTGGGCCGGCAACGTCGACGCGAGATACTGCTCCAACATCGTAATGGCACTGTCAGGTTGCTGCCCCGAGGCCAGGGCGAGTCCTACGGGTAGACCGTATGCCGCAACGCCCCATTCCGGGTAGCTGGTCATGGCCTCCCGCAGCAGGCGCATCCCCTCGGTTGTGCGCCCCGTCCGCAAGGCCAACTCCCCGCGCACCAGTGCCAGGATACGCCCGTCGCCCCGCGCGTTCCCTCGTTCGAAGCGCTTGCCGAGCAGGGCGACCATTTCTTCGGCTTCCTCGACCAGTCCGATGTGCGTGAGCGCGATGGCCCAGCTGCCGTAGTCGCGATCGGCATCAGGCAGGGCCCGCCAGTCAAAGAGCCTCAGCGCCTCGCGGGCTGCGCGGCGGCCCCCGACGGTGTCGCCCATGAGCACCGCTCGCCGTTCGGCCTGTTGCAGCGACCGCCGCAGCGGGTCGAGGGTTTGTCCCTGTGCGCGTACGGCGCTGTCGGATGCGGCTGTGGTACGCTCCTGTTCACGAAGGCGACCCTGACGGAGCAGACTGCTGGCCAACGCCCCGTTGGCCTGGATGCGCACAATGAGGCGATCCGGATACCGCGCCAGAATGGCGCGCGCCTCCCGTTCGAGGGCCGGCGCCTCCTCCGGGTGGACGAAGCGCTGCAGCCGCATGCGCGCGGGCACATCCGAGTCGGCCCCCAGCACACGGGCCGCCGAATCGGCGAGCTGCCGGAGGGCGTCGAACTGCCCGGTGCCGCCGAGGACACCCGCCAGATTCGTCCATCCGATGAGGACGCTCGGCTCGACGGAGAGCGCGTGCCGATAACTGCGTTCCGCGGCTTTGTAATCCCCGATCTCGACGAACTGGACGCCCAGATTGTTGAAGGCCGGGAAATAGCCGGAATCCCGCTGGGCCAGTGCCTCGAGGGCCGCAATGGCCTGGCGGTTGTCCTGCCGGGGACCGGTGGAGAAGTACGACGCCTCGGTCAGCAGCCGTTCGGATTCGCTCAGACGGTCGCGCAGCTCGTACGCCTTGGTCAGCAGACGCTGGACCTTGGCTACGTCCGCCGAACGTTGATTGTTCAGCGATACGGCATACTTGCGATAGGCCATGGCAAAGCCGGTGTCGAGCCGGATCGCCTCTTCCAGCAGGGGCGCCCCGGTGGCGAAGTCGTTGCGTTCCTCGATGGCACGCATGCCCCGCACGTACAGCTTGAGCGCTTCCACGTTCGACGTGGTGACGCGCTCCAGTGGCGCCGCCGCCCGGATGTCCTTGAACGACTCGCCGATCCGTTCGCGCAGGGCTCTCGACAGTCGTTCCACGGCCGACAACAGGTCGTCCGGGTTGCTCGCCGTTTCACGAAATGCCCCGAGCTCCTCTCCCGTCTGCGTGGTGAGCAAGCGCGCCGCGACGACGTAGCCGCTGCCCAGCTGCACCACTTCGCCATCGACGATGGCCTTGATGCCGTCACGCGTTGCCACTTCGCGCGCCAGTGACAGATCGACAGGCGTGTCGTTCGGACGACGCATGAGTCGCAGCACATCGCGGACGTTCGCGCGCGACAGGACACGCATACTGCGGGACTGAGCGAGGTCGGCGCGCAGCGCCTCGGTAATGGTCGTCCCCAAGGCCGTGTCGCTGGCCGGGCTCTTGAAGTCGGTGAGAATGAGCTTCTCGTTCGCCGCGAGCGCCCCCTTGGCGATGAGCGACCCCATGGGACCGATCCCGTACGCGCGCGCGGTCATGAAGGCGCCGAGTCCGAGCACGAACGTCGCGACGGCGATGCCGCCCCCCTTCCACGCCCGCTGCCACGAGACATGCGGACTGGCCTTGACGGCGAGCGTCGCCATCGTGCCCATGGGGACGGCTCTCCCACCGGGTGTGAGGGTGGGCGTGAGGGTGAGCTGCCGAGTGGCAGCGCGCTGCACCCAGCCGGTGAAGCCCAGGGCGACCAACCCGATCGCCATGAGCACGGCGGCAACGGTCATGGCCCACGCCGGCAGCCCAACCGTGAGGGTGGCCGCCCAGGTGAGTGACAGGATCGCGGCGGTAAATACTGCCCACAGAAAGAGCATGCGACTGAACGGCGCGGCGCCGCCCTGGCGCCACGTCGGGGGCGCCGCTGCCAATCCCGTCGTCACCACGCCCTCCAGCGTCCGCGACAGGTCGGCGGCCGTGCGCGGGCGCGCGTCCGGCTCCTTGGCGAGACAGGTCATGACCAGCTCGGCCAACGGCGCAGGCACATCCGGACGCAACTGCGCGATGGGCCGGGGCATCTCCGACATCTGCATGGCCAGCAGACGCGTCGGTGAATCGCTGACAAAAGGTGGCCGGCCAACCAGCATCTCGTACGCCATCGCACCGAATGCGTAGAGATCGGCGCGATGGTCGGTGCTGGCGTCACCGGCGGCCTGCTCCGGGGCCATGTAGGCGGGAGTCCCCACGGACATGCCGGCTCTGGTGAGCGTCATGCCGACCGGGGAAGACTTCTGCGACGCCGAGATGGCCTTGGCAATGCCGAAATCGGTGACGGTCGCGCTCCCTGCCGACAACAGCACATTGTCCGGCTTGATGTCGCGGTGAACCACCCCACGCCCGTGGGCAAAGGACAGGGCGCGCGCGACATCCCGGAGGATGGCTACCGTTTCGGATACCGACAACGGTCCATTGGCCAGATGCTGACGGAGCGAAGGGCCGTCCACGAAGGGCATCGTGAACCATGGGAGCCCCTCGGCATCGCCCGACGCGATCACCGGTACCACATGGGGATGCTGCAATTGGGCAGCAAGCAGCACCTCCCGCTTGAATCGATCAACGCTGACACCCGCCAACAACTCAGGCGCCAACACCTTGATCACCACGTGACGGTCAAGGGCGCGCTCGGTTGCAAGGTAGGTGCGGGACATGCCACCGCCGCCGAGCTCCCGCTCAATGACGTGCGTAGCCTCGAAAGCGCGCTGGAGCCTGGGGAGCAGATTATCCACGAGGAGCGGAATCGGGAGGCCGACCTTGGTCGACACGATGAACACGACGCGCGTATGTTACCGTTCGGCGCGAGGGACCGCCACCAAACGTCCCCGCGGCAGCTGCCGGGCAGCCCGTTCCAGCAGTGGTTCGACCGTCGGGGCTGCCGGACTACATTTCTCGTTCATGAAGATCCTCCTCCTCGGCTCGGGCGGCCGTGAACATGCCCTGGCGGACGCCCTCACGCGGGAAAACACGCCGGTCGAGCTGATCGCGGCGCCGGGCAATCCGGGCATCGCGGAACTCGCGCGGCTGGTGCGCATCAACGCGAACGACGCGCGCGAGGTCGCCGCACTGGCGGAGGCGGAGCAGGTTACGCTGGTGGTGGTGGGCCCCGAGGCGCCGCTTGCCGCCGGGGTGGTAGACCACCTGCAGCAGCGCGGCATTCCGGCGTTCGGCCCCACGATGGGCGCCGCGACGGTGGAAACGAGCAAGGCCGACACGAAGGCGCTCATGATGGCCGCCGGGATCCCCACGGCCCATGCCGAAACGCATCGCCGCGCACGCGAGGCGAAGGAGGCTGTCCGCAGCCGGTTTGGCGCCCCGGTGGTGATCAAGGCCAGCGGTCTGGCGGCGGGCAAGGGCGTGATCGTCTGCCAGACGGAGGCCGAGGCGTTCGACGCCATCGATCGCATCCTCGACGATCGGGTCTTCGGCGAGGCGGGCGCCGAGTGTCTCGTGGAGGCCTTCATGACCGGCGAGGAGCTTTCGCTCTTCGCGATTGCCGACGGTCATGATGTGCTGCCCATGATCGGTGCGCAGGACCACAAGCGCCTGCTGGAAGGGGACGAGGGGCCGAATACCGGCGGAATGGGGGCCTATACCCCCGTCTCGTTCTCCACCCCGTCGCTCGTGGATGACGTGACGGAGCGCATTTTCCTCCCCACGCTGCACGCGCTGCGCAAGCGCGGCACGCCGTTCACCGGCCTGCTGTACGCGGGGCTGATGCTCACGCCCGAGGGCCCGAAGGTGGTGGAGTTCAACTGTCGTTTCGGTGATCCCGAGACCCAGGCCATCCTACCCATGCTCACGAGCAGCCTGCTCGACCCCATCCTGGCTGTTTCACGTGGCGCGCGCATTGGCGGCATGGCACCGTTCTGTTGGCGGAGCGGTGCCAGCGTGACCACCGTGGTGGCATCGGGCGGCTATCCCGACGCGCCGCAGACGGGCTTCCCGGTGCATCTGCCGAGCTTCAGCGACTCCGTGCGCGTGTTCCACGCGGGTACGAAGCGCGGCGACCACGGCGACCTGCTCACGAGCGGTGGCCGCGTCTTCGCCGTGACCGCGCTCGCCGACAGTTTTGCCGAAGCACAGCAGGCGTCGCGCGACGCGGCCTCGCGCATCGAGTTCGAGGGGGCGGTGTACCGGCGAGATATCGGCTGGCGCGAAGCGTCGCGGGTGGGCTAGGCTGGCCGATGCGCTGGCGGGACGTCGTGCCCTGGACACGCACCCTCACTGACCTCACAGCGATGGTGGAGGACACGAAGCAGTGCACACCGCCGAGGAGGAGCGCGCACAGCTCCTCGGTGCCCTCCGCCTCCTCGGTGCGCTCTGCGATTTCGCGTTTCCCCTGACTTCGACCCGCGCGTTTGCGCTGACGTCCACCTCGTTCTCGACCTCAGCGCACGCGATCCTCCATCCCGCATGCCTGAACTCCCCGAAACCGAAACGATTGCCCGCGACCTGCACGACATGGTCGTGGGCGCGGTTGTTTCCGGGGTGTCGGTGCCCCGCCCCGATGTGCTGCGTGAAGCCGCCATCGAGGGGTTCGTGCTGGCGTTGGTGCGTCAGCCCATCCGTCGTGTCTGGCGTCGCGCCAAACTCATCGTGCTGGATATCGACGCGCGCCCCGAACTCGCGGCGCTTGAGCCGGCGTGGCGCATCGTGGTGCAACCCCGCTTCACCGGCGGCCTGGTGGTGGATGACGGCTCGCTCGAAGAGAGCGAGCGCGCCTATACCTGCGTGACCTTCGCGCTGCAGGACGGGCGGTCGCTGCACTACCGCGACGTGCGGCGGCTGGGCACCGTGGCCCTCATGGATCGCACGCGTTTTGCTGCCTACTCCGGAGCGCTTGGACTCGAACCCCTTGACCACGCGACCGACGACGCTGCATTTTCGGGGTGTGTTCGGGTGTCGCGTCAGGCCATCAAGATTGCGCTGATGGACCAGAAGCGGCTCGCCGGGGTGGGCAACATCTACGCAAACGAGGCGCTGTGGCTCGCTGGAATCGATCCGTCACGCGAAGCGTGCACGCTCAGCGCGCAGGAGCTGTCGAGACTGCGCACCGAACTGCGCGCGGTGCTGGCGGCCAGCATCGCGGCGCGCGGCACCAGCTTTCGCGACTACCGGGATGCGCGCGGTGAACGGGGACAGTTTGTCGAACAGCTGGCCGCGTACGGTCGCGCCGGGGCACCCTGTCGCCGCTGTGGACGGCGCCTGGTCGGTACCCACGCCGTGGACGGACGCAGCACGGTCTTCTGCCCGGGGTGTCAGTCCTGAGCTGGCAAGCGGGCGTGCCGCCGCCCTCCCGCTCCCCCGCCGCCGCACGCGCCTCGCACTCGCCACCCAGCTGGATCTCGCGGTTGGCACCCCGGAATCCGATGTCGCCCGTCTCAAGGCGCATGTACGCGACAGCGCCCGCAACGAGCCGGGCGTGTACCTCATGCGGGGGGCGCACGGCGAAGTGCTGTACGTGGGCAAGAGTACGCAGGTGCGCACGCGGCTGTTGTCGTACTTCCGCCTGCCGTGGCCCGAGCATCGACACGCGCGCCTGCTGCGCGAGACGTCGCGCATCGAATGGGAGCCGCTCCCCAGCGAGTTCGCCGCGCTCCTGCGGGAGGTGCGCCTCATTCGTGCTCACCTGCCCCGCTACAACGTGCGCTCGGCGCGACCGCTCGATAAGTGGTGGGTCATCACCATCGCCAGGGGACCGGCGCCGCGGCTGCGTATTCAGCGGGCCAGCGCCGCCGCGCGCTCGCGCGATGTGGCGCAAGTCATTGGCCCCTTCGCCTCACGGCGTCCGTTGCAGGACGCGTTGCGCGTGCTGAACGATGCGCTGGGGCTGCGTGACTGCAGTGATCGCGTCCCCATGCACACCACCGACAGTGCGGAACTGTTCGAACAGGCCCACCCGGCGCTGCAGCGTACGCCCGGGTGCCATCGGTACGAAACCCGACGCTGCCTCGGGCCGTGCATTGGTGCCACAAGCGAATACGCGTACCGCGCCCAGCTCACCCGTGCCAGAGCGGTGCTCGAGGGTCGCGACGATACGCCGCACCAGCACCTCGTGCGCGAAATGACGGTGGCCAGCGCGGCGCTCTCCTACGAACGTGCCGGGTGGCTGCGTGACCGGCTCACCGCGCTGCAGGAGTTCGACGCGCAGCTGTCGCGTGTGCGGGAGGCGCTCACGCGGCCAAGCTTCGTGTACGCGGTGCCTGGACGGGACGGCGACGACCGCCTCTATCTCGTGCGCCACGGCCGGGTCATGGCGGAAGCCCGCTGCGGCGATCCACACGCGGTGAATGCTCTGCAGACCCAGGAAATCAATGCCGTGCAGCCGCCAAGCGGCGCCATGGTGGATCAGCTCGACGAGTTGCTGCTGGTCGAGTCGTGGTTCCGCGGTCGCAACGGCGTCGACGCACTCGTGGCCGAGACGGTGGTCGGGGCGCTGGAGAAGCTGGCGATACATGTGCAAACAGCAGGTCCACTGACGACGACGAACTCACACTACGAACGAAAAACTCCCCCGGAGATCGCGTGATGTCCGGGGAAGTTTGGAGTTCGTAGTTCCAGTCTTCAGTCGTCAGTCGTCAGTCTCTTCCCCGCGCCTCCCCTACTCCGCGTCTCCCGATATCCCCAACGGAATCAGCTCCACATCGGCCTGCCCTTCGTAGATGTACAGCTTGGCCACGCAGGGCTGCAGCTTGAAGCGGCGCGGGCCGGCGGCGCCGGGATTCACGACCACGCGCCGCGCGGCCTTGGTGACCAATTGCTGGTGCGTGTGCCCGTACACGATCACGTCGGCGGTGGGATATGCCCCCACCAGTTTGGGGGGCGTGGGGCTGCCCAACTCGTGCCCGTGGGTCACCACGATGCGCACGCCGTCGATCACGTCGTCGATGCGCTCCACCAGGTCGGGGCGCCCTGGCGCGTCGGTGTTGCCGAAGACCGCCCGGACGGGGGCGATGGTCGCCAGTTCGGTGAGGACATCGGCGGGACCCACGTCGCCGGCATGGAGGATCTGCGACACCCCCTGCAACGCCTCGAAGACTTCGGGGCGCACGAGGCCGTGCGTATCGGCAATGAGACCAATGATGGTCGCGCGCTTCATGGCGTTACTCAGGACAAGGGCGAATCAGGATGCTGCCGCAGCGCGCGACGGCGCTCGAGCTCGGCACGGGCTCCCTCGGCGTCGCGGGTCCCGGGGAAGCGTTCGGCCAACCAGCGCAGCTCTGACATGGCCCGCGCCTCGTCGGCCAGCGGTCCAAGATACAGGTCCACGAGGCGGTGCGTTGCATACAGCTCGTCGGCGCGCGTGGCATCGGGGGCCTTGCGCAGCCGCATGAGCAGTTCGCGCGCGCGCGACGGGTCTCCCTCGGAACGCAGCCGCAGCTCGGCTTCGGCCCGCAGCAACGAGGCGCGATCACCGTGTTCGGCGCGCACCTGCGCGAATGCCTGCGAGGCCCCCTCGAGATCGCCGCGCGCGGCGAGCGCTTCGGCGTGGGAGTACACGGCCGTGTCTCTGCCGCGTCCCCCCGGCTCGAGCACCGCCATCATGGTGCGTTCACTGACGGCCTGCATGACCCGCACCCCGACAACGGTGAAGACGGCCCCAATGCCCCCACCGAGTGCCGCGACCCACAGCCGGGTGGGAAACGGCACGCGCGCCACCGACGCGAAGACGAACGAGACGGCACCGAAAGCCACCCAGGCGTACAGCAGCATGACGCCCTGGTTGCGGCGATCGCCACGTCGCTGACGCGCGACCTGCCGCTCGAGGAGGACCGGATCGAGCGTCATGGGGCTACGATGACGCACCCCAGCGCTTGCCCACCGTGTGCTCAAGCTGCAAGTGGTCGAGCACCCGCGCCACCATGAAGTCCACCAACTCGGCGATGGCCGTGGGCTGGTGATAAAAGCCGGGGGCAGCGGGAATGACGGTGGCGCCGGCACGCGTCACGGCCGTCAGGTTCTCCAGGTGGATGAGCGAGAGCGGCGTCTCCCGTGGCACAAGCAGGAGCGGGCGACGCTCCTTGAGCGCCACATCGGCCGCGCGCTCCACCAGCGAGCGCGACGTACCGTGCGCGATGGCGCTCACGGTACCCATGCTGCACGGACAGACCACCATACCGCTGGTGCGCGCCGATCCGCTCGCCGGCGCAGCCCCCCGGTCGTTGTCGTCGAACACCGTGACCGTGGCGTCGAATGCCGCTGCCCCCACCTGTGCCCGCAGTGCGGCAAGGTCGCCAAGGCCGCTCTCCGTCTGCAGGAGGCGCCAGCCATGGTTCGACACGATGAGCCACGTGGGCACGCGCAGCGCCACCAGCGCCTGCAGCAGCCGCACCGCGTAGGGAGCGCCCGACGCCCCGGTAATGGCCAACACGACCGGATGACGGACGGACATGGCGCTCATGGAGTCTCCGGCAGCAGGAGGCGGGCGGTCAGCACGAACGCCAGAAAACCGAGGGAAATGAGTCCGTTCATGGTGAAGAATGCGGCATCGATGCGACTCAGGTCGTCGGCCTTCACGAGCCGATGCTCCCACAGCAGCATGAGGGCAATTCCCGCCACGGCGGCCCACAGGATGCCCTGCACGAGTGGTGTCGCGTTGCCAAGCGGCTGCGCCGCCACCACGGCGGCGAAGCCGCCTACGGCCAGCACGTGGAGCAGGCGCGCAATGCCCACCGCGCGGTGCACCCCGAACGTGCTGGGCACACTGTGCAGGCCGTGCCGGGTGTCGAACTCCGCATCCTGCAGGGCATAGATCATGTCGAAGCCACCGCTCCAGCACACCACCGCGGCGGCCAGAACCAGCAGCAGCCACACCGGCTCACTCCACGCGCCGGTGACGGCGAGATAGCCACCCACCGGGGCCATGGACAGCCCGAGCCCCAACCAGAGGTGCGACCAGCGGGTGAATCGCTTGGTGTAGCTGTAGCCCAGCACCCACAGCAGCGCCACGGGCGACAGGGCCAGGCAGAGCGGGTTGAGCATGAAGCTGGCGAAAATGAACAGGGTGCTGCTCACCACGATACTCAGCTTCGCCTGTCCCACCGTGAGCGTGCCGGCCGGCAGTTCGCGCATGGCCGTGCGCGGGTTGAGCGCATCCACATCGCGGTCGACGAGCCGGTTGAACGCCATGGCGGCGAAGCGCGCGCTCGTGAACGCCAGCAGCACCCACCCGACGATGGCTGGCGTGACCGGTGCCACCACGCTGGCGAAGATCACGCCGACCAGCGAGAAGGGCATCGCGAACACGGTGTGCGGCAGCTTCACGAAGTTGGCCAGACGCACGAGAAGCGACTGCCCGCGCATGAGCTGCCCATCCCGCGCGCCCTTGGGGGGCACGATGTTCGACGGTGTGCTCACGAGCAGCTCACGGCCTCGGGCCCAACCCGAGACTCGCCCACTTGGCATCGACCGCCTGCTTCGTGGCCGCGTCCATCTCGATCACCTTGGGCCACGCCCGCGTGAAGCCTTCCTCCGGCCATTTGCGCGTGGCGTCGATCCCCATCTTGCTGCCGTACGTGAAGGCGCGGCTGGCATGATCGAGCACGTCCACCGGCCCCATGGTGAAGCGCACGTCGCGCTGCGGGTCCATGTTGTTGAGCGCCACCCACCACGCTTCCACCGGGTTGCGCACATTGATCTCCTTGTCCACCACCACCAGCACCTTGGCCAGCGACATGAGCCCCTGCCCCCACAAGGCGTGCATCACCTTGTCGGCATGGCCGGGATACTTCTTGTCGATGCTCACGAACACGAGGTTGTGAAACCCGCCCTCGGCCGGCATGTGGTAGTCCACGACTTCCGGCGTGGTAAGCTTGAGCAACGGCAGGAAGATGCGCTCGGTGGCGTGCCCGAGATAGAAGTCTTCCATGGGCGGGCGCCCCACGATGGTCGTGGAGTACACGGCGTTGCGGCGCATCGTCACCGCCGTCACGTGCACGCGCGGATACAAGTCGGCTTCGCTGTAGAAGCCCGTGTGGTCGCCGAACGGCCCTTCCACGATCAGCTCTTCAGCCGGGTCGATGTACCCCTCGATCACGAACTCCGCATCGGCGGGTACTTCGAGATCGTTGGTCACCGCCTTGGTGAGCCGCACCGGATCACGGCGCAGGAAGCCGGCGAAAAGAAACTCGTCGATGTTGGGCGGGAGCGGCGCGCTGGCGCTGAACATGCTGGCGGGATCGCTACCCACCACGATGCACACCGGCATCTTCTCACCGCGCTCCGCCATCTGCCGCATGTGCTCGGCGCCCGTCTTGTGGCGCTGCCAGTGCATGGCCACATGCTTCTTGCCCAACTGCTGCACGCGGTACATGCCCACATTGCGAATGCCGCGCACGGGGTCCTTGGAGATCACCGCGGTCATGGTGATGTACGGGCCACCGTCTTCAGGCCAGCAGTGCAGCACCGGAATCCGGTCGAGATCGATCTCGTCGCCCTGCCACACGATCTCCTGGCACGACGGCGACCCGCCCTTCACGCGCGGCGGAAACTTCGACACCTCCAGCAGCCGTGGCAGCAACGACAGCTTGCCGAGGAACCCGTCGGGGACCTTGAGGTCCATGAGCTGTGTGATGCGCGCGCCAATGTCGTCGAGGTTCTCCACGCCGAGGGCGAGCGACATGCGCTTCATGGAGCCGAACAAGTTGATGGCCACCGGATACTGCGAGATGGTGCCATCGCGCAGCACCGGCTTCTCGAAAAGCAGCGCCTTGCCGCCGCCCGGCATCTTGGAGACCCGGTCGGCGATTTCGGTGAGTTCGAGATGCACCTGCACAGGCTGGGTGATGCGGTGCAGTTCGCCGATGCGATCGATCGCGTCGATGAATTCGGAGAGGGTATCGAGTGCCATGCGTGAAGGAGTCGCCCGCGAACGGGCTGGTTACACGGTGCCCGTATGGATGGCCGCGATGCCGAGCGTGAGTCGCTCCCACGTCACGGTGGAGAACCCGGCGGCGCGCATGCGCTCGGCCAGCGTCTCCTCCGTGGGGAAGTTCGCCACCGACATGGGGAGGTACGTATACGCCGACCGGTGTCCACTGACGAGGCGTCCGACGAACGGGAGCACGTGGTGGAAGTAGGCGAGGTACGCCGCTCGGACCAGCGCGAAGCGCGGCGTGGAGAATTCGAGAATGACGAAGCGCGCCCCCGGGCGCAGCACCCTGCGGACTTCACGCAGGCCGGCGTCGAGATCGGCCACATTCCGGATGCCGAAGGCCACGATAGCCCCATCGATGCTGGCTGCAGCAAAGGGCAGTTGCAGGGCATCGGCACCCACGGGCGTGAGCACCGCATACGGCGCCTTCCCCTTGCCATGCTGCAGCATGGGCACCGCGAAGTCGGCTCCGGCCACGAACCCTTGAAAGCCGGGCTGGCGCACCAGCAGCGCCCCCACATCGAGGGTGCCGGCGCACAGGTCGAGGTACGTACCGGCAGGACGCGCATCCCAGCCGAGCGCGCGCAACGCCCGCTTGCGCCAGCGCTTGTCGATGTTGAGGGAGAGTACGTGGTTGAGCAGGTCGTAGCGCGGCGCAATGTCGGAGAACATGCGCTGCACGTACTCGCGCTTCCCTTCCCCCTGGGCGGCGCTGGCGGCGACCTGCAGGTCATCCCCCGAGTGGCTCGACGCGGCGGAAGGAGCGTCCAAAATGCGTGGCATCCCGAAACATCGAGGGACGAGGCAAGCCGAGCAAGCGCAGGGATGCGGCTTTCGCGCGGCGATGCGAGGAGGGGCCGGTCCGGAATCATTGGCCTTGTGGCTGGTCCCGCCGCGAATGCGGGACTAGCTTTGGCCCCTGCGCATGCCAATGCCCGACGAGCTGGGAACACTCCCCGACGCCGATGTGGTCCGCCTCGCCCAGCAGGGGCGCGAGCTCGCGTTTCGCGAACTCGTGCGCCGCTACGAGCGGCCCGTGTTTTCTCTCGTCTTCCGCATGGTGCGCGACCGGGAAACCGCGGAGGACCTGGCGCAGGACGCCTTCGTGAAGGTCCTCAATCACATCGACAAGTACAGCCCCGAGTTCAAGTTCTCGAGCTGGCTGTTCAAGATCGCCAACAACGTCGCCATCGATCACCTGCGACGGCGCAAGCTGGACACGATCAGCATGGACGGCAGCCCGCACGCGACGACGGCGTCGGAGGTGGAAGCGTCGTCGCTGGAGCTGGTGTCGGAGCAGGAAAGCGCGCTGGACGAGATGGAGGCGAAAGAGCTGGGCTCGGCCATCGAACGGGCCATCGCCTCCCTGCGCCCCGAGTATCGCGCCTGCATCATGCTGCGTCATGTGGAGGGGCGCGCCTACGAGGAAATCGCGGCCACGCTGGACCTCCCGCTGGGGACGGTGAAGACGTACATCCACCGTGCCCGGCACGAGCTCCGCAAGGCCCTCGAACCCCTGCGTCAGTGACCTGCCCTACCGACTTCCCGGAAGATGAAGCGGGCTTCAGCCGGCGTGCACTTCCCAGTACCGAAATCCGTGGTATTTCCCTGAAACCTCGCCCCATTCCGGCACGTAGGCCCCGCATGGAGGTACCTCAATGATCGATCGCCACCTCAGACCAGACGAAATCGAGCTCCTTCTCGACGGGGAAGAGGGCTTCGGCGTGGCCCAGTTGCGGGCCCACGCCGCTTCGTGTTCGGTATGCCAGGCCGAAATGGCCAGTGCGCAGGAACTCATGCTGGCGCTCGACGCCCTCCCCGACTTCGCCCCCTCGCCGGCGTTTGCCGACCGGGTCATGAGTCAGGTGCAGGTGTTCGAGCCGTGGCATGCGGCGGCCACCCGCACGGTAGAACAGTTCATCCCTGCCAGCCGTCCGGCCCGTCTGGCGGCCGGCCTCGCGGCTGCGGTGGGAGCAGGGCTGACCACGGCAGGGGCAACCTGGGCCGTGGCCCGGGCCGACATGGGATTGCTGCTGGCCCAGCTGGGGCTGGAGCGCTTCCGGGAGCAGGTGGTGGCTGCGGGCAGCGATCTGGCGTCAACCATCCTTGGGCAGCCCGGGCTCGACGCCCTGCGCGGTAGCTCACCCGAAGTCATGGCCGTGGCGCTTGGTGGATTCGTGGCCGCGGCCGGCATGGGCGTGGTGGGCATCCGGGCGCTCGCCTCGTCGTCACGCACCCGCTGACGCACGGGAACCGGCCATGCTCTCCACCACGCTCGCCGCCGTCGCCGGTACCTTTGGCATTGGCCTGATCATCGGGCTGGTGGTGCTCATGACTGCCGAGGAGGCGCTGCTGGCCGTGGCCAAGAGTGCGGCGCGCGATGTCAGCGGCAGCTTCTGGGCGGGGGTACTCACGCAACTGCTGGCCGTGCCGGTGCTGGCGGTGCTGGTCATCGCCTGTGCGGTCACCATCATCGGCATCTTGGCCATTCCGGTGGCGGCGCTAGGCTGGGCGTTGGCGCTCTCTGGCGCCGTCACATTGGGTATCCTCGCGGTCGCCATGGTCATCGGCCGCGCCATCGCGGGGCGTGGTCGTGCCACCTCCGAGCGCAGCGCGGCGCTGCGTGGCCTCGCGGTTGGGCTGGTGACGCTATCGCTGGTGTGGTTCGGCGCGGCCTTGGCCTCGAACGTTGCGGGACTCGGGGCCATCACCCGGCTCGTGGCGGTTGCCTTCACCTGGGCCGTGGCCACCGTGGGGTTGGGCGCCGTGGTCAAGAGCCGCATCGGGGTGTCCCGCCTCAGCGTCAAGTTCAGCCGTTTCGGCGGCGAAACGGTGGAACGCTTCACCGGCACGTGGAGCCCGTCCAGCAGCACTGGCGTGAACGAAGTGCAGGTGCCGGTGAGCTGGCAAACGCCCACGCCCGTGCAGGGTGTGGTGGCGGCGCCGAAGCCCAAGACCGATGGGCAGTCGGGGGCGAGTGGGCTGTAGGTCTGGCGTGGTTGCCGAAAGGCAGACGGCAGACGGCAGGAGCTACAGTGAGCAGGCGGCAGGGACGCGGTAGAACAAAACGGGCGCAGCCGCTTCGCGGCGCGCCCGATTTCCTTTGCGGGAGGGGCATCGGCGGCGGCGCGCAGCGCACGACGCCGTGTGGTTCTACCGAATGCCTGCTGTCTGCCCACTGTACTTCCTGCCGTCTGCCGTCTGCAGGAACGCCGCCGTTTCCCACGCCGTCACCCCAGCACCACCGCCGCCCCGCGCTCGATGCCAAGCGCCGCGGCCGCGTTCCCCTCCCGCACCGCCACCTCCACAAAGCCGCTCGACCCGATGAGGGCCACCAGCTCGCCGCGCGCTGCTTCGCCGTAGGTGCGCACGAGCCGGGCGGCGCGACCGCCGATCTTCACCATCCCGCTGCTGTCGCGCGTGAGCAGGTTGGTAATGATGTTGCCGAAGCGATCAATGGTGAGCACCTCGCCGTGCAGCAGGCCGTGGGCGTCGCGATGGGGAGGTGGCGTGCGCAGGCGCACGGGGCTCGTGTACGACTCGCCGAGCTCCTCCAACGACGCGCCCAGCGCCAGCCGCGCGGCCACCGGGGCAAACACATCGCGTCCGTGAAAGGTCGCCGATGCCGCCGGGTCCACGGGGAGCTGCACCACGCGCGCGTCGAGCGAAAAGAGTGCCGGGGAGAGCACGCCGTTATCGGGACCCACGAGATAGCGTCCCTCGCTGGCAATCGCGATGGCCGCGCGTGCCGTGCCCACACCGGGATCAACCACCACCAGATGCACCGTCCCCACCGGGAAGCGCCGCCAGTAGCGCGCCACGGTCAGCCGGCCGAAGGCAATGTCCTGCGGCGGGATGTCGTGCGACAGATCTACAATCGGCACCGAGGGCGCCAGCGATACCAGCACCCCTTTCAGTTCGGCGACGTAGCCGTCGGCGGTGCCGAAGTCGGTGAGGAGGGTGATGGCCGGCGTGGACATACGCCAAACGTGCGCTAGACGCGCACGCCGCGCCACCGCCCCGACCCCCAGAGCAGCACCATGAGCACGCCACGCGCCGCCGCGGTGAGGGCAATGGTCCACCACAGCCCCGACGTCCCCCACACGCCGGCTGCCCACGCACCCAGCGGCAATCGCAGCGCCGTAATGCTCGTACTGAGCAGCATCGGCACCAGCGTCCACCCCGCGCCGGCCATGGCACTTTCGAGCACCACCTCGGCGCCGAGAAACAGCTGCGAAAACGCGGAGATGCGCAGATAGCGCGCCGCCTCTGCTATGACGGCCGGATCGTCGGAGAAGATACCCGCGAACTCCTCGGCGAAGAGCAGACTGGCCACCGCCATGGCCACCCCCACCACACTCACGATGGCGGTGGACATCCATCCGGCACGCGCGGCACGCGCGACATCGCCGGCACCGAGGCTCTGCCCCACGATGGCCGCCACGGCCGCGCCCATGCCGACACTGGCCACGTACACCACGCTCTCCATGCGAAAGCCGAGTCCCAGCGCGGCCAGCGCGGGCGTACCGAACTGCGTGGTGATGCGCGTGAGCAGCACGTAGATGAAGCTGAACACCACGCCCGTCGCAGCAGCAGGTGCCCCGACGCGCACGATCGTGCCCAGCACCGGCCAACGTGGCCATCCCCACGTCAGCATCCCGCGACGTTGCAGGATGAGCACCCCGGCAAGGCACGCGAGTCCGCGCGGCACCAGCGTAGCCAGCGCGGCGCCGCGTACCCCAAGCGCCGGAAACGGACCGAGGCCGCGAATGAGGACCGGGTCGAGCGCCAGTCCCAGCACCGTGGTCGCCGCCAGAATCCAGAGCGGCGTACGGGTATCGCCCCGGGCGCGAAAGGCCGCATCGACGGCGAAGAAGCCGAAGATCAGCGGCATGCCAAGGAAGTACATGCCCAGGTACGACCGGCCAATCGCACTGACGCGGTCGGTGGTCCCCAACAGATCGAAGAGTCCGCCGAGCACGAACGGCGTGGCCACGGCGATGGCGGCGCCAAGCAGCAAGGCCAGCGCGAACCCATCGCCCACCGTACGCGCCGCGTCCTGTGGCCGTCGCTCACCATGCCGGCGCGCGGCGATGGCGTCGAGACCGATGCTCACCATCTCCCCTACGGAGATCACCAGCCACACCCAGAACACCGCGCCCGTGACGGCCGCCAGCGATTCCGCCCCGAGCGAGCGCCCGATCCAGAAGGTATCGACGTTGTGAAAGGCCGTCATCAGCAGGTTCGCGATGACGGCCGGAAGCGCCACGCGGCGAATCGTCAGCGACAGGGGCTCGCCGACGAGTTCGCCGCGGGGCGACTCTGCTGACGTGGCGTCAGCCGTAGCGTTCGGCAACGCGCTGCATTACACGGTCGGCAATGGCGCTGAACGCCTTGGCCGCCTTCGATTCCGGTTCGGCCGACACGATGGGCCGACCCGTATCGCCGCCCTCCTGAATGCGCGGATCGATGGGCACCTGCCCCAGCAGCGGCAGGTCGCACTCCTTGGCCAACCGTTCGCCGCCGCCGGTGCCGAAAAGCGCGATGGGCTTGCCGGTCTCGGGGTTCTCGAAGTACGACATGTTCTCGACGATGCCGAGCACGGGCACCGCGGTGCGCTCGAACATCTTCACGCCGCGCAGGGCGTCGCCCACCGCCACCTGCTGCGGCGTGGTCACGACCACGGCACCGTGCACCTGCGTGGCCTGCACGAGCGAGAGCTGCGCGTCACCGGTGCCCGGCGGCATGTCCACGAGGAAGTAATCCAGCTGCCCCCAGTTCACGTCGCGCAGAAACTGCGTGATGATCTTCATCACGATGGGGCCGCGCCAGATCGCCGGCTGATCCTTCTCGATGAGGAAGCCCAGCGAGATGACCTTGATGCCGTGCGCTTCGAGCGGGATGATCTTTTCGTCGCGTACCGCCGGCGCCGCATCCACGCCCAGCATGAGGGGCATGTTGGGACCATAGATGTCGGCGTCCATGATGCCGACCCGCTTGCCGGCCTTCGCCAGCGAGATGGCGAGGTTCACCGCGACCGTGCTCTTGCCCACCCCGCCCTTCCCCGAGGAGATGGCAATGATGCGCCCCAGGTTGGGATACTGCACGGGATCGGGCACTTTGGGCGGGGCCTTCTGCGGCGTCGCCTCCATGACCGGAAGCGCGCGGCCCATGCCGCCCGCGGCGGGAGCCTTGGGTTGATTCATGTTGGGAGCTGGTGTCGCCGGCGCACGCCGCGCCGGAGTGGGGTCGCTCTGGGCGGGATCGCGCACATCCACACGGACATCGCTCACTCCCTCGAGCGCTTCGATGGCCTGCCGGACATCACGCACGAGCGTGGCATCGTCTTCCGGGGCCAGCAGCAGCGTGAGGCGGACCTTGCCGTCGCGGGTGGTGGCGATATCGCGCACTTGCTCGGCGGCCATGACATCGGCGCCGGTACGCGGATTACGGACCGCGGCAAGAGCGCCGGTGATCCGTTCCATGAGTGGCTGCATAGGGAAGTAACGGGTTCGGAATTGCGATCCCGTAAGCTAGAACCACCTGGGCGGCGGCGGAACTGCGCGGCCGCTACTCGTCCGTGAGCTCACCGCGCAGGTACGCGCGTGCCTCGGCCACCACCTGGGTGCGCACCTGATCGAGCGACCCGGTCATCATGGCTCCCGACGCCTTGCGGTGACCGCCACCGCCGTACCGACGCGCGAACCGCTGCACGTCGACATCGCCGGTGCTGCGCAAGCTCACCTTGACCTTGCCATAGCCCAGGTCGCGGAAGAAAAGCGCCATGCGCGTGCCCGTAATGCTGCGCGGATGCTCCACGATGCCGTCGAGCTCCTCGCTGGTCACGTCGTAGCGCTCGGTCACCCCGGCATCCACCGAAATGTGCGAAAGGCCAAGATCGGGCTCGCTGACCAGCGTTCCGAGCGCCTCGCGCAACAGCTGCAACCGGCCAAGGCTCACCTGCGCATAGATGCGCCGGTACATCTCTTCCGGATTCACCCCAGCGGCCAGCAGCGCCGCGGCGATGCCATGCGCGCGCGGCGAGGTGTTGCTGTAGCGAAAGCTGCCGGTGTCGGTGAGGATGGCGGCGTACAGCGACTGGGCAATGGCCGGGGTGATCTCCAGCCCGAGCGTCACGGCGATGTCGTACACCAGCTCGGCAGTTGCACAGGCCGTCGTGTCAGCGACCGCCAGCGTACCCACCGGTTCGTCGCCGGCCACATGGTGGTCGATCACGGAAATGGGCACCGTGAGCGCCCGCACCGCATCGGCCAGCTGGCCCAGGCGCCGCACGTCGTTGATGTCGAGCACGACCAGGGCATCGACGTCGGCGAGCGCGGCAGCACCGTGTGCACTCGCCTCCTCCACATCGTTGCCGAGCAGGAAGCCGAACATGGACGGCCACGGGGTGGGATTGACGATGCGGCAGCGAAAGCCGCGCTGGGCGAGCAATCTCGCCAGCGCGGTTTCACTGCCGCACCCGTCACCATCGGCATTGATGTGCGTGGACAGAGCCACGGTGGAACCCGGGCGGAGGGCGGCGAACCACTCGTGGATCGCCGCCTGTCGCGCCTCGGACGCACTCAGCAGCCCATCGGCCACAGCGTCGGTCATTGCTGTCCGGCTTCCTGCTTGCCAATCGTGGAGTTGCGCATGCCGTACAGGAAATACGTGGTCATGCCGATCGCGGTCCACGCGCCAAGCAGGGCCCAGGTCAGCCCGGGAAGCTGCAGCATCATGTAGATCGTGGCACCGGCCCCGAGCAGGGGCACCAGGGGCACCAGCGGCGTCTTGAACGGCCGCTCGAGTTCGGGGGAACGCGCGCGCAGCACCCATACGCCAATGCACACCGTGGCGAACGCCGCGAGCGTGCCGCCCGACACCAGCTCACCGAGCAGGCCGAGGGGGAAGAAGCCGGCGATGACGATGGCGATGATGCCCACGATCCAGGTGGAGGCGGCCGGCGTCTGGTACACCGGATGCACCTTGGCAAAGATCTTGGGGAGCAGACCGTCGCGCGACATGGTGTAGAAGATGCGCGGCTGCCCCATGAGCATGACCAGCACGACCGACGACAGACCGGCCACGGCACCGATGTTCACGAGGTACTCGAGCCACTTGAGCTGCGGCACGGCTTCGAGTGCGGCCGAGACCGGGTGCGGCACGCCCAGCGCCGTGTAGGGCGCCAGACCGGTCATGACCAGCGACATGAGGATGTACAGCACCGTGCAGATGAGCAGCGACGCGATCATGCCGATGGGCAGGTCGCGCTGCGGGTTCTTGGCTTCCTGCGCGGCGGTGGAGACGGCGTCGAAGCCGATGTAGGAGAAGAACACCACCGGTGCGGCGCGCAGCACACCGGACATGCCGTACTTCGTGCTGCCATCGGGGTTGGTGACCATCTCCGGAATGAACGGCGACCAGTTGTCGGTGTTCACGTACATGAAGCCGAAGCCGATGACCAACAGCACGATGACCATCTTGATGGCCACGACGATGTTGTTGAACGTCGCCGATTCCTGCACGCCACGCACCAGCAGGAACGTGAGGGCGAGGATGAGCAGCACGGCCGGAAGGTTGATGAGCCCTTCGACCGGTGTGCCGCCGGCCGCGGTGCACGCTTCACGCACCACGAAGGCAGCCGAGGTGGTCGCGTCCATCAGGGTGGCGCCGGTGCCGTCGACGCAGGTGAAGGCGCGAACGACTTCATGCCCGTTGACCACCGTGAGCGGTGCCGAGGCGAAGGCGGCCGGGATGTGCACGCCCACTTCGTTCAGCATGGCGCTGAAGTAGCCCGACCACCCCACCGACACCGTGGCGGCGGCAAACAGGTACTCGAGGACCAGATTCCAGCCGATGAACCACGCCACGCCTTCACCCATGGTGGCGTAGCTGTAGGTGTACGCGGAACCGGCGATGGGAATCATCGACGCGAACTCGGCGTAGCACAGGCCGGCGAAGAGGCAGGCCAGGCCGGCGAGCACGAAGGAGAGCGACACACCGGGGCCGGCGAAGTTGGCCGCCGCCGTTCCGGTGAGCACGAAGATACCGGCGCCGATGATGGCACCGATCCCCAGCATGGTGAGGTTGAGCGCGCCCAGCGTGCGCTTGAGGCCGCCCTCCGAGCTGGCGGCCTCGGCGCGGAGCGCCGTGATCGATTTCTTGGACCAGATGCCCATCAGCGGTGTGGTCTGGGTGAAGCGGGCCGGGGAGAGGCGAGGTGGCCCGCGGTGCAGCAGCATGCTGTCCGTGACTCCCGGACAGTACGGCGCCTAATGTGGGCGTCCGCACGTCTTTCGGACAGTAGGGGGTGCACTTTCGGTCGCTCGGACGGCTGCGCGGTGGGTCCGAGTGGGGACGAACGACCGGAGGAGGCAGGGAGCGGGAAGCCCCCTGCCACGGCTCACAGCGAGTAGTTCGGTGCCTCTCGCGTGATCGTCACATCGTGCGGATGCGATTCCCGGAGCCCCGCCGTGGTGATGCGCACGAACTCCGCCTCCGTACGCAACGCCTCGATGGCGCCGCACCCGACGTAGCCCATCCCGCTGCGCAGCCCCCCGATCATCTGGAAGAGCACGTCGCCTACCGGGCCCTTGTAGGGGACGCGCCCCTCGATCCCCTCCGGGACCAACTTCTTGGGGGACATTTCCCCATCCTGGAAGTAACGGTCGGCGGAGCCATCCTGCATCGCGGAGAGCGACCCCATGCCGCGAATCATCTTGAAGCGGCGCCCCTCGAGGAGGAACGATTCCCCCGGGCTCTCCTCGGTACCGGCGAGCATGCTCCCCATCATGACGCTCGAGGCGCCGGCAGCCAGCGCCTTGACGATGTCCCCCGAGTACTTGATGCCGCCATCGGCAATGACCGGGACGTCACCGGCCCCTTCGACGGCGTCCATGATGGCGGCGATCTGCGGTACGCCTACCCCGGTGACCACGCGGGTGGTGCAGATGGAGCCGGGGCCTACGCCTACCTTCACGGCGTCCACGCCACGGTCCACCAGCGCCGCCGCCCCGGCCTTCGTGGCCACGTTGCCCGCAATGAGTTGCACATCGGGGAAGGCCTCGCGGACTCGCGCCGTGGCCTGCAGCACCCCTTCGCTGTGCCCGTGGGCCGTATCGATGATGAGCACATCCACGCCCGCCTGAATGAGCGCCCGGGCCCGGTCGAGGTAATCCCCGCCGGCACCGATGGCGGCCGCAACACGAAGCCGCCCGTACTGATCCTTGTTGGCATCGGGGTACTGGCGGCGCTTGTGGATGTCCTTGACGGTGATCAGCCCCTTCAGGTTGCCGTGCGCGTCGGTGACCGGCAGCTTCTCGATGCGGTGACGGGCCAGGATCTTTTCGGCCTCATCGAGCCCGGTCCCCATGGGCGCCGTCACCAGGTCCTCGGTTGTCATCACCTCGGCGAGCGGACGGTCGAGATCGCGCTCAAACTGCAGGTCGCGGTTGGTGAGAATGCCCACCAGCTTGCCCGTTCCATCGACGATGGGCACCCCCGAGATCTTGAAGCGCATCATGAGCGCCACGGCCTCACGGAGCGACGCCGTGGGGGAGAGCGTGATCGGGTTGAGGATCATCCCGCTCTCGCTGCGCTTGACGCGATCGACCTCGGCCGCCTGACGGTCGACGGACATGTTCTTGTGCAGCACACCGATCGCACCGTAGCGGGCCATGGCGATCGCCATTTCGCTTTCGGTGACCGTATCCATGGCCGCCGACACCAACGGCACATTGAGCGCGATGCCCCGCGTGAAGCGGGACACGAGACTCACCTCACGCGGATGCGTGAGCGAGTGCCGGGGGGCGAGGAGGACGTCATCGAAGGTCAGCGCGACGTCGTCGCGAACACGAGCGGAGCGAGTTGAGGGTGCCATCTCCAAAACTACAGCGGCGGAGAGGGCGATTCCAGTCTCGTCCGGCGTACCGAAAGCGGCCTGGCGTCAGCGGCCGGACGTCAGCGGCGGCCGACCACGCGCCGCAACCGCCGGCGTATCCCCACGGGCAGGAAGAACGCCGCGGCCTGCAGCACCCGGACCACGTCAAGATCGTCGAGCTCTTCCGGTGCGCCCCGCCAATGGTCACGCAGCACCCCGCGGCCGGCGTGCTCCACCATGCGCTGCAAGGCCGTCATGAGCAGGAAGACGTCGTCGACCTGCCCCAGAAACGGGAGCACGTCGGGGATGAAGTCGAGCGGCGACACGATGTACGCGAGGGCCGCGACGACGAAGAAGCGGTCGAGACGCGACACGCGACGATCCCATACCAGCCCGACCAGCAGCCGAAGATACGAGGGGATCTGCCGCACGACGCGCATGACGGAGCGCTTCATGCCCGTGCGCGGACCGCGCAAGTCGCTCATGACGTGGGGGGCGTGGGAGTGGGGGGCGCTGGAG
>VYLE01000420.1_pt1 | contig 25109 bp, 25 predicted proteins | sample 5114391 | NCBI WGS metagenome assembly VYLE01 (sample SAMN12291771, study PRJNA351875) | freshwater metagenome | isolation source: freshwater lake | place: USA: Michigan, Kent Lake | collected 2013-08-15
TCACGACAGAGATCAGCGGAACCCCGATCTCAAGGCATTTGGCGGTCGACCGCGCGATGGCCTCGGCCTGCCCGCGTTCTTCCGCGCCCTTGCCCGGATAGGCGCCGGGCGTGTCGACCAGCGTGATCACCGGCAGGCGGAACCGATCCGCCATCTCCATCAACCGGATCGCCTTGCGGTACCCCTCGGGGCGCGCCATGCCGAAATTCCGCTCGATCCGGCTTTTGGTGTCGTTGCCCTTCTCATGCCCGATCACCACCACGGGCTGATCGTTGAACCGCGCCACCCCGCCCATCACCGCATGGTCATCGGCAAAGTTCCGGTCCCCGGCAAGCGAGGTGAATTCCGTGAACAGCGCGTCGATGTAATCCTTGCAATGCGGCCGGTCCGGGTGCCGCGCCACCTGACATTTCCGCCAAGGCGTCAGGTCCTTGTAGAGGTCTTTCAGCAGCGCCTCTGCCTTGCGGTCAAGCGCCTCTGCCTCCTTCGTCACATCCATGCCGGAATTGCCCCGCGCCATCGCGCGCAGCTCTTCCGCCTTGCCCTCGATCTCGGCCAGCGGCTTTTCGAATTCCAGATAGTTCATGGGACACCCCCTAAGCGCGTCGTCCCTATATGGCCAGAGGCGGGGCAAGATGCAACTCGCCCGCGCCTCCCCCCGGCCCTATCCCGCCACCTGCCCATGATCCAGCGCGATCAGATGCGCCACGTGGTCCGGCCCGCAGGACAGCTTCTTCGCCACCTTGCTGTCAGGCATCACCACCCGCCAGAAGGGCACAACCTGATCCAGCGGATTGCCCTCGGCCAGATCGGCCAAGGCCACCTCGGCCACCACGCGCAGGTAGATGGCCGTCGTCACCGGACACATCGCATTGGCCCCCGCCTTGCGTGCCAATTCGTTGCGCAGCCGATCCATCGTCCGCGTCTCGCCCCGCGGAATGCGCGCCAGGTAATTGGCAATCTCGCCGGGAGAGGAGATCAGCATCGTATTCCCCGCCTTCACCCCCGCGAAATCGGCATGCAGCATCACCACATGCGGGTCCTTCGCCGCGCCGAACCGCTTGCGCCAATCGGTTGGCTTCTTCTTCCGCTCGGCCATCACATCCCCTCCACCCGTGCCTTCAGCGCTGCCAGATAAGTGGTGGCAAAGGCCTCCGGATCAAAGAGGAGCCGTGCGAGAATCCGGCCAAGGGGCGATGGCATCGTTGCCCGCTCCACCACCGAAACCCGCGTGCTGTCCCCGTCCGGCACCAGCGCCGCCTCCCACGACCCCGAATATCCGGCATCCGACGTAAAGCGCAGCCTTATGCCCGCCTCGCCCATCTCCTCGGCCAGGAAGGTGATCCGCTCCCCCCGCGCCGTCACCTCGACCCAACCCTCGGCCGTCTGCTCCACCGCCGCGATCCCCTCGCGCCAGTCGGGCTGCGCCTCGACATCGGCGATCACCGCCACGATCCGCGCGGGCGGCGCCGCGATCACCACCTCCGCCCGCCCCTCCCGCGTGGCGGGCAGAAGCCAGCCCACAAGAACCACCAGCCCCGCCAGCACCAGCAGGGCGACACCCGTCCAGACCAGAAACCGCATGAAATCCTCCGCGTGAAACCCGACCCTGCCCTAGCAAAGGATCGGACCACGCCGAAGTATGTCAATTCTTCGGGTTTTATATCAAAGCGTTGCGCCAAAACCGCGCCCAGAAACAGCAGCGCCCCGTGGCCGGGCCACGGGGCGTGCGTCCTCCCATCTGCTGCGCGGGGCCTCCTCTCCCCGTGGGTCGCAGCTCGGGTAATCTTTGCAAAGCGCCTTGTTTTGCCGCTTCGGTGGCCGAACCCTGCCCGCTGGACAGGCGACCTGTCAACGATTCATTGTTGACGCAACGTCAACCCGCGATCAGTTCGGCCTGCCGGACGATCACCTCGGCCTGCTTGATGCTGGCGATGTCCACCAGACGGCCCTTGTAGACCGTCGCGCCCTCACCCCGCGCCTTGGCTGCCTCCATCGCGGCGAGGATTTCACGCGCCTCGGTCACCGCCTGTTCCGACGGGGTGAAGACCTCGTTGGCCAGCGTCACCTGCTTGGGGTGGATCGCCCATTTCCCCACCATGCCCAGCGTGGCCGACCGCCGCGCCTGCGCACGGAACCCCTCGTCGTCGGAGAAGTCGCCAAAGGGCCCATCGACAGGCAGGATACCATGCGTCCGGCAGGCCGCGACGATGGCTGCCTGCGCCCAATGCCACGGGTCCGACCAATGCTTCGTCCCCTCGCGCAGCATGTAGTAATTCTCCTGCGTGCCGCCGATGCCCGTGGTCTGCATCCCCATGCTGGCCGCGAAATCCGCCGCGCCAAGGCTCATGGCCTGCAAGCGGGGGCTGGCCTTGGCGATCTCTTCCACATGCGAAATCCCCGCCGCCGATTCGATGATGACCTCAAAGGCGATAGGCTTGGTCCGCCCCATCGCGCGTTCCACCGCCGTGACCAGCGCATCGACGGCATAGATATCCTCGGCGCAGCCCACCTTGGGGATCATAATCTGATCCAGCCGCTCCCCGCTCTTTTCCAGAAGGTCCACCACGTCGCGATACCACCACGGCGTGTCCAGCCCGTTGATCCGCACCGACAGCGTCTTGCGCCCCCAGTCCACGGCAGAGATCGCCTCGATGATGTTCTCCCGCGCCACAGCCTTGTCCGACGGCGCGACCGAGTCCTCCAGATCAAGGTTGATCACATCCGCCTCGCTCGCCGCCATCTTGGCAAAGATCGCAGGCCGCGATCCGGGGCCGAACAGCTGACAGCGGTTCGGGCGGGCGGGGGCGGGGGGTTGCAGGCGGAAGCTCATGGTCGGTCTCGCAAGGAAATTTCGGTTTGGGCTGCCATAGCGTTATAATCTTGCGCTGCACTGCGCAAGCGCCATTTCGCACTTGCAGCATGACTTGACAGCGCATCCCCTCTCCCGCCCCCTCCGACCATCAGGAGACGCCGATGATCACCGCCACGCTCGACACCTTTCCCCTCGCCCGCACCTTCACCATTTCACGCGGGTCAAAGACCGAGGCGCGGGTCATCACCGCAACCGTCACACGCGGCGGGATCACGGGGCGCGGCGAATCCGTCCCCTATGCCCGCTATGGCGAAACGCCTGACTCTGTGCTGGCCCAGATCGCCACCCTGCCCAACAGCATCACACGCGCCGCGCTGCAGGACGCACTCCCCCCCGGCGCGGCGCGCAACGCCGTCGATTGCGCGCTGTGGGACTGGGAGGCGAAATCCGCAGGCACCCGCATCTGGCACCTCGCGGGCCTGCCCGCGCCGAGGCCCTGCATCACCGCCTTCACCCTGTCACTCGACACGCCCGAGGCGATGCGCGCGCAAGCGGCCGAGAATGCCCACCGCCCGCTCCTGAAGATCAAGCTCGGCACGCCCGACGACATGCCGCGCCTAGAGGCCGTCCGCCAAGGCGCGCCGAAAGCCACCATCATCATCGATGCCAACGAAGGCTGGACGCCCGAGATCTATGCCGACCTCGCCCCGCACCTTCTGCGCCTTGGCGTGGCGTTGGTGGAACAGCCGCTGCCTGCCGGGGCGGATGATCTGCTGGCGGAGATTCCCCACCCCATCCCCATTTGCGCCGACGAATCCGCCCATGACCGCCACAGCCTGCCCGCGCTGCGGGGCAAGTACGACATGGTCAACCTCAAGCTCGACAAGACAGGCGGCCTGACCGAAGCGCTGCTGATGGTGACCGAGGCGCGCGCGGCGGGCCTTCCCCTGATGGTCGGCTGCATGGTCGGCACCTCGCTCGCCATGGCCCCTGCCCTCATGCCCGCCCAACACGCCGCTTTCACCGATCTCGACGGCCCCCTCCTGCTCGCACAGGACCGGGAACACCCCCTACACTATGATACAGCAGGCGTGCATCCGCCTGAGGCGGCGCTTTGGGGTTAGAAACCCTGCGCCGCTGCGACCACTTCCCCCTTGACCCCACCCCGCCCTGCCGCCAAACCCCACCCATTCACTCGCGCAGGGAGATCCCCATGACCCGCACCGTCTATGTCAACGGCACCTATCTGCCCGAGGATCAGGCGACCGTCTCGGTCTTCGACCGGGGCTTTCTGATGGCGGACGGGGTCTATGAGGTGACCTCCGTCCTCGACGGCAAGCTGGTGGATTTCGACGGCCACACCCGCCGCCTTCACCGCAGCCTTGATGAGTTGGAGATGCAGGCCCCCTGCTCGGACGCCGACCTGATCCAGATGCACCGCGAATTGGTGCGCCTGAACGGCATCGATCAGGGCATGATCTACCTGCAGGTCACGCGCGGAAATCCCGGCGATCGGTCCTTCGTCTTTCCCGACGGGTCGGTGAAACCCACCATCGTCGCCTTCACGCAGGACATCCCCAACCTCGCCGATGCCCCCGCCGCCAAGACCGGCTTCAAGGTCATTTCGGTGCCCGACATCCGCTGGGGCCGCCGCGACATCAAGACGGTGCAGCTTCTCTATCCGTCCATGGCCAAGATGATGGCCAAGAAGGCCGGGGTGGATGACAGCTGGATGGTCGAGGATGGCGTCGTGACCGAGGGCACGTCGAACAACGCCTATATCATCAAGGGCAACCGCATCATCACGCGGCAGCTGTCCAACGACATTCTGCACGGGATCACCCGCACCGCCGTCCTCCGCTTCGCAGCCGAAGCGCAGTTCGAGGTGGAGGAACGCCCCTTCACCGTGGACGAGGTGAAGCAGGCGGACGAGGCCTTTGCCACCGCCGCCACCATCTTCGTCATGCCCGTGGTCGAGATTGACGGCGCGGCGATCGGGACCGGGAAACCCGGCCCCGTCGCCACCCGCCTGCGCGAGCTTTACATCGACGAGATGCGCAAAGCGGCGGTCTGACCGCCGCCGCGCCCGTCAGGCCGTCAACCGCGTGAAGACGAAGGTCACCGGCTGCACGGCGGCAAGGGTCTGTCCTTCCAGTCGCAGCGCGGCTTCGCCGTTCAATTGCACCACCACAGCCCCATCGACCTGCTGCAGGGTCAGCGTCGGCTGGGTCGCGCCCAGATAGCCGATCTCGATTGAATCCTCGGCCGGGTTGAAATCCGTCACCACCATATTGGAGGGAGTCGCAGCAAAAAGCTCGTCTTCGCCCGCGCCCAAGGTGATGCGGTCCGATCCGTCACCGAACAGGATGTCGTTCCCGGCCCCGCCATCCAGCGTGTCGGTCCCCGTCGCTGTGCGCTGCGTGGCGTCCGGCAGATTGGTGCCATAGAGCACGTCATTGCCCGCCCCGCCGCTCAGGCTGTCATTGTCGGCACCGCCGATCATCGTGTCATTCCCGACACCGCCCAAAAGCGTATCGGTCCCCGCTCCGCCATCCAGCAGGTCAGAGCCGAACCCGCCGTTCAGGACATCATTCCCCGCGCCGCCAGACAGTTCGTCAAGGCCGGTCTCCCCGAACAGAGTGTCATTGCCTGCCCCGCCTTCAAGCGTGTCTCTGCCCGCACCGCCGCGTGCCAAGTTGCCGCTGCCATCCGTCGCGCCGCTGAACTGGTCATTCCCGACACCCATATAGAAGGCATCCACATCTTCGTCGGCAAGCGCCGCGACAGAGTCATTCCCGGCCCCGCCAAAGAGCGTATCCTTACCCAGACCGTCGGCCATGGTGTCATTGCCCGCGCCACCCAGCAGCAGGTCGTTGCCCGCGCCGCCAGCGACCAGATCGTCGCCCGCGCCGCCGCTCAGTTCGTCGGCATCCTCGCCCCCGAACAGACTGTCGGCACCGATGCCGCCCGTCAGGGTGTCGTTTCCGGCCTGCCCCAGCAGCAGGTCATTCCCCGCGCCGCCCAGCCCAGTGTCGTTGCCGTCTCCGCCGTAGATACGGTCATTGTCATCGCCGCCCTGCAGGAAATCGTTCCCGCCCCGGCCCTGAAGGGTGTCATTGCCATCCTGTCCGAACAGCCGGTCGTTCCCATTCGTGCCGTTCAGGTTCTGATCCGCCTGCGACATGGCCACGTCCAGCGGCGACGACAGTTCGCCCCCGTTTCTGGACGAAGCCTCGTCCGGACCATTCCCATCTTCAGAGAAGACATCGTCGGCAGCGGCGTCATCGTCATCGCCGCCCATCGCCGAAAACAGCGGCATCCCCGCCAACAGAAGCAAAAGCGCACTCATCACCACACCCCAGAAACTAGGAACAAAACTTCCGAATTAACCTGACATTCCCAGGTTGATTCGGACAAATTTCTTTTTCGAAAAGCGACGAAAGCGAAAGAATTTCGAAACAATTCCATGGTCTGCGCGGAAACGCTTTCTCTATCGAGGACAGTTTTCCGACCCCGCCTGCGCCGAGGTCGGGCAGAACGGCCTAGCCGTGGGTCTTAAAAGATTCGGTGAAGGCCGCCTTTTGCGCCTCGCTCGCCTCGGCCTGATGCTGGGCCTTCCACTCGTCATAGGGCATCCCATAGACCAGCGTCTTCGCCTCTTCCTTGCCCAGCGCCACGCCCGCCTCTTCGGCGGCCTCGGCCATCCAGCGGCTCAGGCAGTTGCGGCAGAAACCGGCAAGGTTCATCAGATCGATGTTCTGCACATCCGTGCGGGTGCGCAAATGGTTACGCAGCCGCCGATAGGCGGCTGCCTCAAGGGCCTGCATGGTCGCGTCATCGATCTCGGGCATGGTCTGGGTCATCGCGGGCCTCCTGTCGTTTCCCGCAGAATGCCCCGCCACGCCTCAAAGGGCCAGAGCCCGCATCACGCCGTCAGCCGAAGCACTTCGATATCCCCGGCGTCCACATCGCCTTGCTGCAGCCCGGTCAGCAAGGCCACATCCCGTCCGTTGAACACGATCCACAGACCATCCTGATCGGCATCGACCCGCAAGGTGAAGGGTTCGACCGAATCCGTCTGGATTTGCAGCCTGTCCAAGCCCGGCTCAAAATCCGCAATCTCCGCGACAAAGCCAAAGCCCGCGTCGTCCGGATCGTCTGGCTGTGGCGGGGCGAGGACGGAAAAGACATCCGCACCCTCGCCGCCAAGCATGAGGTCGCCCCGGTCACCCAGCAGCGTGTCATCGCCCGTGCCACCTTCCATCCGGTCGAAGCTTCTGCCGTTATCCGTGGCTTGGCTGTTGTTGACGATCATCTGGTTAAAGCTTGACGTCTGGGGACCGAACACCTCTTCCATCGGCGCGATGATCTGGGTGTCGGGGTCCTCGGCGGCTTTCGGGTCGCGCGCCGTGCCGGGCGCGGCCTTCCAGCCGACGATGACATCGTTGCCGGCCCCGCCCAGCATGAGGTTGCCTCCGGTTTCGGGGTCGCCTCCGTTGACGTCGATCAGGTAATCGTCGCCGTCCCCGCCATCCAGCACGTCATCCCCCGTGCCGCCGTTCAGGTCGTCATCGCCGGCACCACCATTCAGTGTATCGTTGCCCGTGCCGCCCATCAGCAGATCGGCCCCATCACCGCCTGACATCGAATCCGCCCCGGCACCCCCGGCCATCAGATAGTTTCCACCAAGCCCGGACAGCGTGTCATTCTCCGCGAAGCCCGCGATCAGATCGTTCTCCGCATCCCCGGTCAGCACATTCGCCCTTGGGCCGCCGATCAGGACGTCGGCCTCACCATTGCCGCCACCAGTGCTGCCGCCATCATCGCCGCCGCCATCCTCATCAGGCGGAAGTGCGGCCACCATCTCGGGGTCGTCGTCCCCCCCAGCGAACAACCCTGCAAGGGCAACCGGGACCAAAGCGAGAAGAAGAATCATACCCATGACAGCACTCGTACAAATCGAAAGACGCAGACAAAGAAGAATTCAAACTTCGGTTCTGTCAAACTTGACTCGAAACTGGACGCCATCACGAAACACTTGCCAAGGCTGCCCCGCGATCCGGGGCAGTCCCTGCGCCAATTAACCATCCACCCGCGCCAGCGCCCGTTGCAGCAGCGGCGCCAACCGCGCGCCCCATGCCGCCTGCGCCGCCGCCGTCCCGATCAGATCGTTGCGCAGCTCGACCAGCGTATTCTGCCGCCCCCAGCGCAGCGCATGCCGATCGATCGCATCCCCCGGCAGATGGCCGCTATAGGGCTCGTTATCCCCCACGCACAGGTCCGGCTCGGCGCGCAGCACGTCGATCAGGGCGCGGCTCAAGCGTTCGTCCAGATGCGAATGCAGCACCCCCACATGCCATGGCCGGGGGCTGCGTCCCTTCAGGCAGGGGGTAAAGGAGTGGATCGCCACGATCACCACATCGGGCCGCCGCCCCGCCAGTCGCGCAAGCGCATCGTGATAGGGGCGATACAGCCGCTCCAGCCGCTCTGCCACCCCCGCTTCGCCGATATGCCGATTGGCCGGGATGATCGTTCCATCATACAGCTTCATTACCAGCGTCGGGTCATCCTCGCCCCGGTTCGGATCGATCACGAGGCGCGAGAATTCCGACAGCACCACAGGGCTGTCCAGCGCCGCACCCAGCGCCTCGGCCACCCCCGCCGCACCGATGTCATAGGCGATATGGCGGCCCATGTCGGCAGGCCCGATCCCCAGATCGCCCCCCGCCACCCAGTCCGGCACAAGGTTCGTCGCATGGTCGCAGGTCACCAGCCAGCGCCCCAGCCGCCCCTCCCCGATGATCCGATACGCACACACCCCCGCCAACCCCCTGCCGCCTTCATGAATTCGTCATTTATTCTGACGAAAGGGAAACCGCCAGTTGCGGCAGGCCCCCGATTGCGCCATAACCCGCCTCGGCCCACGACAAAACGAAGAACTGCATAAGGAACGAGGCAAATGAGACGCCTTCGGAACGTCAAGATCGTGGCCACTCTCGGACCGGCCTCCAGCGATTACGCAACCATCCGCGCCCTGTTCGAGGCAGGCGCCGACGTGTTCCGTCTGAACATGTCGCACGGCACGCATGACGACATCCGCGCGCGCCATGTCATCATCCGGCAGGTGGAGGCCGATACCGGCCGCCCCATCGCCATCCTCGCCGATCTGCAGGGGCCCAAGCTTCGCGTCGGCACCTTTGCCAATCCTGCGGGCGAAGAGCTGGTCGATGGCGCCGCCTTCCGCATGGATCTCGACCCCACGCCCGGCGATGCGACCCGCGTGCAACTCCCTCACCCCGAAATCTTCGCCGCGCTTGAACCCGGCTCCTCGCTTCTGGTCAATGACGGCAAGATCCGCCTGCGCGTCGACACCTGCGGCAAGGATTTCGCCAACTGCACGGTGACGGTCGGTGGCACCATTTCCAATCGCAAGGGCGTGAACGTCCCCGACGTCGTCCTCCCCCTTGCCGCGCTTTCTGACAAGGACCGCAAGGATCTGGAATTCGCCTGCGAGCTTGGCGTGGATTGGCTTGCCCTCTCCTTCGTCCAGCGCCCCGAAGACGTGATCGAGGCGAAGGACCTTGCCAAGGGCCGCGCCGCCGTCCTGTCCAAGATCGAAAAGCCCGCCGCCGTAAAGGCCTATGACGCCATTCTTGAGGTGTCGGACGGCATCATGGTCGCCCGTGGCGATCTGGGCGTGGAACTGCCTGTCCATTCCGTGCCCCCGATCCAGAAGAAACTGGTGCGCGGCGCGCGCGCGGCGGCCAAACCCGTGATCGTCGCCACCCAGATGCTGGAATCGATGATCGAATCGCCCATGCCCACCCGGGCCGAGGTGTCGGACGTCGCCACCGCCATCTATGAAGGTGCCGATGCCGTCATGCTGTCGGCGGAATCCGCCGCCGGGAAATACCCGGTCGAGGCGGTCACCACGATGAACAACGTGGCGATCAGCGTGGAAAGCGATCCGGTCTACCGCCAGATCATCGAAGCCAGCCGCAGCGTCAACCGCACCTCCGTCGCCGATGGCATCGTCTCTGCCGCGCGCGAGATCGCCGAAAGCGCCGATATCAAGGCGATCTGCTGCTTCTCGCAATCGGGCACCACCGTCGCCCTCGTCGCCCGCGAACGGCCCCGTGTGCCGATCATCGCGCTGACGCCGCTGATGGAAACCGCCCGCCGCATGTCCCTCACCTGGGGCGCGCATTGCGTGATCACCGAAGAGCAGGACCGATTTAAGGGCGCTGTCATCTCGGCCGTTCGTGCGGCCCGGACCTATGGCTTCGCCACCGAAAAGGACCAGATCGTGCTGACAGCAGGCGTTCCCTTCAACGTGCAGGGCACCACGAACATCCTGCGCGTCGCGCCCTGCGACGAACGGCTGATCTACCGGGTCGATCCGGAATAATCGTCCCGAATGTCAGGCAAGCACGGGCCCGCCTCTGCGCGGGCCCGTCGTCATTTGCGGCGCCCGCAGGATCGGCACCGGGATAATCCCGCCCGCCCGCTGCCGTTCGTCCCCAGTCCGACCGGGTCGAATGCTCACCGCCTCGCCGCGCGTCTTCGCCCGCCTGCGCGGCTGGCCCCGCCCTGTCGCGGCGCGCTGTCGCGGACCGCACTTGATCCGCGCCCGTGCCCGTGGCCTATTGGCAGGGGGTTGGGTGCGGTGTGGGTGCGCAATGGATTATGATCTGATGCTGATCATCGGGCTGGCCCTGATGATACTGGCGCTGCCCTCGCTCTTCTCGGCGCTGATCGAGGATCGGCTGCCCTTCGCCGCAGGCGTCGGCCTTGCCCTCGGCACGGGCCTTGCGGGCTGGGCCGTCCTCGCCGGGGATCGCGGCCTTGATCCCCGCGCGCTCCCCGATGTCCTCTTCACCGTGATCGGCCGCTACATCCTTTAGCCCCGCTTTTCCGCTTGCACCGCCGCCGCGCCCCGCCTATACGGCCCACCTTGCGATACCCGCGCGTCCGGCCAATGTGGCATGCCGAGTCGCGCCTGCAACCACGGAGATGGAAATGCCCAAGATGAAGACCAAGTCGGCGGCGAAGAAGCGGTTCAGCTTCACGGCCTCCGGTCGGGTGAAGGCCGGCGTCGCCGGCAAGCGCCACGGCATGATCAAGCGTACGACGAAATTCATCCGCGATGCATCGGGCACCATGCTGCTCTGCGAAAGCGATGCGAAGATCGTCAAGAAATACATGCCCTACGACCGGTAAGGAGAACACCAGATGTCCCGCGTCAAATCCGGTGTCGTGACTCACGCCCGTCACCGCAAAGTCATCAAGCAGGCCGCTGGCTATTACAGCGCCCGCTCGCGCAACTTCCGCACGGCCACGCAGGCCGTCGACAAGGCGAACCAGTACGCCACCCGCGACCGCAAGGCCCGCAAGCGCAACTTCCGCGCCCTGTGGATCCAGCGGATCAACGCGGCCGTGCGCCTGTTCGACCTTGAGATGACCTATTCCAAGTTCATCAACGGTCTGGCCAAGGCTGGCATCGAAGTGGACCGCAAGGTCCTCGCCGATCTCGCCGTGCACGAGCCCGAGGCGTTCAACGCCATCGCCGCTCAGGCCAAGGCCGCGCTGGCCTGAGCTTCAGGTCGGATCGAATGGAAAGGCCGCCCCGACCGGGCGGCCTTTTGCTTTGCACCCGCACAGGTCAAAGGCGCGTCGCCCCCATTACCTGCGCGACCGCCTCCACCGACCCGGCGGCGAAGCGGTCCGTTTCCGGCGTTTCCAGCACAACCCGGATATCCGCCCCCACCAGATCCTGCGGTCGTAGGCCCAACAATAAGGCATAGCCCACGCTCGCCCCGTCCCCCAGCGCCGCGGCGTCGATCTCTTCGGTTCCCGTCGGTTGCACCAGCGTGCCCCGGCCCAACTCGGTCTCGACTTCGCGCAGCGTGTAGCCCAGTTCGATACCGTTCGCGCCCACCGGCAGGGCGACGTCTGGCGCAAAGACGCCCAGCAGCAGCGCATCCTGTTCTGGATCGAAATCGCTGATCACCGCCCCCGGATTGTCAGCCTCGTGGGTAAAGACGGTGACGTGATCCTCGCCCTCGCCCAGTGAGACGAGATTGACGCCATCCTGTACGATCACCCCGTCATCCCCGTCTCCGGCCACGATCACATCGGTGCTGTCAGTATCCGTGCCATCCGCCGTGCCGTCATACAGAGCATCATTCCCAGCCCCGCCATAGATCACATCCGAACCGACATCCCCGTAAAGAAGGTCGCCACCGGCGCCACCGGCCAGCGTGTCGTTCCCCTCATCCCCGAAGATTTGGTCGAACCCGCCGAGACCGAACAGAAGGTCATCCCCTTCGCCCCCGGCCATCGGATTGTCGCCCGCATTGCCGATCACCACATCTTCCCCGCCAGCGGCACGGATCAGGTCATGATCCGACCCCACATCCTCGGGGATGGCGATCAGGTCGCGCGCCGCGCTCCCATCGATATCGGCAAAGCCGTTCAGATCCTCGTAAGGCTCCAGCGCCTCCTCCTCGGGCCCGACGGCGTCTTGCGCAAGCAGCGGGTCCTCCGCCAGCGCTTGCTCCATGCGCTCGATCTCAGACTCGTCCAACAGGGGCAGGTCGTCGTGAAGGTCGGCCTCATCGACGGCCCGGACAGCCGCCTCCGAGTCGTCGTCCATCAGGCCCATGGCCATCGCCACCCCTGCGACCCCGACCATCGAAAAAAGGATGATGCCCAGCATGGTACCCCTCCAATCGTTAAAAACACCAACAGGTTTACAGCGTGCCCCTCCCTCAACCCTGAGTCAATCTTTCCGCGATTATGCCACTATTGGCTGCATTGCTTCACACCGCCGCCTTGACGCTGCCGCCTTTGCCTCGCAACCGTGGCGCGAACCCTTTTGCAAAGATCTGCTTTCATGCTCCGTGCCCTGCTTGCCCTCCTGTCCCTGTCCGTCCTCCTGTCCTGCGGCGAGATGGTCACCGAAAGCACCAAGGACGCCCGCATCCTGTTGATGGGCGATTCGATGATGGCCGCGAACCGTTCCTCGGGGCGCAGCGTGGCCGACGCGCTGGAAAGCAAACTGGGCGAAGAGGTCATCGACCGCTCTGTCTATGCCGCGCGCATCATCTATAACCTGCCGCTGACGGGTGCGGCGGGCCTGTCGATCCCCAAGCAATACGCGCAGGGCAATTGGGACTGGGTCGCCCTCAACGGTGGGGGCAACGACCTGATCTTCGGCTGCGCCTGCGGCTATTGCAGCGCGATGGTCGATCGCCTGATCTCACCCGATGGCAGCACAGGCCGCATCCCTGAACTGGTGAACCGCCTGCGCGCGGGTGGCGCGAAGGTTGTTTATTCGGGCTATCTGCGCAATCCGGGCCTCTTCTCTCCCGTCCGCCCCTGCAAGGTTTATGGCAACGAGCTTGACCGCCGCCTCGCCCGGATGGATGCCCGCGACCCCGGCGTGATCTTCCTGCCGATGTCCGACCTTGTTCCCGAAGGCGACCCCTCGCTGCACCAAGAGGACCTCATCCACCCCTCGCCCAAGGGCAGCGCCGCCATCGCCGCCCGCATCGCCACGGCGATCCGCGCCAACACGCCCCGCTGACATCCCCGATGGCCCCCTGACTTCAGCTTGGCCCAAATACTCTCGGGTGGGTCCGGGAGGGCAGACAGCCCTCCCGGGGGCCGGGGCCGGGCGCGCCCCTTGCATCGAAGGCACCATCCCGCTACCACCGCCTCGCACCTTCAGGAGGCTTTCATGGACGGGCTCGACACGCTCAAGGCCAAGTATCTGACCGCCGTTTCCACCGCGGCCGATGAATCCGCGCTGGAAGAGGTGCGCGTCGCGGCCCTTGGTAAGAAGGGCGAGATCAGCGCCATGATGGCCACCTTGGGCAAGATGGACCCCGACGCCCGCAAGGCCGCAGGCGCCGCGCTCAACGCCCTGAAGGATGAGATCGATGCCGCCCTGCGCGCCCGCAAATCCGGCCTTGCCGATGCGGCGCTGGACGAACGGCTGCGCACCGAATGGCTGGACGTCACCCTGCCGGGCCGCCCCCGCCGCACGGGCACCATCCATCCCGTCAGCCAAGTGATGGAAGAACTCACCGCCATCTTCGCCGACATGGGCTTTGCCGTCGCCGAAGGCCCGCAGGTCGAAAGCGACTGGTACAATTTCGACGCGCTCAACATCCCCCCGGAACATCCCGCCCGGCAGGAACATGACACCTTCTTCATGCACCGCGCGCCGGGTGACGACCGTCCGCCGCATGTGCTGCGCACCCACACCTCCCCCGTCCAGATCCGCGCGATGACCGAAAAAGGCGCGCCCATCCGCGTCATCGCCCCGGGCCGCGTCTACCGCATGGACATGGACCAGACCCACACCCCGATGTTCCATCAGGTCGAAGGGCTGGCCATCGACCGCGACATCTCCATGGCCAACCTCAAATGGGTGCTCGAGGAATTCTGCCGCGCCTTCTTTGAGGTGGACAAGGTCGAACTCCGCTTCCGTGCCTCGCACTTCCCCTTCACCGAACCCTCGGCCGAGGTGGACATCCGCTATTCCAACGTGGGCGGCCAGCTTCGCATCGGCGAAGGCGACAAGTGGATGGAAATCCTCGGCTCCGGCATGGTCCACCCCAAGGTTCTGGCGGCGGCGGGCGTCGACCCCAACGAATGGCAGGGCTTCGCCTTCGGCATGGGGATCGACCGTCTCGCAATGCTGAAATACGGCATCCCCGACCTGCGCGCGTTCTTTGAAAGCGATCTGCGCTGGTTGCGCCATTACGGCTTTGCCGCACTGGACATGCCCGATCTTCCCGGCGGCCTCAGCCGCTGATCCCCCGGCCCCGCCGCACAGAAAAAAGCCCCGCCAAAGCGGGGCTTTCTCCAATCGCAACAGGCAGATACGGCACTCAGAACGCCAGCATCAGCAAAGCCACAAGCGACAGGCCCATGATCGTGATCAGGCGCCAAGCCGGCACACGGCGAGAGGGTTCGGGGGGTGTAAACATCGGGTCCATGCGGGCAACCTGCCGCCCGACCCGTTCGAAAGTATGGCAGCCCCGCGCATTATAGAGGGCACCCCCTGAACAACCCGTTTCCACATCGGAAACCCCCGCCCGGCCTTGCGCCAGACCGCTTCCCCTTGCCCGCCCTTTAGGCTATCCCCTCCCCTGCATTTCCGAAGGACGGCACCGATGAAGTTCACCCTCTCTTGGCTGAAGGACCATCTCGACACCACGGCCACGCTGGACGAGATCCTCTACGCCCTGACCGATCTCGGTCTGGAAGTCGAAGAGGTGACCGACTGCACGGCCAAACTCGCCCCCTTCACCCTCGCCAAGGTGCTGCATGCCGAACAGCACCCGGATGCCGACAAGCTGCGCGTCTGCCGCGTCCTGACAGATGAAGGCGAAAAGCAGATCGTCTGCGGCGCCCCCAATGCCCGCGCCGGGATCACCGTCGTCCTGTGCAAACCGGGCGATTATGTGCCGGGCATCGACGTCACGCTGGGCGTGGGCAAAATCCGCGGTGTGGAATCCCACGGCATGATGGCGTCCGAGCGCGAGCTGGAACTGTCCGACGAACATAACGGCATTATCGAGCTTCCCTCGGGCGAGGTGGGCGAGAAATTCGCCGACTGGCTGGCCAAGAACCGGCCCGAGGTGGTGGACCCGATGATCCACATCAAGATCACCCCCAACCGCCCCGATGCGCTGGGCGTGCGCGGGCTGGCCCGCGACCTTGCCGCGCGGGGTCTGGGCACCCTGAAACCGCTGGATATCCCATCCATCAAGGGCGCCTTCCCTTCGTCCATCACCGTGCAGATCGCGCCGGAACTGAAGGCCAAGGGCTGCCCCCTCTTCGCGGGCCGCCTGATCCGTGGCGTCAAGAACGGCCCCTCGCCCGCATGGCTGCAGGCCCGCCTCACCGCCATCGGCCTGCGCCCCATCTCGGCGCTGGTGGACATCACCAACTTCTTCACCTTCGCCCTGAACCGCCCGCTGCATGTCTTCGACGCGGCCAAGGTCCACGGCCCCCTGCGCATCCACCCCGCCAAAGGGGGCGAGGAGCTGCTGGCACTCGACGGCAAGACCTACACCCTGCAACCCGGCATGATGGTCATCTCCGATGACAACGGTCCGGAATCGCTTGCAGGCATCATGGGGGGCGAGGTTTCGGGCTGCGCCGAGGCGACGACCGATGTCTTCCTCGAATCCGCCTATTGGGACCCAATCACCATCGCCTCCACGGGCCGCGCGCTGAAGATCAATTCCGATGCCCGCTACCGCTTTGAACGCGGGGTGGACCCCGCCTTCACCCTGCCGGGGCTGGACCTTGCCACGCAGATGATCCTCGATCTCTGCGGGGGTGAGCCGTCCGAAATCGCACAGGATGGTGCGGTCCCGGACGTCTCGCGCGCCTACAGGCTCGATCCCGCCCGCGTCATCTCGCTGGTGGGGATGGATATCCCCGAGGCAGAACAGCGCCGCACGCTGGAAGCCTTGGGCTTCACATTGAACGGCGACATGGCCACACCCCCGACATGGCGGCCCGACATTCTGGGCGAGGCTGATCTGGTGGAAGAGGTGGCCCGCATCGCCTCCCTTACGAAACTGGAAGGCAAGCCTCTGCGCCGCAGCCTGCCAGGGGTACCCAAACCCATCCTCACGCCGCTGCAGACGCGCGAAAAGGCCGCGCGCCGCACGCTGGCCGCCTTGGGCTACAACGAATGCGTCACCTACAGCTTCATCGATGCCGAAGCGGCGACGCTGTTCGGCGGCGGGGCCGATGCGGTGCGGGTGGACAACCCGATCTCGTCGGAAATGACGCATCTGCGCCCTGACCTGCTGCCCGGCCTGCTGCGCGCCGCCGCCCGCAATCAGGCGCGCGGCTTCTCCGACCTCGCGCTCTGCGAGATCGGGCCCGCCTTCCACGGCGGCGAACCGGGGGAACAGCATCTGCAGGCGACCGGACTTCTGGTCGGCCACAGCGCCCCGCGCGATCCCTTCGGCAGCCGCCGCCCCGTGGACGTCTTCGACGCCAAGGCCGATGCCGAGGCGGTGCTTGCCGCGCTGGCCGCACCTGCCCGCGTGCAGATCACCCGCAAGGTGGCCACATGGTGGCATCCCGGCCGCTCTGGCGCGATCGGGCTTGGCCCCAACACGCTCGCCACTTTCGGCGAGGTGCATCCCCGCATCCTCGCCGCGATGGGCGTAAAGGGACCTGCCGTCGCCTTCACGATCCTCGTGGCCAATGTGCCCATGCCCAAGACCAAGTCGCCCACCCGCCCTGCGCTCGCCATCAGCGACCTGCAGGCGGTGGAACGCGATTTCGCCTTCGTCGTGGACAAGGGGGTCGAGGCGCTGACCGCAATCAATGCGGCGCAAGGGGCCGACAAGGCCCTGATCGAAAGCGTCCGCCTCTTCGATCAGTTCACGGGTGACAAGGCCGAGGCGCAGATGGGCCCCGGCAAGAAATCCATCGCCCTGACGGTGCGGCTGCAACCCACCGAAAAGACGCTGACCGAGGCCGAGATCGAGGCGGTCTCCGCCAAGATCATCGAAAAGGTGGCAAAGGCGACAGGCGGAACCCTGCGCGGCTGATCTCAGTGTAGGATGGGCAATATTGCCCATCCTAAGCATCAGCGCACGGTTAACCATTTTTCGGCGCCCGACTCTGCCCAAATTTGTGTGTACACTTTGCTGCACAGAAGGCGGCACAAAACAGGGCACAAGCGCCGCAACGTTCCGCTTCCAAATTTCCCCTCTCCGCGAATAGCTTAACCCCCAAAGCAGGGGGACGTATGGAGTACGATTACATCATCGCCGGTGGCGGCTCTGCCGGTGCGGTTCTGGCCGCCCGGCTGTCGGAAGACCCCGCCGTCACCGTTTGCCTGATCGAGGCGGGGGGACAGGGAAAATCCTTTCTGATCAATACCCCCGCGATGGTGGCGGCCATGGTTTCAGGTCGGCCAAAGCTGCACAACTGGGCCTTCCGCACCGAACCCCAACCGCATCTGAACGGGCGGCGCTGTTACCAGCCGCGCGGCAAGGCACTGGGCGGGTCCTCCGCCATCAACGCCATGCTCTATGTCCGCGGCCACCCGTCCGATTACGACCAATGGGCCGACCTTGGCGCCGATGGCTGGGATTGGCAGTCCGTCCTGCCTTACTTCTTGAAATCAGAGGGGAATTCCTCGGCCACCGGCCCCCTGCACAACAAGGGCGGCCCGCTTCAGGTCACCGATCAGCAAAGCCCCCACGCCATCACCCACGCCTTCGTGCAGGCGATGGAAGCGGTGCAGGTCCCCGCAAACCCCGATTTCAATGGCGATAGCCAGTTCGGCGCGGGTCTCTATCAGGTCACCCAGTTCCACCACGGCCCCTGCAAGGGCCGCCGCTGCTCGGCCGCCGCCGCCTACCTTCACCCCGTGCTCTCGCGCCCCAACCTCACCGTCCTGACCCACGCGCGGGCCGAAAGGATCGTCCTTGACGGCACCCGCGCCAAGGGCCTGATAGCAAAGCAGAAAAACCGTCGCCTCACCCTCACCGCCCGGCGCGAAGTCATCGTTTCCGCAGGCGCCTTCGGGTCCCCGCAACTCCTCCTCCTCTCCGGCATCGGGCCGGAGGAAGAGTTGCGCGCCCACGGCATCCCCGTTGCCCATGCCCTCCCCGGTGTCGGACAGAACCTGCAGGATCATCTGGACCATACCCTCATCTGGCGCTCTCCCCGCCCCGATGTGGTGGGGTTCAACCCTGCGGGCCTCTTGCGCCTGATGCGCGGCTGGCGGCCCTTCCGTGATCACGGGACAGGGGTCTTGACCACGCCGGGGGCGGAAGGCGGGGCCTTCCTGATGTCCAGCCCCGGCCTGCACATCCCTGATCTGCAAGTACATTTCGTCGTGGCCATCGTGGATGACCACATGCGCCGCATCCATCTTTCAGATGGCTGGTCGGCGCATATCTGCGTGCTGCGCCCCGAAAGCCGGGGCCATGTCGGCCTGCGCGATGCCAACCCCGCCAGCCCACCGCGCATCGACCCGAACTTCCTGTCCGACCCGCGCGATCTGGCCACGCTGAAGGCCGGGGTCCGCCTTCTGGAACAGGCAATGTCCGCCGACGCCCTCGCCCCTTGGCGCGGCCAGCGCCTCTATCCCCATGACGGCAGCGATGCGGGGCTGGAGGCCGACATCCGCGCCCGCGCCGACACGATCTATCACCCCGTCGGCACCTGCCGCATGGGGCGCGACGCGATGGCCGTGGTCGACCCCGACCTGCGCGTTAAGGGGTTAGAAGGACTTCGCGTGGTAGATGCATCCATCATGCCCCGCCTGATCGGAGGAAACACCAACGCCCCGACCATCATGATCGCCGAAAAGGCGGCCGACATGATCCGCGCCGCGAGCGGGGCGGCAAGCACCTGATTTTTTTGAGTATTTTTGCCAAGATGAAGAGGCAGGCCGAAGCGACTACTTCCGTCCAAAGACCCGCCGGAACCAGCCACCCACCCCCGCCTTGGCCCGATCCGCGCGGCGGTCCAGATCATCCAGCGTCTCCTGCGCCTCGATCACGGCGGGTTCGATCATCCGCTCCTTGAACTGCGCCCACATCCGCCAGCCCATGAGCAGCACGAAGCCAAGGAAGGACAGGATCACGATATTCACCCACGGGATGATCCGCACATCCGGCCCCTCGACCTGCCGCAGCGAGATGGCGTTGGGAAAGATCGTGAACAGCTGGTTGCGCCAGCCGTAATGCGTCACCGCCACCCATTTCGGTGCATCCACGGTGGATTGCAGCTCTTTCGCCGCGGTATTGGTCGACGAACTGTCCATCTTGAAATAGGGCGGCCAGCCCCACCCCGTATCCTCGTTGCGGTATTCCATGGTCTTGCCGTTCGGGTAGACGGCATTGATGAAAAAGATGTCGCGGCTGCTGCCCGACCCGGTGCCCACATCGGGAGAAGCCCAGAACCAGCTGTTTTCACCCAGATCCATGCGGCGATTCTCGGTCCCGACGATGCGGACGATATCGGTCTGCGGCAGGGTGTAGTGCAGGAAGGAGAACACCAAGAGCGCCAGCACGCCGAGGATAGACCATTTCAGATAACGCATTGCTGCCTCAGGAAAAATTCAGGATCCAGACCAAGGCGATGACCACCGCCGTGGGAATGACGAAGACCAGCCCGATCAGCCGCCGCCGCAGGCTGCGTTCATAATCGGCAAGGCCCTGCGCCACATGGCCATCCCGTGTGCCCTCGATACCGCCATGATCATATTCCTTTTCCAGCCTCTCCCGCTCGACCGAGCGGAAGTAGATGGCCAAAAGCCAGTAGATCACAGTCAGCGCGATATAGCCGAACAGCGCCAGCTTGAAAAAACCGATCATGCCCAGAAATCCCCATCCATTCCCCCAATGTGGCCCCGCGCCCCTGCCTTCGCAAGCTTTCCCCTTGGCAGGACGGCTCGACGCACCCACCATGGGGCCATGACCGACGCGCTGATCCACGCCATCGACACCCGCCGCGCCGCCCTGATCGGGCTGGCGCAGGACCTGATCCGCATCCCCACGCTCAACCCGCCGGGGCGGAACTACCGCGAGATCTGCGACTACCTTTCCACCCGTCTGATCGCCCAAGGCTGGACGGTGGAGTTGATCCGCGCGACAGGGGCCCCCGGCGACAGCGACGCCTATCCCCGCTGGAACATGGTCGCGCGGATGGACTCGGGCCGCCCGGGCGATTGCGTGCATTTCAACAGCCACCATGACGTGGTCGTGGTCGGCCATGGCTGGACGCGCGATCCCTTCGGCGGCGTGTTGGACGGCGACCGAATCTATGGCCGGGGGGCCTGCGACATGAAGGGCGGGCTGGCGGCCAGCCTCATTGCCGCCGAGGCCTTTCTCGCCACCACCCCGGGTTGGAGGGGCAGCATCGAAATCAGCGCCACGGCGGATGAGGAATCAGGCGGTTACGGCGGCGTCGCCTATCTGGCCGAGAGGGGCCACTTCTCGCCCGACCGGGTGCAACACGTCATCATCCCCGAACCGCTGCACAAGGATCGCATCTGCCTTGGCCATCGCGGCGTCTGGTGGGCCGAGGTGGAAACCCACGGGCGCATCGCCCACGGCTCCATGCCTTTCCTCGGGGACAGTGCCATCCGCCACATGGGCGCGGTGCTGGAAGAGATCGAAGACCACCTCTACCCCCTGCTGGAATCCCGGACGACCGCCATGCCCGTGGTCCCGCCACAGGCGCGGCAATCCTCGCTCAACATCAACTCCATCCATGGCGGAGAGGCGGAACCGCCCGAGGGTTCCACCGCCCTGCCCGCACCCTGCGTGGCCGACCGCTGCCGCATCGTGCTGGACCGCCGCTTCCTGATCGAAGAGGCGGTGGACGAGGTGAAGGCCGAAATGCGCGCCGTGCTGGACCGGGTGCAGGAACGCCGTCCCACCTTTCGCTACACGATCCGCGACCTGTTCGAGGTGCAGCCCGTGATGACGGATCGCGACGCGCCCGTGGTCCGCTCCACCGCCGCCGCCATCGAACGGGTGTTGGGGCAGGTGGCCGATTACGTGGTCAGCCCCGGCACCTATGACCAGAAACATATCGACCGCATCGGTCGGCTGAAGAACTGCATCGCCTATGGGCCGGGCCTTCTGCACCTTGCCCACCAGCCCGACGAATGGGTCGGCGTGCAGGACATGGCCGACAGTTCCAAGGTCATGGCCTTGGTGCTGCACGACCTGCTGGGATGAGGATCACACCGCGATATTGTCGATCAGCCGCACACCATCCAGCCAGGCCGCCGCCAGCATCCGGATCGGGCGCGCGGGATCGGTCACGGGACCCAGCGTTTCGGCATCGCGCAGTTCGATATACTCCACGCTCTCGAACCCTTCCGCCATCACCGCCGCCGCCGCCCGCGCCATTGCCTGATCCTGCGGCACGCCCGACCGGAAATCCCGCGCCGCCGCCAGCATCGCGGCATAAAGCGCAGGTGCCTTTTGCCGCCCCGCCGCCGTCAGCCGCACATTGCGCGACGACATGGCAAGCCCGTCGGGATCGCGCACCGTCTCGCAGCCCACGACCGTGACGGCAAGGTTAAGATCGGCCACCAGCCGCTGCACCACCTGCAACTGCTGCCAGTCCTTCTGCCCGAAATAGCCCCGATCCGCCTGCGTCATGCCGAACAGCTTTGCCACCACCGTGGCCACACCGTCGAAGTGCCCCGGTCGCAGCGTGCCTTCCAAGGGTTCCGACACGCCGCCCACCGAAACGGTCGTCACGAAGCCTTGCGGATATACCTCTTCCGGCGCTGGCGCGAAGACCACCTCCACGCCCACCCAGCGCAGCAGGGCGGCATCGGCATCCTCGCTGCGCGGGTATTTCTTCAGGTCTTCGGGGTTGTTGAACTGCTTGGGGTTCACGAAGATCGTCGTGATCACGCGCCCGCATTCCGCCTTGGCCCGCCGCGCAAGGGAAAGATGCCCGTCATGCAGCGCGCCCATTGTGGGCACCACGCCCACTATATGCCCCTCGGCCTTCCAGCCGCGCACGACCTCGCGCAGCTCTGCCACCGTCCGCAGGATAACCGTCAAGATTTCACCTGATCCGCAAAGCCATGTTCCGGGCCCGGAAAGGCGCGGGCGCGCACCTCTGCTGCATAGGCGGCGATGGCCTGATCCGCCGCCGCGCCCAATTCGGCATAGCGCTTCACGAATTTCGGGCGAAAGGCGGTGAACATGCCCAGCATGTCGTCGATCACCAGCACCTGCCCGTCGCAATCCACCCCGGCGCCGATCCCGATGGTGGGGATCGACAGGTCCGCCGTGATCCGCCCGGCCAACCCCACGGGAACCTTCTCCAGCACGATGGAAAAGGCCCCTGCCGCCTCGCAGGCCTTGGCATCGGCCATCACCCGCGCGGCCTCCGCATCCCGCCCGACGACCTTATAGCCGCCCAGCGTGTTCACCGACTGCGGCGTCAGCCCGACATGGGCCATCACCGGCACGCCCCGCGCCGTCAGGAAGGCGATCGTCGCGGCCATATGCTGCCCGCCTTCCAGCTTCACCGCCGGGGCGCCCGTCTCGGCCATCAGCCGCGCCGCGTTGCGATAGGCCTGCTCGGGGCTTTCCTCATAGCTGCCGAACGGCATGTCGATCACCGCCATCGCCTTGGCCAGCCCCCGCACCACCGCGCGGCCATGCAGGATCATCATCTCCAGCGTGACGCCAAGGGTCGATGGCATCCCGTGCAGCACCATGCCAACGGAATCCCCGACCAGCGCGATGTCGCAATGCGCATCCACCAGCCGCGCCATCGGCGTGGTATAGGCCGTCAGCACCACCAACGGCACGCCGCCCTTGCGGGCGGTGATGTCGGGCGGCAGCACGGGCCGGGTGGCGGCGGTCGCGCTCATGGGCGTCTCCCTTTCACATTCTGCCCGATATAGAGGCACAGCCGCGCCGGGACAGCAAGTTGTCATCGCTGCGTCGCGGCATGGCCCTGCCGTTCCTACATCACCAAAACGCTTGACCCGCGCCCTGCCCTGCCCTCCCATTCCGCCATCAGCCGAGCGGTCAGCAAAGAGGGAGACCCATGTCCAACATCCAGCGCGTCCTCTGCGACGGCATCACCCCTGAGGTGGAGCGTCCCGATCCTGCCAAGGTGATCTCCGGCGATCCCGTCCACACGACATGGAGCATCGAAGAACGCGGCAACATCTATTCCGGCCTGTGGCAATCCACCCCCGGCAAGTGGAAGATGCAGTACAGCGAATGGGAATATGTCCATATCCATTCCGGCCACTCCATCCTGACGGACAAGGACGGCAGCGTGACCCACCTGAAGGGTGGCGACAGCTACATCATCCGCCCCGGTTTCGAAGGGACTTGGGAAGTGGTGGAAACCACGCTGAAGGATTACGTGATCATCACCTGATGCGTCCGCGCAAAAAGAAACGGGGCACCCTTCGGATGCCCCGCCTTTGTCGTGCGAAGGGGGTTCAACCTGCTGGAACCGATGCCGGTTCCCCGGTCAGGACCTCCAGTGTCGGGCATTCGGACTCGTCGATCCCGCGATTGCGGCAGATGCGCAGGCGGCGGCGTTCATCGCGTTCGGCCTGTTCGGCAGCGGCTTCCGCAGCCAACCGCTCATTTTCCACCCGCTGCGCCTCGGCCTCGGCGATGGCGATCTGGTCTGACTGAAACTGCGCGCGGTTCTCCACCGTGTCGGGCACGGCGCGACCATAGGCATCGTCCATATAGGGGCCTTCGGCGGCAAGGCTCTGCTCCAGCGTCCGCACCACGATCCGATCCCCGATCTCGGCATTCTCGAACAGATGGATCGCATCCTGATTGAACAACCGGATGCAGCCCGCGCTGGTAGCCCGCCCGATAGAGGCATTGTCGATCGTGCCATGGATGCGGAACATCGTGTCCCGCCCCCCACGATAGAGGTACAGCGCCCGCGCGCCCAGCGGGTTGTCCAGACCGCCGGGCAGCCCGCCCGCGAATTCGGCATAAAGATCGGGGCGCGTCCGCACCATGTTCGAAGTCGGCGTCCAAGACGGCCATTCCTGCTTGCGCCCCACATAACCGGTCCCGCGGAACGAGATGCCCTCACGCCCCACGGCGATGCCATAGCGGGTGGCCTTTCCACCCTCCATGACGTGATAGAGAACGCGGGCATGGGTATCGACCACGATGGTCCCCGGCTCTTCCGGCCCCGCATAGGCCACTTCGGCGCGCGGATTGGTCCCGAACAGATGCAGCGGCTCCACCGCCGGGATCAGGTAGTCCCCATCCTGAACGGCCTGATAATGCACCGGCACATCGGCGGGAGGCGGGGCGGTTTCGCGGCTTGGCGCATCGGCACAGGCGGCAAGGCCCAGAAGGGCCATCAGGGCAGTCACACGGATCAGGAAATTCGGCACGATGCGCTCCCGGCGCTTGAGGTTCGTTAAGTGCTAAAAGCACGTTTGAATATCTTCCCGTCAAGCCCCGGCAACCCGATCCGGACCGATTTGCGGCCCCGGCACCCCGGCATCCTGCGAACGATGACAGCAAATCTTTGCTGCCCCGACTTGTGAAGCGGCACATCGTGCCCATCTTCGACGCAACGCTTCCCTGCACAGGAGACCTGCCCGATGCTTTGCCCGGTGGACAACGAAACCCTCGTCATGGCCGATCGCAACGGGGTCGAGATCGACTATTGCCCGAAATGCCGCGGCGTCTGGCTGGATCGGGGTGAGCTGGACAAGATCATCGAACGCGCGGGCGAAGGCGCGGCCCCGGCCAAG
>VYLE01000422.1_pt1 | contig 25048 bp, 17 predicted proteins | sample 5114391 | NCBI WGS metagenome assembly VYLE01 (sample SAMN12291771, study PRJNA351875) | freshwater metagenome | isolation source: freshwater lake | place: USA: Michigan, Kent Lake | collected 2013-08-15
CTCAGGGCCAAACCGGCGAGGGCCGCGGCCCCGTCGCGCGCTTCGCCAGCACCGTCGGCAAGACGACGCACCGTTTCGAGCAGCTCACCCAGCCGCTCGGCCGCCACGGCGTTCGCGCGCTGCTTGCGTGCCTTGTCGAAGGCCGCGCGAAAGCGATCGCCATCCACCGGCTTGAGCACGTAATCCACGGCGTGCACATCGAACGCGCGCTGCGCGTGCTCATCGTATGCGGTGACGAACAGGACCATGGGCACCGGGCCACCATCGATCTCCCGCAGCACGCCAAAGCCGTCGAGCCCGGGCATCTGCACATCGAGGCACACCAGATCCGGACGCAGCTCACGAATCATCGTGACCGCCTCGAGACCCGACTCGGCCTCGCCCACGACGTCCACGTCGGCTTCATTCTGCAGCAGGCGGCGCACGCGCTGGCGGGCCAGCGTCTCGTCATCCACGATCAGGACTCGCACTCGTACCTTCTCCCCTCCCGTTGACGAACCGAAGCGCACCGGGCCATCACGTCGGGAGGTGCGACGTGACGGTAACGCTTCGACGACCATACCGCGTGAGACCGATTTCGGGATCGCCAGCGGATACCCAGACAGGTGACAAACACCAAATTGCGGAGCATGGTTGCATGGGCCGTGGCCCGTGCTGTCTGGAACGGTTGCACCGAAGCCCGAAGGAGGGAAGTGCCGCCGCACCGTGACACGCTGTCCGCTTCTCCGTGGTACCCCGCTCCCGCTCCAGAGTTCGCCTGCGCGCCAAAAACTGTATGCCGCCAGATCGCATTCGTCCTGTCTCCCCTGAACGCGTCTTGTCTCACCCATGACCAACTCGTCACTTCCACTCACGATTGCCGACGAGGGCGCACGGCTGCGGCGGCTCACCCGCGTGCTATTTGCCAGTATCTGGGTGGTGCCTTCGTCGCTCGCCGCGTTGCAGCTCACCGTGGTGGGCGACACCTCCGGCGTCCACTACGGAATCGGCACGGCGCTGCTCTGGCAGGGCTCGGCCTGGATGCTGTGGGGGCTCTGGTCGCAACTGATTCTCACGCTCGTCGATCGCGTGCAACTCGACACGGCTCGCGTGCTGCCGTGGCTGGCCCTGCACGCCGGCTTCACCGTGATGATCAGTGCGGCCAACGTGCTGGCCATTGCATGGCTCGATCACGTGTTCGGCGCCGTCGGACAGGTCACGACCTATGCGTTCGCCCTGCGCGTGGTGATCGTCAATCACCTGGATATCCAGGTCGTGCTCTACTGGGCCGTGCTCGGGGCCGCGTACATGGTCGAGTTTGTGCGGCGGTATCGTGAGCGTGATCGCGCGGCGGCGGAGCTCGAACAGAAGCTCGCGCGCACGCAGCTGGAAGCGCTGCGCATGCAGCTCAATCCGCATTTCCTCTTCAACGCCCTCAACTCGGTGGCCGAGCTGATGGAGATGAACGTGAAGGAGGCGCAGCGCACCCTCATTCGCGTCAGCGACCTGCTGCGGCTGTCGCTGCGGTCGGCGGGGCAGTCGCTCATTCCCGTCTGGCAGGAGATCGAGCTGGTGGAGCTCTACCTGCAGATCGCCCGCGTTCGCTACGGCAGCGGGCTCGACGTGGACATCGACGTGGACCCCAACGCCGTCGATCTCATGGTACCGAGCTTCCTGCTGCAGCCGATCGTGGAGAACGCCCTCAAGCACGGTCTGGCGCCGGGACACCCCGATCAGTCGATCGCCGTGCGTCTCGTGCGCGTGGGTGGCAGTCTCGAGATCGTCGTGGAGGACAACGGCAAGGGACTCGATGGACTGCTTACCACGAGCGGGCGTTTTCTCGCGGCGGTGCCGTCGGTGGATGGGCTGGGCATTGGGCTCACCAACACGCGCTCACGCCTCGCCATGCTCTATGGCGACCGCTACGCCTTCCGCATGAGCAACCAGCCCACCGGTGGATGCCGCGTGGATATCCGCTTGCCCGCGCAGAGCTGAGCGTGTGCGCCACGCGTGGGGCATGGCACTCTTGCCCCCCGACGGGTTTACAGGGAGAATGACTTCCTCCGCCGTTCTCCACCTCTTCACACAGTGCCCATGACCACGGTTGCTCGGCCGGCTCTTTCCACGCCCCTGTTGCTCGGCGCCCTCGTGCTGGCCGTGGGTGTGGCCGGCGCTGGCGCGTTGATTGGCACCGGCTTCGCCCGCATGCGCACCGCCGACCGCACCGTGTCGGTGAAGGGTGTCGCCGAGCGCGAAGCCAAGGCCGACCTCGCCATCTGGCCGCTGCGCCTGGTGGCCACCGACGATGACCTCGGGCGCGCCAACGCCGCTCTCGAGCGCAACGTGCAGCAGGTGCGCGCGTTCCTGCGTGAAAGCGGGCTCGACTCCACCGCCTCCGAGATCACGGTACAGGAGTTCCGGGTGGAAGACGCCCGGACGGTGGGCGGCTACGCCAACACCGCCCGCTATATCATTCGCCAGACGCTCGTGGTGCGCTCCGCCGACGTGGACAAGGTGCAGGCCGCCAGCCAGCGTGTCCCCGAGCTGGTCCGCAACGGGGTGGTGCTGTCGAGCGGTCAGGAATACGGCGGCGGTGGCCCCACGTTCGTCTTCACCGGCCTCAATGCGCTCAAGCCGGCCATGATTGCCGAAGCCACCGCCCGGGCGCGCGAAGGCGCCGAGCAGTTTGCGCGCGACGCGAAGAGCGGCCTCTCGGGCATCCGTACGGCCAGTCAGGGCGTCTTCGAGATCCTGCCGCGTGACCAGGCGGCGGGAATCACGGAAGAGAGCCAGGTGCGCAAGCGCGTGCGCGTCGTGACCACGGTGGTGTACGGGCTCGACGACTGAGGCGCGCACCCGCCGGTCGCTACACGAACGCGGAGTGACCGGTGATGGCGCGCCCCACGATCATGGTGTTGATCTCGTTCGACCCTTCGTAGCTGTAGATGGCCTCGGCGTCGGCGAACAACCGCGCCACGTGATACTCGAGCAGGATGCCGTTGCCGCCCAGCGCCTCCCGCGCCAGCGCCACCGTTTCGCGGCACCTGGCCGCGCAGAACTGCTTGGCCAGCGCCGAGTGTTCGTCGCGGGGGCCCAACCGGTCCTGAAGCTCCGACGCCCGCAGCGCCACGCCGATCATGGCCGTCACGTTGCCCAGCATCTTCACGAGCATCTGCTGTACCAGCTGGTAGGAGGCGATAGGACGACCGAACTGACTGCGCTCGCCGGCGTAGCGCAACGCATGTTCGTACGCCCCCATCGCGCATCCCACCGCCTGCCACGCCGTCCCGCAGCGCGCCGTGACCAGCACCCGCTGGGTATCGGCAAACGAGGTGGCACGCTGCAACCGGTCGGCGTCCGCCACCCGCAGGTCGCGCATGGTAATGAGGCCGTTGTGCACCGTGCGCTGCGCGATCTTGCCGCGCATGAGCTCCGCCGAGTACCCCGGCAGCGCGGTCCGCACGATGAACCCCTTCACCGTCCCGTCGGCTTCGTCACGCGCCCAGATCACCACCACGTCGCACCAGGTGGCGTTGCCGATCCACTTCTTCTGGCCGTTCAGCACCCACGTGTCGCCATCGCGCCGACAGGTGGTCGTGAGTCCGCGCGCGACCCCAGAGCCAACATCGGGTTCGGTGAGACCGAACGCGCCCACCAAATCCCACTGACGCAACGCCGGCAACCACTCCTCCTGCTGCTCCAGTGACCCGCACAGCGCAATCGCGCTCATGCACAGCCCGGCGTGCACACCGAAGAAGGTGGCCAGCGAGGGATCGACGCGTGCGAACTCCATGCTGAGCAGCCCGTCCGACACGGTGGCCACAGGGGCGTGGGCCGGCGTGTACCGATGCCGCAGCAGGTCCAACGCCTTCATGCGCGCCACGAGGTAGTCGCGGGGGAACTCCCCTTTCTCCCACCATTCGTTCGCCTGCGGCTCCCACTCCTCGGTCATGAACTGCCGCAACGCGAGGCGCTCCGCGTTGACCTCGTCGGGCACCGTGGAAAACCAGTCGTAGAAGTCACTGGTGGTGATGGCGGGGCGACGCGGCATGGGAGCTCGGAACGAATGGGAATGTGCAGGGCGCCCTACGGGAGCGCCGCGAGCGGGCCGATGGCGTGCACGGGCCCCCGGCAATGGCTCCGGCAGTATAATGCACGGGCCAGTCTCGATCCCTCTGCCCCGCCCTCAGCGCTTCGCGTGTCCCTCGCCCGCTATCTCGCCCGCCTCGGTTACGGCACCCGCAAGGAGTGCGAACGGCTGGTTGCCAGTCGGCAGGTCCGTTCGGCCAGCGGGGCCATCCTGCGGGACGCCGATCCGTTTGCCCACGATGATGTGCGCCTGGACGGTGCCCCGCTCGATCCTCCGCCCGGGTCCGTGGTCCTGCTGCACAAGCCCGTGGGCTACGTGTGCTCCACGCGCGATCGGCCGCCGCTTGTGTACGACCTGGCGCCACCGCGATGGTTGCAGCGCACCCCCGTGCTGGCTACCGTGGGGCGTCTCGACGCCGACACGAGCGGCCTGCTGCTGCTCACCGATGACGGCCCGCTGAATCACCAGTTGACGTCCCCGCGATGGCATCTGCCGAAGGGCTACGACGTGACGCTGGCCGACCCGTTACGGGGGGAGGAGGCCGAGCAGTTTGCCAGCGGGACACTGCGGCTGCAGGGAGACGATGCTCCCCTGCGTCCGGCGCTGCTGTCGGCACAGGCGCCGCGGCAGCTTCGTCTGACGATCCGCGAGGGACGCTATCACCAGGTGCGGCGCATGTTCGCCGCCGTGGGCCATCATGTGGTGACGCTGCACCGCGCCACCTTCGGCCCGCTCGACCTGACTGGTGTGGCACTCGGACATTGGCGCGTGCTGTCTCCCGAGGAAGTCAGCGGACTGCGTCAGGCCGTGCAGGAGGCGAAGGGGTCGCGGTAGCCGTAGGGCGTTCGGCCAACAGGCGCTTGATCGCCGGCCGCAGTGTGAGGGGGCCCACCGGGCCCATCACGGTGTGGCGCACCACGCCCTGCCGGTCGACGAGAAAGCTCGTAGGGTACCCGCGCACGCCACCGAAGGCGGTGATGACCTCATCGGTGACGATCGCCACCGGATAGCTGATGTCGCGCTCGTCGAGAAAGGCGTCCACCGCCTGCGCCGGGCCGCGATCCACCGACAACCCCAGCATCACCAGCCCGTCGGCGGCATAGGCGTTGGCGAGTTGCTGCAACGCCGGCATCTCCGCCCGGCACGGTGGGCACCAGGTTGCCCACACGTTCACGAACACGACGCGTCCGCGAAGACGGTCGGCGGTGAGCCGGTCGCCGCGCCGCGTGGTCACGGTGTAGTCCGGTCGCCGCGCGGCGCGCTGCCGCACGCCCAGCAGGGCCTCCACGTGCGGCCAGCAGCGTGGCGCCGCCCACAGCAACACGGCGGCGGTAAAGAGGTTGGACAGCGTGAGCCAGCGGAGGAGCCGCGCGGGAATCCACGCCGGAGCCCAGGCGGGCGCCCGTGCAGCCTCACCAGCAGGCCGCGGCTCGCGCTCCTCAGGCACGGCGCACCCCACCGATGACCTTGAAGCGGCGTCCGTCGTGCGCCGTGCGCACCTCGCCGAAGACCTCGGCGATGAGGCGTTCGTACGGCAGCGTGCGGTTGGCCACCAGATACAGCCGCCCGCCGCGATGCAGCCGCGCATGGGCCTGCTCGATGAAGGCGCGCGGAATGGCCAGATCGGTGCCCTTGCCCAGGTGAAACGGCGGATTGCTCACCACCACATCGAAGGTGCGCTCAGCGACGGCGCGGCACACGTCGCTGGCCCGCACGTCCACGTTGGAGCACTCCGCCAGTCGGGCGGTGCGCTGGGCGCAGCGGATGGCGTCGGCGTCGGCGTCGAGCATGCACACCGAGCCGGTCGGGGTAAGGCGTGCAGCCACCACCCCCAGTACGCCGGCACCACACCCCAGGTCGAGCACGGACTCGCCGTCGTCGACGCGCATGAGGTCGGCCAGAATGCCGGATGCCTCGTCGAGATGCTCCCACGAAAACACCCCGGGGCGCGTGGCCAGCACGAACGACGTACCGCCCGCGACCACCGGCTGTTCGGAGAACGCGTCGCCGTCGAGCCAGCGGATGTGCGTGAGCGCCTCGTCTCCCGGCGCCTCGCGCGTCTTCACCGCCGACAGCATCCGACAGCCACTATGCTGGTCCTCGAGCCGCGCCGCCCCGAAGAGCTGCTCCAACAGGCGCGCCGCCGGCTTGGCGCCTTCGTCGTTCGCCCCCGCCAGCAGACATCGTCCCCCCACCGCGAGAGCGCGGAAGGCTTCCACCACGGCCAGCTGCACGCCCAGCTTGTCGGTCGGAATGCGAATGGTCGCCAGTTCGCACGAGCCCGCCTCCACGTGCGGATTCACGCAGGCCGCGTGGAATACGGCCGGTGAGGGCTGGCCGTCGTGCTCGCCCTGCGGAGCGGAGGCGAGCAGCGACCGTTTAGTGGCCTCGGCGTTCGCCGAATACCGGTCGAAGGCGAGCGGCGCAAAACCCACGGCCTGTGCCACAGCGGGCACGAGCCCATTGCCGCTCCCCAGGTGCAAGGACCGTACCCCAACGGCCGACGGCAGGCGGGCGGCCACGGCTTCGGCCAGCATGCCGGCGGGGGCGTCGGCACCACCGTGGGCCATGACGCCCGGCTTGGACGCCACGGCCACCACCGCGTCCATGACGGTCACCCGTCCCATCTGCCACGTGTCGTAGGCCGCGATTCCGCTGCGCATGTTCATGGGCGCAAGCTATTGCAGGGGGCGACCGGCGACATGCCCAACCGGTGCCGCACTAGCGGCGTCCCCAGACCACGGCGGTGCGTGGCGGCACCGTGAGCACACCACGCGCACGGTCCCAGCGGGCGCGGCGAACGCGCGCGTCGGCTGCCGTGGGGGCGCCCAGCACCGGATGCAGCTGCAGCGGCGCACCGGCCAGCCACGGGACCGTCACCTCGTGCGCTACCGTGTCGGCGTTCACGGCATACAGCAGGTCGGCGAAGTTGGCGCCCGCCAGTCCACGGCCATCGAGATGGGCGGCGACCACCGTGGGCTCCTGAGCGCGCCCCACGTTGGCAAAGCGCAGCCGGCTGCGCACCTCCCCAGCTGTGCGCAGCCGGAAGAGCGTGGAGCTCGCGCGGATGCGCAGCAGGTCGAGAAAGGCGGCGCGTGTGAACAGCACCGGTGCCTGCGACGGCACCAGCGCGGTATCGGCGAGCCGCTCGCGCTGCAGCGGCCAGCTGGCCGCGTTGTCTTTGCGCGGGGGCAGCCCACGGCCGAATCCGTGTCGCGCGCCCGTCGGGTCGTAGCTGTTGAACCAGTCTCCCGAATCGAAGCTGTTGCGATCGAGACTCTTGCTGCGCAGCAGCTCCTGCCCCGCATGCACGTACGCAATGCCCTGACTGAAGAGGACCAGTGCCGACGCCAGCAGCTGCACCCGTGCCCGGTCGTCCATGGTCGTGCCGCGCGGCAGCTTCAGCACGTTCGCGTCGAACAGCGTGGTGTTGTCGTGATTCTCCACGTAGTTCACGACTTCGGCCGGTGTGTGCACATATCCCGCGGGTTGCCCGCCGTAGCGCAGCGACGCCCCCGACTGCACCGCGCCGCTGGCGGTGACGAAGCGGTAGTCGCGCAACGTACCGGCGAGCCCCAGACGCACGAGATCGGCAGCCTCGAGCAGCGCCGCGCGATCGGCGGCCGGCGTGTCGAGCTGCTGCCGCTCCGTGTTGGGGGCATAGCCCAGGCCGTTCACCCAGCCCTGGTGGCGTAGCTGCGCCACGCCATCATCGAGGGCGCTGCCGCCGCGAATGGCGTCGCGCGCGCGATCGGAGAAGGTGGCGATGCCACTGCCACCAAGCGCACGCTGCGACGCCTGCACGAAACGCCGGCCATCGGCCACTTCGCCGAAGTTCCACCCTTCGCCGATGAGCGGCACGGTGGTGCCCGCGGCCGCGTTCACGGCGCGTTGCAGGCGCTCCATGGCAACGCGGGGCTGGTGCCCCATGAGGTCGAAACGAAATGAGCTGATGCCATAGTGCCGCACCCACGTCACCGCCGACTCGATCATGAGCTTCGCCATCAGGCGATGCTCGGTGGCCGTGTTGGCGCAGCAGGTGGACGTTGCCACGCGTCCGTCGGCATCCAGCCGATGGAAGTAGCCTGGCACGATGCGGTCGAGCACCGATTGCGGCGACTGACCGGCCGCTGTGGTGTGGTTGTAGACCACGTCCATGCCCACCCGCAACCCGGCGGCGTTGAGCGCCACCACCATCTGGCGGAACTCGCGGATGCGGACCTGATAGGCGTCGGCATCGCTGGCGTAGCTGCCTTCGGGCACCGTGTAGTGCAAGGGATCGTAGCCCCAGTTGAAGCAGTCGCTCCCGGCCGTGGCCATGACGGTGGCCTGCTGCTCTTCTCCTGCGGGTGTGCCGCGCACGTCCGGCGTGTGACAGCCGATCTCGGGAATGCTGGCGAGGTCGAACACCGGCAGCAGATGCACGTCGGTGACACCGGCGCGCGCGAGTGCCTGCAGGTGACGCATGCCGTGACTCGCGGTGTCCGTGAACGCCAGATACCGACCGCGATGGGCCACGGGCACGCGCTCATCCTGCACGGAAAAGTCGCGCACGTGCAGCTCGTAGATGACCTGATCCACCGCATGGGCCAGCGCTGGCGGCCGGCGCCGTTTCCACCCCGGGGGCGCCAGCGTCGGATCGTCGAGGTCCACCACCACCGACTGCGCGGAGTTGGCCGTGAGGGCAAGCGACCAGGGGTCCGTGACCCGATTGCGCACGATCCCGGTCCCGGGGACATGCACATCGACGAGATAGCGATACGCGATGCCCTGCGGCGCCTCGGGGACCGTGGCCGCCCACACACCGCTCACGGTATCGGGGTGCAACGGCACGAGGCGCGCGCCACCCGTTCCCGCACGGAGGCACACCGCCACCTGCCGAGCGGTTGGTGCCCAGAGGGCGAAGCGGGTGCGTTGCCCGGTAGTGGGCCGGGCCCCCAGCGTCATGGATTCGGCGGCGGTGGCGTACAGCGCGTCAATTGCCCGTGCGGTCTGCGTGTGTGTGGCCGCCAGCACCCGTCCTTCCCCATCTTCACGCACGAGCACCAGCGGCGCCGCCAGCAGTGTGCGTGACAATGGCCTGCCGCGTGTCGGCGAGAGGGTGGCACCGGGGAGCACGTGACGGGTGGCTTGCGCCAACGGCGCGGCAAGGGCGCCGGTACGCACCACCAGCGGCACCGTGTCGGTGGCGCCCGCCACCCGTTCGCCCGGGCGCACTGTCAGCGACGCCCCCCGGCTGGCATACAGCACGAACCGGCCGCTATCGAGCGGCGCCTGCGGCCAGCGCAGCGTACGGGCGTCGAGCCAGACGGCACGTGCCGCGGCGGGTTGGCCCTGTACCGGCTGGAGCAGGCGGGCGTGGGTCTCGGCGGTGCAGTCGCCTGCCGACGGCGGCTGGGCGGCCGCCGACCCGGCGCCGCCCAGCAGGACGGCCGCGGTGAGAGGACGGAGGGACGAGCGCATGCAGTGAGCCTAACGCAAAGGGCCCCGGAATGTCCGGGGCCCTTGCGTACCTGTGCGGAATGCGATGAACCGATCAGTGGGCCTGAGAGGAGTTGAACCTCTGACCTCACGCTTATCAGGCGTGCGCTCTAACCACCTGAGCTACAGGCCCGGTGCCAGGCAGCCGAACCGCGCCGCCAATCCACCAGAGCCGCATAATGTATCCCCGACGGGTGCTCGAGTAAAGGGAGCATCCCGCTTTTCCTTGCTCTCCCCGTGGCCGGCGCTCAACCAGGACGACGCCTCCGCAAAACGCACAACGGGCGACCCAGGGGTCGCCCGTCCTCCGCCCGCCTGGCCGCCTGCCCCGTGGGGGCGGCAAGCGGACCACTCACGCGTCGGGATCGTCCTCGTCGCCGTAGCCGAGGTCCTCGTCGAAGTCGTAGTCGTCGTCTTCGTCGTCATCCTCGTCGTCGTCGTCGTCCTCGTCGTCATCGTCGTCGAGATCGTCGTCGTCCTCGTCATCGAGATCGTCGTCATCGTCGAAATCGACGTCGTCCTCGTCCTCGTCCTCGTCGAGATCATCCTCGTCGAAGCCCTCGTCATCGAACTCCTCGTCGTCGGCGGCGAGCATGAAGACCGACGACGGCACCTTCTCTTCGAGCGCGTCCATCGACGACGACCCGAACAGCTCCAACATGGGACGATTCTCCTGCGAGTGTGAAAGAAAGGGCACGCGTGCGCCTGCTGTGCGGGAGTATCGGCAAGCGACGCGCAGGGCGCAAGCCGACACAACGCACCGACACCCCGAAAAACGCACCCGGACGCGAACCCGGGCCCACCGTGATCGGCTGGGCCCGGATGGTGACTGCGGCAGCAGAGGCGGGGGGTTACGCCGAGGCGCGGTCCCGCTCGCGCTTGACTTCGCGCGTGACGCGCTTGCGGTCGCTGGCGGCCAGCATGCGCTTGCGCAGGCGGATGCTCTGCGGGGTGACTTCGATCAGCTCGTCATCCTCGATGTACTCGAGGGCGCTTTCGAGGGTGATCTGGCGGGGCGGCTCCAGCACGATGGCCTCGTCCGCGCCCTTGGAGCGCATGTTCGTGAGCTTCTTTTCCTTGCAGGGGTTCACGTCCATGTCTCCCGGACGCGAGTTCTCGCCAATGAGCATGCCCTCATACACGGCATCGCCCGGGGTGACGAAGAGCGTCGAACGCTCCTGCAGCGAGAAGAGCGCAAAGGCGATGATGGTGCCGTTTTCCATGGACACCAGCACGCCACGAGAGCGCCCCGACAGCGGCCCCGCCCACGGCCCGTACTCCAGGAACCGGTGGTGCATGATGCCCGTCCCGCGCGTATCGGTCAGGAACTCCGAGCGGTAGCCGAAAAGCCCGCGCGCCGGCACGCGGTACAGCAGGCGCACCAGCCCCTGCCCCGGGTTCTTCATTTCGATCATCTCGGCCTTGCGGGGGCCCAGCTTCTCGATGACCACGCCGAGATAGTCCTCGGGCACGTCGATGGCGAGCTCCTCGAAGGGCTCGAGCTTCTGGCCGTTGTCGTCGATGCGCGTGATCACGCGCGGGCGCGACACCTGGAACTCGAACCCTTCGCGCCGCATCGTCTCCATGAGGATGGACAGGTGCAGCTCCCCACGCCCCGACACACTCCAGGCGTCGGTGGTGTCGCTGTCTTCCACCCGCAGCGCCACGTTGCGCTCGAGCTCCTTGTAGAGCCGCTCACGGATCTGCCGCGAGGTAACGAACTTCCCTTCCTTGCCGGCGAAGGGGGAATTGTTCACCACGAAGTCGACACTGATCGTGGGTTCCTCCACGCTGATCCCTTCCAGCGCCTCCGGCGTGTTGGGATCGGTGAGCGTGGTGCCAATGTCCACGTTTTCGAAGCCGGCGAGCAGCACGATTTCCCCTGCCGACGCCTCCTGGATTTCCACGCGCTCGAGCCCTTCGTAGCCGTACAGCTTCGTAACACGGCCGCGCACGGGCGCGGCGCTGTTGTCGGGGGTGACGAGGGTGATGCTGTCCCCCATGTGCACCATGCCGCGCTCGATGCGCCCGATTGCCATGCGGCCGAGATAGGCCGAGTAGTCGATCGTGGAGACGAGCATCTGGAAGGGGCCGTCCTTGTCGGTCGGCGGCGGCGGGACCGTCTTGACGATGGTTTCGAACAGGGGTTCGAAGTCCACCGCTTCCTGGTCGAGATCCAGCGTCGAAATGCCGTTCTTGGCCGAGCAGTACACCACCGGCGAGTCGAGCTGCTCCTCGGTGGCCTCGAGCTCGATGAAGAGCGAGAGCACCTCGTCGTGCACGCGGAGCGGGTCGGCACCCGGACGGTCGATCTTGTTGATGACGATGATGGGCGTGCGCCCGAGTTCCAGCGCCTTGCGCAGCACGAATCGCGTCTGCGGCATGGGGCCGTCGAAGGCGTCGACGACCAGCAGGACCCCGTCCACCATGCGGAGAATGCGCTCCACTTCGCCGCCGAAGTCGGCGTGCCCTGGTGTGTCCACGATGTTGATCTTCGCGTCCTTCCACCGGATGGAGGTATTCTTTGCCAGAATGGTGATCCCCCGCTCCTTTTCGAGCGGATTGGAGTCCATCACGCGTTCTTCGACGACCTGATTTTCGCGGAAGGCTCCGGCCTGGCGGAGCATTTTGTCGACGAGGGTGGTCTTCCCGTGGTCGACGTGCGCGATGATGGCGACGTTGCGAATTTCCATAGCCTGAAAGGATAGCGGGGACAGGGATACCAAAACAACGGCCTGCCGGTCCGGAATGATCCCCAGCCGTCACACCTGCCCCTCGCCGCCGCCGCTCCTGCCCGCCTGCCGGCGCTCCACCATGTCGATGGCCACCTGCATCGCCCGCACCAGACTCTCGGCGCTGGCGATCCCCTGCCCCGCAATGTCCAGCGCCGTGCCGTGATCCGGCGAGGTGCGCACGAACGGCAGCCCGAGGGTGATGTTCACGGCGCTGCCGAAGCTCGCGACCTTGATGGCCGTCATCCCCACGTCGTGGTACGGCGCAATGACGGCATCGAACTCTCCGCGCAGCGCACGCACGAACACCGTATCGGCGGGAAAGGGGCCGAACATGCCGCAGGCGCGCGCAACCGGCGCCAGCAGGTCATCGTCCTCGCGGCCAAAGCGCCCACCGTCGCCCGCGTGCGGATTGAGGGCACAGAGCGCAATGCGCGGCACCGCGATGCCCAGGTCGCGGCGCAGCCCCTCGTGGGTCGTGCGGAACGTCTGCTCCAGCACGTCGCGGCGGAGCGCGGCCGGCACGTCGCGCAGCGCGATGTGCGTGGTGGCCAGCACCACCCGCAGCCGGTCGCTGGCCAGCATCATGGCCGTGGGGACGCCCGCCAGATGCGCCAGCATTTCGGTGTGCCCGGGAAAATCGAAGCCGCCGGCCTGCAACGCATGCTTGTCGAGCGGCGCCGTCACCATGCCCGCAACCTCGCCGCGCAATGCGAGTTGCGCCGCCAGCTCCACCGCGCGCCCGGCGAAGCGCCCGCCGGCGGCTTCGTCGCGCGCGGCATCGCCCGTGGGCGCCCACACGCCCAGATCGTCGTGCACCGGCACCCCACCGCCACGCGGGCCAATCACCCGCCACGCCACCGCGTTCGGCCCATGCGCCGAGGCGCTCAGCGCCGCGATTCGCGGATCACTGAGCGCCTTGCCAACGATCTCCGGACCGATGCCCCGCGGGTCACCCAGCGTGAGCGCGAGCCGCCTCACCGATCGCCGCCCCCCTGCTTGGCGGGATCGTAGCGTACGCTCACGTAGGTCTGCTTCTTCAGGTTGTCGATGAGGCGGCGCATCTTGCGCTCCTCCGACAGCTGGTCGCGGATGCGATCGCGCGCCTCGTTCAGCGTCCACTCCCCCGCCTCGTCCAGAAACGTGACCTGGGCGATGACGAACTTCGCCACACCGGCCGACGGATCGGGGAGCGGGAACGGATCGACGATCTGGTTGAGCGTGGCGCCCTCGAGCGCATTCCGGTACGGCTCAGGCAACTCACTGCGCGGATACTCCGGAATGGTCTTGTCCTCGCCACTCGCGTTGTCGTGGAACTTCACGCTGAGCGAGTCGAAGCTGCCGCCAGCACGCCACGCCACCACGATGCTGTCGGCCAGCTCCTTGGCGCGACGCTCGTCGCTCGAGTCCACCTGCGGGCGGATGAGGATGTGCCGCGCCTTCACTTCCGCCGGCTGCACGCGATCCACGCGAATGATGTGAAAGCCGAACGCCGTCTCGACGATGGGACTGATCACGCCGGGGTTGAGGGAGAACATCATGCGGTCGAACTCGGGCACCATGCGCCCACGGCGGTTCCAGCCGAGGTCGCCCCCCAGCTCCGCCGAGCCGTCCATGGAGTACTTCTTGGCCATCAGCTCGAAGTCGTCCGGCCGCTTCTGCAGTTCGTTCCACAGCGAGTCGATCTTGTCGCGCGCGCGCTTCTTGGCCGCCTCGCTGGGCTTGGTGGCCACCACGATCTGCCGCAGGCCTACGCGGGCTTCCTTGCGGCCGATGCGCTGCTTGAACACCTCGAACGCGTCGCGGATTTCCTCCTCACTCACATTCACGGCGCTGACCTTGCCGTCGCGCTGCAGCTTCTGCATGACCTGCTGCTGCATCTTGTCGCGGCGCAGCTGATCGCCGGTGATCTTGCGCCACTCCTCGATGGTGCCCATGCCGGCTTCCTTGAGCGCCGCCTTGAACTCGGCGTCGCTCTGAAAGCGCTTGCGGATGTTCTTCTCCTGGTCGTCCACCGAACTGGCCACGTCGCCGTCCTGCACCTCCACCTTCTCGTCTTTCGCCTTCTGCACCAGCAGCTCGGCGTCGATGAGGCGCTCAAGGATGTCGGCCTCGAGCTTGGCGAGGTCCGCCGCCGACTCCACCTTGGCGCCCGAGGCACGCGCCTGGTTGACCGCCGTCATGACCTCCGACACGAGGATGATCTGATCCCCCACGATGGCGGCGATACCGTCGATAGGCAGACCACGGACGGTATCCTGCGCGGGCTTGGCTGCCGCCGCGGCGGTTGACGCGGCGGTCGCCTGCGCGCGCACGAGCACGGGCGCCGCCATGAGGGCGACAGCAGTGAGCAGAAGGCGGTGGTTCATGCGAGGCATCATTCGGGTAGGTACCCGCGGGCGGGAACAGGGTTGCAGTGCGGCCATCGTGGCCCCGTGTACAACGCGCCCCGGCCGGAAGCCGGCCGGGGCGCTGAAATCCACCGGTGTGGGCGGTTACTTCTTGGTCGTGTCAGGAGCCGGAGCCGGGGCGGGCGTACCAGGCGCCGCCGCACTTGGCGCACCGGGCGCCGCCGGCGGCCCCTGCTGCGCCTTGCTCGAATCGGCCTTGGCGCGCACGCCCTTGGCCAGCTCGAGCACCTTGTCCAGCCCGGCCTCGTTGATGGCGAAGGTGTACTTCTTCTGCACCGCACGGGCCACCGGGTACGGCACGTCCACGAACGGCACTTCGTTCTTCACCAGCTTGCCGAAGAAGGCATCCACCTTGGCGCCGGCGATCTTCTCCTTGTCACCGCCCGCCACCTTGGCGCTGTCGGCCAGCTTGCTGGGCTCCACCCCGAGCGACGCCCACGACTGCGTCACCGCGTTCTTGAAGTTCAGGAACAGGTTCGACATCTCGGCCGTGTCCACCGTGGCCTTGGCGCTGTCGGCCTGACGCAGCACGAGCTCGTTGCGCACGATCTGCTTCACGAACTTCTCCACGAGCGTGTCCGGCGCCTGTACCAGCTGCGGGCGAATCTGCGACGACGGCGGATAGGCCGCGAGCCACTCAGCGAAGCGCGACGCGGTGAGCTTGCCACCCTTGTAGGTGGCCATGGCGTCGGTGTCCTTCATGTACCCCAGCGTGTTCTTCGCAATGGCCTTGGCCTTCACCGTGGCGTTGGCCTCGACCTTCACTTCGTTGCCGGCTTCGAGCTTGGCCAGGTACGTGCTCTCGGCAATGGCCACGTTCCGCTGCTTGGCGATGGGCGCGAACTTCTCCGCCACATCGGCGAACGGCGTGCGGTAGATGATGTGGAAGCCGAACGACGTCTGACAGAGCTCCTTGGAGATCTCCCCCGGCTTCATCGCGGCCACGCACTTCTCGAACTCCGGCACCATCATGCCCTTGCCGAACAGCCCCAGATCTCCCCCGCGCTCCTTGGCGCCCGGCTCGTCGGAGCGGGCGGTCAGCGACACGAAGTTGGCCGTGGTGGCCTGCTGCAGGATCCCCTGCGCCTTGCTCTTGGCGGCCGCGATCTGCTCGGGCGTGGCGCCCTGATCGGTCTTGATGAGGATGTGGCGGGCGGCATACGCCTCGCCGCTGTTGTACCGGTCCTCGTCGTTGCCGGGGACCTGCGCGTCCCAGCCCTTGGAGACGTTGTCGTAGAACTTCTTCACGCGGATGTTGTCGAGATTCGACCACAGCGCGTCCTGCATGACCTTGGGATCGGTGAGCGAGTCACCCTTGGCCGCCGCGAGGGCGACCAGCTGGTAGTTGACCCACAGCTCGGCAATGGAGCGCGCCACGTCCTTCTCGAGGGGCGCCTGCGACTGCCCCACGATCTCCGCGAGCCGGGCCGCCGAGAGCTGCTGATTGCCGGCGGTCGCCGCCACATCGGGATTGGACGCTGCCCCACAGGCAACGGCGAACGCGACGGCACCCAGCACGGACAAACGGTATGATTTCATCAGGTCGGACTCCGGTGGCGGAGACGAAGGTCAGGGAACGAGGGCCTTGAGTGCACGGATCAGCCCGTCGAGCATCTCGGCGCCCCCCAGTCGGGTGAGCTTGAGTGCCAACGGTTGCGCACGGCGGACATCCACCTGGAATTGTACCCCGTGGAATGCCGCCGACAGCCCCTTCAGGCGCGGAACTGCGTCAGCCCTGAAAGTAATACGAGCCTCGGAAGCGCGCACAAGCACCCCCTCCACCCCCAGGGCGGCCCCGATCACCCGCAGCATGGCACTCCCGAAGAGCGCCTCGGCGGGGGCCGGCAGCGCCCCGAACCGGTCGCGCACCTCCTGCCGCAGCGCCTCGATGGCGCCAGCATCCCGTAGCGCCGTGAGGCGGCGGTAGACATCCAACTTGGCTTCCGGCGACGCGATGTAGTCGTCGGGGAGGAAGCTCGGGAAGTCGAGGTTCACGTCGGCCGGGATCCATGCCTTCTGCGACCCATCATCGGACAGCTGCCGCACCGTTTCGTCGAGCAGGCGCAGGTACAGGTCGAACCCCACGGAGTGCACGAACCCGGACTGTTCGGGGCCCAGCAGGTTGCCGGCGCCGCGCAGTTCGAGGTCCTTGAGGGCCACCCGGTAGCCGGCGCCCAGTTCCGTATGGTGCTCCAGCACCGCCAGACGACGCTCAGCCTCTTCGTCCACCCGGTCGGGCACCAGCAGGTAACAGTAGGCACGCCGGTGTGACCGGCCCACGCGCCCACGCAGCTGGTACAGCTGCGCCAGTCCCAGATGGTCGGCCCGGTTCACGAACATCGTGTTGGCGTTGGGTACGTCGAGGCCGCTCTCCACGATGAGTGTCGAGACGAGGATGTCGAGCTCCCCCTCCACGAACTGCCGCATGATCTTCTCGAGGTCGCGCTCCTTCATCTGCCCGTGCCCCACCCCCACGCGGGCGCGGGGCACGATGCGGCGCAGATGGTCGGCGATCGCTTCGATGGTTTCGATGCGGTTGTGCACGAAGAACACCTGCCCGCCGCGGTCGAGCTCCCGGCTGACCGCCTCTTCGATGAGCGCGTCGTCGAACGGCTCCACGAAGGTGAGCACCGGCGAGCGGTCGCGCGGCGCCGTCTGCATGAGCGTGAGGTCGCGCAGCCCCGCCAGCGACTGATGCAGCGTGCGCGGAATGGGGGTGGCCGTGAGCGTGAGCACGTCGGTGCTGAGCTTGAGCTGCTTGAGCCGTTCCTTGTGCTTCACGCCAAAGCGGTGCTCCTCATCCACGATGATGAGGCCAAGCTCGGCGAACGACACATCGGGGCTGAGCAGCCGGTGCGTGCCAATGATGATGTCGATCTGCTTCTTCTTGAGCTTCTCCACCACCACCGTCTGCTGACCGGCGGTCTGGAAGCGGCTCATGACCTCCACCGTGACCGGGAAGTCGGCCAGACGGTCGCCGAAGCTGCGCGCATGCTGTTCGGCCAGAATGGTGGTGGGCACCAGCACCGCCACCTGCCGTCCGCTCTGCACCGCCTTGAAGGCGGCGCGAATGGCGATTTCGGTCTTGCCGTAGCCCACGTCGCCCACGAGCAGGCGATCCATGGGGCGCTCGCCCTCGAGATCGCGCTTCACGTCTTCGGTGGCCTTGCGCTGGTCGGGCGTGTCCTCGAACAGGAAGCTGCTCTCCAGCTGGCGCTGCCACGCCCCATCGGTGCCGTGTGGCGGCCGCGTGGTGACCTTGCGGCGCGCATAGAGGTGCAGCAGCTCCTGCGTCATTTCCAGAATGGCCATGCGCGTCTTTTCGCGCTGCGCCTTCCACTTGTTGCCCCCCAGCTTGTGCAATCGCGGCGGGGGCGCATCGTCGCTCACATCGCTGGCGCTGCGATACCGTTCGATCTGATCGATGCGGTACAGCGGCACATTCAGCCGATCGCCCCCTTCGTACTCGATGACGGCGCTTTCGATGGTGGCCTCGCGCACAAACACCTGTTCGATGCCGCGATAGATGCCGATGCCGTGCTCGAGGTGCACCACATAGTCCCCCGGCTTGAGCGCCCCCAGCGACTCGAGCGATGCGCCGGTGCTGTAGCGGCGTGCCCGGCGCAGGCGGCGTTCGCGACGGAAGATCTCGTGGTCGGTGAGCACCCGCACCACATTGGGCACCACGAAGCCGCCTCCCAGCACGCCAATGGCGAGCGACGCGGCCACGGGTCCGTCTTCGCCAAGGAGCTCCTCAAGGCGCTCCGCCTGACCGGCGTTGTCGCACAGGATGACCGTATGCAGACCATCCCGCTGCAGGCGACGCAGCACGCGCAGGTCGCGCGAGATCGTCTCCGGATGCCGAATGGGGAACGCCACGTCGGGCTCCGGCCCCACCGGCACGTTGTCGGCGGCGTTGGTGCTGACGGCGCGTTGTGGCGGCGGATTGAAGCGCACCGTGCCGAAGCGCGCCAGCGTGCTCGCCATCTTCGGCGGCTCCACGAAGAGCCGGTCGCGGTGCGTGTACTCCTCGCCGCGGCGCAGGGCGAGCTCGATGTGATGCGACGCCTCCTCCCAGGTGCGCACGAGCTCCGGCAACACGCTGCTGCCGCTCGGCATGATCACGAGCGAATCGGCGGGCCAGAGCTCGGGGAGCGTGACGCGCTCCCCCGTGTCGTCGCCCAGCTGCACGCGCCCGTCCACCGGCAGCACGAGCGCCACCGCGGCGTCGCGCGTGCTGCGCTGCGTGTTGAGGTCGAAGTGACGCAGCTCGATGATGTCGTCGCCCCAGAACTCGAGGCGCACCGGCTCCGCCATGCCGAACGAGTAGATGTCGAAGATGCCGCCGCGCACACTGAACTGCGCCACGTCTTCGACCATGGGCACGCGTTCGAAGCCGATGCTCTCCAGGTGGGCCGCGAGTGCCTCGGGGCGCCGTACATCCCCCTTGCGCAGCTCGAGGCGCGCGCCTGACAGCGCCCTGGGGAGCGCGGTCTTTTCGAGCACCGCCCGCGAAGTGGTGAGCAGAATGCGAACGCCGCTGCGCCCCAGCTTTTCGAGCGTTTCCACCCGCTCGCCGGCCACTTCGGCGTGCGGCTCCACTTCACCAAACCCCTCGCGCGGCGGGTAGAGCGCCACCGGCACATCGTCGACCAGCGCCTGCAGGTCGGCGAGCCACCGCTCCGCGTCACCCAGCTGGTCGGTGATGACCACGACCAGCCGCTGCGGCATGGCCCGTGCGAGCGCGGCCGCCAGCACGGCGTCGGCCGAACCGGCAAGGCCGCCAACACGAAGCGACCCACCCGGCCCGGGAAGGGTCTTGAGCACACGATCGAAGGCCGAGAGCCCGGCGACCGCGTCGAGCAGACGTGGAAGTCCCATCTACAACCTGAAGCAAGAGAACAGAAAGCCCGAACGCTAACGACCGCTCACATAGGCTTCCGCCAACAGCGCTGCCAAGGCCAGCGCCACGAGGGGCAACAGCAGCGCCTGACCCGCCGCTCGGGAAAACACAGCCTCCTGCCACTTCGTTCCGTCGGTCGCGGTCACCACATCGCGGCCGGTCACGAGTGCCGCGACGGCCGCGCTTGGTGCGGCGGTCGCGGTGGCCGCCGCGGCAAACTCCGACTCCGACGGCTCCCCGTTCACCACGAGGGCCCCCGCCCGGGTCTCCTGCCGCCGCAAGAAATACACACCGGCCTGCGTGGGCACGGTGAGCCGGTCGGAGGCCAGCGGCGATACCGTGCCGTCGGGCGCCTCGAGGCCGGTCAGGTCGCGCAGGCCACTCACCACCTGCCCAGGGCTGGCCTCGATGAGGCGCCCGTCGTCGCCCAGCCGCCGCGCGAGCGCCTCCAGCAGCCAGGGCACGAACGCCGCATCGAGCGGCAGGTCGGTGGCCTCGGGGTCCACCGGCGAGCCAAGCAGCACGTACCCCTCGCCGGCCACCACCCACGGCGCGCCGCCGGCGGTGGCGATGGTATCGGGGGCGCCCGTCGGCGCCGCCGCCCCGCTGCCCGGGGAGTACTGCAAGGGGTACCGGGTGCGTACCGGTGTGCCGTCGAAGGCGCGGGCCGAGATGGAGCTGGTGTCCACGGTGCCGCCGCGCGCCGGCACGCGGGCCAGCACCTGCGAGCGGGCAATGGCGCCAAAGCGCCACGGAATGCCGAGGCGTTCGAGCTGGCGGTTGGCCTCACCCACCGCAATGGGGTCGCGCGGTGCCGTGAGCAGCACGGGCAACCGGGTACCGGGTGCGTCGGCCCCCGATACGGTCACGGCACGTAATTCCCCGGCGCGCGTACGGGCCAGCCGCTCTTCGTCCACCAGCGTACCCAGCGCGGCGCCCAGAAACACGCCCCCCTCACCGCGCACGTTCACCGTGGGGGGCGGCGCCACGCGCACGGCAAACCACCGCGTGTCGTCGGCGCGCAGGGCGTCGGCGTCGAGTTCCACGCTGCCGCGCACCCACCCGCTGCTGGTGCTGGCAAGACGCTGCGTCACGCGGGCCGGTGCCTCGAGCGTGGCGGGCGGCACCGTACCACGCGCCACGGTGCGGCCGTTGAGGGTCAGCCGCCACGCGGCCGAATCGGGGGAGGTCACGGCCAGCGTAACCGTGCCACCAGGGGTCCAGCGCACCGGCTGCGGCGTGGCCTGCAACACGGCGCGATTGCGCGGCAGGGGGCCGCCACGCTGCAGCGTGATCACCGGCACCTCGTCGCTCTGCACCACAGAATCGCTGCGAAACGAACTGCGCTGGCCGTCGCTCACGATGGCCACCACCGGGGTGCGCGGCGCCCCACTGCGCGCCAGTCCCACGGCGCGCCGGGTGGCGGCGGCCAGATCGCCACGCCCCCCCAACGGCTGCAGCGCGTCGAGCCCGGCGCGCAGCGCGTCCGGCCCCCCACCGATGACCCGGCCGTCGGCCGTGACGATCCACGCGCGATCGTCGGCGGTGAGTTCACCCACCAGCGCCCGGGCATCCACCCGCAGGCTGTCGAAAAGCACCCGCCCGTTCTGCACCACGCCGGTGCTGAGCGAGTTGTCCACGACGATGGCCACCGCAATGGGAGCATGCCCCACGCCAAGCAGTCGAGCAATGGGCCGCGCGGCAGCCAAGGCCAGCGCCAGCACCGCCAGCAGCCGCAGCAGCAGCAACAGCCGGTTGCGCAACTTGAGGTCGCGGCTGTGCTCCTGCTCCATGCGCTCGAGGTAGCGCACGGCAGGGAAATCGATGACACGCCCGACGCGGCGGCGCAGCAGGTGCACCAGCAGCGGCACACCGGCCAGCAGGCCGAGGGCAAGAAAAGCGGGGGCCAGGAACGCCATTACACCATCGCCCCGCGGCCGTTGACGCCCACGAGGTGCCGCAGGGCGCGCCCGAACGGCTCGTCGGTGTATGCCAGCGCATAGCGGGCACCGGCCCGACCAAGCGCCGACTTCCAGTCGGCGAGCGCTTCCTGCACCGTGATGCGATAGGTGGTGCGCACATCGCCGGGGCTGGCCGGCACTTCGTGGCCGCTTTCGGGATCGCGATAGCGCGCCTCGCCGCTCTCGGGGAAGTCGCGCTCGGCGGGGTCCATGACGTGCAGCACCAGCACCTCATGGCCACGAGCGCGCAGGGTGCGCGCGGCATCGGCGGCGGGCGCAGGGTCGGTGAGGAGATCGGAGAGCAAGACCACAAAGCCGGGGCGACGCACCAACTTGCCGGCAGCCGCGAGGGCCTCCCCCACGTTCGAGGCCGTTCCGCCCCCCGGTTCGGCGAAGGCCGCCACGAGCCGGCGCCACTGCCCGCGCTGCGAGCGGGGCGGGACCACATCGCGCAAGGCGGCGTCGAAGCGCACCAGCCCCACGGCATCGCGCTGGCGCAGCAGCAACAGCGCCATGGCACTGGCCAGCCGTTCCGCGTACGCCAGCTTGGTAAGGCGCGCCGGGTCCCCGGCCCACTGCATGGAGGCGCTCACGTCCAGCACGAGCATGGCGCGGGCGTTGGTCTCCTCCTCGAACTGCTTCACCACCCAGCGGTCGGCCCGGCCGGCAATGCGCCAATCGAGATAGCGCAGGTCGTCGCCCGGCATGTACGGACGATGCTCGGCGAACTCCACGCTGAACCCCTTGCGCGGCGACCGGTGGAGCCCGGTGATGAAGCCGTCCACGACCCAGCGGGCGACCAGCTCGAGGTGGCCAAGGGCGGCGAGGACGGCGGGATCGAGCTGGTCGGCGCGGGGCTGGGACATGCCACAACCTACGCCAATGGCGGGCATTTCGTTCTTCGGCAACGCGCGGGCGTCGGCCCGGGCGGCGGCGGCCCGGGACAGCCACGGCGCTGGTCCCTGTTGGGTTGCGGAGCTTTGTGACGCGAGTCTTAATTTCAACAGGTAGGCAGCGAGGCAGTTCGTCGGCTTCCTGAAGGCCACCTTGGATATCGGAGGGTGAAAATGGTGAAATTGTTTCGGCGGTTGGCGATGATTCCCCTGGGACTGGGCGCGGCGGCGGTGCTGTCGGTGCTCGCTGCACCGGTGCGTGCTCAGGGCGCCGCCGTGCGCGCGGACATTCCGCGGTTCAGCATTCACACGCCAGCAGCCTCCCGCCCAGTGGCCCAGCGGCCCGGATTCTCGTTACGCGTGGATCAGGATGCCTACGTCACGGTACTCGTCGTGGCACGTGGGCAGGTGAACTTTCCCTTGCAGGTGCTGTCCCCGAGTCGTCCCGGTGCCGAGGGTCGACTGCTGGCCGGTAGGGATGTGCCGGTTCGGCAGCTTGGAGAGCGTGAACTACTGCACCTGATGCATCATGTTGAAGCACCGGTCGTGGTGGCTTTCGCCTCGTCGATGAAGCCGGATTTATCCCGATTCGCGCAGGGCAAGCGCTGGGGGTCTGACTTGCAGATCGACTCCGCGGCCGTCGACCCTCGCGATATGGTCGACCTGCTCGGCCTTTTGCTTTTCGGCCGCGACGGCACGTACGATGTGGTCGTCCGTCCGGCGGGCGACGTGGTCGTCCGTCCCGCTGGCAGCGTAGCGGGACAGACGTATGCCGCGGACCCGTTCACTTTCTTCGATGAGTGTCGCGGGTTTGCCAACCAGTGGACGAATCTGTCGGGGCGTGACGGTGGCTTCTACCGACCCTGGAACGAGATCGAACCACTGGAGCGTGGCCTGGTCAACCCGGTCTCCTACCGGCCGATGACGTCCAACTGGATGCTTGGGGAGGCTCCGATCGTACCGAGCCGCAATCGGCAGGATGTCATGCCGTCCCTGCAGCTAGGGGGAGGGGTGTGCACCGGGATTCGTGTCGGCGGGTTCCCGCCGCGACCGACGCCAGCAGCGGCGCCGGGAACGCCAACGATTCCTGTCCCGCCGACGAACACGGAGCGGGCGGGATCGGCCGATCCGGCGGTGGACTCCTCCGGGGTAACCGGTGAGACACCAGTCTCGCAACGGTCACGGAAACTGCCTGACTGACCGACCACTGGCTCCGCCGCGCGATGGCGATCGTTTCCTCCTCGGGACGGTCGCCATTTTCGTTCGGGGCGGCCGTGCCGGCACCTGTTTCCAGTTCCGCCAAGGACTCGACCATCCTTCCAGAGCGACCTCCCCACGCAGCCCGGGACAGCCACGGCGCTGGTCCCTGTTGGGTTGCGGAGCTTTGTGACGCGAGTCTTATTTCAACAGGTAGGCAGCGAGGCAGTTCGCCGGCACGGAGCCTTCAGGGAGGACGAGATGAACCGATTGGTCAGATTTCGTATGGCGGCGGTGATGCTTCCCGCCCTGGCGATTGCACCCCTTGGTGCACAGGGGCCGTCTGTTGCCTTGGCGAAAGTCACCCCGGTCCGGTCTGTAGACAAGTGGCCGGGGATGACACTGGTCGCCGATCAGGATGCGTATACGGTCGTCGTGGCCGTCACCCGCGGTCCCCGGCAGACAGCGGTGCAGGTGCTGTCGCCCATCGAACCCACGCGGACGTCAGCGGTCCGCAACGGCAAGCGACTCCCGGTGCGTTCGCTCCGGCCCGACGAACTCGCCCATTTGGTGACGTACGGCTCGCAGCCGCTCATTCTGGCCTTCGCGTCCAACGTCACGCCCAATCTCGACGCGTTCGTCCAGCAGAACCGCTGGGCGCCGGATATGGTGTTGGACACGGCCACCACGTCCGTGCAGGAAGTTATCGGCGTGCTGGGCCGGGAACTGTTCGGTGACGCGGCCGCCGTGACGACCACGGTGGCCGAGGCGCCGTCCCCCCTGCTGCTGTCGGCCCAGGCCATGGCGTTCACCTTTGTCGAGCAGTGTGGGCTGGTGGCCACGCAGTTCCTCAACGGCGCGTCGAGCACGGTGCCCAGTGGCAACGTGTCCTTTTCCGGCCCACTCGGCATCGTCAGCTACCCCGACTTGAACTGGGGTTTCGGGAAGCTGATCTCCGGGCAGTCGTTCAAGATCATCCCGGCTCGATCGGTTGGGAGCGCCTGCATCGACGCTCGCATAGCGCTCTTTCCGATGCCGACTCCCGGTTCGCCCCGGCGGCCGGTGCCTGCGACCACGCCGGCCACCACTGAATTGAAGATGCCCCCGGTGTCGGACAAGCCGGTTGAAGCGATCCCGCCGCACATGGCGCCGGGGCCGGTTGTCCACCCGCCCGCGCCCAAACCGCCGCACTGACGCCACGGCGGACTCGCACGTTCGCCCGCAAGGCCGGCTCCCGATCGCTGCGACGGGAGCCGGCCTTTTGTGTTCCGCACTGGTGGCGACACTGCGCCGGCGGGTGGCGGTGGCGGTGGGGGTGGGGGTGTGGAGTCACAGCCCGCGCCCCGGTGAGCGTCGCGCCAACGTAAAGGTTGCGCTCCCCGTCCAAGTCCCCGACGCGCG
>VYLE01000423.1_pt1 | contig 24989 bp, 26 predicted proteins | sample 5114391 | NCBI WGS metagenome assembly VYLE01 (sample SAMN12291771, study PRJNA351875) | freshwater metagenome | isolation source: freshwater lake | place: USA: Michigan, Kent Lake | collected 2013-08-15
GCCACCACACCTGCGGCCGGTGCAGGCACAGGCGTGGGCACGGGAAATGACGGCAGCGGCGGCACCGGGCCTGGCAGCGGTGGCGGTGTTGGCTCGGGCGTCGGCACCGGGCGCGGCAGCGGCGTCGGCGCCGGTACGGGCGGCGGGCCTGGTACGGTGTATCCGCCGGCCCCCACGGAGCTCTTCCTCCCGCCGCTCCCCGTACCCAACAAGGCGAAGGGCACGATAGTCGTGGTCTTCGATGTCGACTCCACCGGCAAGGTGCTCGACCTGCAGTTCAGCCCCACCAAGGATGGGGCCTACAATCGCAAATTGCGTGAGGCGCTCGTCTCCATCCGCTTCCGCCCGGCGGTCAATGCACAGGGCGTCCCCGTTCGCGCGCGCGCCGAGATTACCTACTCGCTGTGACCCGCGCAGCGCACTAGTTTGCGCTAGCGTTTCAGGCCGCGCGTGAGTTCGCCTGCACCGCGTGTACACTCCCCTCCCGAGGCGCTCGCCTCCCCCCACCTCCCAGATACGTCATGGGGCTGTTCGATCGTAAGCCGATCGTCGCTGCCGACGACGGCGAGCACGGCATGCGCCGCACGCTTGGCGCAGGCGATCTCGTCATGCTGGCCATCGGCGCCGTGATCGGTGCCGGCATCTTCTCCTCCCTCGGTACGGCCGCCGCCGGTGAGACCCTCGCCGACGGGACGGTCGTGCGCTACGGGGCAGGGCCCGCGCTGGTGCTCTCCTTCGTGCTGCTCGGCGCCGTCTGCGGACTCGCGGCACTCTGCTACGCCGAGTTGGCGGCCATGATCCCCCAGGCCGGTAGCGCCTATGCCTACTCGTATGCCACGCTCGGGGAAATCGTCGCCTGGATCGTGGGCTGGGCGCTCATCCTCGAGTATGCCGTGGGGAACGTGGCGGTGGCGATCGGATGGGGCGGGTACTTCAACGCCCTGCTCAGCGGGTTCGGCATCGAACTCCCCGGCTGGCTCACGCACGGCTACTGGAATGTGAAGGCCAGCAGTGATCCCGCCGTGCGCGCATTGCTCGACACCGCCCCGCGCATTGCCGGCGTGCCCGTCCTGGTCAACCTCCCGGCCTTCAGCATCGTCGCCGCCATCACGGCGCTGCTCATGCGGGGCGTCAAGGAGAGCACCCGGGCGAACAACATCATGGTGATCATCAAGCTCATCGTGCTGGGGCTGTTCGTCATCGTGGGGGCGTTGCACATCGATCCGGCCAACTACAAGCCCTTTGCCCCCAACGGATTCACCGGCATCCATCAGGGTGCCGCCATCGTCTTCTTCGCCTATATCGGTTTCGACGCCATCTCCACGGCCGCCGAGGAAACGAAAGACCCGCAACGCAACCTGCCGCGCGGCATCCTGGGCGGGCTCGCCATCTGCACCCTCATCTACGTGATCGTCGGCTTCGTGGCCACCGGCCTCGTGCCGTACGATCAGCTCCGCAGCTCCGACCCGCTGGCCAAGGCGCTCTCCCTCGCCGGCCTTGAGACCGCCAGCTGGATCGTGGCCGCCGGCGCCGTGGTGTCCATGTCCGCAGTGCTGCTGGTGTTCCAGTATGGCCAGCCGCGCATCTTCTACGCCATGGCGCGCGATGGCCTGTTGCCACGCTTTGCCGCCAAGCTCGATCCCAAGACACGCACGCCCAAGGTCACCACGCTCATTACGGGGGTGCTCGTGGCGCTGGGCGCGCTGCTGGCCGATGATGCCGCGACCTATGACCTCACCAACATCGGTACGCTCGCGGCCTTCGCGGTGGTCTGCATCGGTGTGCTGGTGCTCCGTATCCGCGAACCCGACCGCCCGCGCCCCTTCCGAGTCCCGTTCGTGTGGGCCGTCACGCTCATCGGCGCCGGCGCCTGTGTCTTCGTCATGAAGGGACTGCCCGTCAGCGCGTGGATTGCGTTCGGCGTATGGATGGTAGTCGGCCTCGGGCTTTACTTCGTCTACGGCTATCGCAACTCCGTGCTGCGCACCGGCGCCACGGATCGCTGAGCGCCGGCTCACCTTCTTCCCGTCCCATGGCACATCTTTCCGCCGACACACCCGCCGCCACCCCCGGCAAGAAGGGATTCCTTGGCATTGGCTTCACCGGCTGGATCATCATCTCGATGATCGTCGGGATCCTCATCGGGTGGCTTGCCCCGGAGTTCTCGCAGAACCTCAAGCCGCTGGCCAACATCTTCCTGCGCATGATCAAGTCGCTGATCGTGCCGCTGCTGTTCAGTACCCTGGTGGTGGGCATCGCCGGTCACGGCGACGACATGAAGAAGGTCGGCAAGCTGGCGCTGCGTTCGATCATCTACTTCGAGGTGGTGACTACGCTTGCCCTCGCGATCGGGTTGATTGCCGTCAACCTGGCGAAGCCCGGCGTTGGTCTCGCCATCTCGGCGGCCGGCGATAGCGAGGAGTTCAAGGCACTCGCTGCCAAGACGCCCACCTTTGCGTCGGTGCTCGAGCACACCGTACCGCAGAGTTTCTTCGAGGCGGCCGCACAGAACGAGGTGCTGCAGATCGTCTTCTTTGCCATCATCTTCGCCGTCGCGCTCGCCAAGGTGGAAGGGCCGTCGAAGAAGCTCATGATCGACTGGCTGCAGTCGCTCAGCGACATCATGTTCAAGTTCGTCGGCATCGTCATGGCCTACGCCCCCATTGGGATCGGGGCCGCCATCGGTGTCACGGTGGGCAAGAGCGGCCTCGACGTCATGCTCAACCTCGCCAAGCTCGTGGGCACGCTGTACGTATCGCTCATCGTGTTCGTCATCCTTGTGTTGCTTCCGGTCGCGCTGCTCGCCCGGATCGACATCAAGCGCTTCTGGGCGCTGGTCAAGGAACCGTGGCTCATCGCGTTCTCCACCGCTTCGTCCGAAGCGGCCTTCCCGCAGGCCATGCAGGCCATGGAGAAGTTCGGCGTGCCGCGGCGCATCGTGTCGTTCGTGCTCCCCACCGGCTACTCGTTCAATCTCGACGGCAGCACGCTGTATCTCGCCATCGCCTCGGTGTTCGTGGCGCAGGCCGCCGGGATCGACATGCCCATTGGGACGCAGCTGCTCATGATGCTCACGCTCATGCTCACCTCGAAGGGCGTGGCCGCCGTCCCGCGGGCGAGCCTCGTAATCCTCTCCGGTGCGCTGGCGCAGTTTGGACTCCCGCTGGAAGGCATTGCCATCATTCTTGGCGTTGACGCCATCATGGACATGGCGCGCACCTCGGTGAACCTGCTGGGGAATTGCCTCGCCACGGCCGTCATGGCCCGCTGGGAAGGCGAACTGAAGGACGGCCCGGTCGCCGAGCCCGTCCCCGCCTGAACGCAGGGCCACAAGAACAAACGGGCCGATCATCATGATCGGCCCGTTGGCGTTTCACGGCCACTCGCCACGATGCACGTGAGGCGGGATCCCCGCGCGAACCAGACGCAGCGTGTGGCTAGACTTCCACTCCCAACAGGCGCCGCGCACGCCGTACCGCGCCGCGCGCGGCGTCGACGTCGTCGCTGCGTACGGTGGCGCCGGGCACCGCGCTCTTGAGACGCTGCTCGAGTCGCTTGCGCACCAGCGAGCCGCGGGAGAGCAGCCCGCCTGCCAGCGCCACCGGGACGGCGGCTCGCTCGTCGGTGAAGCAGCGTCGGGCGAGGGTGCGTACATGCAACGCCAGCTCCTCCACGCAGAACGAGATCAGGGCGTTGGCCCGCAAGTCACCGGTACCCGCCACCTGCGCCACCACCGGCGCAAGCAGCGCCAGCGTGGCGGGTGTGGCGGTGGCCGCCCACGGAATCAGGTCGTCCAGCGTCTCGAGCTCGAGGGCCGTGAGCACGGCACCTGTCAGCGCCGTTTCCGGCTCGCGGCCATCCTGCGCAGCCGTCACGACGCTCAGAGCACGGCGCCCGAGCCAATGCGCGCTTCCCTCATCGCCCACGTTCGGTCCCCACCCGCCGCAGCGCTCGAGACGCCCGTCCGGTGCCTTGGAGTAGGCCACCGAGCCGGTGCCCGCAACGAGCAGCACGCCGGCCGAGTCGCCGAACGCATCGTCCATGGCAATCACCGCATCGGCCTGAACGGACACATCATCGGCCACGCGATGTTTGGCGAGGGCAGACCAGAGCGCCTGCGCCGCCCGTTCCTGCCCCGCGCCAGCCACGCCGACCACGCACACGGCCGGTCGCGTCTCCGGACGCTCCACCTTGGCGAGCGCGTCCTGAATGAGCGCCTTGATGATGTCCGCCGCCGCGCCCTCGGCACCGGGGCGCAGGGCGCTGCCGGGGCCTTCAACGCGGGCGAGCAGAGTGCCCGCGGCGTCGGCCAGAAGCACGCGCGTGTGGCTTCCACCACCATCCACGCCCACCACCAATGGCGTCGGGTCAAGAGGTCCGGCGCTCATCAAACACTCCTCGAGGCGAGCGACGCTCCGGCCGGGTCGGCGGGCGCCGCGTGGGTGAACGACAACAACATGCCCGTCACGAAGGTAATCGTGAGGCCGATCAGCACATACCACGGCCAGGCAATCGTGGCCACTCCCCCAAGCGTGGGGGCCATCGATGGGTAGGCCGCCACGATCTGCTTGGCGAACACGATGAACGCCATGCACCCGATCCCCACGCTCATTCCCACGATGGCGTCACGCTGGTTGGCACGGTCCCAGAACATCCCGAGAAAGAACCCGCCCAGCAGCCCCCCCTGGGTGAATGAGGCGATCGACAGCGCGATCACGACCACCGGCGTGCCCTGCTCCTTGAACAGGAGGGCGCCGAGGGTGAGTCCCACGCCCCACACCAGGGCGAAGAACTTGCTCACCTTCAGCGTCCGCGGGTCGTCCGCACTGCGCCCGGTGAAGGGCAGGTAGATGTCGTAGGTGGACGAGGCCGCCAGGGCGTTGATCGCCCCCGAATGCGTGCTCATGGTCGCGGCAATGATTGCGGCCACGATCAGGCCGATCAGGCCGTGCGGCATGCGCTCGATGATGAACGTGGGAAAGATCTGGTCGGCCTGCGGGAAGGACTGCCCGTTGTAGACCACCCAGAGGCCAAGCCCCACGAAGAGGAACAGCGTCATCTGTGCGAACACCGCAAACCCGCTGCCGATGATCGCCACCTGCGCCTGCGCCAGCGATCGGCTGGAGAGCAGGCGTTGCACGATGATCTGGTCGGCCCCGTGCGACGCCATCGCAAGGAACGCGCCCCCGATCAGACCGGCAAACATGGTGTGCGGGCGGTCGAACCCGGCGTACCAGTCGATGACCTGCAACTTGCCGGCGGCCCGGGCACGGTCTACGATCGTGCTCCACCCTCCCTCCACGGCATCACCGAGCAGGATGATCGCGGCAATGCCCCCCAGGACGTAGATGCTCGCCTGCAGCAGTTCGGTCCACACCACGGCCTTCATCCCGCCGCGATACGTGTAGATCACCGTCAGCACACCCAGCACCAGGATGGCCGCCGGCATGGTGTACTCGCGCGGCATGACCGGCCCAATGATCAGCGCCACCGGAATGGCCGTGGCAAACACGCGCACCGCGTCTGCCATGGCGCGCGTGATCATGAACACGATCGACGTGAATCGACGGGTCGCGAGGCCGAAACGCGTCTCCAGCAGCGCATAGGCCGTCACGAGGTTGCCGTTGAAGTAGCGCGGCAGCAGCGTGTACGCCACAACGATACGTCCCAGGATGTACCCGGCCACCACCTCCAGAAAGCCGAGGTTGCCGGTGTACGACAACCCCGGAATGCTGATGAAGGTGAGCGCCGAGGTCTCACTCGCCACGATCGAGAAGAGAACCGCCCACCATGGGATGGCACGCTCGGCCACGAAGTAGTCGTTCGCCGACTTCTGGTCGCGCCCGATGTACATGCCCAGGGCCGTGGTGCCGCCCAGGTACAACAGCAGTACCAGCAGGTCGAGAAGATTGAAGGTGCCGCTCACGCGTCCCTCGACTTACCCGATGACATACGCCTCCATGGCGAAATACTCCGCCAGGCCGAGTTGGTCGAGCTGGCGCGCCGTCGTCTTGTTGCGCTGTTCCACGCGCTGCCAGAACTCCCGCTCGTCCTGCCCGGGAAAGGGGGCCGAGTCCTTCTGCGACTGATGCTTGAAGATCGCCTGAATCTTCAGGGTCAGCTCCTCCTGCGACAACGGCACCAGCACCGTGGCCTCCGTCACCGGCCACTCCTGCCAGGCGCCGCGATAGAGCCACATCTCGGGGCGTGCGGCAGCCTGCGCGCCGCTGTAGACCTCGGCCACGGCGCGGTCGATCGCTTCCTTGCACATGCGATGGGTGCCGTGCGGGTCCGATAGGTCGCCGGCCACGAAGATGAGGTCGGGCTTGAGCTCGCGCAGCAGCTGGGCCACGATCGCCACGTCGGCCGGCCCGATCGGATCCTTGCGCACCTTCCCGGTCTGGTAGAACGGCAGGTTGAGGAATCGCGCGTGTGCCTTGGACAGGCCCATCACCTCGATGCCGCTCACCGCCTCCGACTCACGGATGATGCGCTTGATGTCCTGCACCTCGGCAATGTCCACTTCACCGGGCTGCTTGCGATCGAGAAAGGCGTGCACCGTCTCCGCCAGCGCCCGCACATTCGTGCCACCGCCGATGCGCTCGGCGTCGAGGCGCACGAGGAAGTCGAGATACCGGCGTACATCATGGTCGAAGACGGCAATGTTGCCGCTCGTCATGTACGCCACCGTCATGGCGTTGCCGTTCTCCACGAACTTCCGGAGGATGCCGCCCATGGAGATGACGTCGTCGTCCGGATGCGGCGAGAAGCAAATGGTGCGCAGGCCGCGCGGCAGCTTGCTTTTGCCGCGAATCTTGGCGCCGAGCATGTTGAACACGAGGCCGTTCACGGCGCCCGGGGAGCCGTGCCGCGCCACCAGGGAGGTGAGGTGATTGTCGGCATAGTCCTGCTGCGTGAGCTTCAGGATGGCCTTGCCGCACTTCGCCGCCAGCCACGTCACGGCGCGCAGCATGAGAGCGTCCCCCCATTGCACTTCGTCCAGCAGCCAGGGAGTGGCCACCCGCGTCAGATCGACTGCCGCCGAGTCGTCCACGTAAAAGGTCGTGTTCGGATGGCGCTGCAGGAACGTCGCCGCCACCGCCCGGTCGATCTCGCCTTCCACGGCACGCCGCACGATCCCGGCCTTGTGCTCACCGGTCGCGAGGATCGCGATCTCGCGTGCCCCCATGATGGTGGCAATGCCCATTGTGATGGCCTCGCGCGGCACGTTCTCCTCGCCGAAGAAATCGGCAGCCGCATCGCGGCGCGTGATGCTGTCGAGGTGCACGAGGCGGGTTTGGCTCTGCTCGCCGGAGCCCGGTTCATTGAAGCCGATGTGCCCGGTCTTGCCGATGCCGAGCAGCTGAAAATCAATGCCCCCCAGGGCGGCGATGCGCGCTTCGTAGGCGGCACACGCGGCCTCCACGTCGGCCCGGGGTAGGGACCCGTCGGGGATGTGCACGTGCGCCGGATCGATGTCCACGTGCGAGAAAAGATTCTCCCACATGAACCGATGGTACGAGTGGATGCTGTCCCGCCGCATCGGGTAGTACTCGTCCAGATTGAACGTGACCACATGGCGGAAGCTCAGCCCTTCCTCGCGGTGCAACCGGATCAACTCGCGGTACACCCCGATCGGCGTGCTGCCGGTCGCCAGCCCGAGCACGAGTGGTCGAGCGGCGCTCGCGTGCTCGCGGATGAGCGTGGCTATGCGCCCCGCCACCGCCCGCGCCATCGCGCCGTGTTCATCGATGATGATGGTGGGAATGCGCTCGCGCGCGGTGCCGGTGACACCGGCATGAACGAAGGGCGTACCCGCAACGCGCACAGGCCCGCCGCTCGAATCGAGCGTGCGGGCCTGCGTCTGATCACGGGCCGCCGTGGATTCGGAGGCCATGAACGAAAAATCGAAGATGGTAAAGAATGATCGCCCGGCGGGCGATCGGACGGGTCACGCCGAGAACGAACTGCCGCAGCCGCAGCCGCCGGTGCTGTTCGGATTCTTGAACGTGAAGCCCGAGCCCTGCATCGAAGAGACGTAGTCGATCGTGGTGCCGCTGAGGTACTGCGCCGAGAACGGATCGACGAACACCTTGATCCCCTCGATCTCGACCGTGATGTCGTCGTCCGCCGACTTGTCTTCGATCACGAGCCCGTACTTGAAGCCGCTGCATCCGCCGGGCATCACCGACACGCGCAGGCCGCCCTGCTCGACGGTCACCCCCTCGGCTTCCATGAACTTGCGCACTTCGGCCACGGCTACAGGCGTGATGATCACCATGACGTCCGGCTGCTGCATCGTGCTCATACTCGTCCTCCGAAACGGTCGGCTCGGTCGCCGACCCGATGGACTGCACCCCCGTGGTCTGCTCGCCCTCGCGAGCCGCCCCCTCGTGGGCGTCAGTTCGTGCTGCGCGGAAAATAGCGAGAGGATCACTCCCCTTGCAAGAAACACTCGAGGCGGGACGAGGATCCCTCTGCCCGTCACTCCGTGCATCACGCCACGGGCCATCGGCCGGTCGCGCCGCCGCCGTCGGCGCCGGGATCACTGTCCGGGGGAGGCGTCGGGCGGCGTGCCGCTCATGGCCGCGCTCACGGCGTCAGCCAACCGGCTGCGCACCGCGCCGATGCGGCTGTTCTGACGCGTGGGATTCACCCGATTGGTGAGCAAGACCACGAACAGGTTGCGCTCGGGGTCCATCCAGAGCGACGTCCCCGTGAACCCGGTGTGCCCGAACGCGCGTCGCGACAACCGCTGTCCCGCCGAATTGCGACCTGTGGGCGTCTCCCACCCCAGCGCCCGCAACGAGACCGTGGGGTTCTGCACGGTGGTGAACTGCCGGATCATGGCGGAGTCCAGCACCTGCCGCCCATCCAGTCGGCCGCCGTTGAGGTACAAGCGGGCAAAGCGCGCCAGATCGGTGGCCGTGGAGAACAGTCCGGCGTGGCCGGAGGCCCCACCCAGTCGCGCGGCATTCTCGTCGTGCACTTCGCCCCGCAGCTTCCGTTGCCGCCATGGATCCTGCTCCGTGGGTGCCGTGCGCCCCCGCCACGACGCCGGGGGCAGGTACCGGGTGTCCCGCATCCCCGCCGGATCGAACACATGACGCGGGCCATACTCCGCCAGCGGTTCGCCACTGATCCGCTCCACCAACCGGCCCAAAAGGATGAAGCCCAGATCGCTGTACACGAAGCGGACCCCGGGCACCGTGTCCAGCGGCGTGGCCAGCACCAGCCGCCACGCCTCCTCGGGCGTTTCGGCCTCCTTGTACAGGGCACGCCACGCCGGAAGCCCCGCATGGTGCGACAGCAGGTGGCGCACCGTAACCCCCGCCGCGACAGGGGCCGTCCACTCGGGCAGGTAGCGTACCACCGGCGTATCGAGAGCGATCGCGCCGGTCGCCACCATCTGCATCACCGCACTCGTGGTCGCGACCACCTTGGTCAACGAGGCCAGATCCCAGACCGTCTGCGCGGTCGGTCTGGAGGCATCGGCACTGTCGAGACGCCCCGCGCCATACTCGGCCACAATGCCCTCGCGCGTCCCCACCACGGCGTAGCCGCCCGGAAATGCCCCCTCCGCCACGGCGCTCTCGAGCACGATGCGCAGACTGTCCGCCACCGCGCGCTGCATGGATGAAGAGACCGCGGCCCCAGCGGCGACCGGGCGCGCGGGCGGGCGCACTGTCGACTGGCACGCGGCAAGCAGCATGGACGCGGCAGCCCTGCATACCCACCGCGTGCGGGGACGTGATAGCTTCCACGACGGGACCGACCGAAGCGGCCGCCGGATATGGGGATTCGTGCCGGTCATGTGTTGGCAGGGATGGGGCGCACCGGGGGCGTGGCGCAGGGGGCCGCGTGAACGCAGCCGGAACTTACTGTGGAGAGGAAGCGCGTGAACGCGACATGGGCAGGACCGCACGGCAGGCTGCGACGCTGGTCGCTGCTTGCGCTGGCCGCCGGGGTGGCCGCTTGCGCCGGGCGGCAGGGGGGGGCAGGTCCGGCTACCGACGACGGGGCCGACCTGCCGCCGGGGCTGCGCACGCGTGCTCTCGATCGCAAGGTTCGCCCCGGCATTACGGTGCTCCTGGACGACAGCGTGAAGCTCATTGCCGGCAAGCGCGTCGCGCTGGTCACCAACCAGACGGGTGTGGACGAGCGTGGCCGGCGAACGGTGGATCTGCTCTTTTCCGACGCGCGTGCACAGAAGGCGTCGGTCAAGCTCGTGCGCCTCTTTGCCCCCGAGCACGGCGCGCTTGGCACCTACGATCGCGAAGGGCTGGGTGACGAGCGGGATGTGCGCACTGGCCTCACGGTGCATTCGCTGTATCAACGCACCACCATGGCTCCGCCGGACAGCCTCCTGCAGGACGTGGACGTGCTCGTCGTGGACCTGCAGGACATCGGGACTCGGACCTGGACGTATGTGGGCGTCGTACTCTACGCCATGCAGGCCGGCGAACGGCGGGGGATCCCCGTGCTCGTGCTCGATCGCCCCAATCCCCTCTCCGGTGCCTTCACCGAGGGGGCCCTCCTCGATTCGAGCCTGGCCAACGCCGAGTATCCCACGGGCACCAACCGCACCAACGGGTTCGCCATCTACCCCACGCCCCTGCGGCACGGGCTCACCATGGGCGAACTCGCCCGGCTGTTCCAGGCCAACCTCAAGATGGGCACGCGACTCTCCGTCATCCCCATGCGCAACTGGCGACGACGCATGTGGTTCGACGACACGGCGCTTCCCTGGGTCCGTCCATCGCCCAACATGCCCAATCTCACCTCGGCGCTCCTCTACCCGGCGCTGGTGCCCTTCGAGGCGAGCAACGTGTCGGTGGGGCGCGGCACCGAGCAGCCCTTCCAGCGCATTGGCGCCCCGTGGCTGCGTGCCGATACGCTGGTACGCCTGCTCGAGGACCTGACGCTCACCGGCGTGAAGTTCCGCGCGGAGCGCTTCACCCCCGACAAGCCGGGGGACAACAAGTATCCCGGGCGCAGCATTCCTGGCATTCGGCTGGAAGTGACCGATCGGGAACGCGTGCAGCCGGCACGCATCGGTGCGGCCTTGCTCTGGGCGCTCCATCGCGTGCACGGGGATTCCCTTCGCCTCACGCTCCCGGGCTTCGACCTCCGCATGGGCTCGGCGCGGGTACGCGAGGCCTTGCTGGCGGGGCGGGATCCCGACGCTGTGCTCGATCGGCTGTTGCCGCAGGTCGTGGCCTTCGAAAAGGACGCCCGTCGCTTCCATCTCTACCGTTGACGTGGGGGGAGTTCTAGCTTTCCCGGGCTGCCCCCGAGCCCAAAACCCTCGGGCCAGCGCCCGGTCGCGCCAGTCGAGATCGCTCCACCGCGCCCGGTCCAGTCACTGTTGCCCTGATGAAAGCCATCTGGAACGCCATCGTTAGCGGATACCTGAAAGTCATCGCCCCCGTGGCAGACTGGCTGGTCGCGAAGCGTGTGCGTCCCAATACCATCACCACTGTCGGGACGCTCTGCACCTGTACGGCGGGGGTGATCTTCGCGACCGGCCACATCCGAACCGGGGGCTGGTTCCTCGGGCTCACGGCACTCTTCGATGTGCTCGATGGCACGGTAGCGCGACGGACGGGGACCACCAGTCTGTTCGGCGCCTTCTACGACTCCACCCTCGACCGGGTGGCAGACGGCTTCCTGCTCGGCGGGCTCGTGGTGTTCTACGCCACGCATGTGCAGCACGCCAATCAGGGCATGGTCATCGTGGCAACTCTGGCGCTCATCGCCACGTTCCTTACGTCGTACACCAACGCGCGCGCCGAAGGGCTCGGCTTCTCGGCGCGTGTGGGCGTGCTGCAGCGCCCTGAGCGCATCACGCTGCTGGCCGCGCCGCAGGCGTTCTTCGGCCTTGCGCTGCACGGCTGGGTGCTGGCCACGATCGTGACGCTCCTCATGGTCACGGCGTGGGTCACGTTCTTCCAGCGCATGGCGTATGTCTATCGCACCGCCACGGCTGCTCCGACACCTACTTCTCCTGGAGAATAAGCGCAGTGTCCGACTCGACCCGCGGGACTCCCGCGAACATCGCCCCGGCCACGGGGAAGCTCGCCATCTTCACGCCGGGGCTCGGCGCCGTGGCGACCACCTTCATCGCCGGCGTCGAGCGCGTGCGCCGCGGCCTGTCGGTGCCCATCGGTTCGCTCACTCAGATGGCCACCATCCGCCTCGGCAAGCGTACGGACAACCGCAGCCCGCTCATCAAGGACTTCGTACCCCTCGCCTCGCTCAACGACATCGTCTTCGGGGCCTGGGATCCGATCCCTGATGACGCGTACACCGCGGCCACCAAGGCCGGGGTGCTCGTCAAGGACGACATCGAGCCCATCGCCGACTTCCTCAAGAGTATCAAGCCCATGCCGGCGGTGTTCGAAAGCCGCTACGTCACGCGCATTACCGGTGCGACCAACGTGAAGTCGGGCGCGAACAAGAAGGAACTCGCCGAGCAACTCCGCGCTGACATCCGCCACTTCATGGCGGCCAACGGCGCCGAGCGCGGTGCCATGGTCTGGTGCGGCTCCACCGAGACCTACATCAAGGCCGGCCCGCAGCACCAGACGATCGAAGCGTTCGAAAAAGCCATGGAAGAGAACGACGACGCCATCGCGCCGTCGATGCTCTATGCCTACGCCGCGATCATGGAAGGCGTGGCGTACTGCAATGGCGCCCCCAACCTCTCCGCCGATTTCCCGGCGCTGGTGGACCTGGCCAACAAGCGTGGCGTGGCCATCTCCGGCAAGGACTTCAAGACCGGCCAGACGTGGATGAAGACCGTCATCGCGCCGGGCATGAAGGCGCGCATGCTGGGCCTCGAGGGCTGGTACTCCACCAACATCCTCGGCAACCGCGATGGCGAAGTCCTCGACGATCCGGCGTCGTTCAAGACCAAGGAAGAGTCGAAACTCTCCGTGCTGCACACCATTCTGCAGCCCGAGAAGTACCCCGAGCTGTACAAGGACTTCTCGCACGTCGTGCGCATCAACTACTACCCGCCGCGCGGCGACAACAAGGAAGGCTGGGACAACATCGACATCAAGGGGTGGCTCGGCTACCCGATGCAGATCAAGGTCAACTTCCTCTGCCGCGACTCCATTCTGGCCGCGCCGCTCGTGCTCGACCTCGCCCTATTCAGCGACTTCGCCCAGCGTGCCGGAATGAAGGGCATTCAGGAATGGTTAAGCTTCTATTACAAGGCGCCCACGGTGGCTGCGGGACTGCAGCCCGAGCACGACCTGTTCATCCAGCAGACGAAGCTGAAGAACACGCTCCGTCACCTCATGGGTGAGGACCAGATCACGCACCTCGGGCTGGAATACTATCAGTGACACACGCGCGCGCGCGCTGGATCGCCGGCGCGGCTTTCGCGCTCACAGCCGGCGCCTTCAGCGCCGGCTGTGATGCCGGCCGCAAGAACATTCGGGAGCTACGGTTCCGTACCGACTCGTTCGTCATCCGAGTCGCGCCGGAAACCATTCCGACGCGCGCGCTCGAGCCCATCTACTGGCGGGTCATCGTGCACGACCGCGAAAGCGGCGTCCCCATTCAGGGGGGAGAGGGGCGCATCTTCGCCACCAACAAGGACATGAAGACCGTGTCCAACGGGTTCGAGGAAACCGGCGAGCTTGGTACGTATCGCAGCAACCTCATGTTCGTCACCGCGGGTTTGTGGGCCATGGCCATCCAGTTCCGGCGTGACTCCACGAAGGAGTTGCAGAAGACGCAGGACTGGACCCAGGATATCCTGGAGGCCGATGAACCCGGCATGAACATCCGGACGCCCATCTCCACACGCGTCAAGGATTCGGCCAAGACACTGCCCGCGGCGCCGGCCGCGTCGGATTCCGCCCGGAAGCGGGTGCCCTGACCGGCCCCCACGGAGACATTGCATGCGGCATTTTCATCGCTGTTCGCTCACACCCGACGTGGTGCTCGAGCACGCCGATCGCTACTTCGGCGAGCTGGGCCTCGCTCGCAGCAGCGCCGACGAGCGCTCGCGCGCCTATGCCGGCGCCCTCGGTGCCATGACCCTCTCAGTCAAGATGGAGGGCGGCCACTACGCGTTCGTCGAGGTGCACACCGACCAGGTGGGCGAAAGCCGGCTCGACAAGAACGTCAAGCGCTACTTCAATGCGCTGCACCGCACTGCCGATCCCCGTCACCTGATCGAGGCCGGATACTGATGGCGGCGGCGGGACCGCCGACGCCCGGTGAGGATCGCACGGGGCGGAATATCGGCGTCGGATGCTTTACGTTCTTTATCGGCGCCGTGAGTGGGGCCATGTCCGGGGTCGGCATCGGCAAGCTCCTGGGCTTTTTCAATCGTTGCACCCCGGACCCCGGCTTGCCTGCGTGCGAATGGTGGGTGTACGCCGGGTGGGGCGCCGCCATCGGTGCCGTCACGCTCCCGGTAGTCGCGCTGTGGCGCCTCAAGCGCCGCGACCTGGCCGAAGACGCAGTTTCCACATTTCGAGGATGACCGAGTGGCTCGTGTAGACGTGATCATGCCGCAGATGGGCGAATCCATCGCGGAAGGGACGGTATCGCGGTGGCTCAAGAAGGTTGGCGACAACGTCAAGCGCGATGAGCCCATTTTCGAGATCTCCACGGATAAGGTCGATGCGGAGATTCCGTCTCCCTCCGCTGGCGTGCTCATGGAAATCCTCGTTGGCGAAGGGATGACCGTGGCGGTGAACACGGTAGTGGCGCGTCTCGAAACCGATGCCGCGGCCGCAGCCGCCGCGCCGGCCCCCAGCGCGCCGGTCCCCGCCGAAGCTGCCAACTCGATTGCTCCCACGGCAGTAGCCGCAGTCGCCCCGGTCGCGGCCTCGGCGGCTGCGCCATCGTCGGCAAGTCCCGCGGTGCCGGCCATGGCGCCGGGTTCACTTGAAGAGCGCCTGCGTACCAAGTCGTCGCCGCTCGTGCGCAAGATGGCCGCCGAGCACGGCGTGGAGATTGGCGGCCTCTCCGGCACCGGCGTTGCCGGTCGCGTTACCCGCAGGGACCTCGACGCCTTCCTCGCCAACCGCCCCGCAGCGGCGGCAGCGGCGCCCGCCGGAGCGTCCATGTACGCCCCGGCAGGAACCGACACACACGGACCCTTGCCCACGCCGTGGCCTGGAGACGTGGTCGAGCCCATGTCGAAGATCCGCAAGCTGACCTCCGACCACATGGCCACGGCGCGCCGGGTGGCCGCGCACGTCACGACCTTCTGGGAGATCGACCTCACCCGTGTGGCGCGCCTGCGCCAGGGGATGCGCCAGGCCTTCGAGGCGCAGTCGGGGCAGAAGCTCACCTACATGCCGTTCATCCTGCAAGCGGTCAGCGCGCAGCTCAAGCGGCACCCGGTGCTCAATGCCGCCGTCGCCGGCACCGACATCATCTATCGCAAGCAGGTCAACCTCGGCATCGCCGTGGCGCTCGAACCCACGGGGCTCATCGTGCCGGTGCTCAAGCGGGCCGATGAACTCTCCCTCACCGGCCTCACGCGTGGCGTGAACGACCTGGCGGCGCGTGCGCGCGGCAAGAAGCTGAGCCCCAGCGACGTGCAGGATGCGACGTTCACGATCAGCAACCCGGGGACCTTCGGCTCCATCACCGGCACGCCCATCATTCCCGTGGGCACGACGGCTATCCTTTGCCTCGGCGCCATCGAGAAGCGCCCCAAGGTCATGACGGGTCCCGACGGCGAGGACACGATCGCCATTCGTACCTGCTGCTACTTCTCGCTGTCTTTCGATCACAAGGTCGTCGATGGCGCCGACGCCGATCGCTTCATGGGCGATCTCAAGAAGGCGCTCGAGTCGGTTTCCGAATCCACGGTCTGAACAGCGCATGGCCCGCTCCCTTGCCATCGTGGAACGGCATGTCGGCGACGACGAGCGGGCGGATTATCTGGCGGCACTGGCCGCGCGCAAATCACGCGCGGCGGCCGTGCTCGCACACTTCTGGGTCTTTGAGCACGCAACAGAACGCGGGCGTTTCGTGGAGTTCACCGAGGCGGCGAGCGATGCAGCTATCGCATCGCTCCACGGCCATGACACGTCGAGCCATCTGTGGCGTGAAGTACAGGGAGGTTGAGATGCCCACGCGACGTATCGACATCGATGGACGCGAATGGCAGGTGTATCCGTCCGGCTTCCTCACGCAGTACGTCGGGGACGAATTCGGGCTCATCTTCGTGACCGGCGCCGGGGACGGGCGCGAAGTGCGCGTGACCCGCTACTCCCCCATGGGAGTGCGGTCGCGCGAGCAGTCGCTGGCCGAGTTCGACGACGCCCAGCTCGTGGAGCTCTTCCGGGCGTCGCAGCCGGGCGCGCGTTCCCCCGAAGCCGGCTACCGCTCGTGAGTGGCGAGACCACGGCGCCGGCGGCGTTCGTGGATCTGCAGGTGCATACGACTGCCTCGGACGGCGCCTTGCCGCCGGCTGCCGTCGTGCAGGCCGCTGCCGACGCGGCGCTGCACGCCATTGCCATCACCGATCACGACACGGTCGACGGGCTCCCCGAGGCGCACGCAGCGGGAGAGCGCCTCGGGGTGCGTATCGTGCCGGGGGTCGAGCTCAGCACGCACTTCGAGGGCGAAGAACTGCATCTCCTCGGCCTCCACCTGACTGACCTCGACGCCATCGCGGATGCGCTCGCCGATTTCCGCGTGCAGCGGGTGCAGCGCGCCGAGCGCATCGTCGAGACGCTCAATGCGCACGGCATTCCGATCACCATGGACGCCGTGCTTGCCGAAGCGGCCGACGGCGCCGTGGGCCGCCCCCACATCGCCCGCGCCATGCTGGCCGGCGGTTGGGTGCGTGAGTTCCGCGAGGCGTTCGACAAGTGGATAGGCTGGGGGCGCCCCGCGTACATGGCCAAGGAACAGTTCGACGTGGCCGATGCCATCGCCCTGGTACATCGGGCCGGTGGACTCGCCGTGTGGGCGCATCCGGGAGAACTCGCCACCCCGGCCCGCATCGCGCGCCTCGCCGACCGTGGCCTCGATGCCGTTGAAGTACTGCATCCGAGCCATCCCCCGTATCTCGTGCAGCGACTGGTCGAGCACACGGAGAAGGCCGGACTGCTCCCCAGTGGTGGATCCGACTGGCATGGCACGCAGGACGGCCCCCGCAAGCTGGGTGGCCAACTCGTTCCCAAGGTGTGGCTCGATTGGCAGGATGCCCGGGTGGCCACCCGCGGCACGACCACCGCGTAGGCCATGTCGCGCCGCGTAGCACTGGTCACCGGCGGAGCGCGGCGTCTGGGCGCGGCCCTGGTGCGGAGCTTCGCGGAACGCGAGTACGATGTGCTGTTGCATCACGGCAGCTCTCCCGACGAGGCGGCCGCCCTCGCCCGGTCGCTCGAGCAGCAGCACGGGGTGCGCGTACACGCAGTGCAGGAGGACCTGCTCGATCCCGCCGCACCCGGCAGGCTCGTCGAGCGCGTCGTCGAAGTCCTGGGGCGTCTCGACGTCGTCATCAGTTCCGCGTCGGTCATGGAGTGGCGGGACTTCGATTGCGTCACGCCGCAGGATTGGACGCGTGCGGAGGCGATCAACCTGCGCGCGCCGTTCTTCCTCATGCAGGCCGCAGCGCGGGTCATGACCACGGGCGGGGCCATCGTGCAGATCGCCGACCATCTCGCCGCCGAGACCGGTTTCCCGCGCCTCATACCCCACCAGGTCACCAAGTCGGCGCTCACCCAGCTGGTGCGCGCCGTGGCCGATCATCTCGCACCAGCCATTCGCGTGAACGCGATCGCTCCGGGGCTCGTGCTGGCCCCCAACGACCTGACCGACGAGGCCAGACAACGCTTTCTGCGCGACGTGCCCCTGGCGCGAAGTGGCGTACCCGCCGACGTGGTGCAGGCCGTGCACTTTCTCGTGGACGCGCCATACATCACCGGTGTCGTTCTCCCGGTCGACGGCGGCCGACAGCTGCGTCGCTGACGCATGGCACTGCAATTCGCGCGCATCGTCATCATTGGCGGGGGATGCTACGGCAGCTGGTACGCGCAGCAACTCACGCGCGCCATCCAGCGGAAGGCGCTGTGGGCCGATGACATCGTGGTGGTGGATCGGGATCCCGCCTGTCGCGTCGCCGCGCGCCTGCAGGATGGTGCCTATGACGGCGTCGCCCTGCGGTTGGAGCTCCGGGACTGGGATGCGTACCTCGCCGAGTGGTTGGCGGCGGGTCCCGAGGCGTTGGCTGGCCACGCCATGGTCCCCTCGCCGCTCATGCCGCACCTGTGCCTCGACTGGCTCGTGGCCCGGGCGAAACACCGCTGGCCAGCCCGAGCCGTCACGGTGCAACCCATGCCGGCAGTGCCCCCCACCCCGTGGGAACGGGCCGCTCCCGATGGGCGCCACTACGTGAGCTTTGCCACCTGGACCTGCCCGGTCAATTGCATCGAGCCGGCCAAGTGCCCCGCCACCCGGGAGACGCGCGACTGGAGTCTGCCCGTCACGATCCGACGGCTCGCCCATGGGGAGCCACGGCTGGGGGAGGCCGCTATCTTTCACTGCACACATCGGACGTATGGTGTCGGCATGATCGACGCCGACGCGATTGCCCATGCCGACCGTCTGGTCGCTGAACGCGGGAACGCGGGGGCCTGTCGAGTGCTCGTGGGCACCGTGTCACACTGCCACGGCGCCCTCGGTGTTCTCGCCGTAGACTGAACGCGCTCCACCAACCGCCATTGATCCTCCCCCGGTTCCGCACCCGGGTTTCACCGTTTCTCCTCGCGTGGACATGCCACTGTCAACCGAAAACATCGTCATCATCGGGTCGGGCCCCGCTGCCTGGACTGCCGCCATTTATGCCGCGCGCGCGAACCTGCAGCCGCTGGTGTTCGAGGGAGAACCCGTGGGCACCGAGTTGCCTGGCGGGCAGCTCATGCTGACCACCGACATCGAGAACTTCCCCGGCTTCCCCGAGCCCATCAGCGGGCCCGAACTCATGGATCGCGTCAAGGCGCAGGCCGTGCACCACGGGACACGGGTGGTGAGCGAACTGATCCGGGAGGTGGATTTCTCGCAGCGGCCCTTCGCGGTCACGCCCAATTACTCGGAGCCGGTGCAGGCGCACACCGTCATCGTGGCCACCGGGGCTGCCGCCAAGTGGATCGGACTCGATAGCGAACTCCGGTTGGCGCAGCAGGGGGGCGGCGTGTCGGCGTGCGCGGTCTGCGACGGGGCCATGCCGTTCTACCGCAACAAGCGTCTGGCGGTCGTGGGCGGCGGCGACACGGCCATGGAAGAGGCGATGTACCTCACGAAGTTCGCGAGCGAAGTGGTCATCATCCACCGTCGTGACAGCTTCCGCGCCTCCAAGGTGATGGCCAACCGGGTGCTCGCGCACCCCAAGGTTCGTGTGCTCTGGAATTCGCAGGTCACCGACGTGGTCGGCGACGAGTTCATCACCGGGCTCAAGCTGGCCGACACCGTGACCGGATCCGTGAGCGAAATCGAGGTGGGGGGATTGTTCGTGGCCATCGGTCACACGCCCAATACGCGTTTTCTCAAGGGGCAGCTCGACGTCACCGAACACGGCTACATCAAGGTGTCGTCCTGGCGCACGGCCACCTCGGTGGACGGGGTCTTCGCGGCGGGTGATGTGATCGATGACTACTATCGGCAGGCCATCACGTCGGCCGGCACCGGATGCATGGCGGCGCTCGAGGCCGAGCGCTGGCTCGCGCATCATGGCATCGGTGAAACTCCTGTGCTCGAAACAGGCGAGAGCTCGATCGCGGCCGCAGCGGCCGAGGCGTGAGCGTGTCCCCACTGCGCGTGCAGCAGCTGACCGTGGGACCGCTTGAGGAGAACTGCTGGCTGTTGGCGGACCCCGCCTCACAGCGGGCGGTGCTCGTCGATCCGGGTGACGAACCCGATCGGCTGCTGGCGGCCATTGACGCCTCGGGGTGCACACTCGACGCCATCTGGCTGACTCACTGCCACTTCGATCACGTGGGCGGCATCGCCGGTGTTGTGCGTGCGCGGCCGGTGCCCATCCACAGGCATGTCGCCGACGCTCCCTTCTACGAGGCCGCGGCCGAGAATGCCGCCCGTTGGGGCATTCGCCTCGACAACCCGCCTCCGGCCACGCATGACGTCGCGGAAGGTGGTGTCGTGCAGGTGGGTGACTATCGCTTCGAGGTCTGGCATGTGCCGGGACACGCCCCCGGCCATGTGGCCTTCGTGGGGCACGGTCTCTGCATGGCGGGAGATGTGCTCTTCGCGGGCTCCATCGGGCGGACCGATCTGCCACTCTGCGATCCGCGCGCCATGCAGGCCTCACTCATGCGGCTGGCGACATTGCCACCCGAGACTCGGGTGCTGCCCGGCCACGGTGTTGTGACTACCATCGGGCAGGAACTGGCGTCCAACCCGTTCCTGCGTGGCGCTGCGCGGCCCGTGGGAGCCTGAGTGCTGCCGCGCGCGCCGTTTTGTCCTCCCTCAGCCCCCATTGGCATGCCCACCCATCGTCGTCGCGCCACCCTGCGAGGCGCCCTGCTCCTGGTCATCGGCAGCGTCGCGGTCGGCGCCTGTTCGAGCATCACCGACAGCGCGCCCAGCCTCGAGAAGTACGGGGCCGTGAATTTCGTGGGCAAGCGCAACGCGGCAGGGCAGGGAGCGGCCGCCGCAACCGTGGTGGCCTTCGAATCGGTCAACCTGCAGGTCCCCAACAGCAGCGCGCAGCAGAACGACCAGTGCGTCTACGCGGCCATCGACACCGTTACCCCTGTGGCGCGCGGTGATCGCAGTGCCGGAGACGCCGTGTCCATCGTGGTGGGCGGCGCCACCCGTCAGCTTGCGTACTCGAGCACCGATCGGCGCTACGCCACGGCAGCGGGAGCGCCCATCACATACAACGCCGGGGACATTGCGCAGGTGACCCTCCCCGGCAATGGCGGTGCCTTCCCCGCCATCGCTGGCTCGCTCAAGCTCGCCGAACCGCTCCTCCTGAATCCGCTGTCGCTTCCGCCCATTGGCGAGAATCTCACGGTCACCTGGAACGCCACCAACGACCCCACGGCGGCCATCATCCTGCAGCTCAAGTACCCCAATCCGGCGAGCTCCACCTTCGCCAACGAGCAGGTGTACTGCGCCCTGCGCGATGATGGATCGGCCGTGCTCCCCGGGGGACTGCTCAACCCGTTTCAGATCGCGACCTCCCGGCGCTCGCTCACGCTCATTCGCTGGCGCACCAATCTCGTCACGGCCAACGGCGCCACCCTGCATCTGACTTCCTCCATCGACACCACCGTCACCTTCCCCTGACCGAGGGCATCATGAGCGCCACTGCGGGAACGTCGTCGCTGCCGCCGGTTGCCATGCGCGTCGAGACGGACCCGCTCGGCGCATTGGAGGTGCCGCAGTCGGCGCTCTACGGCATTCAGACCGCGCGGGCGCTGCAGAACTTCGCCATCAGTGGCCTGCGCCCGCTGTGGCCGTTCGTCGTGGCACAGGTCTGGATCAAGAAGGCCGCAGCCATGGTGCACCGGCACACCGGCCGGCTGGATGCCCCCTTGGCCGACGCGATCGTCACCGCCGCCGATGAAGTGCTCGCCGGACGCCACCGCGACCAGTTTGTCGTCGATCCCTACCAGGCGGGGGCCGGCACGTCGCACAACATGAATGTGAACGAGGTGCTGGCCAACCGCGCCAATGAGCTGCTGGGAGCGCCGCGCGGCCGCTATGTCCCGGTGCATCCGAATGACCATGTCAACATGGCGCAGAGCACCAACGACACGATCCCCACCAACATCCGGCTCGCCGTACTTGGGGAACTGCCGCTGTTGGTGGGCGCGCTCGAAGCGCTCGAGGCCGCGCTGGTTGATCGGGCGCGGGCGTTCGATCACATCGTCAAGGCGGGCCGGACGCACCTGCAGGACGCCATGCCCATCCGCCTCGGACAGGAGTTCGCCGCCTACGCTGGATCCATCGCACGCGCGCGCAAGCGTCTCGGTGAAGCAGCAGACTACCTCAATGATCTGGGCATCGGGGGCAGTGCGGTCGGCACCGGGGTCACCGTCGAACCGCAGTACCCGTCGCTCATGGTTGCGGCGCTGCGCGATATCACCTGTATCACCACCCTGCGCGAAGGCACCGATCGGGTGCAGCTGATGCAGAGCATGGGGGACGTGGCGGCATTCAGCGCCGCCATGCGCGGCATCGCCATCGATCTCTCGAAGATCGTGAGCGACCTGCGACTCATGGTGTCCGGCCCGCGCACGGGACTCGACGAAATCGTGCTTCCCGCCGTGCAGCCGGGGTCCAGCATCATGCCGGGAAAGGTCAACCCCTCCATTCCGGAGATGGTGAACCAGGTGTGCTATCAGGTCATGGGCTGCGATGTCACCGTGGCGATGGCCGCCGAGCACGGGCAGCTGGAGCTCAACGTCATGATGCCGGTCATTGCCCATAACGTGCTGCTGTCCATGCACATCCTCACGTCGGCTATCACGACGCTGACCACCCGCTGCGTTGCCGGGATCGAAGCCAACCCGGACATGTGCGCCTACTGGGTGGAACGCTCGGCGGCCCTCGCCACCGCTCTCCTTCCCGCGCTCGGATACGCGGCCGCCGCCGAGCTCTCCAAGCGGAGCGTGCGGGAGGGCGTGCTCATCCGCGATCTCATCACCCGCGAGCAGATCGTCCCGGCCGCAGAGGTGGAGGCCCTGCTCGATCTCCGTCGCCTCACCGAGATCGGCATGCCGGGCAGTCGGCCGGCGTCGTGACAGCCCGGGCAGCCGTCGGGACACCGGCGAACTCAACCGTAAGTGTGAGGTCCGCCGCAGCTTGTCTGGACCGGGAGTCCGACCTAGACTCTCGGGTATGCGCATAACAACGTGGGCTGAGTACGGGCTGATTTGCGCCCTCCACCTTGCCCGTCGCGCCGGCGACGGGCCGGTAACGGGCCGGGACGTGGCGGCACGCGAAAAGCTGCCGGGCGATTACGTCGAGCAGATTCTGCTGCGGATGCGGCGCGCCGGCATCGTGGCCAGCACGCGCGGGGCCCGCGGCGGGTATTCGCTGGCGCGCGCGGCCGAGGAAATCACCGTGCGTGATGTCATCAAGGCCTCCGAACTCACCACCTTCGACCTGCACTGCGTATCGCATCCGGTGGACGCCGGGCGGTGTGCCGAAGCGGAGAACTGCAGTATTCGGCCGGTGTGGATGCTGCTCCAGAAGCGCATTGACGAGGTGCTCGACAGCGTGCGGCTGAGTGATCTGCTGGCTGACGAATCTGTCGTGCGTGATCGCGTCGGGCTGGCCAGCTTCGAGGCGGCCGGCGCGGTGCCCGGCGGTCTTCCCATTTTGCAGTCCTGATCGGCCAATATGGGGCTGTGGGCCGATTGGCAGGCGACGCGCGCGCAGCGGCATCGCGTCGAGCTGTACCTCAACTACCTGCTGCGCGAACCCGACGATGAGGCCATGAACTGGCTCTTCGCGCTGGCGCCGGACATGGCCACCGCGAGACGCGAGTTCCACTTCGCGCGGCGGGCCATCGGCCTCATTGTGGCCGAGCGTGATGCGCTCGACGATCGCACGCACGCTGATGTCACCCACCAGCTGGCGCCGGTGCTGGCCGCGGAAGCGCGGCGGGCACCAGCCGACGGTCTGGCCTGGAACGAGCGCTGGCGCGCCTACACCGCGGCGCTTGCGGTACGCGGCTCGGTGGACTCGCCGGCGACACGGTTGGCTCGTGTCATGCTGAGCGCCGCCGGCGTCGAACACCCGGACCCCGCGGGGCTCCCGCGCGCCACCCAGTTCGTGCAGGAAACGCGCGCCGCCATGAACGAGGCGCTGCGCCATGCCTTCGGGGCCGCTTCACTCCCCGAAGACGTCCGCCCCAGCGCGCTGCGGGGCTGAACGCACCACGGGCAGCGACGCCGAAGCGACCGCTGCCCGTGATGTCTACTCAGGTGCCGAAGGCCGGACTCGAACCGGCACGTCCTTGCGGACACTGCGCCCTGAACGCAGCGCGTCTACCAATTCCACCACTCCGGCAGAACCCGTCCGGCAGGCAGCGGCAACGCCGTTTGCCCGCAGGAGCGGCAGGGCGGGAAGAATAGATCGGGAACGGGCCGAAAGTCAACGCCGACGACAACAAACGTGACCCCGGCTCACGCGACCGCCGCAGGATGGTCGCAAAAACGATTACGTTTGTGCACGTATGGTCAACACGGACACCGAAGAACCGACCGAACTGATCGCGCGAAACAAGCGCGCCCGCCACGAGTACGAGATCCTCGACACGTGGGAGGCCGGTCTCGTTCTCACCGGGACCGAGGTAAAGGCGTTGCGGGATGGCCGGGCCAACCTCACCGACGCCTTCGGGTATGTGAAGGATGGCGAGGTGTTCCTGCTGAACCTGCACATCGGGGCGTATGGACATGGCAACGTATTCAACCACGAGGCCACCCGCACGCGCAAACTGTTGCTCCACAAGCGTGAGATTCGCCGACTCATTGGATCGGTCGAGCGTCAGGGGCTCACGCTTGTCCCGCTCGACCTGTATTTCCGGCGCGGCAAGGTGAAAACCCGGATTGCCCTTGCCCGCGGTAAGCAGCAGCACGACAAGCGCGAGGACCTCAAGAAGCGCGATGCCGAGCGCGAGATCGCGCGGGTACTGCGCAAGCGATGAGGCACGCCCTGCAGCGGGCGGCGCAGCAGAGCGTGTGGTGGTGCGCGAGGTGGTGCGCGAGGGCACTCGGAGTGCTCGGGCTCAGCGCCCAGGCGGCCTCGGCGCAATCCCCGGCGGCCGCGCCACCATCGGCTCCGGCCCCCTTCACGGCACGACTCGGCGAGCGCGTCCGCCCGGTCGCGGTCATCCTGCATCCGGATGGCGGGCTGGCCCTTCGTGCCGATGCGCTCGCTGCGGCGCTGGGCGGACAGCTGCTGCGTGATCCGGTACGCGCCGGTCGCTACCGGTTCGAGGTGGGGGCGGTCGGATTGGATATCGAGCA
>VYLE01000728.1_pt1 | contig 24975 bp, 24 predicted proteins | sample 5114391 | NCBI WGS metagenome assembly VYLE01 (sample SAMN12291771, study PRJNA351875) | freshwater metagenome | isolation source: freshwater lake | place: USA: Michigan, Kent Lake | collected 2013-08-15
AGCTAGTTAAGAGTGAATTAGAGATGAAGATTGATTGAATAAACCAATCATAGTTAAGAGCGTTGGAAAAGAGGGTCTGTAGGCGCACGGATTTTCCATTATGAATATAGTATCATGTCAAGTCGCCTTTGTCAAGAGAAAATTTGACAACATCCAGACAAACGTTATTGTAGGGGTAATTCATGAATTACCCCTACACCTATTACCTAGTCCAGTAGTCCACCACCACCATTGACAGTGATTGGAATGATTGAATGATGAACTATAATTGAATTAATCACTGATGACTGATAACTGATTAGCAAGGAATAAAACCATGAATACTAAAGAGAGACTATTACAAGAGATTGAACAAGCGCCGGATTCTTTAATAGAAGAAACTTTAAACTTCCTCCTTTCAGCACAAGCTAGTTATGCTAAATCTGAAAGTAATGTAGGGGAGGCAATATTAAAGCTTCTGGAAGAGATACCATTAGACAATGACGACTTAGAAAAGTTGCCTATAGATCTTGCTAATCAGCATGATCATTATCTTTATGGAGTTCCCAAATCCTAAGCAAAGCCGAAACTAAAGTTTATAGCATCATAGCAATGAAAACCATCTTTGCAGACACATTTTATTGGGTTGCTCTCATTAACAATCGTGATGATTGGCATGAGAAAGCTATAGAAATGACAAGGAAACTCCAGCAGGTAACAATAGTGACAACCGATGAAGTCTTTATTGAAGTTTTCAACAATCTATCTGCTTATGGAATGTCAGTTAGACGAAAAACCTTACAAGTTATTAGAGGCTTACAAAATAATCCCCAAATCTTAGTTATACCTCAAACTCATCAGACGTTCCAATCAGGATTAGATTTATATCAAAATCGTCCAGATAAGGATTACAGCTTAACAGATTGTATATCCATGCAAACAATGCGCCAAATGAATATAAATGAAATTCTTACTCACGATAAGCATTTTACACAAGAAGGATTTTTCATTTTATTTCAAAATATAGAGTTACATTAGATTTGAGAAAACGACTACTAGGAGACAATCATCCCCATGTGGCAACTTCCCTCAACAATTTAGCACAATTGTACTATTATAAAGGCAGATACTCAGAAGCAGAACCTCTCTATCTAGAAGCGATTAATATTTTCAGAGAAGGATTAGGGGAAAATCATCCCCATACTCAAATCGTTTATCAGAACTATCTGAGGATGCTGTCTTAACTATGATTGGAATGATTGAATGATGAACTATGACTAGGGAGCTAGTTAAGAGTGGATTAGAGATGAAGATTGATTGAATGAACCAATCATAGTTAAGACCGTTGGAAAAGAGGGTTCGTAGGCGCACGGATTTTCCATTATGAATATAGTATCCTGTCAAGTCGCCTTTGTCAAGAGAAAATTTAACAACATCCAGAAAAACGTAATTGTAGGGGCAATTCATGAATTACCCCTACACCTATTACCTAGTGATAAGTCCAGTAGGGTGCGTTAGACGGCCAAAATTTCCGCTTTAACTTCAAGCTAACAATCCGTCGTAACGCACCACCATTGACGGTGATTGGAATGATTGAATGATGAACTATGACTAGGGAGCTAGTTAAGAGTGGATTAGAGATGAAGATTGATTGAATGAACCAATCATAGTTAAGACCGTTGGAAAAGAGGGTGGAAAAGAGGGTCTGTAGGCGCAGGGATTTCCCATTATGAATATAGTATCCTGTCAAGCTGCCTTTGTCAAGAGAAATTTTGACAACATCCAAAAAAACGTAATTGTAGGGGTAATTCATGAATTACCCCTACACCTATTACCCAGTCCAGTAGGGTGCGTTAGACGGCCAAAATTTCCGCTTTAACTTCAAGCTAACAATCCGTCGTAACGCACCACCATCGACTGTGGTTGAATTGATAACTGATTACTGCTCACTTATAACTGATTACTGATAACTGATAACTGATAATAACCCTTGAGCGCCAAAACGGACAACATCGGTACAAAATAACCCCGTTTCCTCCCGCACAGTTTCTATAGCTTTAACTGCCGCCTCCGGACTAAGATGAAAAGTATTTAAACTAATCCCCTTTACCTTCACCTCCCCGAAACTTCCCCCGGCGCTGGCAGTCATTTCGTAGAGTTTAATCACTTCCGTTAGGGGAGGGATGAGAATATCTGGTAAATCCTTGATATGAATTTGTCCAGCGCGATGGACGAGAATTAACCCCGTTGGTTGACTGCCACGCATTAAGGGCAAGGTAGCAGTGGATCCAGGGTGTAAAAGAGAGCCTTGACCCTCAATAAACAAAATATCGTTATTTTCTGCCGATTCTAACACCAAAGCCTCGATCGCACCAGCAGCATAATCGACGCGCACCGCATCCAAGGGTACACCTTTTCCCGCGATCATAATTCCCCCCTGTCCAGTGGCTAAAAATTGCGATTTTAGCCCTTTTTCTGAGGCTGCTCGATGTAATTCGATGCTAGTGGACATTTTGCCCACACTCATATCCGTCCCTACCGTTAGAATACGCTGACAGGTTAAATTTTTCGCCCGCGCTTGCCCAATTTTTAAGTCTTGGGGTTCCAGACGGATATCCCAAATCCATTGATCCGGTTTAAGCTGAGAAAAAAGGGGTTTTAGGGGTGTATGGAGTCCATTAACGAGGGATAACCCTGCATTTACCCCCTCTTTGATTTCTTCTAGCCAATGGGGTGGTAAAATGCCTCCTGAGGGTGCGATGCCAATTAACAGGGTATCGGGATGATAGGTTAGAGCTTCCCTAACAGTAGCAACAATCGGCAAGGGGCGATCGATTCCGGCCACTTCTTTTAAGGTGCTGCCGGCGCTTTCTGCGTCAATAATCGCCACTACCGGCGCTTTCCCGTAACGCAGATAACTTAACCCGGTTTTGCCGCGAGTTCCTTTGATTCCTTCGTGGAGAAGAATCGCTACTTTCTTGTCAGGAGTCAAATAATTAGTCATCTTCTGTCCGTAAACTAACACCCAAACCGGGTGAATTATTTGGTTGTAAACGTCCCCTTTCCAAGCTTAAACCCGTAAAGGGATCATCGCGTAAATTTAAATGACTATCTAGGTCAAGATAGTTGACAAGCGGGCCAAGATGTGCTAGGGCAGTATTGGCTAAACTGCTATCAGAGTAACATCCGAACATAATTTGCAGTCGGCAAGCTTGGGCAATATGAATCATTCTTTGCACTTCGGCTAATCCACCGGCTTTCATTAGTTTAATATTAATGCCGTGGACTCGATCGGCCAGTTTCGGGATATCTTGACTGGAAAAACAGCTTTCATCGACGAAGATAGGTAGGGGCGATTTTTGGTATAAATCGATTAAATCTCGTTCTTGTCCCGCAGATAGGGGTTGTTCCACATAAATAACGCCTTTTTCCTCTAACCATTGGCACATTTTCACCGCATCGCTCAATTTCCAACCACCATTAGCATCGACAGTTAGGGGCAAATGGGGGACAATTGCTTTAATAGCCAGAATTATAGCTCGATCGGCTTCTGTACCGTCCGGTGAGCCTAATTTGACTTTTAATAAGCTAAAATCGCCGATTTCTAGCCAATCTAACACCCTCTTCCCCACATTTTCTGGAGAATTTAAACCGATAGTAACAGAAACCGGCGGAATTAAAGAGCGATCGAGTCCAAAAATTTGCCAGAGAGGTAAATTAGCTTTTTTGCCTAACCAGTCGTGCAGCGCCGTGTCAATAGCGGCACGAGTAGCCGAAGATATCTGATTTTGCCATAAAATTTTCTCAATTTCTTGGCGTTGACAGGGGTGAAAAGATTGTAAAAGAGGAGCGATCGAGTTTAATTCTTGCAGGATTTTATCGGGTTTTTTCTCCTCACTGGTAATATCAAAAGGGGATGCCTCTCCCCACCCTTCGATATTTTCCTCGCTAATTTGCAGCCAAATATTAGTATTTTTACTGGTAGTGCCGCGACTAATCCTTAAAGGTACTCGTTTATGAATAGTAAAAGTTTGCCAGTTTAGCAGCATAATTCACCTCGGGATGATCGGGGAATAGGAACAGAAAAATTATCTACACTTACCCAAATCCTTACTTCTGTCCACTCTCCCCGCAATCATACAACTTCCGGCGGTGTTTTTCGTCAAAGACAAAATATGATAGGCTAACCGAAGGTGTAGGCAAGACGGCTGCGGGTTAGGAAATGGGATGAAATAGGAGTGAGTTAACCAAAATCAATGATTAAGAAAAAGATTTCTTACTGGGTAAATGGAGGTATTGCCCTCATTGATCGCTATCTGATCAGCCAACTACTACCCCCATTTTTATTTAGTGTTGGTTTATTTGCCTCTTTGGGAGTAGCGATCGGGAATCTTTCCGATTTAGCTAATCAGGTAGTTGATGCGAATCTACCCCTCGCTTCGGCCCTAGAAATTCTCCTGTTAAAAGTGCCAGAATTTGTCACTTATTCCCTACCAGTTTCTCTTTTGCTGGCCACTTTAATCACCTACGGTCGTTTAAGTAGTGATAGCGAAACCGTTGCCCTGCAAAGCTGTGGAGTCACTCTTTACCGTCTTTTTATACCCACTTTTTGCCTGAGTTTAATAGTGACAGTGGTGACATTTTTATTAAACGAATATGTGGTTCCCAATGCTAATTATCGAGCCACAGAAATTTTAGTGCAGAAAATTAATAAAGAAGCAAATTTTTGGAAAAATAAAGACTTTTATTATCCCGATTATGAAATAAAAACCCTAGAAAATGGTACGATTAATCGCAATTTAAGAAGTTTATTTTATGCCGAACAATTTGACGGTGAAAAAATGAAAACTGTCACCGTTATCCGTTGGCTAAAAGAAGAATTAAATCAAATTATTATCGCCGATTCGGCCCGTTGGAATGCCGTCGATAACGTCTGGGACTTTTTTAACGGCATTATCTATGAATTAACCCCCCCTAACGCCTCCTATAGCCAAGTTATCCCCTTTAAAGCCGAAAAAATCGCTTTATCTCGCTCTGCTTTCGATTTCGCTCGTCAAAGCCGCGATCCCTACGAGATGAACATACCACAGGCGCTCGAATATGTGCAACTGCTCAAACTCAGTGGCGATGAGAAAAGAGTCAGGTTTTTTCAAGTGCGAATCCAGCAAAAAATCGCCTTTCCCTTTGTCTGTATCGTCTTTGCTACCATTGGCTGTGCCTTGGGTTCTCTACCGCAAAGAATTAGTCGGGGAACCAGTTTCGGTCTCAGTGTCGCCATTGTTTTCCTCTATTATCTTTTAAACTTCTTAGTGGGCAGCTTGGGACTAACCGCCACCCTCTCCCCCTTCCTAGCTGCCTGGCTGCCTAACTTTTTCGGTTTTGGGTTAGGTCTGTGGTTATTATGGCGACTTAACGGTTAGACTTTTTTGAAAATTTTCGTCAAGATAGGAGACGTAGAGTTATAGCAGGCCCCTTAGTCTATGTTTCCCTTCTTCTTTAACACTTGTGGCAGCACTTCCCGTCAAGAATGTCAAGAGCGTAAATTAACATTCCTCAAATGGATGCGCGACGACCTCGAAACCCGTCTAGCGGGATTAAATGCCGCTATCGAAACTATCGAGCGTCAAATCAGTCGGGAAGGTCAATAAACCCTGAAAATAGGCGAGTTTTCCCCTCGCCTTCTCCCCACAATTAGCTAAGAGAGATAACGGCTCTTCGGTAATTGTTATGCAATGGACGGGGGTTATAAGGGATGGAACCCTTATAGAGAAAGGCATTTAGCGATTTTTGTCAATTATTTTTGATCTAGAGCGAACTAATCAATTAAGTCTCTTACCAGATAAGGATTTAGTCGATTTATGACCCCCTATCGAACCATACCAAGTAACGAAGAACCGAGATAACTTGACAGTTGTATTCGCCAAGAGGGATAATAGGAGTTTGTGTGAACTTTAGCTAGACTAAAATACCTTGGCTAACGTTATTGTAATCGGCGCTCAGTGGGGCGACGAAGGAAAAGGAAAAATCACGGATCTGCTGAGTCGATCGGCGGATGTGGTGGTGCGTTCTCAAGGTGGCGTAAATGCGGGTCATACCGTCGTCGTCGAGGGTCAAACGTTCAAACTCCATCTAATTCCCTCTGGGATTCTCTACCCGGATACGGAATGTATAATCGGCTCAGGAACAGTCATAGATCCCTCGGTGTTACTCAAAGAGATGGCGCAATTACACGCCCTCAATGTTACCACCGACAATCTCTATATCTCGCAAACGGCTCATGTCACTATGCCCTATCATCGGCTGCTCGATCAAGCATCCGAGGAAAAACGGGGTAAATATAAAATCGGCACCACGGGACGGGGTATCGGCCCCACCTATGCCGACAAATCCGAGCGCATCGGTATTCGAGTCATCGACTTGATCAATACCGAGAATCTGCGGCAAAAACTAGAATGGACGATCAATTATAAAAACGTCATTTTAGAAAAGTTATATAACTTACCGCCTTTAGATGCGAAGACGGTGATCGAGGAATATCTAGAATATGCCGAGAAACTGCGTCCCCATGTGGTCGATAGTTCCCTAAAAATCTACGAAGCAATCCGCAAGCGTAAGAATATTCTTTTTGAAGGGGCCCAAGGCACCCTACTCGACCTCGATCACGGAACCTATCCCTACGTTACCTCCTCCAATCCGATCGCTGGGGGTGCTTGTGTGGGTTCTGGCATTGGTCCAACGGTAATCGATCGAGTGATCGGTGTGGCCAAAGCTTACACCACTAGGGTAGGTGAAGGTCCATTTCCCACGGAATTAGAGGGGGAGATCGAGCAGTTATTATGCGATCGTGGGGCGGAATTCGGGACTACCACCGGCCGTCGTCGTCGCTGCGGTTGGTTTGATGCGGTGATCGGTCGTTACGCGGTGCGAATCAATGGTTTAGACTGTCTAGCGATCACCAAATTAGATGTTCTCGATACCCTAGAGGAAATCAAAGTCTGTGTTGCCTACCAATTGGACGGCAAAACCTGTCGCCATTTGCCCAGCAGTGCGATGGAATTCGCCCGTTGTCAACCGATTTACCGAACGATGCCGGGGTGGCAACAACCCACCAGCGATTGTCGAAGTCTGGAAGACCTGCCCAAACAGGCCCTCGATTATCTAAAATTCCTAGGGGCGATCATGGAAGTACCGATCGCTATTATCTCCCTAGGAGCTAGTCGCGACCAAACTATTATCGTTGAAGACCCCATTCACGGACCCAAACGCGCTCTTTTGGACGAAAATGGCTCACCTTGGGATAATCACGAATTTTAAATCATTGCTAAAGAGGATTAGTCAACTATGCAAGTTAGCGTTGAATGTCAAAAAAGACCCGAAAATATTAACCCCAGGGCCCTACGTCGTCAGGGTTTGATCCCGGCGGTTCTCTACGGCCACAGCGGCACGGAATCGGTTTCCCTCGTGGTGGGAGAAAAAGCGGCCTTAACCCTGCTCAAAAAGGCCTCGGTGAATAATACCCTGGTGGATGTTAATGTCCCCGAAATGCCCTGGACGGGAAAAGCTTTGATCCAAGAGGTACAATCTCATCCCTGGAAAAGAAATCTCTATCACCTCAGTTTCTTCTCCGTATCTGCCCACGGTAAGCTCGATATCGTTGTTCCGATTAAAGCCATAGGAGAAGCGATCGGAACTAAACAGGGCGGTTTAATCGAACAGTTCGTCAACGAAGTTAATGTCTCCTGTATTGCCGATAATATCCCGGAAGTGATCGAATTTGATGTGTCGGGGATCGGTGTGGGGCAATCCCTGCTCGTGGGTGATTTGAAAATGCCAGAAGGGGTGACTTTAAAAGATGATCCCCATACCACCGTTTTTGCCATTGTTGCCGCTAAACGGTAAATTAATTGATCGGTCGTCGGTGGTCGGGTTTTGGGGTGATAGGGTGATGAGACAGCTTCCCCCTCCCCAACCCCCACTCTGGCATAACTGCTACTGCATACTTTGTGCTTTTTGTCAAAAAAACTTTTTCTTTGCAATAAAACTACACAAAAAAAAGATCATCGTTGTGGGTGAAATTGACTAATTTACCTGTCTTAATTAGGATCACCCTGTAGGTGTGGCGAGGGTTTCAAGCATTGCTGTCCAAAAAAGCACAGGGTAAGCCACTATGAAATTCTATCAAATCGCTGTAACCATTGCAACATCGTTGTTAAATAAAAATCTTTCTCAATTAATTCTTAAGAATTTGTAAATATTGCGAAATGTTAATTTAAATATTCTCAAGTTTTTGGAGTCAATAAATAATTTTTGCTTATCTTTGGTGCACATTGGGTTAGAAGTAGGGAGTTAGGAGACAGGAGACTCCGAGACAGGAGACAGGAGACTCCGAGACAGGATTCAGGAGTCAGGAGACAGGAGGCAGGAGACTCCGAGACAGGAGGCAGGAGACTCCGAGACAGGAGATTATTTTTTTTATTCTCCCCACTACCCCACTACCCCACTACCCCACTTCCCCACTTCCCCACTTCCCCACTTCCCCACTTCCCCACACTCCACACCCCACACCCAACACCCCACACCCCACTTCCCCACTGCCCTCTCCGGTACTCCGGTGCGCCCCTCTCCCTGCTGCCATCTACTGGAGGGTTATAGCGTGAAAACGCTCAAATAGCTCCTCGCGGGCGGATTCGATTGATAATAGCCGTGCGCTGCAAAGGAGGCAAGAAATAGACCCCTTCGGGCCAATTCGGGTCTAAGGCCGCCCCAAAACCGTTTAATATAGTCTCACTAACCAGAGGCGCAAGAATCCATAAACGGGGCAAATTTTCCTGATTGTAGGGGCTATTTTCTCGTTTGGCCTGTCGCTGTAGTTCAGCAAAAACGGCGGTTAATTTCGAGAGACAATTACGCACATCGGCACGAGTGGGAGAATTACGATCGGGTTCTAGGAGAGGGTTCTTTAGGGCAATTTGACCTAATAATCCTAGATTATCGACAGTTATTTGCCCCTCTGGATGAGGCGAAAAAAATAGATCAATCTGTCGGGTTTCGTCGGTAATTTCTTTGCTAATTTCTACTTGGCCTAGGGGCGTTAACGAAGGCGGTCGGCAGATGGCAGCGGGCAGGAGGTTTCATCAATCGAGGCGAAGAAAAAACGGTAAGATTAGTTAAAGAAAATGATACAAATATACATTGATTAGACAAAAAAAGCTATAAGTAAAAGAAAAGTCAATCTTCCTCAGCCCCATGACGAGAAAAGAACGGCCCCACTCGTGGTTCTCAAGAAAACCCTTGACCTGGCAACAATCGCGGACTATGTGGCGCGATTTATGGTTAGAAGCGTCCCTCGATTTTCCCTATCTAGCTTTGATTGTCAGTTCTTGTGCGATCGCTACCTTTGGCTTAGTCGCCAATAGTGCGGCCGTGATTATTGGGGCGATGATTATTGCCCCTTTGATGTTGCCGATTCGTAGTCTGGCTTTTGGTGGTTTAATTGGCAGTTGGCGATTAATTCGTAAGTCGGCCTTGGCGATTTTAGTCGGTACGATTATCGCTTTAGCGATAGCTTGGTTTCTAGGATTATTAATCGGAATTTCTGAATTTGGTAGTGAAATTCAAGCCCGTTCTCAACCCAATCTTTTAGATTTAGGAGTGGCAATTACCGCAGGGGCAATCAGTGGTTATGCCAAAATAGAACCGAAAATTTCAGGTACTTTAGCGGGAACAGCGATTGCCGTGGCTTTAATGCCGCCAGTTTGTACGATTGGTTTAGGATTATCCCAAGGGAATTGGGTCTTAAGTTTGGGGGCAACTCTGTTATATATTACCAATTTATTAGGCATTGCTCTCTCCTGTTTGTTGGTCTTTTTGCTGGCAGGTTATTCTAATTTTCATCGGGCGCGTAACGCTCTAATTTTGACTTCTATCCTGACAGCAGTTTTGCTAATTCCGTTAGGAATAAGTTTTGCAACTCTGGCCAATCAAGCTCGCTTAGAAAGGTTGCTCAAAAAAGCTTTATTACAACGAACGATTACTTTTCAACGGGCAGAATTATTGGAATCTTCGATTAATTGGCTCAAGCAACCTCCCCGGGTGAGATTAGTAGTAAGAACTGCGGAAAGTATTACCCCCAGACAGGTAGAATTGTTGGAAGAATTCATTACTAAGGAAATGGGGCGACCTTTTCAATTAAATGTCTTGGTTTCTAAGGTTAATGAAGTCACTGCCCCAGAATAAAGTCGAGAAAATTAGCTCAAGTAATGACAAACAAGGATTAATTCGCTATCTTAATGTTTGATATTTAATCTATAGGTAGGGTTCAGGTGAGTGGCGGCAATCGACCAGAAAGCACGGCTTATGTGCGGATAATTAAGCAATCTTGGCAAACGGGGAAATTAGAGGGAGAAGTGCGGACGGAACAATATCAATGGCGTTTTCAGTGGCATTTTCTTCAAGGCAAGTTATTAGTACAACCTTCCCTAGGTAGGGCTTTGATTTTTGAACCCTTGAATCGGTTTTTAGAACGCTACGATTATCAATTAGAACCGGGAGGAGATTATGAATTTACGGTGCGCTCAAAATTTTAAATATGGGGGATTGAATTACAGCCTTTCTCCTAAGGATGAAGTTTAACTTAATTTGGCATCATAAAAGGAAAACCTTGTACCTCATCATTAAGATAACTGCCTATTGATCAAAAGAAATTGACGGTTTATGGACAACCCGGCCGAGATACTAGGTTTTTAAAGGAAGTTTTTTGATTTAAATCCTGCCGGTTAGGCTAAAATTCAGCCATACTAAAGCGTTATATTAACGATAAGAATTTTTAGGAATAAGGGAAATGACGCAAGAACAGAAGGTTTCAGTGGGTATTGTCGGCGCTTCCGGATATGGTGGCGTACAGTTGGTACGTTTGCTCAAAGAACATCCCTTCGTAGAATTAGCCTATCTGGGGGGCGATAGTAGCGCCGGAAAACCCTACAGTGATTTATATCCCCATCTCGGTCATAGTATTAATCTTAATGTGGAGGCGATCGATTTAGAGACAATTGCTTCCCGTTGTCAAGTGGTTTTCTTGGGTTTACCCAATGGTTTAGCCTGTGATTTAGCCCCTCCTTTGATCGCTAAAGGGTGTAAAGTGTTGGATCTGTCGGCAGATTATCGTTTTACTAGCCTAGAAACCTATAGTAAATGGTATGGCAAGGAACGTCAGGATCAAGCGATCGCATCTACGGCTGTGTACGGTTTACCGGAACTTTATCGGGAAGATATTAAAAATGCCTCTTTGATCGGTTGCCCCGGATGTTATCCTACTGCTAGTTTAATGGCGATTTCTCCCCTGTTAAAACAGGGTTTAATTCTCCCGGAAACCACGATTATTGATGCCAAATCGGGAACTTCGGGAGGGGGAAGACAAGCTAAGATTAATATGTTATTGGCAGAAGCAGATAATTCGATCGGGGCCTATAATGTAGCGGGAAAACACCGTCATACTCCCGAAATCGAGCAGATTTGCAGTGATTTAGCCGGCCATGAGGTGCGCGTTCAGTTCACTCCCCATTTAATGCCCATGGTCCGAGGTATCCTGTCCACAGTCTATGCAACTTTGCGGGATCCCAATCTGGTGCGGGATGATTTAATCACTATCTACAATGCTTTTTATCGCGCTTCTCCCTTTGTCAAAATCCTACCGGGGGGAGTCTATCCACAAACTAAATGGGCCTGTGGTACTAATTTATGTTATCTCGGTATTGAAGTGGATCCGAGAACCGATCGAGTGATAGTGATGTCAGCGATCGATAATTTAGTTAAGGGACAATCGGGACAAGCGGTACAATGTCTTAATCTCATGATGGGTTGGGAAGAATCCCTTGCTTTGCCGCAAATGTGTTTTTATCCTTAAAAATTCCTGGATGCGTTTAACCGGGTACATCTCATTTTTGTAAATCTACTGAGTTGGGATTTTTAAAGGGAAACTATCTGCTAAAATTGGTCATTACTTCCGATTTTATCACTCAATCCAAGCCTTTGGGGGGTTCTACCCCCCAAACCCCGGAGCGCATTAGTTTTTCGGTGGGATGCTTACACGCAGCTGCTGATACATTTGTAATTAGGGTTTGCTGAAAAAGCTTTTCCTGGGGGCAGGGTGTGGGGTGTGGGGTGTGGGGTGTGGGGTTTCATCGATTTTCAGGTGGTCAACTACCTAATTTTCAGGGAAAAAGTCCGTATTTCTGCAAATGTGAGATGCACCCCGTTTAACCACACATCACATCCTTTGCTCAATTTCGGGAAAAACTGGCAAAATTTTGTCACTATGATTTGTTTACCGATTGGCAGCAAAGACAAGGAGAAAATGGCAGAAAAGTAGTCAGCTTATCGACAAAAGTGAATATAAGACCTTGCTAAAGTTCCTCACCACCAAACTAAATTTGATTGTCAAGTTGATATCAACCCCTTAGAAACCCTGACTTACCCGACTGGGATCACCTAGAAAGGCTCTTTCAGAAATCGATCCTTTAGTGGCTTCCGGGAGAATTTGCCAGTGTTGATCTAAAGCTTGTAACACCCGATCCTGCTGATTTCTGAATCCCTCGATATTGCTACTACCAGCATTCATAATTACAAACCAAACTTTACCCCTTTCTTGGGTGGGAATTTCTCCGGCTAAGGCGCTAACTTGGGCTAAAGTTCCAGTTTTAATCATCACTCCTTTCGGAATAGCCCGCCACTGCATAGTTCCTTTGGTATCGCGTCCTCCCACCGGAAATAAATCAGCGACTTTGATCGGTTGATTGGCTAATTTGCGATCCAATGCTTGAAGAATCTCAATAACTGCCCGGGGAGACAAGCGATTTTCTACCCCCAATCCCGAACCATTAATTAATTGAATTTCCTCCGCTCCTACCCCGGTAATTTTAGTATTAATTGCGTCCACTGCCGCCGGACCACCGAGCAGCTCCGCTAACATTTCTGACATGACGTTGTTACTATAAATATTCATCTGACGCAACAGTTCCGTTAAAGTTAAGGACTGATGACGCAATAATAATCGGGCATTTTCGGGGCGAATTTGACTGGCTCGAACCATGCCCAAAATCTTCACCTGTGGGGCTTGTGTGCCGCTAGGAAGGCTCTGAAAAGCTTTTTGGGTTTCTTTTGACCATTTCGATTGATCAAGCCCAATTTTCAGCGATTCTCCCGCTTTGAGGGGATCGGTTTGAAAATTCATGGCGAATTTACCCGTAACGATCAGATCGCCTTTGACCTGACGGATGCCTAATTGATCGAGGCCATTGCCCACTGCGATCGCTTCTTCCCAGACAAACAGAGGATCCCCTTGCCCTTCAATAATTAAATCTCCCTCTAACACCCCGTTTTTTACCTCTCCCGTGCTGTAAAAACGAGTAGCAAAACGATGATCGAGAGGCCAGGTTTCCACGGCGGCGAGAGTAGTGGCGATTTTAGTTAAAGAGGCCCCCGAAGCAGGCAGATTACCCTGATGATCAGCTAAATCAGCCCATTCCGTCTCAATTAAGACCCGTTGTTGACTAGAGTTTAAACCTTTTTTAGTCAAGTCTTGCAGATAATCGGCCACGATCGCCGCCACCCGGGGATCGGGAGCGGTGGGAAGGTGGAAAATAGGTTGATTTTGCCAAGAAATTAGGGGAATATTGGCGATCGGTTGGGATTGCCCCCCCAGCCAACCGAAGAGAAAGCCGAAAACTGCTAAATTAAAAACTGAGAACATCTTTTCCTTAATCGCAATGATGCCTTATTGTATAGAAATGATTGGTAATTTTTAACAATTGCTCGATCAGAAAACACTAATCCTCGATCGGCCAGCTTTTGTCAAGAGCTGCCGCTCAACTTATTAAAGATTTCTATCCCACTGACTCAATGGCAGAAACGGCATTAAATCGGGCAAGAATCGCGGTAGATGCGATGGGAGGTGACTACGCTCCCAACGAGATTATCGCGGGATCGATGCGAGCTTCCGAAGAATTAGATGTAGAAGTATTATTAGTCGGCGATTCTGAACGGATTGAGGCTTATTTCCAGCATCATCCCCGTCCCAAGAATCTCACGATCGTCCACGCAGAGGAAGTGGTGGCCATGGACGAAGAGCCGATCACCGCTATCCGTCGCAAACCGGCGGCCTCGATTAATGTGGCCATGGATTTAGTCAAACAAAATCGCGCCGACGCGGTGGTGGCCGCCGGTCACTCCGGGGCAGCCATGGCGGCGGCGTTACTGCGTTTAGGTCGTTTAAAAGGAATTGATCGCCCAGCGATCGGTGCGGTGCTGCCGACGATGTTGGCGGGTAAATCGGTGATTATCCTCGATGTCGGGGCGAATGTGGACTGTAAACCCAAATATTTAGAGCAGTTTGCCCTAATGGGGACAATTTACAGTAAATACGTTATGGGGGTTGAAGAACCGAAAGTCGGTTTGCTCAATATCGGCGAAGAACCCAGCAAAGGTAACGATCTCGCCCTAAAAACCTACGAATTATTGGAAAATAACCAGCAAATTCCCTTTATCGGCAATGCTGAGGGCCGGGATGTGCTATCGGGACAATTCGATGTGATCGTCTGCGATGGTTTTGTCGGTAATGTCCTGTTAAAATTTGCCGAAGCGGTGGGAGGAGTTATCCTACAAATTCTCAAAGAGGAATTACCTAGGGGGATACAGGGTAAAGTCGGGACGGCTTTAATTAAACCCAATCTTAAACAGATTAAACAACGCATGGATCACGCAGAACACGGTGGCGCGCTGTTATTTGGAGTCGATGGGGTCTGTGTGATCAGTCACGGCAGTTCCCAAGCGCCTTCGATTTTTAACGCCATCCGACAGGCGAAAAATGCCGTCGATAATCGCGTTTCTGAGCGCATTCAAGCCTACAATGACCACCATCATCAACTAAAAAAGTTGTCGGTGAACGGTGAAGATTAAGCCGTCAGCCATCTTGAAGCCGTCGGTCGTCGGGAGTCAGGAGAAAGGAGACAGGAGATAGGGGTTTAGGGGTTTAGGGGTTTAGGGGTTTAGGGGTTTAGGGAAATTTCAGCCAAATGCTCCACTTCCCCACTTCCCCACTTCCCCACTTGCCACTTGCCACTTGCCACTTGCCACTTGCCACTTGCCACTGATAACTGATAACTGATAACTGATCACTGATAACCGATCACTGAAAGGGGGGGGAATATTTTGAACGGATTCGGGGCAGCAGTCGTCATTACTGGTTGTGGATCGGCCACACCAGGGCAATTTCTTAGTAATGAAGAACTCAGCCAAATTGTCGAGACTTCCGATGAGTGGATTAAAAGTCGTACAGGCATCGGTAAACGCCATTTAGCGGATCGATCGGTGTCTTTGAGCCAATTAGCGGCCCAAGCGGCGATTAAGGCCCTGGAAATGGCTCAGGTGTCGCCTAGGGACATCGATCTGATTCTTTTGGCTACTTCTACCCCCGATGATCTGTTCGGTAGCGCTGCCCAAGTGCAAAGTCAGATCGGGGCCAATCGGGCGATCGCTTTTGATCTCACCGCCGCCTGTTCGGGTTTTCTGGTGGCATTAGTCACCGCCACCCAGTTTATCCGTACTGATACTTACCGCAATGTCTTGGTTATCGGGGCCGATGTTCTCTCCCGTTGGGTGGATTGGAACGATCGCGCTACCTGTGTCCTCTTTGGTGATGGGGCAGGGGCGGTTCTTTGTCAAGCAAATGATACAAAAGATAACATTCTCGGTTTTGAACTCCATAGCGACGGCAGCCAGAATAGTTCTCTCAATCTCGCATATCAGGGGGAGGAATTGCCCCTTAAAGAGGGGGTAAGGGTTCAAAAAGGGGCCTATAAGCCTCTAACGATGAACGGACGGGAAGTCTATCGTTTTGCTGTGGCGAAAGTGCCAGAGGTCATCGAAAAAGCTCTCTATCGGGCTAATTTAACCACCAGTGACATCGATTGGCTAGTTTTGCACCAAGCTAATCAAAGAATTATGGACGCGGTGAGCGAGCGCCTGAAACTGCCTCCGGAAAAAGTGATCAGCAATCTCAGCGAGTATGGCAACACTTCCGCAGCCTCGATTCCTCTAGCCCTCGATGAAGCTGTCAGGAGTGGTAAGGTCAAAAAAGGTGATATTATTGCTTCTTCTGGCTTTGGTGCCGGTTTAACTTGGGGTGGGATTATCTTCCGTTGGGGAGATTAATTCAGTAAACAGTAAACAGTGATCAGTAACCAGTAAACTAAAAACTCACATCTGATAACTGATAACTGATAACTGATAACTGATAACTGACCCAAACACATCTATCTATCTATTTTAAGAACTTATGAAAACAGCGTGGATATTCCCGGGACAAGGATCGCAAGCGTTAGGAATGATTGGAGATTTAGCGGAAAGTGCGCTTGGCCAAGAGAGATTAAAAATAGCAGCAAAAATCCTCGGTTGGTCAGTCCTGGAAAAATGTCAAGGGGATGAAGAAACCCTATCTCGTACTCTTTATACCCAACCTTGTTTATTTGTGGTGGAGAGTATTTTAGCGGATTTGTTGCAAGAAAAAGGTCATTTTCCCGATCTAGTTGCCGGTCATAGTCTTGGTGAATATTCGGCTTTGTATGCGGCCAGGGTGTTTAATTTTGAGACAGGATTAAATCTAGTTCAAAACCGTTCCCGTTTGATGGATGCGGCCGAAGGTGGTAAAATGGCCGCCTTAATGAAATTTGATCGCACCAGTCTAGAGACAGTGATTAATCAGACGGAAAATGTAGTTATTGCTAATGATAATAGTGCCGAACAAGTGGTGATTTCTGGGACTCCTGAAGCGGTGGATTTGGTATTAGGTCAAGTGAAAGTTAAGCGGGTTATGCCGTTAAAAGTATCCGGTGCTTTTCACTCTCCCTTGATGGAAAATGCTGCTATTCAGTTTCAGCAGATTTTAGAATTAGTTAATTTTCGGTCTGCAAAAGTTCCCGTTATTTCTAATGTTAATCCTAGCCAACCGATCAACGATGCGGAGGAATTAAAAAGTTATCTCATTCAGCAGATGACTAGCTCCGTAAGATGGCGAGAAATTATGTTAAAATTGCCAGATGTGGGTGTGGAAAAAGCGATCGAAGTGGGACCGGGTAAAGTTTTAACTGGTTTAATTAAACGAACTGCTCCAATTGAGTTAGAAAATATTAGTCAATTAGCCGATATATCCAAGGGTAGCGAAGATGTTAAATTGCAGGGTTCATTAATTGGTGTTGGTTAAATTATCTGGCAACATTTTCGACAAAGGAAGTAAATTGATAGATACCTAGCCAAAAATTTGGTTAGGTATTTTTTTAGAAAACTATCATAGGGTTTGCGGCAAAAACTTTTTCAGCAGACCCTAGTTATTCTCCCATCTCCCCCCCCGCAACGCGCACGAAGTGGTCTCCCCACTCCCCACGGTTATAGAAACCTCGGCAGAAAAGTCTCTACAACCAGGTTTTTCTAGGAATATAGCGTTTCCCAATCTCATGAGGTACACCAAAATCTTAACTCCTGACTCCTGACTCCTGACTCCTGACTCCTGACTCCTCAAAACCTAAGACTCTGTACCTCACAACTATGGAAATTGCTATATTAGGAAAGGAGATTACCGCGACTACCGTTAGGAAGAATAGTTTCTTCGAGGGAAGCAGAAAGAAGATTATTTTCGGTTAAAATCGCCCCAATTAAGTTAGCTTGTTTGAGATTAGCTCGTTTAAGATTGCTTCCCACTAAATAACTCAAGAGTAATCCCGCTTGGTGTAGATTAGCACCGGAAAGGTTAGCGGAGGCTAAATTAGCGCCGAGCAGATTACAACCGGTTAAGTTAGCTTGGCGAAAATTGGCTTTATTAGCGTCAGTTTTGCTTAAATCGGCTCCAGTTAAGTTAGCTCCCTCAAAATCGCTACAATTGAGGTTAGCTCCCGTCAGATTAGCACCTTCGAGGTTAGCATAACGTAAATCCGCCCCCCGTAAATCCGCCCCGCGCAAATCGGCATAGCTGAGGTCGGCGTATTGAAGATGGCAGTTTTCCAGATTAGCTTGATAGAGATAGGCTCGAATTAGGTTAGCCTCTTTTAAGTTAGCATGGCTAAGATTAGCAGAGCTAAGAATAGCACGAGTGAGAATAGCCCGTTTTAGGTTAGCTTTCCCCGCCATGGCATGGGTTAAAGTGGCTGAGGTGAGATTAGCCGCTTCGAGATTCGCTTTCAACAGTTGAGCAAAAAGTAAGCTACTGTGAATTAAACAGGCAGAACTTAAATCAGCCTTTTTGAGAATGGTATTACTCAAAATTGCGCCGCTTAGTTGACTTTGGCGCAAATTTGCCCCGGAAAGGTCGGCTTTAGTCAGGTTAGCATCGATAAGACAAGCTTTGCTTAAATTAACTTCTTCGAGGGAAGCGTCCTTGAAATTAGCGTTAATTAAACAAGCTTCGGCTAAATTGGCTCGTTTTAAGTAACTATGACTTAGGTTAATCTGGTTTAAACACTGTCTCTTTAAATTGACTCCGCTAAGTCTGACTTCCGCAAAGTTGCGTTCACCTCGATTATACAGTTCGATTAGATGTTCACGATTGGTTAAGGCATTGCTACTCATAAAATAACTAAATTGTTCTGGAAGGTGATTTCCAGAGAATTGGTTGGGGAAAATTACTGATCATGAAGTCGATCTCTAGGATTAGTACAGGGAGCGACTGGGAATTTTTGCGAATAAATAGAAATTTTCAACCAATTACGGGCTTAAAATCCCTATTGGCAATCACTAAAACCGGTAAAGAACGAAAAGAATCGGGGTTCAATACCAAAAACAGTCTCTACCTAAACCCGCCACTTGTTGCCAGCCAGGTCTAGGCATTAAATTAGAGAAGTCTTGTGCGTCAGTTTTTCTGACTGAATCTACTGCCTCGCCGATGTCTTGACTCGGTATCATACAGTTGAATTTGTTAGGTCTGCTTAGTCAGTCCAGTAGCCAAGAGGCTAAAACTCTTCATCACCAGATTTCGGGGACTCTCCAGTTGAGCAAGCATAAAACTCTGTAAAAGTCAATCCCTCTTAGGGGTGAACTGCCCAATTCTATTCCCTGAAGCCTTGGTTTATTCAGTCTATCAGGTTGTGGTCTGTTTTGGCAAGAGGGGTCAATGGTTTTTTAATCAATTCGCCAAAAGGCTGGATTTTTCGTAGGAGATAATTGTACAGACTGGTTATCTAAATATTGTCTGAGACTGGGGGAAGGATTGAGGAGATAAATATCGGTAAATTGATTTTTTAAGGAGGGGATGGAAACTCTAGGGTTCGACTGAACAAATAAATACTTTGTCTTAGCATCAGTAGTATGGATAAGGGGCAAGGTATCTAACCAATGTTCTGAAATAATTAGAGGTTTTTGACTGCGATTAATCCTTCTATAAGCGTTGGGAATATTACTACCATAGCCCACATATCTAGTTGCCGGCGGTGGATAGGGAATTTTGCCAATTAATCCGAAAACTAGCAATAATATTAAGAGAATTTTTGCCCAGCCTTGGCGCTGCTGTAATCCCTTGCTTAGTAAAAAGGTAACTGCCAGCAGCATACCGAGAAAACTTGGTAAGTAAAATCTGCCCACAGCCGTGTAGCGAAATCCTCCGATTAGATCCCAAGCTAAAAGAGAGAAAAAGGGGATAATTGTCAGGAGAATAATCAGGGTAAAAACTTTTTTATCGGCTTTTTTGCCCAGATAAATAAAGGAGATGATGACGAGGATAATTAGGCAGTATTCAATAATAGGGGTGATGGTGGAATTGGTTAAACTAAAATTATAAAATAAACGAGCGATCATTCTTACCCATCTTTGCCAAAGGATCTCTAGGGGTAAACTGCCTTTTGACCATCCAAAGACAGTAAATCGACTGGTAAAAATCCGGGTTAACCAAATTGAATAAATACCTAGGGAAGCAAGTAAGCTGATGCTATAGTATTTTTTGGTTAAAGAGTTAAAAGAATTCAGCTGCAACAGAAAATATAGGCTATGAACTACTAGAACAAAGATAAAGAAAACATGGGTATATAAACCAGCGATTAGGGATAAACTATAGAAAAACCAATCTTTTTTCGGTTGCGAGGAATCAATAGCTTTGAGAAATAACCAGCTAGAAAGTATCGAAAATAAAACATATAGTCCGTATTCCCAAATTCCCAGAGCATAACCAGTAAAACGCGGGGAAAAGAAGATAAGTGTAGCGGCAATTAAAGCGGCGTTTTTATTTTTAAATAAAGTCAAAGCTAAATGGTAAAAACTCCATAAAATACCAAACCAAATAATTACTGAAAATCCCCTTAAGACTAGATAAGAATTGCCCAATAATCTTGCAAAAAACCAGAGGAAACTGTAATAGAGAGGTAGATCGTAATTCGAGCTAGTATAAAGAGAGGCTAAGGTATCAGGAAAACCTTTCACGGAATTAACCCCTTGAAATTGCCAGAGTTGTTCTGTAGATTTAATTTGTCCATCGAACAGATAGTTAATTAACTGTTCGGGTGTGTAACCAGAAAGATGGAGTAAGACCAAAGATTCATCGTGCCAAACATAACTATAGTAGGCGAGATGGACAAAATAGAAAATATTGAAAATAATCAATAAACCTAAAGCAAATCTAATCCCAGATTGACGGGTAAGCATAATTATCTTGATCCTGTTAAAAAATCACTGATTACTGTTGACTAACTCCGGTTTAATTAATCTAGAATTTTGATAGGCAATGGGTAAAGTAAACCAAAATTGTGAGCCAACCTGTGGGGTACTTTTTACCCCAATTCTCCCAGAGTGAGCCTCGATTATTTGCCGACATTGGTAGGAACCTAAACCGATTCCCGTTAGGTGTTGATTATGAAGATTTCTTACATATAAATGGAAAAGATGTTGACATTGTTCCTCATCCATGCCAATGCCATTATCGCTTAAAGTGCAGTAGATCATGTCTTGGTCAATACGAGCATCTAAAGCTAATTGAATTGGTGGAGGATTATGTTTTAAGGCATTATTTAATAATTGTTCAAAAACACTTCTTAGCTGACAAGGATCAGCATCAATAGCGGGTAAGTCATCGGGGAGAAGATTAATAAAAGTAGCTTGATATAAATCAAAATCTTTTTGCCAATCTTTGAGCCAAATTTCCACCTGTTCTTTTAAAGATAGAGGTTGACGATGCAAGATTAAAGGCCGTTCTTCAGCAAAATGATTTTCTGATAAAGCATTAATTAAAGTTAATTGTCGATCGCAACTACGCACCACCTGATCGAGCATTGCTCGCGAGATAGTTACTTTTTCTGTTTGCCGACACTGGAAAATTTTTAATAACATAACTAATCCCATAATCGAAGTGCGAAGATCGTGGGATACTGCCTGTAAAAAAACCGTTTTCATTTCGTATAAATGCTGAATTTCCCGGACTTTTTCCCGCAGTTCCAAGGTTCTTGTTTCCACTTCCCGTTCTAAATTATTATTCAAGCTTTGCACCCTCTGATATAGTTGCGCTTGGCCGATAGCAATACAAACTTGGGTGGCTAACTGTTCTAGTAATTTGACCTCGCTTTTTTGCCAATGACGAGGATGGGAATACTGATGGACCACCAAAGCGCCTAAATGTTGATGATTAACCGTTAGGGGTAAAACTAAAGAGGATTTAACTTGCAGATATTCGTAATAACCCTTGAGAGTGGGTAGAGTTTGCACCTGAGCGGTATTATCGGCAATAATTAACTTATCTAAAGAAAATAATTGTCCCAATTCTTCCAGTAATTCTGGTTCGGGAAACCAACCCATCAGCGAGGGAATCTCGGGACGACGGGACTCAGCGATTACCTTAGACCAACCCCCCTCTTGACAGTGACCGATATAGACTTGATCGGCATCAAGAAAACGTCTGATTTCCTCAACAATGGTATTTAAAACCTGATCTATATCTAAAGATTGATGGACTTTTAGAGCAACTTGTGTTACTAAATGTTCTCTTTCTAAAGTTTCATTTAAAGCTCGATCGATCTGTTGTCTTTCGCTAATCGCCGCCGATAAAAACAGAGAAGTTGACATGACAATGACTAAAAAGATTTGTAAGATCAAGACACCTCTGGTATAATCGGGAGCCTGTAGGATAAAAGGACTGATTCCCCTGGCCAATCCCATCAAAGCTAAAATAGATACTAAAAAATTCGCTATTACCGCTCCCCAAGTCTGAAAACGCATGGCGGCCCAAACCACAAAAGGAAAAGGCAGATATTCGAGGTACTGCACCATACTCCAATCGGGGTTAAGAAAATTTGGTTGATCACCAAAAACCACAGAAGTCACCACCGTTAGCAAACTCAGACAAAGTAAGGCCTCGCCAAAGCGTTGGGGTTGTCGTGGTTCCCGCAGGGAGTGATGATTGAAGCAAAAACGCAACAGCAGCGGCGTGGTCATTAATATTCCTGTACTATCTCCGAGCCAGATCATGCCCCAAGACTGTCCAAATTGTCGCCAATCCCAAGTATTTAGCCAACTACGGGCAAAAGTATCGATAGTGGCATTAACTGCCGAGGCTAATAAAGCCGCTAAAAATACCAGTAAAAGAATATCGCGAATGCGCTGTAAAGTGGCGGAAAATCTCAGATAATGCAAGAATTGCGCCCCTAACAGAGCCGATAAACTGCTACCGAGCGCCGAAAATAGAGCTATGGGCCAACTGGCCTCTAAAAAGAAGGTAAGAAGCAAATCCCCGATAAAAACGCCTAAAACTAGCCTTTTTCCCCCTAAAAAAACAGCAGTTAAGCCAATACCAGCACTCATCCAAATTGGGGCAGGTCGCGACCCTAAATTTAAGCAGAGATAGCCTAGCCAACCAACACCCAGATAAACTAGGGCAACAAGCACAATTTTAGACCGATCTGATGAAATCCGTAGCATTTTCAGTTATCACTGGTCACTGGTCACTGTTAATCTATTTCCAGATTGCCTAAACTAGGAGTAGTTCTGCCTCATGCAGATGGGTGAAAACCGTACATTTTCCCGTTAGGAATCAAAGATCATGCGGATTTTAATTGTTGAAGACGATCCTTTAATGCAGTTAGGTTTAGAACAAGCGCTCAGTGAACAGCCGGATTTTGAGATTGTTGGTCAAGCTAGTGATGGTCTAGCGGGGGTACAATTAGCCCTATCCCTACGGCCGGATTTAGTGGTCATGGACATCGGTTTACCCCGTCTCGATGGCATTGCGGCAACTAAACAGATTAAGGAGGGTTTAGCTAATGTTCATGTGGTTATGCTCACTTCCCACACTCTGCAACAGGAAGTGATCGCAGCTCTGGCCAGTGGTGCTGATGCCTATTGTATCAAGGGAGCGAGTCTCGATCGCCTTTTGGCCGCTATTGAAGCGGCCAAGGACGGAGCCACCTATTTAGACCCTCAAATTGCCCGTTTAGTCATGGATAATCTCAAAGCACCGGCAGTGCAACCTAATCCCAATCTAGCACTTTTATCAGAGCGAGAAATGGAGGTTTTAAAGTTAATTGTTGAGGGCAAAAGTAACGCTGAAATCGCCGAACAACTTTATTTAAGTACCAATACTATTAAAACCCATGTGCGGGGAATTATGAATAAATTAGCCGTGGATGACCGAGTACAAGCGGCCGTAATTGCCCTACGTTCCGGTATTGTTTAAGGGGAAAATGGCGATTTACTTATCCCCTATTCGAGGCTTCTCTAATCACCTCTAAAACCTCTGAAGCATGGGAAATAGTCGGGACGTGACCGGATGCCAAAACCACTGTCTTTGCTCCCATTCTCTCGGCCAAATTAAACTGTAATTCTGGGGGTACGGCTTGATCTTGACTAGAGACAATATACCAGTTCGGCTTATTTCTCCAGGCGGTTGTAGTGGTTTTTGCTGTTAGTAAAGAGGCGGCTGCTGGGGTTTGGGTGGCATAAATTAAAGCGGCTTTTTCGGCGGGCAAATCATTGGCGAGAATCTTCTCTATTCCCTCTTGAGAAATCCAGATAAACCCCTCTTGTTCTTGAAAATACTGTGATGGGGTTTCGTATTCACTAAACAAATCTACCATCGACTCCCCCGCATCGGGAGCCAGCGCTGCAATGTAAACTAAACCGGACACTTTTTCATCGTTGCCGGCTTCTGTGATTACCGTACCCCCCCAAGAATGACCGACTAGAATACATTGTCCTTCGATACGGTTTAAAATTCTTTTCGTAGCAGCTACGTCATCCGCTAGAGAAGTGAGAGGATTTTGCACTGCGATCGCTGCGTATCCTTCGGCTAATAACTGGGCAGTTATCTGATTATAACTAGAACCATCGGCCCAAAAACCGTGAACCAAAACAATATTGTTAATTCTGTTCATAAGACCTCTTACAAAACTCGAAAAGTGCTGGTTTTTAACATTTTTTAACTCTCAGAGAGCTATTAATATTCTTACATTGTAGCCATTAAGCCCATTTTAACTTTTTAACTCAATTGCCGGTGCTATAACCATCCAAAAAGTATATTCAATCATTTATAATAAGTTATCGACCTATCTCTGTTGGATAAACCATGACTATCGCTCAAAGCTTACCCCTAGTCGAGTCTCATGTAAACCCTGAGATAATCTTCCCACAAGGCCAATTTTGGAGTGATGAACCACCCTTGGAAAGTAACCTACATCTACAACAAATTATTTTACTAATTCAGTGTTTAGAATGGTGGTGGCGCAAGCGAGAAGATTATTTTGCCGCCGGCAATTTAACTATCTATTACAGTCCCAACCAGAAAAAGTCAGAATTCTTCCGTGGTCCCGATTTTTTCGTCGTTTTGGGGACAAACTCCAACCCCAACCGCAGAAGTTGGGTAGTTTGGCGAGAAGAGGGCAAATATCCCAATTTAATTATCGAAATTCTCTCCGATAGTACCGCCAAAGTTGACCGAGAGGAGAAAAAACAAATTTATCAAGATATATTTCGCACTCCCGATTA
>VYLE01000424.1_pt1 | contig 24896 bp, 27 predicted proteins | sample 5114391 | NCBI WGS metagenome assembly VYLE01 (sample SAMN12291771, study PRJNA351875) | freshwater metagenome | isolation source: freshwater lake | place: USA: Michigan, Kent Lake | collected 2013-08-15
GGACTTTTTCTCTGAAAATTAGGTAATTGACCAGATGAGAATCGGTAAAACCCTACACCCCACACCCCACACCCCACACCCTGTCCCCACGAAAAACTTTTTCAGCAGACCCTACCTAAGATGATAGTGTCCGGCCAAAATCCTAGTCAAGGAGAGCGTTTTCAGCAATCTCGCCATCGATCGCAAGCTCAAGAACTTGACCTTAGATTTATACCGACAAAAAAATAGTCAAGAATCCTAGCAGGAAATACCAAGACGCATCTACAACGTGATAGGAGTAAAAATATAATTATATGTCCCCTCAAATTCTCGATATAGCTGAAAATCTCTCTCTAACCACTTGCGGCACTATTCTCACCCTGGCAGTCTTAGAAACCATTCTATCGGCCGATAATGCCGTCGCCCTGGCCGCTTTGGTGCGAGAACTTCCCGACCCCAGACAACAACGCCAGGCTTTAAACTGGGGATTGGCCGGGGCATTTGTGTTAAGAGTTGCCATGTTAGTCAGTGCCAGTTGGACAGTTAAATTCTGGCAGGTGGAGGTACTGGGTGCTATTTATCTGATCTGGTTAGCGGGTAAGCATTTTTGGCAGAAATTTTTGAATATAGAAATAGAAGAGGAAAATTTTGCCCTTAATCTCGCCATAGAATCTTTTGGCCGTGTTATTGTTCTGATTGCTTTTACGGATCTGGCTTTTTCCCTCGATAGTGTGACAACAGCGATCGCCCTAGCCGATCGATTCTGGATTCTTCTGACTGGTGGTATTTTGGGAATGTTAGCCCTACGATTTTTAACCGGTTTATTTGTCAGGTGGTTGGCTGAGTTTGTTTACCTACAAGATGCGGCCTATCTGACGGTTTTAGCGGTAGGGGGAAGATTGTTATTAAAAGCTTGTCAACCAACCTATTTGCCGCCAGAGTGGATGGTATTAATGATGGTGGCGGCCTCCTTAAGTTGGGGCTTTTCTAGGCGTGTTGTGGTGGAATAGTTCTGGCAGCAAGGGATTTTCTCAATTTTTTAGGAGCGTGTCAATCGTTATACTCCGGGACGACGGGCGACTGTGACATAATTTGTGACTAGGTACGGTAACAGTCGCTAGTGAACCCCGTTAGCCTTGGAGACTTCCTTGCTAGACACCATTTCCACCCTATCCTCAAAACTAACAGCGATCGAAACCACGGGAAATCCCCTCCCGAAAGTTGCTACTTGTTCCTCCACCTGTCGTTATTGTCGGTTTTATAAGTTTCAGGGGAGAGGAAACGGCTATTGTCAACGCTTGGGAGTCCCTGTCCACAGTCATTGGCGCGCCTGTCCTTTGATTTGTCCACCTTTTGCCCCTTCTTGGGAAAGGTCGGAAAATGGGTAATTCTAAGTAGTTATCTGGATTTTACCACCTGTATCGAGCAATTTTCTCCCCATCCCGCTCCGTGCGAGGATGGGGTTTTAATCGAAACCGATGCTTTCCACTCCACCGCTATCGGGACTGGTGGCGACAAAATAGAGAATTCCCGACCCTAGACAAGCGATCGCTATACTAAAGCAAATAATCCAGACTTGAGCAGGTTCGTAGCTATTACTATCGATCGCCCGACGGATGAGAAAATACCGGCGCGTGGCGATGACAACGGTTAATAATCCCACCATAGCGAAGACAAAACCCAACAACCAACCCAGTCCTAGAGATGACGAAGATACTGTTCGTAAACGCAAAATGACCAGACCAAAACCCATCAAAGCGATGGAAGCGCGCATCCAAGACAGATAGGTGCGTTCGTTGGCCGAATGATCTCGCCAGTAATCAGGGTTAAATTTCTGCTTTGTCTTTTGGGATTTAAACAGCATAGAGGAGTTCCTCGCAGTGAAATTCAATAAAATCAAGTATTCTTTCTTATGGTTTTAATAAATTGTTTTTATCATCTAGTTTTTCGCTTATCTTTAACCAATTCAAGGGACTTAAGCAGATTATCATCCATAAATAGGGGAAGTTTACCGTCCCATCTTTCGATCGCTTTGTTCTGTAAAACTTCTGGACTTAAGGAATCTTGGAGAATGCGATGAGCTTCCGCCTCTCCCTTAGCCAGATTGATTTTTACTTCCGATTCTTTCAGAGCTTTCAGCACCATAAAACCGGCTTTTTTGGCCTCCTGTTCGGCAATTTGTTTGGCTTCCACCGCATCGGTAAAGCGATCGGAAAAATTGACATGAACCAAAGAAATATCATCGACACCGATATGATAATTTTTCATTCTTTCGGTCAAACGAATATCCACTTCCCCTTTCACCTCCTCCCGTTTAGTAATTAATTCTTCGGCGGTATATTTAGCCATAACTGCCTTGAGAATTTCCTCAACTGCTGGATCGATCACTCGTTCAATGACAGCCGCTTCATCGCCAATTTGTTGAAAAATAGTATTAACTTCTGATGCTAAAATATGCCAATTCATGGCCACATCTGTGAAGACTTCCTGTAGGTCTTTGGAGGAAGCTTCGGCCGCTATCTGTTGTTTTTGAATTCTCACACTTAGTTTTTTCACCGTGTTAACAACGGGAATAATCCCGTGAATACCCTCATTAAGTATTTTATCCTGTACTTGACCAAAGACCATTAAAACTCCTCTTTCTCCCGCATTGACAATCACGAAAGGATTAAAAATAATCGCCAAAATTAATAACAAAAAAAAGAGATTGCTTGGTCTAGCAAAAAGGCGAATTTTGAGCATTTTAATTGGTAATAGAGATAGTTTATGGGATTACAAATCAATAAAATGGCTGATTTTATCTATTTTAATAATTTTAGTAACTAGAAATAAAGGTAAACTTTGTTCTATATTATTTAGATAAATTCAGATTTAGTCTCGTTATTTTTTCGTTTTGGCTGATAAAAAATCGTGAAATAATTGTTTATTTGTAGTTGTCATATTCGCCGCTTAAATGTTTTAGTAATCATGAATTAAAACGATTATTTCGTTAGTTTTAGTCAGAAAGTTGGACAAAAAAGCATTTATTTATCCAAGAAAGGAATCGGGGTTATCCAGAAGCAATTATAACAAAATTTCCTTTGGTCTAAATGGTACATTCTCATTCCACCAGTCTAGCTGGTACTTTCTTTTGTAGCAATTACCTTAACACAATCTAGTTTCGGTATAAAAGATATTTTGTATAAAGGATATCTGGATAAATTGACTCGCAGAAGATGGCTATGATAGAACCCTAAATACAGTAAACGGATAAGCCTACTGTACCTAATTCCATCCCCTAACGAGGTCATTTATCGATGAGTCATCTTTTCATGCGGTCGCAGCACCTCGCCGCTCTTTTCAAAATCGCCGCCACGATGACCGGAGTGGCCTTAGCTCTAACGACTGGAACACCCGCGCGCGCGGCGGGTTTTCTCCCCTTTTCCTTTCAAACCAACGTTACTGCGAGTCCGGACCTAACCGGAAATCCTAATCTTCTCAACGATCCCACTAGAGATGTCCGTCTCGATTCGGTGGTTTTCAACGGTTTAACGGTCAGTCAGTTTGATCTGGTCAATGCGGGTCGGGTTATCCGCAACGATACCGCCGACGTTACCGTGGGGGGAGTCACATATACTAACGGAATTCTCCATGCGGGTTACGGACCGAACACGACTAGCGATCCCCTGGTCGGGGAGGGTCCAGGGAAACCGAACCCCACCGACGCGGATATCGCCGCCAGTTTGGGCAATTTAAACCTGAATAGTCTCCTCGTAACCCGTGAGAACGCCGATACTGCAATTATCGAGGTTTCTTTCCTCCGACCGGTGAATACGTTCTTTTTCTGGGAACGGGGGGGAACGCCGGGGGGAACCGTTGCGGGGGATAGCGATTTACTGGTGGAAGCGCTCGCGGACGATGGAACGACGGTCTTAGCCAGTTATAAAATTTTACGCGCGAACTACACGAAAGCGGACTATAACATCAGCACGATCGTTCCTCCCGTCCTCAACAACGGCCCGTTCAATATTGGTTCGATCGGGATTCGGCTCGACGGTATCCGCGCGCGAACTCTGCGCTTAACTAGCGAGCGCAATAACGATCCCCAACGTTTGAACGGAGTCGGCGATAACGGGCCAGATTTCAAAGTAATCGCCGCCGATGTCAAGGTTCCCGAACCTAATGTCGTGTTCGCCACCCTACTCGCAGGAAGTCTTGGAATCTTTGTGAAACGAGGCAAGGATCGTTCTACTCGCAGTAGGATAGGAAGTGAATGCTTTTAATGCTGTTTAAATGCTATCGACCAGCGAACTGTCATTCATGAAAAAATAGCGATCAATGGGTTAAAACCCTCTATTTATCCATTATTAAGGAGATAATCACCCTTTTTCCTTGATCGCACAGATCGAGGAATTTATCCTTTATTTTCGTCCGTAAGTACCTATGTCTGACCGTTATCGTTTCGAGACGCTGCAAGTACACGCCGGCCAGGAACCTGCCCCCGGAACCAACGCCCGCGCCGTTCCCATCTATCAAACCACCTCCTACGTTTTCAACGATGCCGACCACGGGGCGCGACTGTTTGCCCTACAAGAGTTCGGCAACATCTACACCAGGATTATGAACCCGACCACCGATGTCTTCGAGAAGCGGATCGCCGCTTTAGAAGGAGGCGCGGCGGCCCTGGCCACCTCTAGCGGTCAGGCGGCGCAATTTCTAGCGATCGCTAATATCGCCGGTGCGGGGGATAATATCGTTTCCACTAGCTACCTCTACGGCGGAACCTATAATCAGTTCAAAGTCTCCCTACCGCGTTTAGGAATAAATGTCAAGTTCGTCGATGGCGATGAGGCCGAGGCTTTTCGAGCGGCGATCGATGATCGCACCAAAGCCTTATACGTCGAGACGATCGGCAATCCCCGATTTAATATTCCCGATTTTGCCGCCCTGGCCCATATCGCCCACGAGAACGGCATTCCCCTCATCGTCGATAATACCTTCGGCTGCGGCGGCTATCTCTGTCGCCCGATCGAACAGGGCGCGGATATCGTGGTGCAATCGGCGACCAAATGGATCGGCGGTCACGGCACTTCCATCGGCGGAGTAATCGTCGATTCGGGTAAATTCGACTGGGGAAACGGCAAATTTCCCCAGTTTACCGAACCCGCGCCGGGTTATCACGGGTTGAATTTCTACGAGGTGTTCGGACCGTCCGGCCCTTTGGGCAATATCGCCTTTATTATCCGGGCCCGGGTGGAGGGATTGCGGGATTTTGGGCCCGCCTTGAGTCCGTTTAACGCATTTTTACTGCTACAGGGATTGGAAACCCTCTCCCTACGGGTCGATCGTCATGTATCCAATGCGTTGGCCTTGGCGAACTGGCTCAAAGAACAGCCACAGGTGGAATGGGTGGATTATCCCGGATTACCGGAACATCCTTACCACGAACGGGCGAAGAAGTACCTAAAACACGGCTTCGGCGGGGTTTTAGCCTTCGGGATTCGGGGCGGTTTCGAGGCCGGGCGGAATTTTATCAACCGGGTGAAACTAGCTAGTCATCTCGCCAACGTGGGGGACGCAAAAACCCTGGTTATCCATCCCGCCTCGACGACTCACCAGCAGTTAAACGAAGAAGAACAGCGATCGGCGGGAGTAACGCCCGAATTAATCCGCGTTTCCGTGGGTTTGGAACATATTGACGATATTATCGAGGATTTCCAGCAAACTTTCCAGAGTTTATAACCAACCCCCCCCGCCCATGGATCGCCTAGACTTGATCTCCCCGGAAACCCGTTTCTATTCCCCACCGCATCCTTTTGTTCTCGAATCGGGGGCGGTTCTCGAAAGGGTGCGGATCGCCTATCGAACCTGGGGAATTTTGAATAACAAGCGGGATAACGGGGTTATTGTCTGTCATGCCTTCACGGGATGGGCCGACGTGGAAGCTTGGTGGGAACCTTTGTTAGGAACCGGACGCGTTCTCGATCCCACCCGGGATTTTATTGTCTGTAGCAATATTCTCGGCAGTTGCTACGGGACGACCGGCCCCACTTCGATCGATCCCCGTACCGGTAAACCCTACGGCCCGACTTTCCCGGAGATTACCGTCCGGGATCTGGTTCACCTACAACGGCTGTTGGTGGACGCATTGGGGATCGAGTCTTTGCGGTTGGTGATCGGGGGTTCCTTGGGAGGGATGCAGGTTTTGGAATGGGCGCTACTGTACCCGGAGAGGACGCGATCGATCGCTGTGATTGCGGCTTCGGGACGACATTCGGCCTGGTGCATTGCGCTGGGAGAGGCCCAAAGGGGGGCGATCTACGCCGATCCCCATTGGCAAGGGGGAAATTATGCGATCAATCGCCCTCCGGCCCGGGGTTTATCGGCAGCCCGGATGATGGCGATGACTACCTACCGATCGCACGCCAGTTTCGAGTCCCGTTTCGGCCGGGAGTACGGGGAGGGGGGAGAGTTTACGATCGCCCGCTATTTAGAATATCAGGGGAAAAAGTTAGTCGAACGTTTTGACGCCAATGCTTATATCACCCTAAGTAGGGCGATGGATCGTCATGATGTCACCCGGACGGGAAAAAGTTACGAATCGGTGTTACAGTCGATTCAACAACCGACGGCGATCGTGGCGATCGATTCGGATCTTCTTTATCCTCCCGTAGAACAAGAGGAATTGGCGAAATATATCCCCAATTCTGAATTATTCTGGTTGCGATCGCCGCACGGTCACGACGCATTTTTAATGGATGGCGATATGGATGCGTTGAATGATCTTCTCGTCACTTTCCGTTTAGAAAGGGGAACTCGTGACGGTTGCGGGTTCGGGATGGCTGGGTAGAGAGCGCTTGCGGTACTATGGTCTATAGCCGTACACCGAGAGGGCCGACTCATGCAAAAAATTGTCATTAAAAATTTCGGAGCGATCGAGTACGCTGAAATCGAGATTAAAAAGGTTCTAGTTTTAATCGGTGAACAGGCAAGCGGCAAGAGTACGATCGCTAAATTGATTTATTTTTTTAAATCATTAAAAGAAAATCTAAAATCTGAAAGTTTTTTCTTCGCCCAAGAAAAAATACCGAAATATACAGATATTGATACTTATTTTAGAGAATTTATAAAAATAAAGTTTTATGATTTTTTTGGTTCTACGCTCAATTTTTTGAATTTTGAGGTTAGATTTTATTATAGTTTTCAAAAAAATAGATATATACAATTGAATCTTGATTTAAATAAAAATTTATGCTTAATATTTAGCGAAAATTTTTTAGATGAACAGTTCAAAAACGGTTTTGCAGATTATATTAATTTGTCCAAAAAAAATATTGATAACTCCGAAAAACCATATATCAAAATAGATAATTTGACCCAGTATAGTTTATCCTATCAATATCTATCAAAGTTATTGAATAATTTATTTGAAAACGAGCAAGAAGATTTACTATTTATAATTGCTGGAAGAAATGCAACGGTAACTTATTCTGACTTATTTGAGAAATATTTATTTGCAAGTATTGAAATTGATTTAAAACAAAATAGTAAAAAATATTTTGCTAACAAACTGCAAATGATAGATGAATTTTTAATGCTACAATTTATAGAAAAAGTGGAACTTATTAAACAAATTTTTAGAAAATTTTCTGGCTTTGATGGATTAATTAACTATCAGGCAAATAAAAAAGGAATTGAGTATTTAAGAGTGATAAAAAATAAAATAGATTTAATATTAAAAGGTGAATACTTAATTGGCAATTCTGAAGAAAAGATTATATTTAACAAAAACGAGCGATATTCTATTGATCTTCGTAATGCTTCATCTGGTCAGCAGGAATGTATTAGAATTTTACAGGACATCTTTTTAAATATTATTTATGGTTCGATAATTTTGAGAATTATAGAGGAACCAGAAGCGCATTTATTTCCTATTGCCCAAAAACATTTAATTGAATTATTAGCGATAATGGTTAATCGGAATGAAGATAATCAATTAATTATCACTACCCACAGTCCTTATATTTTATCGGTTTTTAATAATTTACTATTCGCCAAAAGAGTTGTTGAAAAAAATCCATCGGCACAGTCTGAAGTGTCGGAAATAATACCAGAAGATTACTGGTTGAACGCGGCTGAATTTTCCGCGTACTCTCTAGGAAATCAATTTTTAGATGAGGAGGCTAATTATTGTGAATCTATTTTTGATAGTAACACGGGATTGATCGCTCAGAATTATCTAGATACCGTATCCGAAATGATGGGAGGGGAATTTAACGAATTATATAGTATTCACGCTAGAACATTTAAAAGAAAATGAGAGAATTTGAGGAAATTACAAGCCATCTAATTCAAAGAATAGAGAATCTAGAAAAAATTTTGCAAATTGACGAAAGAGAGGAGGTTGCGATTACCGATCACAAAGGACAATCTTTTATTATCATCCATATTCAGGACGATACTCAAGCTTGTACTATTACAGCTAATGAGATTGAAATCGTGATCGATAACTTTGATATTACAAAAATATTCAAAATTAGCAATATCTGGAAACTTGGCTTTATCCCTATTGATGGCAGAAAAGGTCTTTTAGGATTTGGAACTTCCCATTGTGATTGTGTATTTTTCGATAAAAGTGATTTCTGCTTTGTCGAATTTAAACTCAATGCAACCAGCGCCAAAAAAGTTACTAAAAATCGTTGTCAAGCGATCAATCAATTAAGCAACACGATCAGTTATTTCGACGCAAGGCTGGACAAAAACTATCTAGACTTGAATCTAGAGGCGTATGTCTGTACACCCGAATTTTATCCTAGAGATGATGCGACTTGGAAATCTCTAGCGATCGAGTTTCTAGAAAATTACGGGATCGCGCTTTTCGAGAAAACGTATAAAATCTGTAAATAATAGTGCATCGGCTTTATATTTTCTGTTGTTTATTGCGGCGATTTTTGGTCACGAGATCGGGAAAATGACTTAAATCCTCGATCGAACGCGGTGCGGGATAAATTTCTCCCGGTTCGGCCGTCACCCGATCGAGATAAACTTGAAAAGCCCTTTCGTCCTCTCTATGTTCGAGAATATAGGCTCGCAATTCTTCGCGACTCATCGATTCAAACTCGCGTTTTATCATACATAAGTAGGGAGGCACAATTATTTGTAGGATGGGTTAGCGGTAGCGTAACATGAGCGGGCGTTGGGTTTAATGCTTCAAACCAACCTACGTTCTTCTCATCACTTTCGGGAATGGGTGAACAACGGGAAATAGTCGCGGGTTGGGGATGGTCGGGTAGAGAGCGATCGGGGTTGCTGCGCTGGAGGCGAGTGTGGTAAGGTTGTTATGATATAATCATTAGATGACATCGTACTGTTAGTGGATAAGCTCCTATGGCTTGTAAAGAGAATCACTTAACTGATTGGAAAATCACCAAACGTATTCCGATTAATAAAGATAACTCTAAAAAAATTTCCGATTCTTTTTCTTCTGATAATTATTTTAAAAAAGAATCAATAAAGCTTGTTTTGTTAATAAATAAAATCGTCATTGTCAACTATCGCAATCAAAGTTTTTTTAGGAAGGTTGATGAATGTTTGACAAAAATTGTTGAAAATTTATACGAAAGCAAAGTTTTTTTTGAATCTATTTCTTGGCAATCTGCCAAAACCAATGACAAAATAAACAAAGAAATTAAAGACATAGCTGGCAACATTAAAATTCTTTTTGAAAAAAGAGAATGGCATCAAGTCTATAATGCCATAGATCATGCAATTTTTGCAATTAAAAGTTTTGTTGAACTAAATTCACAAGACGCTACATATATCGACCTCAAAACCATCGATTTTTTAAGAGAAAAAGCTATAAATTTATATCGAGATTTTCGTATTCTCGATAACAATTGGAATTCTTTAAAAATAATTATCGCAAAATATTGCAGTTATTCTGAAAGGGATTTATTTTATCTAGAAGAAGATTTTTTAAAAGTTTTTTCAGAAAAATTAGAAACGTTTGGTGACAAGCTAGAAGATTACATTGATTTTTTTGATATTGAAACTCTTCAAGATATTCAAGTAATAATGAGCGATATAATCGATCAGTCTCGTAAAAAAAATATAGCTTTCAGTACGCCGACTGATTCCAAAAACTCTTTTAGAGTTCGGATTCGCAATGCGGCCGGATTTATTGACAGACTAATTGATTTTGTGGTTGAAGAGTCGGAGTCAGAAGATCAAGAGATTCTAGAAGTGATCGCTAATCACAGTAATTTTACTTTTTTGAAAGAGGAAAATACAAAAGAGGAGTATGTTCAAAATTGAATCAAGTGTCCGTTTTTTATAAAAAAGGAGATGTAGTATATGCTCCCTTTCCCTATCAGGATAATCCAGAAGAAGAGAAAGAAAGGCCTGTTCTAATCCTCGCTCCTGTCTTAGCGGGAAAAGGGTTTATCTGCGCTTACATAACTAGCAATTCTAATAAAAGATCGGGGATGATCGAAATTAAGCGGAGGGATTTTAAAGAAGGACATCTAGATGATGGATACGAAGCTTCTTATGTTAGACCGGACTGCATATCTACACTTGATAGAGAATTATTTAGAAGAAAATGCGGGACTTTGAGAGATGAAGTCGTAGATGCAATTATTCAAACTCTTATTGAATTATTGCAAAAACCGCCTCAATCACCTCCCTCCCCTAAAAGTATAGAACGGCCTCCTAAACCTAAAAAGAAAAATTTTTAAAATAAAATATTCACTAAATCTGATAATCCATGACGAAAACCACCTTACCACCCCGTGCGTTGGCACTTAAGGCAGCGGTCATCTTCTTGGGATAGGGGAGATTGAGATTATTCATTAACTGAATAAAATCCTCGCGATTGCGGCCAGCGAAACGGGGATTCCAGCGCTTTTCCTCACCGATCGAGGAGACCGTTCTTCCCAGATAATCGTGACAGGGGTAAACTAGCGTATCGTCGGGGAGAGTGAACAACTTCTCCGTCACCGTCTTGTATAGGACTTCCGGCGAACCCTTCTGAAAATCGGTACGACCGCAACCGCGAATTAAGAGTGCATCCCCCGTTAATAGGCGTTTTTCATCGATGAGATAGGCTATATGACTATCGGTGTGGCCCGGAGTGGCGATCGCTTTTAGCTGCTGACCTGCCACGGTCCAGAGGTCGCCATCGCGCACATAACCATCGATATCGCTCACTTCGGCGTTTTCGGGAACGAGGATCGAACAGTTGGTTAACTCCCGTAAGCGGTGCGCTCCGGTGATATGGTCGGCGTGGACATGGGTTTCCATCGTGTAGCCTAGAGTTAACCCCAACTGCCAAAGAATCTGCCGATCGCGATCAACCTGTTCGAGGACCGGATCGATTAAAATCGCCTCCCCCGTACCCGAATCAGCGATCAGATAGGTGTAGGTACTCGATTCCCTATCGAAAAGCTGGCGGAAAATCGGCGCTGCCGGCCGGAATGCGATCGAGTAGGCCGCGGGGAGAGAAATTCTCTCTTTCAGCGATCGCAACAAATCCCGGGCCAGTTCGGCCGCCTGTAAACGCAGTTCGGGAATGGCGGTGGTTTCCCAGAGATCGCCTTTGCGGGGATTTCCCAAGGTGTACAGCGTGTCCGATGCCGTACCGTCTGGCCTGAGAATCGCCCCGTTGTCCGCGGTTTCGATGCCACAATTCAAAGGATGGGGACGGATTAACCCCCGTTGGCGAAGATGAACGACGAGGGGATCGGTTATGGTCGCGTAATCGTTACCCGCGCCGGTACAGTTAATAATTCGATCGACGGTTAGGTTTAAGAGGTTTCCCGTTCCCCGTTGACGGATAGTAACCTCTACACAGCCGTTTTTATCCTCGGCAGTTTCAATTCTTCCCCCATGATAGGTTAATTGTCCCGATTCTACGGCCTCATCGAGGATACTGGCGATCTCGTCGGCGAGGCGATGGCGAAGAACCTCCCAATAGGCTTTCAGGTGGCGTAGAAATCTGGCGCGTTCCCCTATCGGCAGACAATGCCATAGACCTTGAGATATCGGACGTAAGGCGTTTAAAACGGCGCGCCAGTCGTGACCTTGACTCTCTGCGGTTTTTACCTCCGCGCGAATCCGCCCTAGGAGTCCCCGGGTGGTCTGGGGCGCGGTTTCGAGGGTGAGGAACGGGGGATAGGGATCGGTGGGTCGGTGCGATCGAGGGATCAGGCCATGACGGGAAACTGCGTGGATTTTGCCCGTGAATCCCCTTTGTGCTAGGGAAACCACCATATCCACCATCGTTAACCCCGTACCGACGAGCAGAATCGTCCCGTCGGGTTTTAGCTCGGCGAGTGTGTCCGTCTCCCAAGCGTCGCGGAGATAGGGGGAATTGAGGGACGCGAGGGGTTGGGGAACCGTTGCGGGAAAATTGCCCAGCGCCAGAACTACTTTAGCGGCGCTGATTTTCTTGCCTCCTTTGAGGGTAATCGTCGCCTTTTCCCCGTCGAGTGCCAGATCGATCGCCGCATCGGTAAACGTTTCCAGACGGTGATCGGCAATGGCGTTGTCCCGCGCTTCTTCTAGGATCGAGCGGATGTATTTGCCGTACACTAGACGCGGTACGAAGCTGGCCGGATCGATCGATCGATAGCCGTTATCCGCTAACCAGTGGAGGAAATGTTCGGGATCGTCCTCGAAGGCGCTCATTTTGCCCGCAGGAATATTGAGCAGGTGGCCGCTGTCTCGCGTTCCGTAGGCGATCCCCGTACCGAGGGGTTTTCGGCGCTCGATCAGGGCGATCGATAATGGAGTCCCCGTGTCGCGTAACAGGTTCGCCGTCACGAGGGAACCACTAAATCCTCCCCCGATAATGGCGATGTCGAAAGTTGCAGAAAATTGATTCCGGTCAATGTAGCTCATACTAAGTAGTCGTGCAAAATAAATTTCCTAGTGAAGAAAGGCAAAAGGCAAGAGGCAAGAGGCAAGAGCGGGGTTAGATATGTGTAATTAATTTTGCTTAGGTACTTATTACTTGGTCTAGCTAAAAGACGATTTTTAGGCATTCTTGGTTAAGACATTAAAAATAAACGATAGGATCGGCTGTCAACTAATATATAAATCCCTAGAAAAATATAGATAAAAGGACTAATTTTATGTCCGTAGTTTGTAACCACTTTAGCTATCCTGGGATGGGTAATCAAAAAATAGGCTAGGGCGCACCAAATCCCCATCATGAGATAAAAAATTATCATGATAATTAAGACGTGCATCGGGGAATTATTGGCAAAAAGAGAGGTATAAATACCAATATTATCACCGCCGTTAGCCACGGTCACGGCAGCAACGTAATAGGTTTGGGAGGGAAAACGAGGAAAAAAGGAGCGATTTTTAGAATAATTAACATCTTCTCTTACTTCTTGAATATAATCCTCATTTTCCCTTGACAAAAGTTGTTTAATGCCGATAATCAAAGGAATAAATCCTAATAGACCAATCCATTCTTTAGAAACCAGTAACCCAAATAGTAAACCGAGGGAACTAGCTAGGAGAATCAGGGTAAAACCGAGGTATTGACCAACAATCAGGTGTCGAGGTCGAAAATTAGCATTAAGTCGCGAGAAAAACAACATTAGCACCATCAGATCATCGAGATTTGTGGCTACAAAACTCGTCACGCTAGTAATTAAAAGGGCTACTAACCAATTCATAGATTGAAAAAAGAGATAATCCTTCCCATTCTAAATCTCGTAGTGCCAGATTTCCTCCTCTCGTAAAAGAAGACGATGGACGGGAAGACGTTCCACGGCCCCTTGTTGTTCAAGATGATTAAGTGCGCGGGTAATTGTGACTCTAGTAGTTCCTAATAAGTCAGCGATATCCTGATGAGTTAGACGCACATCAATTAATTGTCCGGTACCGGTTTGTTTACCAAATTGATTGCCTAACCATGACAGTAATTTCACAACCATAATATCAGTACGTTTGTAGCTACGAATAATACTTAGCTCTTGTGCTTGCTGAAGATGAGACAGCAGAATTTCTGCCATTTGATAACTCTCAACTGTGGAAAAGGAAACTGCTTGTACAGGAGTGATGCACTCAACTTGATAGGGATTGACTCTCTCTAGGGTTTTACCGACAAAACTGCCAGGTCCCCACAATCCCAAGACGATCAGGGTTCCATCTTCTAACCAGGTGGAGGTTTTCACGACTCCACTCTCGATTTTCCAGAAATTAGGGTTTCTGAGGGGCAAAATCGCCCGATTATCAAAGTGCCAGCGATGGGGGGTTGGTGGTTGATAGGTAAGCGTCATGATTGGTAAGTAGTCGTGCAAAATTAATTTTCTAGTCGAGACTCCGAGACAGGAGACAGGAGACAGGAGACGGGAGACAGCTATTAGGGATCGGATTTGATAATTTTGGGGTAAAAACGATAATTACCCCAAAAAAGACCGATTGTATGCCCTTGCAAGCCCTATTTATTTCGGGGTGCTAGTCTTCTCCAGTTCCGTTGTGGCCGAGGAGATCAGTTCTTGCCAAGCTCGATCGCTTTCCTGTAGAGTCTGTTTAACAGCGTCGATGGTCTTTTCTACGCGAGTTTTCAGGAAAGGGGAAGCATTGTCTTTGAGTCGTTCGGTGTCGTCGGCTAAGATATCGATCGTCTCGGAGGTATTAACGAGGCTATTTTCTAGGGTAATAAGGTTGTTTTGCAGGGTTTCACTGAGTTTAGCCCCAGATTTGGTCAATTTTTTCGTAAATTTACTCACTTTTTCCCCTAGATCGTCAATATTATCCGCTAAGTCCTCTAGGTTGTCCTGTTGAGCTTCGATAATCTTCTTGTCGAGAGAAGGAGCGGCTAGTTGAGCCTTTAGGTCATCGATAGCCGATTTTGTCGCTTGGATGGCTTTTTCATAGGCAATTTGGGCATCTTCCAGAATTTTTGGGCTAGAAACCTCATTTTTTTTCTTAACGGGTTCCACCACGGTGCCACCCGTTGCCGTTGCACGGTCGATGACGGCCAACTGTTCGGGGAGTAGGGGCAAGGCGATCGCATTTCCCCTTCCTCCTAGGAGCAAAGTGACAGTTAAGAGGAAAATCAGCAGCCGGAAAACTTGATTTTTGAGGCTTTGAAAGCTCTTATTTCGGTTGATCATAGTTGAATTTTCTCCTGTTCAGAAAAGTGGTTACTCTATCTAAATATTATCACATAAAATTTTTGTTTTGTATTCGTTTATAATAAATTTTATAAAAAATTTATTATATTTTTTTGACCAATAAATTGCAGAAAAAACATAATCTTTTCGAGGTAAAAGCCAGTAAAGAAAAGCTTTTGTCCTCTCAAGAAAAATTAATTTTTATCACTTTTTTTATTAATGAGATGCTGAATTATCCGATGGATTTATTTCTTGATTAATCGTAGATATTTTCTTACGACCTTTAATATATTTGCCTAAAGATTTATTTTTCTTAAGTCGTTTAATGCCACTTAAAGTGCACAGAGAGAATAGAGTTCCCACCAGAACCATCTGCCATAAACCGCAACCAGAAGCCGCGCCTAATCCTGCCGCTAACCAGATAGTCGCCGCCGAAGTCAAACCTTTCACTTGTACCTTATTTAGTTCCCGATGGGATTGTTGTAGGATGATTCCCGCCCCTAAAAAACCGACACCAGAAGCGACCCCTTGAATAGTGCGACTGAGGGCATTAGAAGACGCATAACCCACATCTCCTTCCGCTTGTAGGGGAATCATCACGAACATGGCAGCTCCGAGACTAACGATGATAAAAGTTCTCAATCCAGCCGGACGACCGCCTCGCTGTCGGTTATAACCAATCAGACAGCCGACGGCCATAGCCATACTGAGCCGAAAAATAATCGTTTGCCAATCTTCCGAGTCAAAAAACATTGTTTAACCCATCAAATGAGATAAAAACTTCGCCTAACCAATCAAGGCCTTTTCCAGATGCCGCTTTAAATCGTTCCTATTCTCGATCCCAATCGATAATCCTAGTAAAGCCGGTGTTATAGGTGGAAATCGTTACCGCACCATGGCTAGAGTCTGGTTCTTGCCCCCCATGAATTGCCCTCGTTGCAAATTCCATCGATTTATTGTCCTATTAGTCGATATCTTCGAGGTCTTTAAACAGGGCTGTGCTGAGGTAACGTTCCCCGAAACTAGGCTGAATCATGACGATTAATTTATCTTCGTTTTCGGGTCTTTTGCCCACCTGAATTGCCGCCCATAAAGCGGCCCCGGCCGAGATGCCCGATAGTAGTCCCTCCTGACGAGCTAACCGTCGCGCGTAGGCGAAAGCGTCCGTATCATCGACGATAATCACCTCATCGATCAATTCCGGTCGGAAAATTGCCGGGATAAAACCGGCGCCGATGCCTTGGATTTTGTGCGGACCGGGTGGTCCCCCCGATAAGACGGGACTATTAGAGGGTTCAACTGCGATCGCTTGAAATTGGGGACGACGGGGTTTAATGGTTTCGGCAATACCGGTAATGGTTCCCCCGGTTCCCACGCCACCGATAACGATATCTACCAGGCCATCGGTATCGGCCCAGATTTCCTCGGCGGTGGTTTCTCGGTGAATTTTCGGGTTAGCCGGGTTGCGGAACTGTTGCAAACTATAGGCGTTGGGGGTATTTTCGACTATTTCCTCGGCCCGGGCGATCGCTCCTTTCATGCCTTGGCTACCCGGGGTTAATTCTAATTGCGCCCCGTAAGCTTTTAACATCGCCCGTCGTTCTAAACTCATGGTTTCGGGCATAGTCAGGACTAAGCGATAGCCTTTGGCCGCCGCTACCATGGCTAGGGCGATGCCGGTATTACCGGAAGTGGGTTCCACCAGAATTGTTTTATCGGGGTGAATTAGTCCGGCGGCTTCAGCGTCCTCCACCATACTGACCCCGATGCGATCCTTAACCGAGGCGGCGGGGTTCATACTTTCCAGTTTGACGACGATGCGGGCTTTTACTCCCTCTGCCACTGGGATTCGATTCAGTTGGACTAGGGGAGTCCGTCCTACCAATTGGGTGATGTCTCTTGCGATCGGCATAATCCCACTTGCTTTGTATTTGTTGGCTATTTTTGATTATATATGTATTTAAGATGTTTTACAATACTTTTTAAGTCAGAGTACACTGCAAAATGCTGGTGTTGGCACCTCTGATCACAACGTCGGCGGGGATTATCCCTGTCGATTTTTTTGCCTTGCCACTTTTTTTGTATATCGAAGCACAATCGCTCAAATCGTCTTGGGAAATTTCTCTCAATTTAGTTAATTATTATTAGTATATAAAAGCACATTTATTTAAACAACTTAAACAAATTATTAGAGATATGAAAAGAGCGATACTTTTTCTTAGTATCGGGTTACACATTTAAGAAAGTTTTCTGAGATTTATCCTAAAAAATTATTTTTTTGCTGGTTTTTTAGGAAACAATTTTTAATAAATAAAAGTAGGAAAATGGTTTATAAAATAATTCATGGCAAAAACTAAGTATGTCTGGAAGCGCCTATCAACGCTAAATTCAATTAACAAGAATTGTTCCTCGATATACAAAAAAATCTGGCCAAGGTAGAGTAATTTTTTTTCAAGGACGATAGTATAGTCCCAAGAAAAAAACTCCTAGATACTTTATCGGAAAAAATAAAGAAAAGCCAGAGCAATCAACCTCGATATTTTGCCGAAACCAATCATCATTATAGGAGATGAAAACTATGGTGTTAGATGCCTTTGCCAAAGTCGTTTCTCAGGCCGATACCCGCGGGGAATACCTGAGCGAGAATCAAGTCAATGCCCTAATTGCCTTCGTCAAAGATGGTAATAAACGCGTGGATGTGGTCAATCGTCTTTCCAGTAATTCTTCTGCGATCGTTACCGATGCCGCGCGTAGTTTGTTTTCAGAACAGCCCGTTTTAGTTGCCCCCGGTGGCAACGCCTATACAAACCGTCGTGCCGCCGCCTGCTTGCGGGATTTGGAAATTATCCTGCGCTACGTTACCTATGCCACCTTCACCGGCGATGCCAGCATCCTCGATGATCGCGCCTTGAACGGTCTCCGGGAAACCTACGTCGCCCTGGGAGTTCCGGGAGCTTCTGTTGCGGCCGGAATTCTCAAGCTCAAAGACGCTTCCCTTGCCCTAGCGGCCGATCCCAACGGGATCACTCGCGGGGATTGCAGTTCTTTACTAGCAGAAGTCGCTTCTTACTTCGATCGAGCGGCGGCGGCAGTTTCCTGATGCTGTGACTTTCTTATCTCAATCCGATTAAACTTTTGTAGGAGCAATTCCATCCATGACCAAAACACCTTTAACCGAAGCGGTAGCTACTGCCGATTCCCAAGGCCGTTTTCTCAGCAGTGCTGAATTACAAGTAGCGTTCGGTCGTTTCCGTCAGGCCGCCATCACCCTAGAAGCGGTAAAAATCCTCGCCCAAAAAGCCCCCAGTTTAGCCCAAGAAGCAGCCAACGCTGTCTATCAAAAATTTCCCTACACCACCCAACTCCAGGGGCCGAACTATGCCTACGATGAGCGAGGGAAATCCAAGTGCGTTCGTGATATCGGCTACTATATCCGAATTATCACCTATGCCCTCGTGGTAGGGGGTACAGGCCCGATCGATGAATATCTAGTCGCCGGTTTGAGTGAAATTAATAGCGCCTTTGAGCTATCTCCTAGTTGGTATATCGAAGCCTTAAAATACATCAAAACCAATCACGGATTAACTGGGGATGCTGCTGTAGAAGCTAATTCCTACATTGATTATGTGATCAACGCCCTTAGCTAATTTACGTCAACATAAGCTCATATCTCCTAAATTCACCTCGGGATGAGCGCCGAGGTTTTTTTGCGTCCGTCTAACTTAGGGCTTGCTGAAAAAGTTTTTCGGTGGTGGCAGGGTGTGGGGTGTGGGGAAGTGGGGTTTTATCGATTTTCAGGTGGTCAACTACCTAATTTTCAGGGAAAAAGTCCCGGAATTTTCCCCCCAATCACTCCAATGGTCGGCAATTTTTGAGAGAAAAAAAGTCTAAAAACCTTATCCAACAAGATTTTTAGATTTATTCAGCAAACCCTCACTTAGTCGTCGTCGGGAACCTACCCCAACAAAAAAACCATCTTGGGTAAGATGGTTAAACACAACGAGTATAAACCGACAAACTTGACTTTAGACTGCTTTTTCTGGCCCGGTAGCGACGGGCAGCTCCGTGGTACTGTACTCTGTCCAAGAACCCTCATAAATTCGCACCTTGGGATAACCGAGCAGATGTTTGAGGACAACATACTGTAAAGTCGCTTCCCGTCCCGTACTGCAACTGACAATAATATTATCCGAGGGCTTGATGTTGCGTTGGGCAAGAATCTTCCTGATTTCGTCTAAAGATTTCAATTTATGGGGATTTTTCAGGGATTCATCGGGATTATTCGCTTCCGTAAAAGTCGGCCAGGGTATATTTTTCGCCCCCGGAATATGACCATTTCTCAGCCAGATATCCTGTTTCCCCTGAAAAAGTTCTTCCGGTCTAGGATCGATAAAAACCACATCGGGTTTGCCGATCAATTTCTCTACTTCTGCTAAATTTACCCGAATCGAGGGATTATCACGGACAGTAAAGCTCCCTGCTTGATATTTAGGGAATTCTTTAGTTACCTTTTGTTCGGAACCCTTATAACCCTTAAACCCGCCATCTAAGACCGCCACATCTCGGAAACCCGATCGCTCTAGTAAATAGGCGACCATGGTTGCCCCCAAGACATCGCGACCATCGGAATATACCAGCACTCGATCGCCATTAGTGATTCCCGCGGCGGCAAAGAGACTGCCAATTTTATCCTCTTGCCAATATTGAACCGGCAAAAATCCGTTTGGACCACGAAAATTATTGTCGGCTATATTCACCGCTTTCGGTAAATGACCGGTGATATATTCCAAAGGGTTAATCCGCACATCGAGAATTTTTAACTTCGGATCGTTGAGATTTTGTGCTACCCAAACCGGCGATACAAAGTCTATCTTAGTCTCAGATTTAGACGTGGCCATCAGGGGCGATGACGGGGCTAAGGTAAAGGTTAAAATGCAGAGGAGAACTAAAGTGAAAAAAGCAAGGGGACGGCTTTGAAACCGTCCCAGGGATAGACCCTTCCCTTGACGCAGTTTTGGTTTCATGATTCAGTGTCAGCGACGAGTATCAAACGATAATTACTATAGGGCTTTGATTAGCTTTCTCCAAAAATTTAGGTATAACGTGATATTTTTTTTGCAGCAAGTAGGCCGATTAATTATTAATTTCTTCTTGGGTGTTGATCGCCTTGGGTGTCTCTAATAACTGTTGCCACCAGATATGAACTAGGAGAGACCAAGCGATCGCTAAAAGCCAAGCGGCAAGGATATCACTAGGAAAGTGAACTCCTAAATAAAGACGGGTCCAAGCAATAACCAAAACCAACGGAATCCCCAGTAAAACTACCCCGAAAAACCAGCGCGTTCTCCAAGATAGGATCAGTAAAGAAATGACTAACAGGGAACTAAATAAAGCATGACCGCTAGGGAAGGCAAAATCGTGGGGTAAGGGATAAAATAACTCCCAAAATTGCGGGCGATTCCGACGAAAAAGCATCTTGAGGTTATAACTAATAGCCCAACCTCCCGCCATGGTCACAAGGAGATAAGCGAACCCATACCAGTATTTTTTTAGGGCAAAAATCAGCAGTAAAATTGTCAGTATCGGGGACACTCCCCAATAAGTGCCTAATCCCGTTAGTTTTATCGCCAAAAAATTGAGGTTTAAATTAGCGGTTTGATGAATAGATAGCATCAGGGATTTTTCCCACGCAAATCCTTGCGGCTGCTGGCGAATAGCGATCGCTAAATCCGTAAAAGTTAGGGATGTTAACAAGATGGCTAAGAAAATTAAGCTATTGTTTAAGTAAGTTTTGGGAATCACGGGGAAAAAGTGGCGATCGAGGATAACAGGGGCATTTCTAATACCTGAAAATGGAGCAAGACCAGAATAACTAATGTATAGGCAGTCGAGGAAAGTAATCCATTTCTTAATTCTTTTGACCAATTGCGTTCTTCTTTCTCTCCACCGATTAATTCTTTCGTCCCGAATTGCATCAGTAGGATTCCCACAAGATTAGATAACCAATAACCAACCACGGCTGCGGGTAGAAAAAAATCGGCGTGTAAGCAAGCAATTAAACGACCGAAACCGTAGGCGATCGGCAGATTAAAAATTAGATCATTCCACCAACATAGGGGCGATAATAAGTAACCAATCAATACCAGGCTTCCGTTTTTGATTTTGTCAAGTAGATACATCTTTTTTTAGTTACTAACTATTAGTTTTGTTTTTTTGCCATCAGCTATCTAGGGTTTGCTGAAAAAGTTTGTTGGTGGGGGCAGGGTGTGGGGTGTGGGGTGTGGGGTGTAGGGTTTTACCGATTTTGAGGTAGTCAGTTACCTAATTTTCAGGGAAAAAATCCCTAAATTTTACCCCCGATCCCTCCAATGGTCGGCACTTTTTGAGGTCAAAAAAGTCTAAAAGCCTTATCCAACAAGGTTTTTAGATTTATTCAGCAAGCTCTATCTAAGTAAGTAGGTGTTGAAAATTGTCAGATACCCCCCTTATTAAGGGGGGATTAAGGGGGGATCAATTAATCAGAACCACTTACTTAGCTAACGGCTGACGGCCTACTACTAATTAACGCTGAATTTGGTCAAAAATCGCCCCATCAGCGAAGAATTTTTTCTGGATCGCATCCCAACTACCAACCGCCGTATAGGGGAACAGATTCGACACTTTTGGATATTGTTTACTAAACTCTTTAGCCACATTAGCATTAACGGGACGGAAACCCACCTTGGCGAATTCCCGCTGCGCTTCCGGAGTAAAGAGAAATTGGGCAAAAGCTGTCGCTACTTCCCGGGTTTTGCGTTTATCGACTATTTTATCCACTACGGCCACGGGCGGATCGATCGAAACATTGACCGGAGGAATAGTATAGGAAAAACCGGTTTCTCCTTTTTGACGGGCCAGAATCACTTCGTTTTCGTAGTTAAGCAGCACATCCCCCTGATCCTGTTTAAAGAAGACATCGCTGGCTTCCCGGGCATCTTTGGGTAGTACAGGCACGTTTTTATAGACATTGCGGACGAAATTGGTCGCTTGTGCTTCATTGCCGCCGGTCCGAGTTACCGATCCCCACAGGGCCAGAAAATTCCACCGGGCCACCCCAGAGGTTTTCGGGTTGGCAGTGATGACTTTAATCCCCGATTTGGCTAGATCTGGCCAGTTGCGGATTCCTTTGGGATTGCCCTGACGAGTAACTAAGGCTACCACGGAACGAGTGGCGATGGCGTTATTGGGGAGTTCTTTCTGCCAACCGGGGTTAACTAAACCCGCTTTTTGCAAGCGTTCCACATCGGAACCGATGGCCAAATTTACCACATCTGCATCTAATCCGTCGATAACAGCGCGGGTTTGGGAACCAGAGCCGCCATAACTCTGTTTAATCACTACATCCTGTTTTTTCTCTCTTTTCCATTTGTTGACGAATAGAGGGATGATTTTCGAGTAGGCCGATTGAGTCACCGCGTAGGAAACCAGGGTGATTTCCACGGTTTGTTGTTTAGCTTGCTCTTTATCCGCAGCTGCCAGCAGCTTACTCGATGCTGATAGGGGACTAAAAGTTAGTCCGATTCCCGTTGTGACGACGGCAGCCGTAGCTAGAGAAATAAAAGGTAAGAGGGTTTTCGGTTTTGGGGATCTAGGATCAGGGATCACGATGTCATCGGCTCCTTTGTTTATTTATGGGAGATTGCTAGGTATTTTCTCTGAGATTGTATTTTATATGAAATAAAAAACAATTTCAATACATCGGAGAAAAAATTATACTGTTTGGGTTAGATGCAAAGAAATCAAGCCATTAATGGCTTGATTAGCTGAAAAAACTGGAAATATTCGATTTATACGGCTTAAATGTGCCTTTAAATTTGCCTGAAGCCTCTTTATGCTTGCAGAATAGAGATTTTATCGTTTTTATGGAGAGGAAAGAATTTTTTAGCGATCAAAAACCTCTCCCTAGGTGGGTTCACTGGTGAAGTTAGCGGACTTTAGCAACTATTACCCTAAAATTGAAGCGGTCTAACGACTTCCATCAATGTGCATGGTGCGTTCCCCAAAATCTATTGGTGGAGCAGTAGGACTTGCATTATCGCACTGAGACAGTCCAGTAGGGTGTGTTAGCGTCAGCGTAACGCACGGATTTTGAACATTAGATAAGGTGCGTTACATTTCATTAACGCACCCTACCAGATCGGCGTACTGCTATGCAGTGCCTTCGGCATCGCACTTAGACTGACAGCTTCAATCAATGTGCATGGTGCGTTCTCAAAAATCCTGCATTAGGGAACGCACCCTACAGCGATTGCGATCTATTCAGAAACTTGCCGCATAACGGCTAAGTTATGCCGTGCATCTCACCGATAAGACTGCGATCGCCTTAATTTTCAAGCGTAGCCGACAATATCATGGAATGAATAACCGACCAACCCCCTTGTAATTATCAAGATCTACAGCAATTTCGATCAGTCGTTCAGCGCAGCGCTCTCTATACTCAGCTTCACTCAAACGATCGAGATTTCCCATCGTCAACACTGGAAACGAGTTCTCTGTGTTCTCTTCTCGCATAACCTGCTCAAGGGAATCATCACCCTTCATATTTCGGTTAGCAGTAAGAATCATCATCTGCTGTTCTTGAGCATAGCGCCAGACTACGCGATCGCTACTTTCCATCGACAATCCAACCTCTCTAAAGGTGACAAATTGGACAGACTGAAACTCAAGCCAACCACGTTTTGCCAATATACCAAGAAAAATCAGCGCATAACCGTCGAGGTTGTAGTCAACTAAGAAAGTCATTGTTTTTGTGCGGCACGTCTGGCTCTCTGCTCCTCAAGCTTTGCCCAAAACGCTTCTTGCCCTGGTTTATGTGGCATTGCTGCAATTCGAGCAAAGCGTTCGCGGTTACGATCTTCCCAGTACTGACGAATTTCTTCTCTATTTTGAAGAACCTCTTGATATTCAACCTCGACCTGAGCTTGGGTTGCCGTAATGTAGGACAAAGCTGCGTCAATTTGCGCGTCCGTGAGGTTAAATGTGTCGCGAATCAGTTTAGCAGGATAATCAGCTTTTAGGAGATCGATCACATCATAGAGGCTAGTGCGTGTGCCAGCAATCGTTAGCCCACGCTCTGTACGGATAATTTTCGCTTGTTGGTTTGCCGTCCAGGTCATTCCCTTAGCTCCTTAGAATCCACTTAATGGTCAATGGTTTCACCAGACAAATATTGGTCAATTTTTTCTGACCAATCAGGTTCACCGTTCATTATAGTCCGCCCCTTGCGCGACCAGATCGGCGTACTGCTAGGCAGTGCCTTCGTCATCCCACTTAGACTCACAGCTTCAATCAATGTGCAGGGTGCGTTCCCCAAAATCTATTGGTGGAGCAGTAGGACTTGCATTAAGGAACGCACCCTACAGCGATAGCGTACTGCTATGCAGTGCCTTCGGCATCGCACTGAAACAATCCAGTAGGGTGTGTTAGCGTCAGCGTAACGCACGAATTTTGAACATTAGATCCCACATTCCGCACCCTAAGTGTCACAACGTCTCAAAAGAGGAAGGGGCGTGAGTCAAAATACTTATCTAGAGGAGTGAGTTGGCGGCAAGCTGCCGCCAACTAAGCCGAAAATTTCAGGGTTCCCCCGGTCATTCTCAATAAACAGTGCTTGTTGAGAATGACTGGGCAATCAGACTTAACATCTAGGGGGAGATGTTCGAGTAGTGCTTAAGTTTTGTCACCCCTTGAAGTCAATCCATCTGGTCAAGATAAGAGATAATATTCCTGGCAAGGTTTGGGAAAAAATCTCAAAATGTTGCGCCT
>VYLE01000426.1_pt1 | contig 24687 bp, 22 predicted proteins | sample 5114391 | NCBI WGS metagenome assembly VYLE01 (sample SAMN12291771, study PRJNA351875) | freshwater metagenome | isolation source: freshwater lake | place: USA: Michigan, Kent Lake | collected 2013-08-15
GAGGCGCGCGGGGAGCGTGGCGGGGAGCGCGAGGGGAAGCGTCAGCGCCAGCAAGGCGACACCCGGTCGCTGCGGGAAGGGGGAACGACGAGCCATCGGGGCGAGCTCCTGAGGTGAGGGGTCGGGCGATGCCCAAAGATAGCGGGACTTCAAGCCGCCGTTCCTTGCGGCCGATACCCCTAAGGCGGTCCGGGACGCCCGTCCCGCACGCCGGCATCGGGCTTTGGCGCTTCATTACGGGACATGCAGGCAGGCAACGCGGCAGGAATCGGGTCGGAACCGGGCGTCACGCGCGACGGGATGACTGCGGTCATCGAACGCATCGCGACCCCATCGGCGGCGACGTCGCGGTCACGGCGCCGGTTCCGGCGAGCCGCCGATGTCACCGCGTTGCGCCTCGGCCGCGCCGTGCTGGCGTACCTCGGCATCATGGTGGGCATCATCACGCTCGCGCCGTTCCGGTTCGCGAGCGCGCCGGTGCACGGCCTGTCGTTCGTCTGGACCTGGCCGGATCTCGTGCTCAATGTGCTGATGTTCGCCCCGGTGGGCTTCGTCCATCAGCTTACCCGACCGCGTGGCGCCGCCCCCGACCTGTCGCGGGTCTTCCTCCTGGGACTCGCCGCCAGTGGCATCATCGAGGTCGCACAGCTCTTTTCGCCGCTGCGCTACCCCTCGCTCTTCGATCTCGCCACCAACTCCGGCGGTGCTGTGCTGGGAGCCGCGGCGTATTCCCGTCTCTCGGAGCGCCTCCCCGGACGAGCGGCCGTGCAGCGGCTGGCACTCGAACTGCCACTCATGGGACTGGTCTATCTCCTCGTCCCCCTCTGCTGGCTCATCGGCTTGGGGAGCGAGGACGAGAGTCGCCGGGTGCTGGTGCTGGGCCCGGCGCTCATGGCGGGGGTCATTCTTGGCGCGGTCCACGCGGCGGTCGTTCACCCCGCGGGCCCGCGGGGGTGGCTGGTGGGCACCACGCTCGGCTGGTCATTCGTCGCCCTCGTCCCGGGCGGGCGTGGCGACCTGCCCTTCGTCGCACTGGCGACGGCCGTGGTCGTGGCCGCAGCGCTGTGCTGTCACGTCGCCACCCGCCGCATGCGGCAGGGAGCGCCCGACGATGGCAGCCGCCGGTTCGAGGTCCCCACGTTGCGGCGGGTCCTGCCCGTCTACGCGGCCTATCTCGCCCTGTCCGCCCTCTGGCCGTTGGGTGACGTGGACGATCACTGGCGCGGCACGCTGGCGCTCACCCTCGCCGACGCGACCCTCACGCAGGCCACCGTCTTTCGCGCCCTCGAACAGGTCGCGGCCTTCACCCTCGTGGGGTACATGGCCGCCGAATTCCGCGGGCGCGACCGGCGCGCCGAGCGTACGGCCGTGCTGCGTGTCCTGACGTGGAGCGCCGTCGTGTCGGCACTGCTGCAAGGGGCGCGCGGGTTCCAGCCAGCCACGGGTGCCAGCCTCGTGCTCTTCCTGCTCTGCCAGGTAGCGTCTGTGGCCGGCTGCCACCTGTATACGCTGCAGCGGGACCACGTGCTGGCGCTGCTCAAGCGGCAGCGAACCTAGGGCGCTACGGCGCCCCCAGGTCTGCCTCCGCCTCGATTTCCACGAGGTACTCGTCGCCGATGAGCGGCGCCTGCACCATGGTATTGGCCGGCAGGATATGGCCGAAGCGTTCCCCGTGCGCGCGGGCTACCGCCTCCCAATCGCGCTCCACATTGGCCACGAACACGCGCGTGCGCACCACGTCTTCGAGCGTTCCGCCCAGCGACTGCAGCGCCCCCGCGATCTTGTCGATGCAGAAGTGCGTCTGCGCGGCGGCATCGTTGCCACCGATGGCGCGGCTGCCATGCGTGGCCGTGGTGCCCGAGACATGAATGCGCGACCCCTTGCGCACGGCCCGGCTGTAGCCGGCCATGGGTTCCCATACGGTGCCACTCAGGGCCCGTGTGCTGCCGTTCACGCCGGGCTGCGGGGTGAAGGGCGCCGGGAAGCTGGCCAGATGATGTGACAGGTCGCCGCTGGCGGTCAGGTAGGGCGGCGTGCGGTACTCGTCGCCGCAATCACCCGGAATGGGCAACAACGCGGCCTGTGCCTCCGCCAGCATTGTGCGATCGGCGTCGTCGAGCGCAAACGAGAACAACCGCGCGGTATCGGCAACATGCTGCGAGTGACTCAAGCGCGCACCCACGATTACCCCGGCCACACCGGGCTGCTCGAGCACCCAGCGGCTGGCAACGGTGGCAATCGAGACGCCGTGCCTGGTGGCCACCTGCTGGGCCGCGCGAAGCACCTGCTGGAAGGGCGCCCAGCCTCCCGCGGCCCGAATGAACCGCCCGTACTTCATCTGCGACCACGTCTCCAGCTGTGCCCAGTCCGGTTCCGGCGCACCCACCCAGCGTTCACTGAGAAAGCCGCCGAGCACCGTGCCGTAACAGAGCAGCCCCACGCCGTGCTTCTGGGCAAACGCCGACAGCTTGCCAGTGAATCGCCGGTCGATGAGACTGCCGCTCACCTGGTTGCTCACCAGACGAATGCCCGACGCGATGGCCACACGCAAGTGCGCCGTGTCGAAGTTGGTCACCCCCACGGCGCGGAGCCGGCCTGCCTCGCGCTCCCCTTCCAGCAGCCACAACGCATCGAGCCACCGCGGATCGGCGAAGGTCCACGCGTGGAACTGCAGCAGGTCGATGGTGTCGGTTTGCAGCCGCTGACAGGCCCTGTCCACGGCGGCACGCACGTCGGCCGCCGTCACGGGGCCGGGTTCGGGCACCCACTTCGTGAGGCACTGCACCGTGGCGGCGTCACCCACCACATCGCGACGGAAGCGCCCCGCCACGATCTCCGCCGACCCGTAATGATCGGCCATGTCGAACGTGGTGAGCCCCGCCTGGTGGTAGGGCACCATGGCCCGCGCGGCGGCATCGAGGTCGAGCGTGCGACCATCACGCTCCATATCGGCGATCTGCCACAGTCCGGTGAGCGCGCGCGAGATGGTGAGGCCAGGGGCCAGGGCAAGGCAGTCGATCATGAGTGGGCGGAGAAGTGTGACAGAAGAGAGGCCACGGCGTTCATTCCGCCGGGAGCACGTACGTGATGGCCCGGAGATCACCACCGCGCGCCGCCAGCGCGCGGGTTTCGCGCCAGTACACCAGCGTCCCGATCGCCATGACGGCCAGCCAGACGAGCGTGCTGCGCGCATACCACCCCGGCACATCGGCCGTGAGGTCGCGATAGCTGTGCACCCACAGCAGGGCACTCAGTGTCACCAGCGCCACGACGGCCACCAGCACCTGCGCCCAACGCGCCCGCAGCACGCGCACCTCGCCCGCCAGTGCCGGATTGTGCGCCGGCAGGCGCAGCACCGAGCAGGCCATGATGATGAAGTTCACCAGCATCGCCGTCACCAGAATGTCGACGCCCAGGAAGAAGTCACCGGCGAAGTGCCCGCCAAGAATGCCCAGCGTCGAGAGAATCGCCGAGACGAACAGGGCCGTGCGTGGCGTACTGTTCGAGGCGTCCACCACGGCCATGGCACGCGGAAACACGCCATCCTCGGCCCAGGCGAAGCAGAGGCGTGACACGCCAAGCAGCATACCGGGGAGATCCTTGATGAGCGCCAGCGCGGCGCCCGACATCATGAGGACACCGACCGCCGGAGACACGAGCGGCGTGAGGAGCCCGGGGGCGGTGACGTCCCCCGTGGCACTCGCCGCCGCCACGTACTGCCAGGGGACGGCGCGATACACGGCGCCCGTGAACGCAAAGTAGAAGATGCCGACCGTACCGATGGCGAGACCGATGGCCAGTGGCAGCGTGCGCGACGGATTGCGGGCCTCGCCGCCGGCCTGCGCGATCACGTCGAACCCGATGAAGCTGGAGAACAGCACGGCGGCCGCAGGCGGCACCACCGTCCAGAAGTCGCCCGACCGACCGGCCAGCATGGCCCCTTCGCCGCGCGCGGTGACCAGAGCGCGGTACTCGTCGGCCCCGTGGCTGAACCCCGTCACGATGACCAGGCCGCTGCACACGAACACCAACCCCACCAGGGGGACCAGGGTACGGGTCACGGCCCGGACGCCGCGCAGATTCACGAGCACGAACAGCCACAGGAAGCCCAGGGCCAGCGCAAGGCGCACCCCGCGCTGATCGAGCGCCGCCGCGAGCTCCATCCACTGGGCCGCGCGTGCCGTATCGCGGAGAAAGGGGGGAATGACATACGACACCACCCCGATCGCGATGCACAGCCCGAACCATTGCGAGAACGACGCCAGAAAGCCCGTGTAGGGGCCGATCGCGCGGCTCGCATACACGTAAGACCCGCCGGCGCGGGGCATCGCGCTGCCAAGCATGGCATAACAGAGCGCGGCCAGTACTGCCGGCACCGCGGCCATGAAGTACGCGGGCAGCACATACTCGCCAATCCCCGGTACCGACCGCTGGAGCGCGAAGGGCACGATGTTGATCCCTGCCCCGACCATCGACCCGATCCCGGCGGCCGCGAGCCCCACGAGCCCCAGATCGCGTCGTAGTCGGCCGCCGGACGTACCGCTGGCCGGCTCGCTCACGGGACCCATGGGCGTACGACTATGGGCGTACGGTTTTGCCGTGTCTCGTCACTCATCTTGTTCTCGATCCGGGATGGGCAGGGGCAACACGCGTGGTGAACACCGCGGGGTGCGCGACCCGGGAAAGCTGCAGTGCGGCAAGCGCGGGGGAAACACCCCGACGCAGATCCACCCGGTTGGTGAAGGTCGGGGGGGGCTGGTCGTCTGTGGCAGTAGCCCCGTCACCGACCCGTTCCCCCGATGCACCCCATGGCCCTCCATCCCGATGCTGCTGGCGCGCGCGCGGCGCGCGTCCTGATAGTGGACGATGATCCTACCACGCGCACGCTCCTGCAGCAGGTGCTGCGCAGCGACGGGTACGACGTGGAGGTGGCGACCTCCGGCGAAGAGGCGCTGTTGTACTTCCAATCGGCCATGCCCGATCTGGTGCTGCTCGATGTGATGATGCCCGGCATTGACGGCTTCGCCACCTGCGAGCGCATGCGCCAGCTCGACCCGCATCTCGATATCCCCATCGTGATGCTGACCGGCGCCGATGACTACGCTGCCATCGATCGCGCCTTTGCTGCGCGCGCGACCGACTTCATCAGCAAGCCGTTCCAGTGGCGGCTGCTGCTGCAGCGCGTGCGCTATGCCCTGCGCACGGGTCGGCTCAACCGCGAACTGCGCCTCAGCCGGTCCCGTGAGGCCACCGCACGGCGACTCGCCCGGCTGATCTTCTTCCACTGGCACTTGGACGATGACCAGCTCACTTGGTCCGACCGGCAGTTACCACTGGCCGGGGCCACGGTGGCGGCGCCGACGCACTTTCACGACCTCGTGGAGCTGGTGATCCCGGCCGAGCGTCGGCGCGTGGAGGCCGCCATTCGGCGCGCACGCGTCTACGGAGAACCACTCGACGTGGAACTCCTCCTCGACATCGCGGGGCACGCCTTTCTCCTGCGCCTTGTGGGTCAGGTCGGCAGCGTCGGTACCGACCAGCGCGTCGTCTCGGGGGCGCTGCAAGACCTCACCGACCAACGACGCGCGGAGGAGCTCGCGGCAGCTGCGCAGCAGCCGACGGCCCCCGACGCCACGACGCCTCAACCACCCACCAACGCATGATTCTCGACGAAGATCGGTCCGGAACCCGGGAAGGGTTCGAAGCCGCGCTGACACGCGTGGCCGCGCACAGCGACGTGCACTCGCTGCTGGTGCTCGCCGCCGATGGCAATGACCACACCCCCGCCAATACCGACGCCATTTTGCAGCGCGTGGGCAAGCCGGTCTATGGCGGCGTATTCCCCGCCTTGGTGTCAGGGCGCGAACACTTCACGCGCGGCACCATTGTCATCGGCACGCGCAAGCCGCTGCGCGCCACGATCGTGCGCGGACTGAGCGACGACACGGTGCCGCTCGACCGTCAGATCGTGGATGCGATCTCCAGCGAAATCGAACACGCCTTGCTCTTCGTCTTCGTGGACGGCTTTGCCCGTCGCATCGCCGGTCTCGTGCGCGGACTGTTCGAGGAGTTCGGCGTCGAGAACAACTATATCGGAGGCGGCGCCGGGTCCCTCTCCATGCAGCAGAAGCCGTGCCTCTTCACCAATGACGGCATGCTGCAGGATGCCGCGCTGCTGCTGCAGCTGGAGTGGCCCAGCGGGGTGGGCGTGGCGCACGGCTGGGAGATCGTTTCGGAGCCGCTGCAGGTCACCAGCGCCGAGCACACGACGATCAAGTCGCTCGATTATGCCACGGCCATCGACGCCTACCGCGGCATCGTCGAGCCGGTGGCGGGACGTCCGGTGGAAGCCGAGCACTTCTTCGATGTGGCCAAGGGGTTCCCCTTCGGCATCCGGAAGCTCGACAGCGAGGTTGTTGTGCGGGACCCGCTCTTCCTCACCCCGGCCGGCGAACTCGTTTGCGTCGGCGAGGTACCGGAAGGCGCGTTCGTGCACGTCCTGCGCGGTGATGCCGCACGGCTCATCGATGCCGCGCGGTCGGCGCGTGATCTCGCACAACAGAGCTTTCCCGCCGCACATGCCCCGCGGTTCCGGTTCGTCATCGACTGCATCTCCCGCTCCCTCTTCCTGGGTGATCGCTTCGGGGAGGAGCTGGCCGCCATTGATGATGGCCTGCCGATGGTCGGGGCGCTCACGCTCGGCGAAATCGCCAACAGTGGTCGCGACTTCCTCGAGTTCTACAACAAGACCGCCGTCGTCGGCCTCATCGCCACGAGCTGAGCACACGCATGCCGTTGGCGCTCGAATCGCAGGTGCTGTACGAACTGGCGCTCAGCATCGGAGCGAGCAGTGAGCTCGCCCCCATGTTGCGGCACACGCTGTCGGAGCTGCTGCGTCTCACCAATGGCAGCGGGGCCATGGTGGTGCAGTTCGGGGAAGGGCATATGGTGGGCAGCGCGTCCGAGGCATCCTCTACTGCCAGCCTGTTGCCGCGCAACCTCCCGCAGCACCATGCCTACGCCGAGTTCACCAGCGCCCATCCGCCGGAGGCGCTGTATAGCACGCTCATGGCATGCCCCGAGCGACTGCCGCTCACCGTGGCGCTCGCCGACGGCACCGCGCATGCGTTCCTGCTGCCGCAGTTCGGCTACCTCGTGCTCTTCCGACGACAGGGCCCGCTCGAGAAGAGCTTCCTGCGGGCGTTCGGGCCGCTCGCGCGCAAGCTGGGAAGCACCGCGCGCGCCTGTGTGCTCGAGGAAGAGCTGCGACGGCAATCGTGGCGCCTCGAACTGGCCACGGAAACGGCCAGTATCGGGGTGTGGCAGTACGATGTGGTCCGCGATCGGCTGACTTGGGATGCGGAAATGTTCCGCCTCTTCGGCGTCCAGCCGCAGGAGTTTCGTGGCGGCAACGAGGAGTTCCTCGCGTTCGTGCACGCGGAGGACCGCGCCCGCGTGGAGCAGCACCTGGCGCAGCTGACCCACTATCCCGACCGCTTCGAGATCGAGTTCGGCATCGGGCGGGGCGATGGCACGCGTCGACAGATCTACGCCACGGGCCGCGTTCATCGCGACAGCCGTGGCGTCGCCCTCGCCGTGGTCGGCATCAACATCGATGTCACGGCGCGCAAGGAAACCGAGGACGCGCTGCGACGCGCGCGTGACCTTGCCGAGGCCACCAATCGCGCCAAGAGCTATTTCATTGCCAACATGAGCCACGAGCTGCGCACGCCGCTCAACGGGGTCATCGGCATGACGGAGCTCGCGCTCGAAAGTGGCCTCAACGAGACGCAGCGTGAGTATCTGCGCGTGGCACGTTCCTCGGCCGACAGCCTGCTCACCATCCTCAACGATATTCTCGACTTCTCCAAGATCGACGCCGGCGAGATGCAGGTGGAGAGCATTGCCTTCAGCCTCCCCGTGGTCGTGGCCGAGGCACTCAAGAGCCTCGCCGTGCGGGCGCAGCAGAAGCAGCTGGAACTCGTGCTCGACCTACCCGCCGATCTGCCGGCTTTCAGCCTCGGGGATCCGGGACGACTCAGACAGATCCTGGTGAACCTGTGCGACAACGCGCTCAAGTTCACCGTGCGTGGCGAGATCGTGGTGCGGGTGCGCGCCACCGCCACGGCCGCTGGTGACCTCGTGTCGATTGCCGTGCACGACAGCGGGATCGGCATCGAAGCCGACAAGCTCGAACAGATCTTCGAGGCGTTTCAGCAGGTCGATGCCTCCATTACCCGCCGCTTCGGCGGCACGGGACTTGGCCTGAGCATCTCCCGGCAGCTGTCACAGCTCATGGGGGGGCACCTCACCGTGGCCAGCACACCCGGGCAGGGGAGCACGTTCACGCTCACCCTGACGCTGCCTCGCGTGGCGAAGCCCGTGGAATCGCCCGCGCCGGCTCCGCCCCGCTGGGATGGGCGGCGTGCGCTGCTGGTGGACGATCACGCGCTGGGGCGCTCCACGCTCTCGCTGTGGCTCCGCCATTGGGGATTCCACGTCGACGACGCGGAGGACGGCGAGCAGGCCCTGATGCTGCTGCGCGCCGCCGCGAACGGCGGACAACCGTTCGACGTCGTGGTCCTCGATGCAGTCATGCCGGGACTCGACGGCTTCGACGTGGCGGCGGCCATTCTCCGCGAGCAACTCGTGCGCCCTGGCCGAACGGTCATGGTGTCCTCCGGGGGACGCCGTGGTGATGCCGCCCGCTGCCGAGAGTTCGGGATTGCCGGCTTTCTCACCAAGCCGGCCCCCCCCGCCGAACTGCGCGACATGCTGGCGCGCGTGCTCGACGACCGCAGCACGGCGCACCCCGACCGTGAGCTCATCACGCGACACCTGCTCAAGGAACGGCCGCGCACGCGGCGAGTGCTGCTGGTGGAGGACAACCCTGTCAATCAGGCCGTGGCCCGGGGCATGTTGGAGAAACTGGGCTACGAGGTGTGCACCGCCGAGCACGGGCAGGAGGCGCTGGAGCGGCTCGACGCCGAACGTTTCGACCTGGTGTTCATGGACATGCAGATGCCGGTCCTCGACGGCGTGGCCGCCACGCGGGAAATCCGCCGCCGCGAGGGGTCGGCACGCCGCATTCCCATTGTCGCCATGACTGCCAACGCCATGACCGAGGAAAAGGAGCTCTGCCTGGCGGCCGGCATGGATGATCACCTGGCGAAGCCGGTGCGCCTGGCCACGCTCCAGGACGTGCTGCAGCGCTACGCGCCGCGCTGATCTCCCTGCAAAGCGGTTACCGTAGCCGCCACCAGAGCGGGGAGCGGCACAAGGCGCTCCCGCACGGCGTCGATGTCGCCGCTGAGGGCGCACTGTTCCAGTTCGGCGGCCCGGGTGCCCAGCTGTCGTGCCCCCACGGAGCCGGCGCTGCCCTTGAGCAGGTGCGCGAGGCGGCGCACCGAGGCGGCATCCCCGGCCGCCGTGGCCGCGGCCAAGCCAGCGAGCAGCTCCTCTGACTGGGTACTGAATGCGGCAAGCACGGGGTCGAGGCCGGCGCCCAGCAGCGTCCGCAGCTCCCGCAGCACCTCCCCGTCGAGCAGTGCATCGTGCGTGGCCATGCGCCAACAATGGGGCGCCGCAACGCGCCGCACAAGCGGCCGCACGTGGCGGAACTGGCGCGGAGCGGCTCCCCTCCGCAGCTTCGACGCATGCCTCTTCTTCGATCCCTTCTCGTGGCGGCGCTGCCGCTCCTGGTCGCGCAGCCACCTGCCGACCGCTATGCCGAACTGCAGCAGCTCTTCCAGCGGTGGCGAACCTTCGAGGAAGCCCCGCAGGTGAACGGCGCCCCCGACTACACCCCGGCAACGAACGCCAGGCGCCTCGGCGAGCTCCGCGCCCTGCAACAGCAGCTCACGGCCATCGACACCACCGGCTGGAGCGTGCCGCAGCAGGTCGACTGGCATCTGGTCCGTGCGGAGATGAACGGCATGCTGTATCACCTCACGGTGCTGCAGCCCTTCGCGCGCGACCCGGCCTACTACGCCTCCGTGCGCACCGACGAAAGCGATACCCCCGCCGAAGAGGGTCCCACGATTCACGGGGCCATTCGGCTGTGGCAGTATGGCATCTGGCCGCGCACGGTCCTCGATACCGTGCGGGCGCTGACCCCCGACGAGCGGGTGCGCCTCACCGACGCCCTGCGCGGCATTCCGCCACTGCTCGAGCAGGCCCGCAACAACCTCGCCGATGCCACCGCCAAGGATCTCTGGGTGGGCGGCGTGCGCGCGTTCGAGGAGCAGCATGAGGCCCTCGGGCTGCTCGCCATGCGTGTCCGTGAGCGTCATCCGAAGGATGGGGCGCTGGCCAAGGCCATTGCCGACGCCCGCACGGCCACCGACCGCTTTGCGACATGGCTGCGCGCCGAAGCCCCCAAGCGCACCGGGCCGTCCGGGATCGGCAAGGCGCAGTACACGTGGTATCTGCGCAATGTGCTGCTGATGCCCCTGACCTGGGAGGAGGAGGTCACGATTACGCGGCGCGAACTCGCGCGCTCCCACGCGTCGCTGCGCCTCGAGGAAGCGCGCAATGCGGCGCTGCCCCCCATGCCGGTGGCGGCGAACCCGGCGGAGTTCGCGGCGCTGCAGGATACCATGCTGCCGCGCTACCTCGCATTCTGGCGCGACAAGCAGCTCATCTCCATGGAGCCGTGGATGGAGCGGGCGCTGCGCGAGCGCTTCATGGGCTTCTCCCCCGAGCCCTCGCGCAACTTCTTCGCCCAGGCCACGCATCGCGATCCGCGCACGCTCTGGACGCATCTGTGGCACTGGTGGGACAACATGCGCATCCGCGTGGCGCCCCACGCCAACCCCATTCGCCGTGAGCCGCTCCGCTACAACGTGTGGATGAGCCGCGCCGAAGGGATGGCCACCGTCATGGAAGAATGGGCCATGCACGCCGGGCTCTACGACGACAGCCCGCGCTCGCGGGAGATCGTGTGGACCATGCTGGCCGCCCGCGCCGCCCGTGGCCTGGGCAACCTGTACGCCCACGCCAACGAGCTCGACATGGCGGGCGCCGGTGACCTGCACGTGTCGTGGACTCCGCGCGGCTGGATGCGTCGCGATCCGCTGCTCGGCTTCGAGCAGCACCTGTACCTGCGCCAGCCTGGATACGGCGCGTCGTACGTCACGGGAGGGCGGCTGATGGAAGAAACCATTGCCGAGCGCGCGCGACAGCTCGGTCCCGCCTTCACCATGAAGCGGTTGTTCGACGAAGTGAACGCGGCCGGCATGATTCCCGTCTCACTGATCTACTGGGAACTCACGGGAGACGACCGCATGATTCGCGAACTCAAGGACGGACAGGGGCCGCTGCCGTTCCGCTGACCGGTGGAACGGTGTAGTGCAGCTGCACGAAGGCGGTGCCCATCTGGCGCACCGCCTTCAGCGTAAGCGGCGGTGTCACCAGACGGCGCGGGAAGAGGGGCATGCCGCGCCCCAGCGTCACCCCGGCAATGGTCACGATGATCTCATCGAGCAGCCCGGCGTCGTGAAACTGCGCTGCCAGTTCCCCGCCGCCCACCACCCACAGGTCGCGCCCTGCGGCGGCGGCAGACATGGCCGTGTGCGCAGGGCGCACATCGCCCTGCACGAAGTGCACCGCCGCGCCCGGGGGGGCGTCGTACGCCCGATGGGCGAACACCCAGGTCGGCTGCGCATACGGCCAGGGCATGGGCTGCGGCGCGCCAGGCCCGATGTGGTGTTGCCACATCCACTCGTAGGTTCTCGCCCCCATGCACAAGGCACCGATGCGCGCGTTGAACACCGGAAAGTCCGACGCCCCCGATTCGTCGGGGAACTGCATGAGCCAATCGAGCGAGTGGGTCTCGTCGGCGATGAAGCCGTCGAGAGTCGCCGCCGTGTAGTAGACCGTCGCCATGCAAGTTCGGGGTGGAGAGGTGCCGGGCCAGAACTCCGTGGCCCGAACCATACCCGCCCGCTGGGGCGGACACCATCGGAGCGGGGGACTCCGGCCCTGCGCCCCACAACTCGCCATAGAGGGCGGGGTCGCACGAGGCGCAAATGGCGTGACTGAACGTCGCGTCGAAATGGCTGGAGATGTAGGACTCGAGCGCCTGCCAGTAGCCCCGGTCGTCGCCGACCCGCTTGCAGTTGGCGGCCCGCAGCGCAGCGAATCGAGCCGCGGAATGGCCTCCCGCGCCCGTGCCTGACGCAGCAGTGCCTCGGTACGCACGGCCGCATTCAGCCGCCATCCGCCCAGCGAGTCGGCGCCTGGCACTTTGGGCGCGTTGCTCGAGTAGGCTGCCAGCGACGCATCGATGGTGCGATAGGCCAAAGCGAACTGGCGGGTGTCCACGTACACCTGCGCCAACGTGTTGAGCGCGTAGCCGAGGATGGCGGGATTGCCGGTGGCACGCGCGGCCGCGACGGCGTCGCGCAGACGCGCTGCGGGGAACGCCCCCAGCGCCTGCTCGTAGTTGCCGAGCTGGTAATGGGCCGCCCCGGTGTTGTTCCAGGTGCGGCGGGCGCCGGCGGAGTCACCGAGCGCGAAGCGCAGGTCGCGCCCACGCTGCACGTAGCGCAGGGCGCTGTCGTTCATGTTGGCGCGCAGCCGCTGAGACCCCATGGCCAGCAGAATGTCCGCCTGCAGGCGGCGCTCGGCAACGCGATCCACCAGCGTCACCGCCTGCCGACACGCCGCCTGCGAGGAATCGACCTGCCCCTCACGCTGCAGCGCCTCACCCAGCCCCCGCCATGCGTCGGCCAGCCGGTCCACGTCGTTGCCGTTGACCCGCATGCTGTCCACCGTCTGCCACTACGACGTTACGGGGCGAGCCGGTTGCTGGGCACGAACAACCGCGCCAGCCGGGGACAGAACGAATAGGGCCGGGACGAGCATGCTGCCCAGAAAGCGTACGTTCAGCAAAGGGAGGGTCGGCTCGACGGTGGAGAGTGGCAACCGGGACTGCAGCTCAAGGGTACACCAGCCGATATTTGAGTGAATCGCTCCTCATTCACCGACCTTCCCGTTCGAGTACCGTCGACATGTTCAACGATCTTTGCGACGATGCGCACGAAGCGCATTCGCTGAAGCTTATCAATCGTGCCGTGATGGTGATCGCCGTGGTGTTCTTCGGCTTTGGCGGTCTGGCCATCAGCACGCGTCTTGGCGCCGTCGAGCCGCCGGCCTCTGCCGCGTATGGCACGAAAGACGCCGCCCCCGACGCCGCCGTGTTCGGCGACTGAGCCAACACCTCCCTGCACGAGGGCGCGATACCAACGGGTCTCGCGCCCTCGTGTCGTTTGCTCCCACGCCGTCGCGGCGACGTGCAGATTTGCGGGATCCCCCACACCCCTGGAGCACGGCGCATGTCCGACCGTTCGCTGCCCCGTCGCGCGTTTCTCGCCCGTGCCCTCGTGGCCGGCACGACCGCGGCGCTCGCTCCCCGCGACATCTGGGCAGCAGCCGGTCGCGGGTTGCCGGCAGGGCCCGGCCTCATCACCAGCGAACGGCTTCGGCCCCAGTGGCCCAGCGGGGTGCAAACGGGTGATCCGTGGCCCACACGGGCTATCCTCTGGGGCCGCACCGACCGCGCGGCGCAGCTGCAGGTGGAGTGGTCCACCACCGAGGCGTTTCGCGACGTGCGCCGGGTGCGTGGACCGGTGGCCCAGATGGCCAATGCCTTCACCACCCACCTCGACCTGCGCGAGCTCCCCCCGGGACAAACCATCTTCTTCCGCGCACGCTACGAAAGCCTCGCGTCACCGGGCGCCGTCAGCGAACCGGTCGTCGGGCACTTCCGGACACCATTGCGCGCGACCGCGCGCGCCACGCGCCCGGTGCGCATCGCCTGGTCTGGCGACATGGTCGGTCAGGGATGGGGCATTGATGAGGCACGCGGCGGCATCCGCATGTACGAAGCCCTGCGGCGTGCCGAGCCGGACGTGTTCGTGCATTCGGGTGACAACATCTACGCCGATGGGCCGCTGCCGGCCGAAGTCCCGCTCGGCGATGGCACCGTGTGGCGCAATCTCGTCACAGAAGCCAAGAGCAAGGTGTGCGAGACGCTGGACGACTTCCGCGGCGCGTTTGCCTACAATCTCCTCGACGCGAACGCGCAGCGATTCGGTGCCACTGTGCCCGTCATCGCCCAGTGGGATGATCACGAAGTGGTCAACAACTGGTTTCCTGATCTCGTCCTCACCGACGATGCGCGCTACACGGAGAAGCGCGTAGAGGTGCTGGCCACGCGTGCGCGGCAGGCGCTGTTCGAGTTCCTCCCCATTCGGCGTCACGCCATCGATCGCGAACGGGTCTATCGGGCGTTCAGCCTGGGCCCCCTGGCCGACCTCTTCGTGGTCGACCTGCGCAGCTATCGCGGCGCCAACTCCGCGAACCTGCAGGCCGAGCCGTCTCCGGCCACGGCCATCCTGGGCGAGTCGCAGCTGGCGTGGCTGGAGCGATCGCTCACGGCCAGTCGCGCCACGTGGAAGGTGGTGGCGTGCGACATGCCCATTGGCCTCGTGGTGAACGATCCCGTGCGCGACGGTGTGCGGAACTACGAGGCCATTGCCAACGGCAACGATGGCGTGCCGCGTGGCCGAGAGCACGAGATCGCCCGTCTGCTGCAGCGATTGCAGCAGGCGGGGGTGCGCAACGTGGTCTGGGTCACGGCCGACGTGCACTACTGCGCGGCGCATCACTATGCCCCCGAGCGGGCCGCCTTCACCCGCTTCGATCCCTTCTGGGAATTCGTGGCGGGCCCCATGCACGCCGGCACCTTCGGCCCCAACGCACTCGACGGCACCTTCGGGCCGGCGGTGCGCTTCGCCAGTGCGGCGCCGTCGCCCAACCGGCCACCCAGCGACAACCTGCAGTTCTATGGCACCTTGGACATCGACCCCGGAACGCGGGCGCTCACGGCCGCGCTGTGGGATGTGACGGGCAAGAAGCTGTGGTCAACCGAGCTCGCGCCCTAGCCGACGCCACGACGTTCACGTCAGACGCGCGCACCGATCCCGACTTCATCCGCCAGGCCCATGGCTTCTGATCACGACCACGAAGTGCCCGCGCTCTCCGCTTCCGAGCGCGACCGCTATCGGCGACACCTCATTCTCCCGGGCGTGGGGCCGGAGGGGCAGCAACGCCTCAAGGCCGCCCGCGTGCTGATCGTGGGTGCCGGCGGCCTCGGCTCGCCGGTGGCCCTCTACCTCGCGGCCGCCGGGGTGGGCACGCTGGGGCTCGTCGACCATGATGTGGTGGACCTCACCAACCTGCAGCGCCAGCTGCTGCACGGCACACGCGATGTGGGACGCAGCAAGCTCGAATCGGCCCGCGACCGCCTGCATGAGGTGAATCCGCACGTGCACGTCGTCCCGCACGACCGCTGGCTCACGTCGGCCAATGCGCTGGAGATCATGCGCGGGTACGACGTCGTGGTGGACGGCACCGACAATTTCGCCACCCGCTACCTGGTGAACGATGCCTGCGTGCTGCTGGGCATCCCCAACGTGCACGGCTCGGTGTTCCGCTTCGACGGACAGGCGTCGGTGTTCGCCACCCCCGACGGGCCATGCTACCGCTGCCTCCATCCCGAACCCCCGCCCCCCGACATGGTGCCCAACTGCGCGGAAGGCGGCGTGCTGGGGGTGCTGCCGGGGCTCGTCGGCACCGTTCAAGCCACCGAGACCCTCAAGCTGCTGCTGGGCATGGGCGACACGCTGGCCGGCCGACTCCTCATGATCGACGCCTTCGGCATGGCGTTCCGCACGGTGCGTCTCACCCGAGATCCCTCGTGCCCCGCGTGCGGCACGCGAACGCTCACGCACCTCATCGACTACGACCAGTTTTGCGGGACACCGGGGCGGCACGCCAATGCCGACGCACGAGTCGACGAGGTGACTCCCGCGACGCTGCGCGCCTGGCTCGCCAGCGGAGAACCGCTGCAGCTCATCGACGTGCGGGAGCCCACCGAAACGGCGGCCGGGATCATCGAGGGCGCCCGCTGCCTTCCGCTCGGCACACTGGCAGAGGCGCTCCACACCCTGCCGCGCCAGGTGCGCACGGTACTCGTGTGCCAGAGCGGCGTGCGCAGCGCGCGGGCCGCTCGTCAGCTCATGGCCGCCGGATTTCCGGCGGTGCACTCACTCGTCGGCGGCATGATGCGCTGGCCCGAAGGCTGAGAGCGCGGCGCGAAGCTCGGGGTGCTGACGGGCATGGACCTCCACCGGTACCCCCGCGGCAATGGCCGCCCACGCCTGCTGCAGGCTGGCCGCCCCCGCCCGCGGGCCCATGGGGTGGGCGAATACGCCCCGCCCGGGTACAAACCCGAAGTCCACGGTCCCCACGCGGCGATACACCGCCTCCAGCGTGGCCGCGGAATCGCTGCCCCCCGGCACCGGGAGACTGGGCTTGAGTGGCCCCATGGGTTCCAGGCAGGCCCGCACGTTCTCCAGCACCTCGCTGGGCGGCGTCATCATGCGATCGCCGAACCCCGGCATGATGACGATGTCCGCGCCGGCCAGCCGCTGCAGCCGCGTGAACACCCGCGAATGCGCACCGTGCGCTGGCAGTCGGCCGAAGGCGGCGATGAACGGGAAGTGCGTCACGATGGGCACGCGCGCCACCCGGCGCAGCGCCCGCACGCCACTGACACCCACCGGCATGGCGTTCACCATCACGAGGTTGGCGCCGGCGGCCACCGCGGTATCGTGCAGGGCCGCAATGCGGTCCACCTCGTCGGTGATGTTGCAGAGGAACCCCTTGGGCACCCCCGTCTCCTGCTCGGCACGCGCCCGCAGAGCGCCCAGCAGCGCGGCCCGCTCGGCCAGTGGCGAGTAGGGGGCGTCAGCCAGCATTTCATCGTCCTTCGCGATGTCGAGCCCTCCCATCCACCCTTCGTAGCCCAGGGGGGCGAAGTCGGTAGGCGCCAGTCCGATGTTGGGCTTGATGACCCCAAAGAAGAGCGGCCGGCGGTGTACCTGCAGTCGCTCACGCACCCCCGCCACCCCGAACTGCGGGCCATCGAAGTGCGCGAGATAGGACGCCGGGAATCCGATGTCCTCGAGGCGGATGAGCGGAATCCCCGGGGCGAAGTAAACGCCCTCCCCCAGCACCGCGGAAATGAGGTTGGGCAGGCGCGCACCGAAGTTGCCGTGCGGGTGCGCGATCACCACACGGCACCGATGCACGGGGCCCGGGGGAATCACGCGCAGCGGGACGGAGAACGCCGGCTGCGGCATCGCGTCGAGTTCGAGCACCTTCGCCGCGTGCTGCGGGCGGAAGTCCTCGTGCACGCCGATGCGACGCCACTGTGCGGTGGACTGCTCGCTGGCCAGATGCGCCGCCGCCGTACGCGGATCGCCGGCGCACTCGAAGGTATAGGTCAGCTCGAGGTAGGCCTCCATGTCGAGCGAAGCCCGAGGAGCGAAGAACGCGTCGATGTCGTGTGGCTGCATGGGATCTCCGGTCAGTCCAGCGCCAGCAGGTGCATCTGCACTTCACGCAACGGGCGCGGGCCGTCGAGTTCAATGAGAAAGAGCGACTGCCAGCTGCCGAGGACGAGTTCACCCGACACCACCGGCACGCTCTCCGTGGCGTTCAGAAAGAGCCCCAGCAGGTGCGCGTGCGCATTGGCCCGGTCATCCACCGGCGCGCGATTGTGACCGTACGGCCGGTCCGCCGGCGCCAGCTGCTCGAGCCACGCCACCATGTCCTGCTGCAGCGCCACCTCGCGTTCGTTGATGGTGATGCGGGCGGTGGTGTGCGGCGACATGACGGTGAGGAGCCCCTGGCGGACCCCCGTCTCCCGCACCCAGTGGCGCACCATCACGGTGAGGTCGAGGATCTCAATGGCTCGTGTCGTCCCCAGCGTAAGCCGGTGCGTATGCAGGCGCGCAGTCATGGGGCCATCCTCTCGCGCCGACGGGGGCGCCGCAAGGGGTGGCGCTCCGTTTTCCCACGCCCCATGCTCCGGGAGCCGGACAACTGGCCCTGCCTCTCACGCTCCCTTCCGCCTGCTCCGATCATGCGCGCCTTTCCCGTCCTGCGCCTGGCTTGCGTCGCCGGTTTGCTGCTGCTGGCGTCTGTTCCCACCCTGCGCGCGCAGCCACAGGTCGCGCCGGCGGCGCCCCCGGTGGCCCCGGTCGACAGCGCGCTGCAGAGCGAAATGCTGCGGCTGCTCGACGCCCTGCCCGCACAAAGCAGCATGCACGCGCTGCACGTGCCCAGCGGCCGCACGGTGGCTGTGCGCGCCGATCAGCTCATGAGCACCATGAGCGTCATCAAGATTCCGATCATGGTGCAGGCCTACCGCGATGCCGAAGCGGGGCGGCTGCGACTGGACGAGCGGCACACCATTCGCGAAGAGGATCTGCGCGGCGGCTCCGGCCTGCTGCAGCGGTTCGCCGTGGGGCTCGCGCCCACCATGCGGGACCTCATCGACCAGATGATCATCACCAGCGACAACACGGCCACCGACATGATTCTGGCGCGCGTGGGCAAGGATCGGGTGAATGCCTCACTTCAGGCCCTGGGCTTTCGCGACACCCGCGTCATCCACACCATCGGCGATTTCTTCCGCCTGCTGCAGGCGGCGTACGACCCGCAGCGCGCCAGCTGGTCGGATGTGCAGGTGTTCCGGGCGCGTCCGCCCGCCGACATGTCGGTGGCCACCATGGCAGAGACCCGCTACCGCTTCACCGCCGACGCGGCCATGTGGCTGGGCAGTACGACGGCGCGTGAGATGAATGCCATGCTGCGCGGCATCATGACGGCCAGCTACGCCAACCGCGAGCACAGCGACGCGATGCTGCGCCATCTGCGTGGGCAGTTCTCCAATTCGCGGCTCCCCGCCACCCTGCGCTACGCCAGCGGGGTGACCGTGTCGCACAAGACCGGCGATTTCCCGCCCATCAGCGGCAGCGATGTGGGCATCATCGACTATCCCGGCGGTCCGATCGTGATCAGCGTCTTCACGAACAGCAACCGTGGGGACTTCGCGGTGCTCGAGGCGACGATTGGCAGGATCGCGGCGCGGCTGGTCGAGGTGTGGAAGTAGCGACCCCTGCCGGGCGCACGCGCGGTCAAGTGCACCCGGCGACCACGCGTTACTGTCACCGGAACGTTCACTCCCGCAAATCATGCCAACCTATCCCGATCTCTTTCACCCCGACGGCGTGGCCGCCATGCGCCGTCGCATCGATGCCCTGACCCCCACCTCACGACCGCAGTGGGGGACGATGTCGGTCAGCGCAATGCTCGCGCACGTCAACGTGGCGTACGAGATGGTGTACACCACCAAGCATCCACGGCCGAATCCGATCATGCGCTGGGTACTCAAAACGATCGCGAAGCAAGGCGTCGTGGGACCCGCGGCCTACCCCCACAACTCGCCTACCGCGCCGGCGTTCCGCATCACCGACGCGCGTGACTTCACGGTCGAGCGTGATCGTCTGCTGCGCTACCTGGAGCAGGTGGCTGGCGAGGGGCGCCCTCGGTTCGAAGGACGGGAATCCCTCTCCTTCGGCCCCCTGACGGCCGACGAGTGGAACACGCTCTTCGCCAAGCACCTCGATCACCACCTGCAGCAGTTCGGCGTGTAGTCACGCCGAACACGGCATTCACGCGAATGCCGTGCGATAGTCGGGCGCATACGTCGTGAAGCGCCGAGGCGCCGCACCCGTGATGTCGCGTACGGCCGACGTGACACGCTCGGCGTAGCCCAGCTTGAAGAAGTGCAGGATGGTGAGCAGGAAGTCGGCGTAATCCGCCGGCAGTCCGGCGGCGAGCAGTCCCGGCCGCATGGTCTCCGGTGTGATGTCCTCGTACCGGATGGTGCGACCCAGCGCCTGCGACAGCAGCACCGCGACCTGGTCGTGATCGAGCGCGTCGTCGCCCGTGAGGTCGAACGCGCGGTTGGCATGGGTATCACCCTGCAGCAGCACGGCGGCCACGGCGGCTACGTCACGCGCATCAATGAAGCTGCCCTTCGCCGTGCCGGTCGGCAGCTGAATGACCCCGGCCGTCTTGATGCCATGCAGCCAGAACGTATGGAAGTTCTGCATGAACCAGTTGGGGCGAATCACGTTCCAGGTAAGCCCGGACTGCTCCAGGTGCACCTCGGCCTTGCGCATGGCGCCGTTGGGGTCGGCATCGGCACCCATGGCGGTCATGAGCACGACTTTGTGCACGCCCAGCGCCTTGGCGGCATCCACGACGGGGCCGAGCAGCTGGTCCTGATTGGTGTGGCCCGGTGGTGACAGCAGGAATGCGCCATCGACGCCGGCCAGCGCCGCGTCGATACCCGTGCCCGTAATGAGGTCGACGTGCACCTGCCCCGGCCCGGCTTCGCGGCTGGTGCCGCGGCGCACGGTGTGACCAGCGGCTTCGAGAAGGCGGGACAATTCACTGCCGACATTACCGCCGGCCCCGATGACGAGAAACGTGGACATGCAACCTGCTCCTGTATGGTGAGGGGGTGTTCGTGGACGTACGATGCCCCCTCTCAACCATACCGTAAATGGCATATAGTCCTGTTTCTTTGTCTTTTCGTCCTGTTCATTTACTATTGAGGACATGGACATCCTGAGCGATCTGCTACGCGAGGCCGGGCTGCGGCGCCGGCTGCTCGATCTGCGAGAGGTCCCCGAGCACATGGCGCTGCGCTTCCCCTGTGAGCGCAGCGTGGGCTTTCATGTGGTGCTCGAAGGCACGCTGTACGTGCACACCGACAGCGATCCACATCCCCTTCGCCTCGAGGCGGGCGATGTGGCCGTCATGGCTCGCGGGTGCACCCACCTGCTGACCACCAACGAGCGCGCCGTCGGACTCCCGGTGTGCACGCTCACCGCCCATGCCGCGAAGAGGCCCGGCACCGGCGGCACGACCGGCACCGCCGGCACGCGCGTCGTGAGTGGCGCCTACCAACTCTGGAACGCGCCGCTGCATCCATTCTTCGCCGAGTGGCCGGCGTGGCACCTGGTACGCGCCAGCCGCACGGCGACGCTCGAACCGCTGCAGCTGTGCGTGGCGATGCTCGCGGCAGAGATACACGGCGAGCAGTTGGGACGCGACACGGTGGTGTACAGCCTGCTCGACGTGATGTTCACGCACCTGTTGCGCGACATCGCCGCCGCGCGCGCCGCGCAGGGCGCCTCGTTCAGTCTCGCCGTGCGCGACCCGCTCGTGCGTCGTGCCGTCGCGCTCATGCACGAGGATTGTGCGCACGACTGGACCCTCGACACACTCGCCCGGGCCGTGGGGATGTCGCGGAGCGTGCTGGCCGAGCGGTTCCGCGACGCGATGAACGACACACCGTTGTCGTATCTGCGCACCGTGCGGTTGCAGCGAGCCATCCGCCTGCTCGCCGAAAGCGACGACACCCTCGAGCGCATCGCCATGCAGGTGGGCTACACCGACGCGTTCAGCTTCTCGAAGGCGTTCAAGCGCGCCGTGGGACGCTCACCGGGCGAGTACCGGCGCGAACGCGCGGAAGACCAGTGGGCCAGCATGCGCTTCCCCCCCGCCGCGGCCATCGGCGGCTGAGACGTGAGACGGAAGCGGTGAGGGAATTGAGAGGCTGAACGCTGAGCCTCTGCCCGCTTCCCCTCGCCCCTCACATCGCCATGCTCAACGGGCGATGTAGAGAGTGTGCCAGGGGCCCGACGTCACGTGCGCCCGCACTTTCATCGCCTTCACGTCGAGCCCGGCGTTCTGGAGTGAACGCTCGAAGTCGGGATCGTCGCCCACCGACCAGTAGGCGATCGTGCCCCCGGGGTTGCGTGCCGCCATGGTGTTGGCAATGCCGCGGGTGGCGTACAGCCGCGAGTTCTCCTGCATGATCATCCCTTCCGGCCCGTTGTCGGTGTCCAGCATGATCGCGTGGAACCCGCCGCGGTTCTTGCGCAGCACATTGCTCACGTCATCGTGCACGATCCGCACCCGGGGATCGGCCATGGCTTCCGCCGAGAGCGCGTACGCCGGGTTGGCGTTCCACTCGATCACCTCGGCCACGAGTTCGGCCACCACCACCTCGGCGTCTGGGCCGAGGTGCCGCAGCGCCTCGCGCAGGGTGAACCCCAGCCCCAGGCCACCAATCAGCACCCGGGCGCCACGTGTGGCGGCGAGTGGGGCACACGCCACCTCGGCCAGCTTGTCCTCGGAATGATGTCGCCGAGTGGACATGAGCTCCACGCCGTCGGCACGAATGAAATAGGCGCCGTCGTGACGGTAGAGCTGCAGGACCGTGCCGCCCGGTGCCTTCGCTTCGCCAAGCCGTTCGAGGGGTTTCATGCGGGAAACCTAGTCGGCCGTGAGACGCTCGCGCAGGCCGATCGTGTGATGGCGCGTATGTGCCGTGACCAATTGCAGCGTCTGATATGGCGTGAGTGATCCGAAATACGCGTGCATTACCCGCGCGGCGGTTGGCCGCTGGAACGCGGCGATGGCCTTGCCCGCCTCGTGCTCCAGACGGTCCACCACCTCGGCCTGCGTCATCGTGTGGACCAACGTGAGGTCGGGGCGTAGTTCATTCGGCGCCGGTGCTTCGCGCGGGAAGCGCTTCAACCACCGCATGACGGGAAAAATCACCACGCGCGACGCGAACGCCGCGAGCGGCGGCACGAGCAAGCGCATCCCCGGGCCTCCACACGCGGCCTCGTGCCCATAGCGGTACGCGTCGGCCACATGCAGCGTGAGCGCAGCCGCCGACCATCGCCCCGGTGCCGGCGCGCGTTGCCACCGATCGGCCGTGAACGCGCGAGCAACGTGCAGATACTCGTCGAAGACGTCGTCGTGCTCGACGAGCGCTCGCTGCCAACGGTCAGTCATCGTGTACCGGTCGTATCACCCGAATGCAGAGGAACGTTGGAAACGACATCAGCGTCTCCTGCAACGACCGCCGATAGCTTCGTATTCACCTTGCCCGCGAACCTTCGGCCAGCTGTTCGTAGGCGTCGTACGCGATGGGGCGGGTCATCGCTTCCTCATTGAGGGGAAAAGCTCGTCGGAGTTGACGGAGCCACGGACGAGCCGTTCCCGACTCACTCGGAATCGTAGATCTGGACGCGACTCCACCGGGATTTGTTTTCCGCCACGAACTGCTGGTGCGCGGGATGCACCTGATAGGCATCATGCTCGGCCATGTCGCGGAACAGCAGCACCAGCGCCCACGTGTACGTGCGGTCGATCACGGGGCGGTCGGTGGACGCCGGCGTGCCGATGTAGCACCCCTGGGAGGGGATGGCTTGCAGCGCCTCAAGGTTGCGCTCGAAGCTGGCGCGCTCGTCTTCGGACAGATCCGGGCGCAACCAGAAGTACACGGCGTGAACGAGCATGGTCATGGGGCTGGAGAGAGTGACAACGGACCTCCCAAGCTCACCGTCACGCCCCTCCCCCCGCAACCGCCACCCTACCAGCCGCGCACCACGTCCCGCACCGCATCGACGAACGCCCGCGCCTCGGTCGAGGGTACGGCGCCGCGCCGCCACACGGCGACCACCTCGCGCTGCAAGTCATGATCGACGAGCGGGACATATACGCACTGCGGCGTGTTGTGCCGGGTGGCTGCCATGGCCGGCACGATGGAGACCCCAACATCGGCGCCCACGAGTTCGAGCACCGTGGCCAACTGCGCGCTTCGGCAGACCACCGACGGCCTGACCTGCCGGCTCGAACAGAAACCGGCCACCTGTTCGCCCAGACAGTGCGCCGGGTCAAGCGTCACCGCGGGCGCATCGTGCAGCTGGGCCAGGGTGATCCGGCCGGCGCGTGCCGCTGGATGCGAAGCCGGCACCGCCACCACCAGCGCGTCGGAGCCCAACGACTCGGTGTCGAGATGGTCGAACGCGTAGGGGAGCGCCGCGATCACCAGATCCAGCGTACCCTCGAGCAGCAAGCGCGCCAGCACCGCGCTGTAGTCCTCACGCAGCTCCACGGTGGTGGTGGCGTGATGGGCATGGAAGCGGCGCAGGGCGCCCGGCAGCACATAGGGGGCGACCGTGGGAATGGCCCCCACATACAACACCCCGCCCCCGCTGGCCCCTTCGCGGCGCACCGCTTCGGCGGTGGCCCGCATCTCGTCCAGCAGCCGTCGGGCGCGTGGATACAACGTGCGGCCGGCGTCCGTCATGTTCACCCCCCGACCATGGCGGGCAAACAGGACCGCCCCGAGCTGCGCTTCCAGCCGCTGGATCTGCCCGGTGAGCGACGGCTGCGAAACGCCCAGCACCCCGGCCGCCCGACTGAGGCTCCCGGCATCGGCCGTCTCCACGAACGCCCGCAAGAGATCGATGTCCATGAAGAGCTATCATACTTGGCTATGGGAATTATAGGAATACTCCCATTGCTGCCTATAATTGGACCCTCTAGTCTTCCTGACAATGTACCCGTGCGTACGGGGCCCCTCCGCACGCACGCCGCTGCTACGCATTTCCACCCCTCCGTTCGGAGAGAGCACGATGGAAGGACATTCCGCTGGAAACGGGGGCAAGTGCCCCGTGATGCACGGCGCCACGGCCACCACGGCCACGCCTGCCCCGGTCGGTCGCACCAACCGCGACTGGTGGCCGAACGCCCTCAACGTGGGCATCCTGCGCCAGCACTCGTCGCTCTCCAATCCGCTGCCGGGCTACAAGTACTCGGAAGCGCTCAAGCAGCTCGATGTGGAGGCGCTCAAGGCTGACCTCGTGGCGCTGCAAACGGACTCCAAGGACTGGTGGC
>VYLE01000428.1_pt1 | contig 24658 bp, 25 predicted proteins | sample 5114391 | NCBI WGS metagenome assembly VYLE01 (sample SAMN12291771, study PRJNA351875) | freshwater metagenome | isolation source: freshwater lake | place: USA: Michigan, Kent Lake | collected 2013-08-15
GCCGCGCTCGGCGATGTCGCCGGCGCGCTCGGCCTCTCGGTGCCGCGCACCGCCGAAGCCGTGGTGCGCGCGGCCGCCGCCGGAATGGCCGAGGCGCTCAAGACCCATGCCTTCCAGCGCAGGCTGGATCCTGCGGATGCGGTGCTGGTCGCCATCGGCGGCGGCGGCGCGCAGCACGGCGCCGAAGTCGCCGAACTCGCCGGAATGCGCCGCGTGCTGGTGTTGCCGCACGCCGGCGTGATGGCGGCGTTGGGCATGCTCTGCGGTCCCGACGACGGCGAGGTTCGCAGGACGGCCGGCGAAGGCCCATGGGGTTCGTTGCCGCCGCAAGGCGAGGGGCCGCAATCCCTGTTCGCGCCGATGACCACCGTCTGGGTGCCGGCCGGCTGGTCGTGGCGGCTGCTGCCGGATCAGACGCTCGTGCTGGAGGCCCGATGATGCGCGCCGGCGACCTCGCGCTCGACGAAGCCATCGCGCTGCGCATGGAGCCGTTGCGTCTGGCGCTGCAGGGCACGGCCGATCGCATGCAGGCCGGCATGATGCGCGCCGCGGTGTCGTCCATCGCCCGCGAGAGCGGCGATTGTGCCGCGGCGCTGTTCCTGACCGACGGACGGTTGCTGGCCCAGGCGCGGTCGCTGCCGTTGCTGCTGGGGTCGCTGATCCCGGCCGTATCAGGCGTGCTCGCGCGCTTTCCGCTGTCGGCGATGTCGGAGGGCGACGCCTATCTGCTGAACGATCCCTGGTCCGGCGGCACGCATCTGCCGGACCTCGCTCTGGTCCACCCGGTCTTCCTCGATGGCGAGGTGATCGCGTTCGCCGCCGCCAATCTGCATCACCAGGATGTCGGCGGCATGGCCGCTGGCTCGCTTCCGCCCGACGCCACCGAGATTCATCAGGAGGGACTGCGCCTGCCGCCGGTGCGCTGGCGCAGCGCCGCGGGCGTCTTGCCCGACATCGATGCCATCCTGGCCGCCAATTCGCGCACGCCGGACAATCTGCGCGGCGATCTCGAGGCGCAGTGGGTCGCGCTGACCCAGGGCGCGCGCGAGCTGACGCAGATCGCGCGTCACACCGGACCGCGTTTCCCCGAGGTTTGCGAGGCGCTGATTGCGCAGACCGAGCGCATGACCCGCGCTGCATTGCTGGCCGCGCCCGACGGCGAATGGAGCTGGCGCGATCAACTCGACGGCGACGGCGTCGACAACGTGCCGGTGTCGATCATGGTGACCTTGCGCAAAAAGGCTGATGCGCTCGTGGTCGACTTCGATGGGACGGCGCCGCAGGTGCGCGGACCCCTCAACGCCTCGCCGGCGGCGATGCTGTCGGCCGCCCTGTTCTTCATGCGCACGCTGGCACCGGAAGCCCCCAACAATGCCGGCTGCCTTGCGCCGCTGACGCTGAAGCTGCCGCCGGGCAGTCTGGTCAATCCGACGCTGCCGGCGGCGGTCAATGCGCGCACGGCCACCGTGAAGCTCGCCTGCAATGCCATCCTCGGCGCCTGGTCGCAGGCCGCAAGCGGAGCGGGCGTGGCGCCGCATGCCGGCGTCGCCACCGTGCTCGTGCTCGGCGGCGCGCGCACGGACGGGCGGCGCTGGATGTTCACCGAGATCATCGCCAGCGGCGCCGGCGCCAGCAGCGATGCGCCGGGCCGTGCCGGCGTCTCCACCGATGTCGGCAATGCGCGCAACACGCCGCTGGAAGTGATCGAGGCCGAAGCGCCGCTGCGTGTCGAATGCTACGAGATCCGCCGCGGCAGCGGCGGCTCAGGCCGGCAACGCGGCGGCGATGGCGTGCGCCGCGTTTATCGCCTGCTCGAAGGTCAGGGCTTTGTCGCCTATCGCGGCGAGCGCCATGTCGGTCGCGCGCGCGGTGCGCGCGGCGGCGAGCCCGGTGCCAATTCCGTGGCCCGCATCTTGCGTGTGGACGGAGCGGTCGAGTTCTTGCCCGCGCGTGCCCGCATCGCCTGGTCTGCCGGCGACCGGCTCATCATCGAAACCGCCGGCGGTGGCGGCTGGGGGCCTGCCCCAGCTGCTGCCACGAAACCAAACCTGGGAACTTGCTCATGATCGATCTGCTTGTCTCGCGCCGCGCAGCGCTCCTCCTCGCCGGCCTCGCGATGCTGATGCCCGCGTCGGGTCACGCGCAGGCAACCTACCCGAACAAGGCGATCCATATCGTCGTGCCGTTCGCGCCCGGCGGCAGCACCGACGTGCTCGCGCGGCGTATCGGCGACAAGCTCTCTACGGCCTGGGGCCAGCCCGTGGTGGTCGAAAATCGCCCCGGCGCGGGCGGCGCGCTCGGCGCCGACTTCGTCGCCAAATCCGCACCCGACGGCTACACCCTGCTCGCGGGCGTCACCGGCAGCAACGCCATCGCGCAGGCGCTGTACCCGAAACTGCCCTACAACGTGATCAAGGACTTCGCGCCGGTGTCGATCATGGTAACGGCCCCGCTGGTGCTGGCCGTCAATCCCGACGTGAAGGCGAACACCGCGGCCGAGTTTCTCGCATTGGTGAAGTCGAAGCCGGGCGCGCTGAGCTTCGGTTCGGCCGGCAACGGCACGTCGATGCATCTCACCGGCGAGATGTACAAGCAGGCCGCCGACGTCTCGATGGTGCACGTTCCCTATCGCGGTAGCGCCGCGATGCTCACCGACCTCATGAGCGGCCAGATCCAGGTCACGTTCGGCGACGTCCTGGTGCTGATGCCGCAGATCCAGGCCGGCAAGGTTCGCCCGCTCGCCGTCACCTCGAAGACGCGGCACCCGCTGCTGCCGGACGTGCCGACGCTGGATGAAACGGGCGTGAAGGGTTTCGAGGCGCTGTCATGGCAGGGCCTGTTCGCGCCGGCCGGCACGCCGCCCGAAGTGGTGCAGAAGCTGAGCGCCGAGGTGCAGAAGATCATGCAGTCCCCCGACATCAGGGATTACTTCGCGGCGCAGGGCTTCTCGGTCGAGGGCTCGACGCCCGAGGCCTTCAAGGCCTTCGTCGCGAAGGAAGTCGACAAGTGGACGCCGATCGTGAAGAACGCGGGCGTCGAGGCGAATTGAGGCGGCGCGGCTCCCAGCCGCGCCAGCTCCCCGAACGCGCCTGTGCTCCGTTCGCCAATCAAGTGCTCCGAACGCGCTGTGCTGTGAACCCGAGTTCCTTGAGGCGGTGGTCGATCAGGCCGAGGAATTTGCTCGCGATCACTGAGGGCGTTCGTTCGGCGGAATGGAAGACGCAGATCTCGTATTGAATGGACGGCGCGAACGTTCGCACCACGACGCCAGGGCCGAAGGATTCGGCGGTCCAGGGGTCCACGACGGACACTGCGCCTCCGGCCGCAACGACCCCACAGATTGCGGCGAAGAGTTCGGCTTCGCCGATCAGGTTGAGTTCGGCACCGGCGTCCGAGAAGGCGCGCGCAATGGCGTGGTGGGTGGGTCTTTCCCGGCTGACCGCCATGAACGGAAGGCCTGACAGCAGGTTCGGTGTGATGACTTCGTGGGCCGCGAGTGCGTGTCCCCTAGGCAGCACGACCACACAGGGCGCGCGATACTTGACGGTTTTGAGGCCCTGATAGTCGATCGGAAGCTCCGCAAGACCGATGTCATAGAGCTGCGACGGGAACAGGCTTCGTACAATATCAGAATTTCTGGTTATGAGCTTGACCGAGACGTTTGCGTGCTCCTTCACGAAGCGCGCGACGAGCGGCGGCAGCAGTGAAATGCCGGCGCTTGGGTGGGATGCGATGGAGAGCCGGCCCAGGCTGCCTTTGCGAATGTTTTCAGCCGCTTGCCCCAGGTGCTCGAAGTTGCTCAGGGCCTTGGCGACGTCCGCATAGAAGGACAGTCCCTCATTTGTCGGCTTCAGCCGGCCGCCGGAGCGGTCGAAGAGCCGGAATCCGATGGCCTCCTCGAGGCGCCCCAGTTGAGCGCTGACCGCCGGCTGCGTGACGCCGAGCATGGCCGCGGCCTGCGTGACCGATCGGGTGTCGACCACCACCTTGAACGTCTCCAGAAGCTTAATGTCCATTTGCATAAATTTTAGTTATTGCCATTTTCGCGCTTTCCCACGATCATTTGCGGCGTGAGGTCGACGCCATGGTGCCATCGTTACAAAGCCATAGCGAACGCTTTTTGCTCGACCGGGAGAGCTGCTGTGGTCGCATTGATGGAAGCCAGGGATCTGAGGAAGCGGTTTGGCCCGGCCGAGGTCTTGAGCGGCATCAGCCTGACGCTGGCTCCGAAGGAGGTGGTCTCGGTGATCGGCCCCAGCGGCTCGGGCAAGACCACACTGCTGCGCTGTCTTGCCATGCTGGATGCGCCGTCGGACGGCGAGATTCGCTTCCATGGTCGTACGGTGTCCTGCGCCGCGATGACCGCGGAGACCCGCCGCAACGCGCGCAGCGCCCGTGCCGACATCGGCATGGTATTCCAGCATTTCAATCTATGGCCGCACAAGACCGTGCTCGGCAACATCGTTGAGGCGCCGATGCTGGTCAAAGGTATCACGCGCGGCGAAGCGGTGGCGCTGGCCGAGACCCTGCTGGGCAAGGTCGGGCTGCTCGACAAGCGTGATGCCTATCCGGCGCGGCTGTCCGGCGGACAGCAGCAGCGCGTGGCCATCGCCCGTGCCCTGGCGATGAATCCCGAAGTCCTGCTGTTCGACGAGCCCACATCGGCGCTCGATCCCGAGCTGCGGGGCGAGGTGCTCGAGGTGATGCGATCGCTCGCCCAGGACGGCATGACGATGCTGGTAGTCACCCACGAAATGGGCTTCGCGCGCGAGGTCGGTACGCGTCTGATCTTCATGGATCGCGGCGTCATCGTCGAGGATCGTGCGCCCAAGGAATTTTTTGCTGCGCCTTCGACCGATCGCGCTCGCAGGTTTCTCGACCTCATCGACATGTAAAGGGGACATAGCCATGCTCAAGACCAGCCTGAACAAAGCTATCGCGACCGCGCTTCTGGCGCTCGTGATGGGGGGCGTCACCCTTCCAGCGAACGCGCAGCAGACCCAGTCGCGTCTGTTCGAGATAACCAAGAGCAAGAAACTGCGCGTGTGCATGTATCCGCTCTACTACGCGATCTCGTTTCGCAATCCGAAGACGAACGAACTGACCGGACTGGATATCGATCTCGCCAGGGAACTCTCGAACGACCTCGGCGTGGAGCTGCAGTTCGTGGAGTCGAGCTTCGGGACCTTCATTGCCGATCTCCAGGCGTCGAAATGCGAGATCGGCATGTTTGCGCTCGGTGCGACCATGAAGCGGGCCCAGGCGGTCGAATTCTCGAAGCCGTACATGCTCGCGAGTGTCTACGCGGTGACCAGGAGCGGCGGCAAGGTGAAGGCTTGGGCCGACCTCGATCAGCCGGGCGTCAAGATCGCGACGCTGCTCGGCAGCTACATCGAGACGGTGGCCAAGGGCTATTTCAAGAATGCGACGATCGTCTCGGTGCAGCCGCCGACGACACGCGAGGCCGAACTTGCCGCCGGGCGCGTGGATGCGATCCTGGTCGATTATCCGACGGTGCTCCGCGCCAAGGAGGAGTTCGACTGGGCCGCGAGCATTTCGCCGCCGGAGAAGCTGGCGCCGACGCTGGTCGCCTATGCGGTCTCTCCCGGCGATCAGATCTGGCTGAATTACGTCAACCTCTTCATCGACACCATCAAGCTTGACGGCCGTCTCGCGACCATCGCGAAGAAGTACAAGCTCGATGGCAGCGTCGCCCCCTGACGTCAGGTCGCAGACATGGTCTACCAATTTCGCTGGGATGTCATTCCGGCAAACGTCGGCTTCCTGATGTCCGGCATGGAGCTCACGCTCCTGATCTCGGCCGTCACGCTGGTGCTGTCCATGATCGGCGGGCTGTTGATCGCCGGCCTGGACCTGTCCCGAAACCGCGTTTTGCGTTTCCTCGGTCTCGGCTTTGGCGAGATCATCCGCAACACGCCGATCCTGGTGCAACTGCTCTGGGTCTATTACGTCCTGCCGATCGTCTTCAACTTCCAGATCGAGGCGCTGACGGCGGCGATCATCGGCCTCGCGGTCTATTCGTCGGCCTTCATTTCGGAGGCCTATCGTGCCGGCATCCAGTCCGTCCCCGCGGGGCATCGCGAGGCGGCTCAGGTGCTCGGGCTGTCGCCGGTGCAGACGTTCCTTCGCATCGTCCTGCCACAGGCCGTCCGCATGACGTTGCCATCGCTGGCGGCAAATTTCGTTCAGTTGATCAAGTACTCCTCGCTGGCCTCGGTCATCTCGGTGAGCGAGATCACGCGCCGCGGAATGGAATTGTCGGCCACGGCATTCCGGCCGCTCGAAATATTCACCTTCGTCGCCATCGTCTATTTCTTCATTTGCTGGCCGCTGGCGATGGCCATCCGCCTCTGGGAGCGCCGCCTTGCCAATCGCTGACGAAAGCAAAGCCGGGATCGAGTCTCGCATCATCGGTGCTGTTGCATCGGAGCGCGCGCAACTCGTCGACATGGCGCGCAGCCTCATCCGGGCGGCGTCCCCCAATCCGCCTGGCGACGTCACTGCGGCGGCCTCAGCCGCGCAAGCGCTGTTGAGCGCGATTCCCGGCATGAGCGTTCAACGGATCGAAACGGAGCCCGGGATCGTCAACCTGATCGGTCGCCTCGACTCGGGCAGGCCTGGCCGGCGGCTGGTTTTCAATGGTCATCTCGACACCTTTCCGGTCGGAGAGGATCTCGGCTGGACGGTGGCGCCACTCGAGGGCGTCGAGAAGCATGGAAAGCTTTTTGGTCGCGGCGTGTCGGACATGAAAGGCGGCATCGCGGCATCCATGTTGGCGGCGCGGACGCTCGCGGCTTTCTCGGGCGCATGGCGAGGCGAGATCGTCGTCACGCTCGCGGGCGACGAGGAGACGATGGGCAAGCGCGGGTCGCACTACCTGCTGGAGCATTTTCCGGAAGCCGCTGGCGATGCGATGATCTCCGGCGACGTCGGTTCGCCCATGGTGGTCCGCTTCGGCGAGAAGGGGCTGCTTTGGGTCGAGATCGAAGCCGTCGGGGCCCCCGCTCACGGGGCGCATGTGCACAAGGGCGTCAACGCCATCGATCGCCTGCGTCATGCCCTCGATTTGCTCAAGCAGCTTGAGAACTGGAAGCCGGAGGAGCCGCCTTCGGTGGCCGCGGCTATCGAGGCCGCGAAGGCGGTCTCGGAGCCGTTGTCCGGCCTGGGAGAGGCCGAGACGCTGCGACGATTGACGGTCAATATCGGTGTCATCGAGGGCGGTGTTTCGCCGAACCTCGTGCCGACGCGCGCGGTGGCGAAGGCGGATATACGCCTGCCCGTTGGGTTGTCGGTTGCCGACGTGGAAGGCCATCTCGCGGCCGCGATCGCTGAACTCGAGGGCGTTTCCTTGAGGGTCCTGCAACGCTACGAGCCGAACTTCACGCCGCCATCGCACGAGATCGTTCGCGCCGTGGTCGGCGCCGCAAAGGAGGTCCTAGCCCGCGAGCCCGTCCTCAACATGCGCGTGGGCGCGTCCGATGCGCGTCTCTATCGTGCGTTCGGCGTGCCCTCGGTGGTGTTTGGACCGACGCCGCACAACATGGGCGGGCCGGACGAGCACGTCGTGATCGATGAATTGCTCGACGTCGCCAAGGTGCACGCGCTGGCGGCCTTCCGTTTCCTGTCGACGTGACTTGCGTGGAAGCAGACTGGCAAGCGTGGCACGATCAAGCAACGGGATGCTGTGCGGCCGGAGTGCGGCCGTCGCGGTGATTTGAGGCGCGGGCCGAGCCTCGCGCCCACCCGATGCCGTGCCGATCAACCATGGGCGGCGGGGACGGTCCCGCCGCAAGGCAGCTGATCGCGCGGACGACCGGGCTCAGCGCACGGTGGCATCGGGCGCCGTGTTCAACGGCGCGCCTCCGACCGAGATCGGACCCGTCGGGGGCGTGACGGGTGGCGGCTTCTTGGGCCTCGGGGCGACACGCGCGGCCGGGACGGGCGCGACGGACGGCGCGGGAGCCGATGGCATTGCAACGGCGGGGCCCGGCGGAGGCGATGGCATAACCGATGCCCGCGGCGGCGCGCTCTTCAGCGCGTCGATCTTGGAATTGAGGTCCGCCAGTTGGCTCACGATGGCCTTGAGCTGCTCCTGCTGATCGGCGATCGCCTTGTCGATTGTCGCGAGGTCGTCGGCCGTCTTCTGCTGCGCGGCGAGCAGGTCGGTCATGATCGCTTTGTCATTGCCGCCGGTATCGGCATCCGCCGCCTCTCGCCCCGCGGAATGCATGAGAACACCCGGGTTCAGCCAGGCGTAAGCCCCCGCTGCGCCGGCGAGAGCAAGGACAAGGACGACGAACAGCACGCCCGGCCATCGGCGGCGCGGTGCGGGGAGGAAAGGCGGTGGATCCACCACCGGCCAGCTTTGAGGCGATTCGGTACTCATCCGAACGTCCTAGAGCATTTTCGGTTCTGATTGAATCAGAACCGAAGCTCAAGGTTGATAAGATCGAGGTGACTATTCCTCGTCTTCCTCGTCTTCGTCGTCCTCATCATCCTCGTCGACCTCTTCCAGCCGCTCGAGCACCGCGAGCGGGAGCGTCTCGCGGAACAGGTCGCCTTCGACGCCCATCCAGACGCAGGTGACCTCGTCGCCCTTGACGGAGGCGACGGTGAGCGGCTGGCCGCCGGATTTCAACATGACGATATCGCCGGCTTGCAGTTCCATGGATGATCCTTTCGGGTTGGGTGGCGAGAACAGCTAGCAAGCCGTCATGACACGCCGATCACGGGATCGGTGCGCTTGCGACGGCAGCGCGCGCCTTGCGCCGGACTGCGATTGCAGATGACGGGTTGAAGCGGGAATGTCGCGTGACGAGAGGCGAGTTCGCCGGTTCGAAAGCTCGCGCAAGACGGTTCACGCCCTGCGCCGCGACGATGACACTATGCCCCTGTTTTGCCCGACGGGTCAAACACTTTCGTAAAATCCGCAGGTGCCGGCCTTGCGGCGGCCGGCTACTGTGCATGGGGTTGTTTTCGCGCTTTGCGATCGCGGGGCCGGGGTCAGGCCTCCTCGGGCACCAGTTCGGTCAGCGAGCGGATGATGCGGTCGGGCCGGACCGGCGAGCCTTCGGGCAGGCCGTCGCCATGCACGTCGATCCAGATCGCATAGATGCCGAGCCGCTGCGGCGTCACGACCTCCCATTCGAGATTGTCGCCGATCATCCAGGTGTCCTTCGCGGTGACGCCGAGCGCGTCCATAGCGTGCCGATAGGCGCGCTCTTCCGGCTTGCCGAAGCCGTGCTCGCCCTCGATCTGGATGTGGTCGAAGCGGTGCGCGAGCTCGAAGCGCTCGACCTTGGCGCGCTGGGTGTCGGCGGCGCCGTTGGTCACCAGCGCGAGCTTGACGCCGTGGGCCTTGAAGCGGTCGATCGCCTCATGCGCGCCGGGGAACACGAACATCTCCTCCTCGCGAAAGGCCGTGAAGCGGTCGGCGAGGCGAATGGCGAGATCGTCGGACAGCGTGCGATGGCCGGCGGCGGCGAGCGCGGCGAACCCGCCCTTCACGGTCAGGTGCCGCGCCTCGGCGAGTCGCAGCCGCCACGAGGCGTCGGCCTGGGCCCAGAAGTTGCGCGCGAAGGCCAGCACGGCGGTCGCCACCTGCTGCGGCGGCAGCGGCGCGAACTCCGCGGCGAACTCGGCCGCGACCGTGTTCCAGGCGATCTCCGGCCTTCCATAGGCCGACAGGATCGTGTCGTCCATGTCGATCAGCATTGCGCGCGGCAGTTCCCTCACGGCCATTTCACCTCCGGCGGCAGCGACGACAGGATCGACTCGACATTGCCGCCGGTCTTCAGTCCGAAGATGGTGCCGCGGTCGTAGAGCAGGTTGAATTCGACGTAGCGGCCGCGGCGGATCAGCTGCTCCTCGCGATCCGCTGCGGTCCAGGGCGTTGCGAAATTGCGCCGCACCAGTTCGGGATAGATCTTCAGGAACGCGCGGCCGACGCCCTGCGTGAAGGCGAGGTCGGCATCCCAGTCGCCGGTGTCGCGCCAGTCGTAGAAGATGCCGCCAATGCCGCGCGGCTCCTTGCGGTGCGGCAGGTAGAAATAGTCGTCGCACCACTTCTTGTATTTCTCGTAGTCCGCCGCGCCGTTCGGCCCGGTGCACGCCGCCTGCATCGCTGCGTGGAAGGCGACCGTGTCGGCGTCCTCCTGGGTGCGGCGACGGTCGAGCACCGGCGTCAGATCGGCGCCGCCCCCGAACCAGGCCTTGGTGGTGACGACGAAGCGCGTGTTCATGTGCACGGCGGGAATGTGCGGATTGTGCAGATGCGCGATCAGCGAGATGCCCGAGGCCCAGAACCTGGGATCATCCGCCGCGCCCGGAATCTGTGCCCGGAATTCCGGGGCGAACTCGCCATGCACGGTCGAGCAGTGCACGCCGACCTTCTCGAACAGCCGGCCATGCATCATCGACATCACGCCGCCGCCGCCCTTCGCGCCGCTGTGGTCGGTGCGCTCCCAGGGCTTGCGGATGAAGCGGCCGGCGGCGCCGGGGTGGAGGGCAGGGGGCGCCTCGTCTTCCAGCTGTTCGAAGGCCGCGCAGATGTCGTCGCGCAAGGTCTCGAACCAGGCGCGGGCGCGGGCCTTGCGATCGTCGAGCGTGGAAGCGTCCATGGTCAATTCCCCCGGCGTTGCGGCTGTTATCCTTTCGGACCGTAATAGGTGCAGCTCTCGTTGCAACTGTCACGATGGATGCTGACCCGGGTCAACTGGCCGAGATGGGCCAGCCGCTCCCAGACGAAGCGCGACAGGTTCTCAAGGGTCGGCTTGCCCAGCGCCTCGATCCTGTTCAGGAACTTGTGGTCCAGGGTCAGCCGCACCTCCTCGATGGCGCGCTGCACGAGGCCGAGATCGACCACCATCCCCGTGTCCGGATCGGGCGTGCCGCGCAGCGTCACCTCGGCGCGGAAGGAGTGGCCGTGGATCTCCTCGCTCGCGGCTCCATAGGTCGTCCCCGACAATGAATGCGCCGCCTCGAAGCGAAACGATTTCGTCAATTCCCACATCTGTCCGAAAACCAATCCTATCTGATGCCGAGCGATTTGTGCGTCTGCACGCTGAGCCGCCATTGCGGATGGCTGAGGCAGTAGTCGATCGCCCGCGCGGTGTTGGCGGCGACGTCGGGTCCGTCCATCGGCTGCAGCGAGAAGCGCTCGAAGGCGAGGCCTTCGAAGGCCTCCGGCGCCGCGAGTGCTTGCGGATAGACCAGCTTCAGCTCGTGGCCGCGCCGAAGCACCAGCTCGCTGCCGCCCTTGGGGCTGACGCAGATCCAGTCGAGGCCATCAGGCGCGGCAACGGTGCCGTTGGTTTCGACGCCGATCTCGAAGCCGCGCGCATGCAGCGCCGCGATAAGGGCGTCGTCGACCTGCAGCAGCGGCTCGCCGCCCGTCAGCACCACGTAGCGCGGGCCGGCGCCTGCGGTCCATTGGCCGGCGATGGTGTCGGCAAGGTCCGCCGCCGACGCGTAGCGGCCGCCCAGCGTGCCGTCGGTGCCGACGAAGTCGGTGTCGCAGAACTTGCAGACGGCATCCGCACGGTCCGCCTCGCGGCCGCTCCAGAGGTTGCAGCCGGCAAAGCGGCAGAACACGGAGGCGCGGCCCGCCTGGGCGCCTTCGCCCTGCAGGGTCAGGAAGATTTCCTTGACCGCGTAACTCAATTCTCTCTCCTCAACGTCGCCTGGCGTCTTTTGCCTCAGGGGGTCCGGAACTGCCGCAGCGCCTCGCCGGCGGCCATCGCCGCGCTCATCGCCACATTGAGCGACCGCAGCCCCGGCCTGATCGGGATCACGAGCCGCGCATCGGCGGCCGCGACGACCGCCTCGGTGACACCGGCGCTCTCGCGCCCGAATAGCAGGATGTCCGAACTCTGGTAATGGAAATCGCGGTAGTCGGTGGCGCCCTGGGTCGTGAACAGCAGCAGGCGGAAGCCATGCGCCGCGCGCCAGGCCTCGAACTTCGACCAGGAGTCGTGCCGTGTCACGCTGACATGGTCGAGGTAATCCATTCCCGCGCGGCGGAAATGCCTGTCGGAAACCGGGAAGCCCGCCGGTTCGATGATATGGGCCTCCAGCCCCAGGCAGGCGCAGAGCCGCAGAATCGTGCCGGTGTTCTGGGGGATGTCGGGTTGGAAAAGCGCTATCTGCATCGGTGGCTGCGGATGGGTTGATGGCGGAAAATGTCTCAATAAAACATCGACAGCCCGGGAATTCGTGCATTGCACGCTCCCGCGCCGATAGCGGGCTTGCGCTCGCCCGGCAAGGGTGCCAATAGAACGATTCTGAATGGCTGTTTCACCAGTTTGGGTGGACACGCAGAGTTCTGCCGCCGCGGGGGGCCGCGGGCGCCGGCAGCCTATCCGGGGACCTCATGGGCGCCCCCCGGAGCGGTTCCACCGGTAGCATAAGAAGAAAGGGTTGGAATCGTGACGACAGCGTCTTCGGCGGACCATCCGACACGCCGTGATTTCTTATTCGTTGCTACCGGGGCCTTCGCAGCAGTAGGCGGCGCGGCCGCGCTCTGGCCTTTCATCTCCCAAATGAATCCGGATGCTTCGACCATCGCCGCCGGCGCGCCGATCGAAGTCGATCTCAGCCCGATCGCCGAGGGACAGGACATCAAGGTGTTCTGGCGCGGCAAGCCGATCTACATCAGCCACCGCACCAAGAAGCAGATCGAAGAGGCGCGCGCCGTCAACGTGGCGAGCCTTCCCGATCCGCAGACCGACGAGGCTCGGGTCAAGTCGGGGCACGAACAATGGCTGGTGGTGGTCGGCATCTGCACCCATCTCGGCTGCATCCCGATCGCTCATGAAGGCAATTACGACGGGTTCTTCTGCCCCTGCCACGGGTCGCAGTACGATACGTCCGGCCGCATCCGCCAGGGGCCCGCGCCCTCGAATTTGCCGGTGCCGCCGTACCAGTTCGTTTCCGACACCAAAATCCAGATCGGCTGAGCTTCGGACCTCCGTCCGAAGCCTCGTGCCGTCTCGTCGCTTTATTTCCCCAGGATCGCATCATGAGCGGACCATCCGACTACCAGCCGAGCAATCCGGCCCTGAAATGGATCGAGCGGCGTCTGCCGATCTTCGGTCTCATCCATTCGTCGTTCATCGCCTATCCGACGCCGCGCAACCTGAACTACTGGTACACGTTCGGCGCCATTCTCTCCTTCATGCTGGGGATGCAGATCCTGACCGGCGTGATCCTGGCGATGCACTACACGCCGAATGCCGATCTCGCCTTCAAGTCGGTTGAACTGATCGTCCGCGACGTCAACTTCGGCTGGCTGCTGCGCAACATGCATGCGGTCGGCGCGTCGATGTTCTTCGTCGCCGTGTACGTCCATATGTTCCGCGGCCTGTATTACGGGTCGTACAAGGAGCCGCGTGAGGTGCTGTGGATCCTCGGCGTGATCATCTACCTGCTGATGATGGCGACGGGTTTCATGGGCTACGTGCTGCCCTGGGGCCAGATGAGCTTCTGGGGCGCCACCGTCATCACCAACCTGTTCTCCGCCGTTCCCTATGTCGGCGAGAGCATCGTGACGCTGCTCTGGGGCGGCTATTCGGTCGGCAATCCGACTCTGAACCGGTTCTTCTCGCTGCACTACCTGCTGCCGTTCCTGATCGCAGGCGTCGTCGTGCTGCACGTCTGGGCGCTGCACGTCGCCGGCCAGAACAATCCTGACGGCGTCGAGCCGAAGACGGAAAAGGACGTGGTGCCGTTCACGCCCTACGCCACGATCAAGGACATGTTCGGCGTCGCCTGCTTCATGCTGCTCTACGCCTGGTTCATCTTCTACATGCCGAACTATCTCGGTGACGCCGACAACTACATTCCGGCCAATCCGGGCGTGACGCCGCCGCACATCGTGCCGGAATGGTATTACCTGCCGTTCTACGCGATCCTGCGGTCGATCCCGAACAAGCTCGCCGGCGTGATCGCGATGTTCGGAGCGATCATCATCCTGTGCTTCCTGCCCTGGCTCGACAGCGCGCGGACGCGGTCGTCGAAATACCGTCCGCTCGCCAAGCAGTTCTTCTGGATCTTCGTCGCAGTCTGCATCCTGCTCGGCTATCTCGGCGCGCAGCCGCCGGAAGGCATCTATGTCGTTGCCGGCCGGGTGCTGACGGTCTGCTACTTCGCCTACTTCCTGATCGTGCTGCCGCTGCTGGCACGCATCGAGAAGCCGCGTCCGGTACCGAACTCGATCGCCGACGCGATCCTGTCCAAGGGGAAGGCGGTGGCCTCCACCGTGATCGCACTGGCGCTGGCCGGTGCGGTGCTGGTCGGCTCGTCCGACGGCGCCCGCGCCTCCGAGGGATCGGACAAGCCGCCCGGCAACAAATGGTCGTTCGCCGGCCCGTTCGGCAAGTTCGACCGCGCCGCGCTTCAGCGCGGCCTGAAGGTCTACAAGGAAGTCTGCTCCAATTGCCACGGACTGTCCTTCGTCGCCTTCCGCAACCTGTCCGAACCCGGTGGACCCGGCTATTCGACGGCCCAGGCGGCCGCCTTCGCGGCCGAATACAAGGTCAAGGACGGTCCGAACGATGCCGGCGACATGTTCGAGCGCCCGGGTCGTCCCGCCGACTATTTCCCGTCGCCATTCCCGAACGAGCAGGCTGCGCGCGCGGCGAACGGTGGCGCGGCGCCGCCCGACCTGTCGCTGATCGCCAAGGCGCGCTCGTACAAGCGCGGCTTCCCGATGTTCATCGTGGACCTCTTCACCCAGTATCAGGAACAGGGACCCGACTATGTCGCGGCTTTGCTCCAGGGCTACGAGGACAATGTCCCTGAGGGCGTGACGATCCCCGACGGCTCCTACTACAACAAGTACTTCCCCGGCCACGCCATCAAGATGCCGAAGCCGCTCAGCGACGGCCAGGTGACCTATGACGACGGCTCGCCGGCGACGGTCGCGCAATACGCCAAGGACGTCACCACCTTCCTGATGTGGACCGCGGAGCCGCACATGGAGGCGCGCAAGCAGCTCGGCTTCCAGGTGTTCGTCTTCCTGATCATCTTCGCGGGCCTGATGTACTTCACCAAGAAGAAGGTCTGGGCCGCCGCGCATTGAGATTTACGCGCGAGCCGATACGAGGAAGCCCCCGCGAGGGGGCTTTTTTGTTGGCACCTCGTTTGCGGCCCGTGCGAGTCGCAATGACGCGACTGTGGATTGCGCCGCGCGCGCCCAACGGCCAGAATAGAGCCAACAGCCCCACACATCTTCGGAGGACACCATGGGAACCGCCATCACCTTCAAGCGTCCGGACGGCAAGGAGGCCTCGGGCTATCTCGCCAATGCCGCGCGCGGCAACGCACCGGGTGTCGTCGTGATCCAGGAATGGTGGGGCCTGTCGGACCAGATCAAGGGCCTCTGCGACCGCTTTGCGCTCGCCGGCTTCGATGCGCTGGCGCCCGATCTCTACAAGGGCAAGGTGGTGCCGTATCACGACACGGACGCGGCCGGCAAAGAGATGAACTCGCTCGACTTCATGGACGCCACCACGCAGACGGTGCGCGGCGCCGCGCAATATCTGTCGCGCAACGGCGCCAAGGTCGGCCTCACCGGTTTCTGCCTCGGCGGCGCCGTTACCATCATCGGCGCGGTTCACGTGCCGGAGCTCGCGGCCGGTGTTGTGTTCTACGGCATCCCGCCGGAGCAGGCCGCCAAACCCGCCGACGTCAGAATTCCGCTCCAGGCCCATTTCGCCAACAAGGACGATTGGTGCACGCCGGAGCTGGTGAACGGTTTCGAGAAGGCCATGAAGGCCGCCGGCAAGACGCTGGAGCTGTTCCGCTACGACGCCGAGCATGCCTTCGTCAACGAGCAGCGCCAGGCGGTGCACGACCGCGAAGCTGCCGAACTGGCCTGGGGCCGGGCGACGGAGTTCTTCCACAAGCATCTGGGCTGATTTCGGGACGAACCGGAAGCCAGGCAGATGTCGATCTCGTCGTTCGCGCGCCTCCTTGGTCCGATGTTTCGTTCGACGGTTGCCGCTTGCGGCATCGTGGGACTGACGACGGTTCACGCCGTGGCCCAGCAATCCTTTGTGACGCTCAAGGGCGATCCCAGGAAAGAGGGCTGGTGGTTGATCGCCGAGTTCAATCCGATCACGACACAGGTTCGCGGCATCCCCGCGAACCAGATCCGCAAGAGCTGGTGCAAGGCGACCGAATTCCGCAAGGACCTGCTTCCGAAGGAGCTGCTGTTCGAAGGCGGCGTCGACACGATGCAGTCGGCGGGCCTGTCGTTCGCCGTCGAAGGCAGCTTCGACGGCACGGCCGAGAAGCAGATCGTCTTGGTGGGCGTGTTCCAGGAATGTGCCGGTCAAAAAGGCAGGTTCATCCTCATCCTCGATAAACCGGCCGAGGGGCAGCCCAAGGTCCGCTTTCTCGACGCCGTTCACATCGACCGTCAGTTCGGCGCGCTTCAGAAGGGAAAGGGTGGCAATGTCTTCGTCTGGGAATGTATGGAGTGTGACGGCAGCTCTGTCCTGAGATGGGATCGGAAGAAGGCCAGGTTCGACTGGGCGCCTCAGGCGAACAAACTATAGTCTCAGGCGGTTGATCGTCGGCCGCTGGGCCCGCCCGGACCGGTCGGGGTTTCCGACCTTGACGCCGCCGCCCGGCCATGGTGAGTATCCGTCCATGAGCACCGCCGTCCGCCCAGCCCGTCTTTGGTGGCGCACCTCCTAAGAGGTGGCCGGTGCGATTTTCCTTTCCCAAATCGTCAGAGGCCGCCATGCAGTGCGGCGGCCTGTTCGTTTGTCCTGTGTGGCGTTTCCTCGGCAAGTTTCGTAAGAGGACCACATGAACAGGACAGTCTTCGCGCTCCCGCCCCGAAGCGATTACGTGACCCGCGCAGGGCTCGCGATCACGCGCGTAGCGGAGCAATTTATCGGCGGCGCCAACAGGCTCGACGATCTCATCAGCCTGCTCGACCGCCGCCGCGGCGTAGTGCTGTCCTCGGGCACGACCGTGCCCGGCCGCTACGAAAGCTTCGATCTCGGCTTCTCCGATCCGCCGCTTCTGCTCGAGACCCGCGGCGTCGATTTCAAGCTGGAAGCGCTCAATGCGCGCGGCGAGGTGCTGATCGCGTTTCTCGGCGAGGTGCTGCGCGAGCCCTGCGTCGTGATCTCGGAGACGACGGCCACGCGCCTGTCGGGCCACATCGTCCGCGGTGAAGCCCCGATCGAGGAAGATCAGCGCACGCGGCGTGCCAGCGTGATGTCGCTGGTGCGCGACTTCGTCGGCGCTTTCTCCGCCGGCGATGACGGGTTGCTCGGCCTGTTCGGCGCCTTCGCCTACGACCTCGTGTTCCAGATCGAGGATCTCGTGCAGAAGCGCCCGCGCGAGGCGGACCAGCGCGACATCGTCCTCTATATCCCCGATCGCCTGCTGGCCTATGACCGCGCCACGGGCCGCGGCGTGGTGCTCTCCTACGATTTCGCCTGGAACGGAAAGTCGACGGAAGGCCTGCCGCGCGAAACCGCCGACAGCCCCTACGTCAAGACGCCGCGGCAGGGTTTTGGCGATCACGCGCCGGGCGAATACCAGGCGACCGTCGAGACCGCGCGCGCGGCGTTCGCCCGCGGTGATCTGTTTGAAGCCGTGCCGGGACAGCTCTTCGCCGAGCCCTGCGACCGCTCGCCCGCCGAAGTGTTCCAGCGCCTCTGCGTCATCAACCCGTCTCCCTATGGCGCGTTGATGAACCTCGGTGACGGCGAATTTCTCGTCTCGGCTTCGCCCGAGATGTTCGTGCGCTCCGACGGCCGCCGCGTCGAGACCTGTCCGATCTCGGGCACCATCGCGCGCGGCCGCGACGCGATCGGCGATGCCGAGCAGATCCGCCAGTTGCTGAACTCGGAGAAGGACGAGTTCGAGCTCAACATGTGCACCGACGTCGACCGTAACGACAAGGCGCGCGTCTGCGTCCCCGGCACCATCAAGGTGCTGGCACGCCGACAGATCGAAACCTATTCGAAACTGTTTCACACCGTCGATCACGTCGAGGGCATGCTGCGCCCCGGCTTCGACGCGCTCGATGCCTTCCTCACGCATGCCTGGGCGGTGACCGTCACCGGCGCGCCGAAGCTGTGGGCGATGCAGTTCGTCGAGGATCACGAGCGCTCGCCGCGACGCTGGTACGCCGGCGCGATCGGTGCGGTGAATTTCGACGGCAGCATCAACACCGGCCTCACGATCCGCACCATCCGCATGAAGGATGGTCTCGCCGAAGTGCGCGTCGGTGCCACCTGCCTGTTCGATTCCGATCCGGCCGCGGAAGATCGCGAGTGCCAGGTCAAGGCCGCCGCGCTGTTCCAGGCGCTGCGCGGCGACCCGCCGAAGCCGCTCTCGACATTTGCGCCGGATGCGACCGGCTCGGGCAAGCAGGTGCTGCTGATCGATCACGACGACAGTTTCGTGCACATGCTGGCTGACTATTTCCGTCAGGTCGGAGCCAGCGTGACCGTGGTCCGCTATGTGCACGCGCTCGACATGATGGCGCGAAAGAAGTGGGATCTGCTGGTGTTGTCGCCGGGTCCCGGCAGGCCTGAGGATTTCGCGATCCGCAAGACCATCGATGCGGCGCTCGAGAAGAAGCTGCCGGTGTTCGGCGTCTGCCTCGGCGTGCAGGCGATCGGTGAGTATTTTGGCGGCGAACTCGGCCAGCTCACGCATCCGGCGCATGGACGGCCGTCGCGCGTGCAGGTGCGCGGCGGGCGCCTGATGCGCAATCTGCCGAACGAGATCGTCATCGGCCGCTATCATTCGCTCTATGTCGAGCGCGACAGCATGCCGGATGTTTTGTCCGTCACGGCCAGTACCGAGGACGGCGTTGCCATGGCGCTGGAGCACAAGACGCTGCCGGTCGCCGGTGTTCAGTTCCACCCGGAATCGCTGATGTCCCTCGGCGGCGAGGTGGGCCTTCGGATTGTCGAGAACGCGTTCCGGCTGGATGCGCCGGTCAATTGAGAGGCACGCATGACTTTTGACCACGATTTGAAGGCGAGCGTCCGCACGATCCCGGACTATCCCAAGCCCGGCATCATGTTCCGTGACATCACCACGCTGCTCGCCGACGCACGCGCCTTCCGCCGCGCCGTCGACGAGCTCGTCAATCCCTGGGCCGGCAACAAGATCGACAAGGTCGCCGGCATGGAAGCGCGCGGCTTCATCCTCGGGGGCGCCGTCGCGCACCAGCTGTCGGCCGGCTTCGTGCCGATCCGCAAGAAGGGCAAGCTACCGCACACCACCGTCCGGATCGCCTATTCGCTGGAATACGGCATCGACGAGATGGAAATGCATGTCGATGCGATCCAGCCCGGTGAGCGCGTGATCCTGGTCGACGACCTGATCGCCACCGGTGGCACGGCCGAGGGAGCGGTGAAACTGCTGCGCCAGATCGGTGCCAACGTGATCGCAGCCTGCTTCATCATCGACCTGCCCGAACTCGGCGGCGCCGCCAAGCTGCGCGCCATGGACGTGCCGGTGCGCACGCTGATGACGTTCGACGGGCACTGAGCCCGTCTCGCGACCTCAGATCGGTTCGGCCGCGAGCTCCGCGCGCCAATGGGCCACGCGCTCCTTCAGCAGCGCGTGCCGGACATAGTCGCTCTCCTCGTCTGCCATGCGCTCGCACTCGCCGAAGGTCAGGCTGCTCTCGCCATGCCTGTTCCAGGCGGCCTGGAGGCTGCGGCAGGGATGGCCGCCCTGGCGGAGCGAAAACCAGATGCGGTTCCTGATCGTCTCGAGGTTCGGAGCCTGGCCTACCCAGGCCTCGCCCGAGGCCGCGCAGCGGAGCACGTAAATGCCGGCGACGGTCTTCCGCTCCTTGTAGGCGGCAATGGCTGCTTTCCGGTCGGTGCTCATGGCTTGGACCCCGTGGGTGAGGTGGTGTTCTTCAGCCCGGTTCAATAGCGGTCTCGCCCGCCTCAAGTCAATATTACCCGGATAAAATAATCAGGGGCGCTGCAGGATCAGGCTGAGCTCCAGTTCGCGGAAGGCGAGGTAGTTGCGCCGGGTCCATTGGTGCAGTTCGGTCGAGGCGTCCTTCTCCTGGCGCAGATAGCCCGTGAAGGAGAAGTTCAGGCGGTCGACATAGGTCTTGAGGAAGCCGGGCAGCGCCGGCAGGCGGAACAGGCGCCCGTTCGCCATCGCGGCCGGCAGCTCCCCCCGGATGACGTATTCATTGTCCACGGTGATCAGGCTGATGCGCGGGATTCCCTCGCGCAGCATCTCATGGGCGCGCGCCGAGACGCGGTCCGTGTCCGCCATGAACATGATCATCGGCGCGACATGCCGGCGGGCGGCTTCCTTCAACAGGCCGATCTCCGCGGTCATCTTGAAGAACTCGTCGAAGGCGTGGAAGCCGAGATCGATCACCTTGGCGATCCCGTCATCGACGATGACGCGGTCCATCAACTGCATCTTGCCGTAGGTGTCGATGACATCGGCGGTCTCGGTCACGCGCGGCAGGTAGTCGAGCAGCGAGGGCTCCTTCAGATTGACGTCGAAGGCCGCGACATTGCCGTTCTTGAGCAGAAGAAATTCAGTCAGGAGCCGCGCCAGCAGCGTCTTGCCGACCTGCGGGCGGGGGGAGCAGATGATGTAGACGGGCGTGGCGGGCATCGACGGCTAGTACTGAGCGAAGTCGGCGCTCCAATCCAGCCGTATCAGCCCGGACTGCGCAACTATTTTTCGCTGCGGGTCACCGGCTTGGAGCCGACGAGATCGGTGAGGCGGATGCGGTCGAACTCGCTCCAGACATTGGCGAGCCAGTGCCGGACATAGCCGCGCAGCACGAAGGAGTAGTTCGCGGGCTCGTCATTGATGCCCTTGTTGGCGACGAATTTCAGGAACGGGACCGAGGATACCTCGACCTGCTCGTAAGCCATCTCGTTGAGCTTGGGGATGGTCAGCTCGGTCGCATCCTTGATGCGGTTGAAATACGACTGGTAGGTCGCCTGGTCCCACTGGAAGAACTGGGTGTCGTTGATGAAGTTCTTGACCAGGAAATATTTCGCGCCGGACATGTAGTTCGCGGTCTCGGCAATTTCGTCCAGCGAAGCGATCGAGGGACCGAGGATGTGAAACACCGCGAAGGTGATCTGGCCGGACTTGGCCGCATCGAGGAAGCCGATGTCGCGCAGCGAGGCGAGCGCCGGCGAGAGCAGGCCGGCCCGGACGTCGATGACCGTCACCGACGGGCTCACCGCATTGAGCGTGTCGAAGATCTTCATCTGGTCGGCCGTGGTCGTCATGTCGACGATCTCGGTGATGTCGGGGTGGAAGCGCTTCAGGGTTCCTCGCGGCGATTCCGTGTCGAAGGCGCGGGTCGGCACGTTGTTGGCGGAGAAATAATCGAGCAGGGTGCGCGACACCGTGGTCTTGCCGACCCCGCCCTTGTCCGCGCCCACCACAACCACTGCCGGCTTTGCCATCGCTGTCCCCTAACGCGTGCCCCCGATCGCGAGATCGCAACCGGCCGGGCTCAAGATCGATTGTCCCGAGTCTGCTGTTGGGCGCGAACATGGCAGAAACAAGGGAGAATTCAATTCCGCAGGCCCCGCTTGCGGCAATTCCCGGGGTTTTTTCAGAACCGGGGACGCACGCCGGATTTGGCTGAGGATCGCGGGCTCAATGGCGGCCCCAAGGCCCGGCAAGAGGCCCGGCAAGAGGCCCTGCAAGAGGCCCGGCATCGGCGCCCGTCGCGGTTCCGGACGGAGTCTGCGCAGGTATCGGGGGCGGAGCGGAAGGCGCGTCGGCGTCGCCCCACGGCCCCTGCCGCGCCGGCTCTGCTTGGGGATCGTCAGGAGCGCCGTCGCCGGACGGATCCGAAGGCACCTCCAGCACGCCGGGATCATGGCCACCGGCGAATTTCACCAGCGCGTCGACCCGCGACTGCACGGAGGGGTGGGTCGCGAACAGATCGGCAAAGCCTTCGCGGGGATTGTCGACGCAGAGCTCCATTACCGCCGAGGTCGCGCCCGGCAGTTCGCCGCGGTTCTCGATCTTGCGCAGCGCCGATATCATGGCGTCGGGATCCTTGGTCAACTCGACCGAGCCGGCATCGGCGAGATATTCGCGCGAGCGCGACAAGGCGAGCTTGACGACCTGGGACAGCAGCCACGCCAGCACGATCAGCACGACCGCGATGATGATCACGATGACGGCGCCGCCGCCGGAATTCTTGCTGTCGCCCGACGAGGACGAGCGCGACGACGAGGAGCCGCCGGAGCCGGAACTCCAGTTGAAACTCGTGAACAGGCGGAAGAACAACTCGCCGAAGAAGCCGACCACGCCGGCGATGATGACCGCGACCACCATCAGCTGCACGTCGCCGTTTCGGATGTGGGTCAGTTCGTGGCCCAGCACCGCCTCGATCTCCTTGTCGTTCAGCGCGCCGAGCAGGCCCGTGGTGACGGTGATCGAATATTGCCGCGGGTTGAGGCCGGTCGCGAACGCGTTCAGCGCCGGGCTGTCCATGATCTTCAGCTTCGGCATGGTGATGCCGCGCGAGATGCAGAGGTTCTCCAGCAGATTGTAGAGCCGCGGCTCCTCCTGCCTCGTGACGTCGTGGCCGCCGGTGACCGCGTCGATCATCGACTGATGGAAGAAATAGGCGATCACGATCCAGACGATCGCTGCGATGGTCGCGATTGGAGCGGCCTTGAGCAGGTCTGCGAAGGCGCGGTTCAAATAATAGGAGACGGTTCCGTTGCCGTTGAGAACGACTTCGGCCACCAGCGCACCGGCATAGACCAGCACGTAGACCAGCATGAACAGGCCGGCGAGCAGCAGCATCGAACGAAACTTGTTCGAGGCGATGTGCGTGTAGAGACCGTACGCGGCCATGACGCGCTCTCGTCAAAATCCGTCGTTCCGGGGGGGGGCCGAAGGCGTGAACCCGGAACCTCGCGATTCCGGGCTCGATGCTTCGCATCGCCCCGGAATGACGGAGGAGAACAGGGGGCATCTCAGGTAATCAGAACTTCACCTGCGGGGCAGCCTCGACCTCGGTGCGGCTGGCGCCGAGATCGAAGAAATCCTTCCTGGTGAAGCCGAACATGCCGGCGAACAGCGCGGCGGGCATCTGCTGGATGCCGGTGTTGTATTCCTGGACCGCATTGTTGAAGAAGCGGCGGCTGGCCGCGATCTTGTTCTCGAGGTCGGAGAGCTCGGATGCGAGCTGCTGGAAATTGGCGTTGGCCTTGAGGTCAGGATAGGCCTCCGACAGCGCGATCAGCCGGCCGAGCGCGCCGGAGAGCTGGTTCTCGGCAGCGGACACCTGCGCCGGCCCTTGCGCCGATATCGCCGAATTGCGCGCCTTGATGACGTCGTCGAGCGTGCCGCGTTCGTGCGCGGCGTAGCCCTTCACCGTCTCGACCAGGTTGGGCACGAGGTCGTGGCGCTGCTTGAGCTGGACGTCGATGTCGGCAAAGGCCTGACCGACGCGCTGGCTCAGTGCCACCAGCCGGTTGTAGGCGCCGAAGGCAAACAGCACGAGGATGACGAGGACGCCGAGAACGATCCAGCCGGTCGACATGGAGGACTCCTGATAGAGGGACGATGGCGGGCGCTAGCCTAGACCAGATTGGCGCGGAGCGAGAGCCCCGGCGCCGAGGGAGGTAGGATTTGGTCGAAGCGGAAGCCCTCCGAGTTCAAGCGGGGGCTTCGGGCTCGGTTAAAATTCCGACGCGACGCCGTCGCCCCAGCGCCAGCGGCGCGCCTCGGCATAGGCCGGCTTGTCGCGTCGCGGGAGCCTGGTGACGGCAAGGCCCTGCGGGGTGCAGAGCTTGGCCACGATCTCGGCCTTGCCGACATCCGGCGGCGCCAGTACGCGCGATACGCGAGCGGCAGCGGGCGTTCGCGTCAGGGCGACGTAGATGAAGCGCTCGTCCTCGAAGGGCACGTCGGCGCCCTTGATCTGGCGGTGCGCCTGCGAGCGCGGCAATCGCTGGCTGAAATGACACCAATCGGGCGGGGCGAGCGGGCAGGGCTGTTCGTGCGGGCAGGGCGCGGCGACGAAAGCGCCTGAAGCAGTGAGCTGCTGGCGCAGCGCGAGGATGCGGGCCGTGCCGGCGGGCGTGCCGGGCTCGATCACGACCAGCGCGTGGCGCGCCTTGGCCCACATCGCATCGACAAGCGCGCGCTGGTCGCCTTCGCTGAGCTCGCCAATGACATAGCTGGCGACGACGATATCGGCGGGCGAGGCCTCGGCGAGGTTGTCGCCGGCATCGCCCGGCAGGTAACGGCACTCCGCAAGGCGCGTGCTGCCACGCGCCAGGTCGAGCGCGAGCCTGCTGAGCGTGGCATTGGCATCGAGCAGGGTGAATTCCTGCAGCGATGGAAACGCTTCAGCTGCGGCCCAGCTCGCCGTGCCCGGCCCGGCACCGACATCGAGCAGCGTCTTCGGTGCGAGGTCGGGGACGATCTCAGTCAGCGCGTTCAGGCTCGCAGCCACCGCCGCGTAGGTCGCCGGCATGCGCGCCAGCGCATAGGCCAGCGCGTCGGCCTCGGATTTGATGGTGCCGGAGCCGCCCCCGGCGCGATAGGTGGTCGAGATCTTCTGCGAGCGCTGCGCGGCGTCGGTGCGTGAAAAGCCCTGGAGCTTGCCGTCGAGGGCGGC
>VYLE01000429.1_pt1 | contig 24651 bp, 20 predicted proteins | sample 5114391 | NCBI WGS metagenome assembly VYLE01 (sample SAMN12291771, study PRJNA351875) | freshwater metagenome | isolation source: freshwater lake | place: USA: Michigan, Kent Lake | collected 2013-08-15
CGACGTCGCCCCCGTCCTGCAGAAGAACTGCCAGGTGTGCCACTCGCCGGGCGGGATCGGGCCCATGCCCCTCCTCACCTACGAACACGCCCGCCGCCACGGCCCGCTCATCAAGCAGGTCGTGCAGGCGCGCGAGATGCCGCCCTATCAGTACGACACCCACATCGGCATCCAGAAACTCCAGCACGACTGGCGCCTCTCCGATCGCGACATCGCGACGATTCTTCGGTGGGTCGACGAAGGCATGCCGGAAGGCGACCCGGCCGATATGCCCCCCGCACCCAAACTACCGGAACCGGGGCAATACCAGCTCGCCGCGCAGTACGGCCCGCCCGACCTGGTCATCAAGGCGGCCAAGTACTCCGTGCCGGCCGTGGGCCAGGACCGCTGGTGGCGCCCCGCCGTGCCCAGCGGCCTCACCACCGACCGCTGCATCAAGGCCATCGAAACCAAGCCCACGGTCGCCGGACGCAGCGTCACGCACCACGCCAACTCCACGTTCGTGCCGGGCAACGTCACGACGGAGCCGGATGCCGTCGGTGGCGGCGGTCCGGGGAGCGTACGCCTCTCCGAATACGCACTCGGCAAGATCGGCGAAATCGTACCAGCCGACGCCTGCCGCATCGCGCCGGCGGGCTCCAACGTGCTCTTCGACATTCACTACTTCCCCAATGGGAAGGCTGTCGCAGACGACCAGCTCGAGGTCGGGATCTGGTTCCACGGGCCCGAGGTCACCCCGCAAACGCGGCATCGGCAAACGCTGGGTCTCTATGCGCTGCAGAGCGGCTCGGGTGACTTCGAAATCGAGCCGCACGGCACCCTCGTCACGCAGGGCATGCACCGGTTCAACACGCCCGTGCGCATCGATTCGTGGCAGCCGCATGGGCATCTGCGTCTGGTCGCCAAACGGCTCGAGGTGCTGTATCCCGACGGTCGACGCGAAACGCTGAGCATGGTGTCGAACTGGAACCCGGGATGGCACCACAGCCACGTGTACGCCGAAGACGCAGCGCCGCTCCTGCCGGCGGGCTCCGTGATCATCAACACCGCGTGGTACGACAACACCGACAAGAACCTCGCCAATCCCGATCCCGATCAATGGGTCGGCATCGGTGATCGCACCACCGACGAGATGAGTCACGCGTGGATCGCGGTGACGCAGCTCGATGAGGCGTCGTATCAGCGGCTGCTCGCGCAGCGAGCCAAGAAGTGAGATCCGCGCGCGTCGCCGTTGCCTGGTGCGTGGCCGTGCCGCTCGCGGTCGTACCGCTTTCGGTCGTACCGCTTTCGGCGCAACCGCAGCCCGGCGCGCGATACCCCCTCGGGCCGAGCGCACCCTCCGGCGCCGGCGTGGCGCCGTACTTCGACGGGTGGTACGCCAATCCCGATGGCAGCGTCACACTCTCGTACGGATTCATGAATCGTAACGCGAGCGGCGCCGTCGACATCCCGATCGGCGCGGACAACATGATCGAGCCGGCGCAGTTCAATGGTTTGCAGCCGACCCATTTCCCGGTCGTGCGGTATGGCGCCTTTGGCGGCCGGCGCGAGCGCGGGGTGTTCGCCATTCGGGTACCGAAGGGGCACAAGGGTGACGTCGTATGGACGTTGCGACACGGCGGGGTGACCTACACCGTACCCGGCCGCGCGACGAGTGAGTACTACAAGCTCTCCTACACACCGCAGGCTGCCGGGTCGATGATGCCGGTGGTGCGCTTCGCCGCCGACGGTCCCGCATCTGCGGGCCGCGAGGGCGTGACCACCGGGCCACTCACGGTCGCGATGGGCTCCGCGCTCACGATCCGTGTGTGGATGGAGGATCGCGGCGAACGGAAGCCGATTCCGGTGAACATGCTCTGGTTCAAGCACCAGGGGCCGGGCGACGTCTCCTTCGAGCCGCGCACGGCCACTACGGCGCCCGGAGGCGGCGAGGCAACGACGGCGGTACGCTTCAGTGCCCCCGGCGAGTACATGCTGCGGGTACGCGTGGACAACTTCGGCATCACCGACAGCGCGCCGGGACAGCAGTGCTGCTGGACGAACGGCTACGTGCGGGTGAAGGTCAGCGGCTGATCAAGTGCTGGTCAGCGGCTGACCTGCGGCGGCACGCCGGGCATGCTGAGGTGCATCGATGGCCCGTGCAACGACTCGCAGTAGGGGAGCAACGTGGTGCTGCCCACCACCATGCCGGGCACGCGAATGGGCAGCTGCGTGCCCTTGTGTCCGCGCTGACCGGGGCGCGTGGACTCCTCGATCATCGCGAGCGATTCGCGCACCCAATGATCGCGAAGCGTGGACAGCTGGGCGCGCTGCGGCGTGGTCAGCAGCCCCAGCGCGTCGCGCCGTGCGCGCAGCAGCGCCGTGAGCCACGACGATTCCGCGGCGGCCAGCGCGTTCATTGCGTCGGGCAGCGGCAACGGCTTGGTGGGCGCCGCACCTGATTCGCGCGGCAGCGACACCGAGTCGGCGAGCAGGGCAGACAGGCGGTCGCGCCCCGTCGCGGTGCGCTCCACATACACCACTTGCGCCTCGCACACCGCGCGCCGCAGTCGCTGCAGCCCGGCCACCTGCGACTCGCCCAGCGCGAGATAGCCGGTGTGATAGAGGATCAGGTGCGGACCGCCCAGCACGAGCTCGAGGCGCGCATCGGGGGCCGGTGCGCTGGCAGCATGCTCATGCGCTTGCGCGGCCAGCGTCGAGGGCAAGGCCATCGGCGCCACGAGCAGCGCCACGAGCAGCACGACGATCACCATGCGGCGGAATCTGCATTCCCTAGCGGATACGGCAACCGCACGGCACGTTCCCGCGACCGCTGAATCACCTTCTCCCCTATGGAGCCTCTGATGGGACGGCATTTTCCCCTCGCCCTGCTGGCGCTCTCCGCTGCCGCGAGTGCGGTCGCGCCGGCGACCGCGCGTGCACAGCGCGGCGCCGGCGCCGAGTGGCCCATTTACGGTGGCGACGCGGGGCACACCCGATACTCGTCGCTGAGTCAGATCGACGCGTCGAACGCGGCTTCGCTCGAAGTGGCGTGGCGATGGAGCGCCCGGAACCAGGGGCCCAACCCGGCCGCCGCCAGTCAGACGACGCCCATCTTCGTGAAAGGGCGGCTCTACGCCACCGCCGGCATGCACCGCAATGTGGTCGCCATCGATCCGGCCACGGGCGAAACCATCTGGATGTACCGCTTCGACGAGCGTGACCGGCTTGCCAAGGCGCCGCGCGTGAACTCGGGACGCGGCGTGTCGTACTGGTCCGACGGCAAGGGCGACGACCGCATCTACGTGGTCACCCCCGGGTACCATCTCATCGCCCTCGACGCACACAACGGCCGGCCGATCCCCGGCTTCGGGCGCAACGGCGTCGTGGACCTGCAGCAGAATCTTCGCGTTCGCGAAGGCGTGTCGGTGGACGGCTCGATTGGTGCGAGTTCGCCGGCGGCTGTGATCGGCAATGTGCTGGTGGTGGGCGCGGCGCTGCATGTGGGCATGCAGCCGCCGTCGAAGGTGAACACGCCGGGCGACATTCGCGGCTTCGATGCGCGCACGGGGCGTTTGCTGTGGACGTTCCACACCATCCCGGAACCCGGCGAGTTCGGGAACGACAGCTGGCTCGAGAAGTCGTGGGCCTACACCGGTAACAGCGCCGCGTGGGCGCAGATCTCCTGGGATGCGCAGCTGGGCTACGTCTATCTGCCCACCGAAGCGGCAACCGGCGACTACTACGGCGGCCACCGGCCGGGCAACAACCTCTTCTCCACGAGCATCGTGGCGCTCGACGCGCGTACGGGCAAACGCGTGTGGCACTTCCAGACCATCCACCACGACATCTGGGACTGGGACAACACCACCGCGCCCATCCTCGCCGACCTCACCGTCGAGGGAAAGCCACGAAGAATCCTGGCCCAGCTCACCAAGCAGGGCTTCGTCTTCGTGCTCGATCGCGTGACCGGTACACCCATCTGGCCCATCGAGGAGCGGGCCGTGCCCAAGGGCGACGTACCCGGCGAGTGGTACAGTCCCACGCAGCCATTCCCCACGAAGCCCGCGCCCTTCGAGCGACAGGGCTTCAGCGAGGACGACCTGCTCGACTTCACGCCGGAGATTCGCGCGCGCGCGCGGGAAATCGCGCGCCAGTACCGCTGGGGGCCGCTCTACACCCCGCCCTCATTGGCGGGCGCCACCGACGGCACGCGCGGCACGCTCTCGCTCCCGGCCTCGACAGGGGGCGCCAACTGGGAAGGCGGCGCGCTCGACCCCGAGACGGGCTACCTGTATGTGCCGTCGGTGACGGCGCCGTCGTTCCTCGCCCTGCTGCCCGGTGGAAAAGTCTCGGACATGAACTATATCGCGGGCGGCCGTGGCGGTCAGCTCGCACCCGGCGTGCCGTTCGTGAAGCCGCCCTGGGGGCGCATCACCGCGATCGACCTGACGACGGGCAACCATGCGTGGATGGTGCCCAACGGCGATACGCCGGCGTATGTCGCCGAGCGACTCAAGCTGCCGCCGGCCAGCATTCCCAACACGGGTCGCGCGTCGCGCGCCGGACTGCTGGTGACGCGCACGCTGCTCTTCGCCGGCGAAGGCACGAACGGCAGCGGCAATTTGTGGGTGCTCGACAAGCGCACCGGGGCGCGCATTACGCGACTCGATATTCCGAGCGGCACGCAGACGGGCATTCCGATGACGTACCTGCACGACGGGCGGCAGTACGTGGTGTTCGCGACCACCGCGGGCGGGCAGGCGTCGGAGATTGTGGCGTATGCGTTGCCGCGGTAGCGCCGCCGCGGGTTAGCAATCGCGCGTCATATCGCCACCGACACCGGTACGAAGTCGGTCTTCTCACGCACCCCGCAATCCGGACAGGGCCAGTCCCCGGGAAGGTCGGCCCACGGCGTACCGGCCGGGTACCCTTCGCGCGGGGCGCCGCGCCGGGGCGCATAGGTATATCCGCACCCCGGGCAGCTGTACGCGTCGGCTGCAAACGTAGCGGGCGCCGTGTTTCCATCGTGCTGCGGCCCGCTACTGCTGTGTATGGCTGTCGAATGGGAAGGTGCCGGGTAGCGCGCCAGCAGTCGCGCCTGCGCGTGTGGCGCCACGTTGGCGAGGCGCACGTCACCGCCGTAATGCGCGAGCACCCGCGGATCGACAACGCGATACCACAGCGGCGGAACCAGCGCCAGCAGAATCATGCCGGCGTAGCCCGTGGGAAGCACCGGCGCTTCCGCGTGATCACGCAGCGCCTGATACCGCCGCGTGGGATGCGCATGGTGGTCGCTGTGCCGCTGCAGGTGATACAGCAGCACGTTGGTCGTGAGGTGGTTGGAGTTCCACGAGTGACGCGGCGCCACATGCTCGTAGCGCTCGCGTCCCGGTGCGCCCACGCGCTGGCGCAGCAGCCCATAGTGCTCGAGGTAGTTGACCGCTTCGAGCAGCGTGAGGCCAATCACGCCCTGCAGCACGAGATACGGCAGGATCTCGACGCCCAGCCAGAGCACCATGACCGTCCAGAGCACGGCGGACAACAGCCACGCGTTCAGCACATTGTTTCCCGGCCGAAACGGGTGCTGGCCAATGCGCGCGTACCGTCGCGCTTCGAGCTGCCACGCGCTGCGCAGCGAACCCACCACGGTGCGTGGCCAGAACCGGTAGAACGACTCCCCCAGTCGGCTGCTGGCTGGGTCGTCCGGCGTCGCGACGCGCACGTGGTGGCCGCGATTGTGTTCGATGTAGAAATGGCCGTACCAGCTTTGCGCGAGCGCGATCTTGGACAGCCAGCGCTCGACACTCTCCTTCTTGTGTCCGAGTTCGTGCGCGGTGTTGATCCCGAGTCCGCCAATGAAGCCCACCGTGGCGGAGAGGCCGATGCACTCCGCGACGGAGAGGTCACCGCGGGCGATGACGTAAAAGGCGGCCACGAACCCGGCGTACTGCAGCGGCAGAAAGAGATACGTGACCCACCGGTAGTACCGATCGGCCTCCAGCGCGGCGGTCAGCTCCGCGGGTGGGTTGGCACGGTCGACGCCCGTGATGACATCGAGCAGCGGGACCACACCCAGCGTGACGATGGGGCCAAGCCAGAGCCAGAGGCCGGCACCGCTCGCCGCATGGAGCCCCAACGCCAGCCACGGCAGAAGTGGCATGGTGAGCGCGATGGCCCAGAGGTACCGTTTGGGATCCTGCCAGATCGCCGGTGTCATTGCGTCAAACATACCGCAGTGCAAAGTCACCGCTACCACCCTGCTCCCGCAGATACGCGAGCTCGAGACGCTGGCGAGACGCCATCTTGCCAACGTCTCGTCGTTCTCACTCGGTTTCATTCTCCCGTCTCGCGGAGTCCATGACACGCAGTCCCGTCGTCCAGCCGCACGATCCCGCGCCAACCGTGACCGACCCCGGTGCGGTCTTCATGTTGCACACGCTCGGGCGTCTGGAGCTGCTCGACCTTACCCTCCCCGAGATGCCGGCGGTCCTGCAGCGCGGAAAGCCACTCGCGCTGCTGGCGTACTGCGCTGCCGAGCGTCGCCGGGCCCACTCCCGGGACACGCTCTGCGCCCTGCTTTGGGCCGACGCAGTGCCGGAACGCAGTCGGCACAACGTGCGGCAGGCACTGTGGCGCCTGCGGCGGGTGCTCGGGGAAACGCTCAGCACGCGCGACGATGCCGTGACAGGTGTGGGCCCGGCGCTGCAGCTCGATCGCGAACAGTTCCTCCACGCGGTGGCGCGTGAAGACGTCACGGCAGCGCTGTCGTTGTATCACGGACCCTTCCTCGCCGACCTCGCCTTGCCTGGCGGCGACGAGTTCGAAGCGTGGGCCGCGGCCGAGCGGGGGCGCCTCGAGGACGCGCTGGTACGTCTGGTCGAGACCGTCCTGCGCCGCGAGCCGCCGCGCCTCAAGCCGGCCGACCGCCGCACGACGCTTGCCGCGCTGTTGACGCGTGCGCCTGACTCGCTCGACGCCCGACGGCTGGCGGTGGAGGTGCACCTCGACCTTGGTGATCGCGTGGGGGCCCGTCGCGAGGCCGACAGTCTCGCGGCACTGGCGGCGCGACTGGATCTGCCGCTGTCGCCCGCGATGCAGGCGAGCATTGGCCGGGCGCGCAGTGCTGACCCGGAGCCTTCGGAGCAGCGCCCGACGCCGTTCACGCTGGAGCTGGTGGGGCGCGATGACGCGTTTGCGACCACCATGTCGGCCTGGGCCCGGGCCCGTCGTGGTGACACTGAACTGGTGATCCTCCAGGGTGTCGCCGGCGTGGGAAAGAGCCGACTGCTGCGCGCGATCGCCGACCGGTGCAGTGGCAAGCGTCCGCAGGTGCTCAGCGTGCGCGCGAATGCCGGCGAACTCGATGTCCCGTTCGCCTTCGCCGCACTCCTGGCCCGCGGGCTTTGCGGCCTGCGCGGTGCGGCTGGCATCAGCGCCGACAGCGCACGTGAGTTGGTGGCGCTCGATCCGGGGCTGGCGAGTCGATTCGCCGGTGTGTCGGGCTCACCCGAGGCAGGGGAACTCGTGCGGCGCCGCGCGCTCGCCGTACTCGACCTGCTGCAGGCGGTCGCAGAACAACAGCCATTGCTGCTCCTGCTCGACGACCTGCACTGGCTGGACAGTGCCTCACGGCAGCTGGTCACCATGGTGCTGGCGCGCATGTCGGGGCTGCCGTTGCTCGTGGTCGGCGCCATGCGCCCGGAACGGCCGCTCGTGGTCGAACACCCCGCGCTGCAGCGGATTGATCTCCCACCGCTCACCCATGACGCCACGCTCGACACGCTGCAGGCGTCCGGTACGTGGCCGAACACGGCAGACAGCGAACAGTTCGTAGGGGCGCTGGTGAACGCCTGCGAGGGCATTCCCCTCGAAGTCGTGGAGCGACTCACGCTGGCAATCGATGCGGGTCTGCTCGCCCTGTGCGACGGCCAATGGAGCTCGCGGGACTGGCGCGCGGCCACGCAGCTGGTCGCGGCGTCGGCGCCGCTTACCCGTCGGCTGCGCGCGTGCACGGCGGACGAACGTGCCCTCTTGCTCGTTCTGGCGGTCGCGGGGATGCCGCTTTCCGCCAACATCGTGGTGGCGCGCCCCGAGGATGCCGCCACCTTGCGTACCCTCGAAGCCAAAGGGTTCGTGCGCCGCGAGCACGCACGCTGGCAACCGGTACACGATGTGGTGGTGGAGTCACTGCTCGCCGACAGCGCGACAGCCGACGTGGCGGCGGCGCATCGTCAGCTCACCGAGGCGCTGGTGCGCACCCGCGCCCCGGAGCATCTGCCGATGGCCGTGCGCCACTTCTGCGCCGCCGGCGCCGACGACGAGGCGGGCAACCTGTTCGTTCAGGTGGTGGCACAGGCGCGTGCGCGCGGTGATCGGCGTCCGGCGACGCAGCTGCTCACGGACATCGTGGGTGCTGCGGTCTCCCCTGAACGTCAGCAGACAATCGTGCAGCGTATTCGGTGGCATCAGCGCCAGCCCGGCGCCTTCGCACGCCTGTGGTTCGGCCTTTCGCTCGTCACCTCCGTGGCGGCGGCCACGTTCGCCTGGGCCTCAGCCCGAAAGCCATCGCTGAACCTGTCGCAGGCCGCCCTCGTGGCGCATGGGGCGCCGCTCTTCGGAACCCGTGCCCTGCGGCTGGTGCCCTCCATCGTGGTGCGCGTCGGGAACGGTCGCACCGCCGACACCGGCGCGCGCGTCGTCCAGGTGCGACCGCTCGATTCCGACGTGACCATCCTCGCCGGTGATCGGGTGACGGCAGAGCGTGGGCTCGCCCGCTTCGGTGGGCTGCGACTGGCGAGCAGCGATTCGGTCATCCGGTTGCGATTCGAGAGCCCGGGCTATCGCCCCGTGGATGCCGAGGTGCGCGTGAATACCGGCGGCGGTCCCGCTCCCGGCGATGACGGCATTCACCTCGTCGAAGGTCGCTTCACCGTCGGTGGGATACGTCAGACGGTACGTGGTCCCGATGCGCTCCTGCGTGTGCCGGCCGACAGCCTGCTCAACGGGGTCGTGCAGATGCAATACTCGTCGTCGCATGCGGCCGCCTCCGTGTGGGCATCCGTGACACCCACGTGGGGGAAGGCCGATGAGGAAGGGCGCGAACTACTGCCGCTTACCACCCCCGTGCGCTGGGACGTGGTGGACCTGCCGGTGACGCTCAAGGCCCCTAGCAGGCCCGGGCATCACTGGATCCTGTTCACCGTCGCGGCCGAGCCATCGGGTGGCTTTGCCCTATCGGCAACCAACTGGACGATGAATCGACCACTCTGGCACGACGGCAACGACCTCGCGCACCTCCCCGACGCGGTGATCCGGCAGGCGAATCACCGCGGCACGGCTGCGGTCATGACGGCCTATCCCATGAAGCACCGTCAAAACCGCCCCGAATGCCGCGTGGCCTCCGCCACCGTCATGCACTGTCCCGCGCGACAGGCGCTCTTCGGCATCGAGGTGGTGGTGTACTAGGGTGCGAAATCGACGGGGGACCGTCATCAGCGGCGCGCGGGCGCGAGCAGCGCCGCTGCGATGTCTCCGAGCACGATCAGCCGCTGTCGCTCGAGGCTCGTCGTGGCTTGGAGCAGCGCATTGCGATACGCCCACTCACGCTGCAGGGCCGCGGCCCGGGCGGCGGCGGCGCGCGCATCGCGTGCCACTGCCTCCGCACGAACGGTCTCGATGAGCGCGCGAATACGCGGCATGCAGGGGCTCAGCGGGTCCACGTACCGCAGCGCCTGCAGCGTCTCATCGAAACGGCCGGCTGCGTGCAGGGTGGTGGCGTCCTGGAGTGCACGGCCGCACTGCCAGGCACTGCGCGCCTGGTAGACCGCCATGGCGCTCGCCTGCGCACGCGCGCGACAGGTGGGCGCCGCTGCGGGCACCGACATGAGCAACGCGATGGCCTCGTCGAAGTCCCGCGCCTGCTGACGCTCCGTCGCCGAGGCGAGGAGTTCGCTGCACGAGCGTTCGATGGTGCGTTCGGCGTCGCGGGCCAGCTGCAGCATGGCCGAAGCGATGAGCTCGGGCTCACTCGTGAGTGACTGTACCGCACTTGCCGAGGCGGAGCCGGCGTCGCGCCCGGTTCCGAAGCGGGTGAGCCGGACACTTCCCGCCATGCCGTTCGCAGAGGCGAGGTGCACGGTGAACAGCAGCGACACCTCACTCCGTACCACCCGACGCATCCCGGCATCGGACTGCCCGGCGCTCCGACTGCTCACCCGTACGGTGAGCGCCAGCGGCGATCGCGAGATCGCGGCCATGCCGGCATCTGATATCGCTCCAGTAATGGCATCACCCAGCCAAGCGAGCGTACCAGCGGTGTGTTCGTCGCCCTCGATCGGTCGCAGCATCACGGCGATCGGCAGCGGAGCGGGAGACGCGGACTGCGCCCGCGCCTCGGCGGTGTAATTGACCAGCAACCCCATGCCGGCGGCGAGCAGACAACGGTAACGAACAGAAAGGAAGTGGCTCATGGTCCCGTAATCACGAGATAGAGCGTGGCACCCTTCACATCGCGCGTGACGGCATAGCCGAGCGTTCGCAGATACGTCGCGAGCTGGGAGCCGAATTGGCTCGTGGCGTACGATCGTCCGGTGCGTTCGTCGCGCAGCGGTAGGCGTACGTCGTCGAAGACCATGCGCATCGCGGTCGTGCCCTGCAGGTGGGCGGCGTTGCGGAAGGCATGGTCGGTCATCCATTGCTCAAGCAGCTCGCCGAGCGTGATTTCCTGGCCTTTCGGCAGCGCGCTGAAGGACGAGCGCGCGCCCTGGCGCAGGCTGATGTCCACCAGGATCGCCCGCCCTTCGTCGAGCATCGCCGTGAATTTGGCCTGCATGGTACCGAGCAGGTCGTCGGCACTCCCCTCCACCGCCCGTTGGACCAGTTGCTCCTCGCTGGCGCCATAGAATCGTCCGGAGCTGCCCACCTTGTTGGCGAGCGAAGTGCCTGTCGATGCTTCGTAGGCACCAAGGATCACGGTGCACCCGTTCCCTTGCGGCGACGTCGTGGTGCGCAGCTCGACCTCCACGTAGATATCGGCACCACTCATCTGGATCAGCTGGTCGCGCACGCCGGTCTGGCTCCCTTCGGTGAAGAGTCCGTTCTCGTCCGCCGCCTTGAGGCGCGCCACGAAGTCCACGGTGCTGAAGCCACGCCGGTCGAATGCTTCCTTCACTTTGGCAATCCCGATGCGGGTGAACACGTCGGCGTCGAGCATGGTGCGCAGGTCTTCGCCCTCCTTCACGCGCGGGATCACCATGATGCGAGGCTGCACGGCTGCTGGCCGTGCGGCCGCACCGACTGCCGCGGCCCCCTGCGCGTGCAACCGTGGCGCCGCCGTGCCAATCAGCGGGAGCGCCATCGTGGTGGCAAACGAGCCAAGGAGGCACACACGTGGCCTGCGGGGGAAGAGCGCCCGGAGACCTGACAGGATGCGCGTGCTCATGGCAGGCCGAATCGCCGGGCCAGCCCCTGACGCTCCAGCCATCGGCGGAGACCGGTGACGTCATAACGGATGGTGAAGCGGCCAGCGCCCCGCGAGTCGGCTGACGAGAGGAAGTCGCGACCACCACTCATACGAAGCTGCTGCAGCATGGCGGTGGGGCGTTGTCGCATGACATCGGGCTGCTCCAGCATCGGCAGCGTCTGCGTGCTTTGCGGAACCCCCACGAAGAGCAGCCGATCGAGCAGCGCCGTCATGGCCTCGGTCCGCGTGAGTGCGCACTGCTCGCCCGCGAGCGCGAAAGAGGTCACGCCATCTCGTTCGACGTCGGTCACCTGAACCGCAATGTCGGCCGTCGTGCACGTCGCCGGATCCGGCACGGGAGGGGTGGAGACCACGGGTCGGGAACACGCCGCGAGATATGCGAGGCCGACGCCCCCGCTCAACACGAGCACAGGATGCGCCGCTGTCCGAGGGCGTCGCATCAGCGTGGCACGGCGATGACGGTCTTGCCGGCCGCCACCAGCGTGGCGACGTCGCGCGCCCCGGTCTTCATGGTGCCAATTGACAGTTCCTCACCGTCGAGGCTCACGATCTCCAGGGTGCCGATCTCCCGTTCGCGGCGCACGACCCGCGCACCGATCTTCACATCGCTCTGTTCGAGCACGGCGAGTACCATACGCGGACGCGCGCCCACATTCTTGCCCCCGTCGATCAGAAAGGTCCCGTGCGTGGAGTCGGCACTCAGGCGCTCCACCTGCGCAATGGTGAACCGAACGGGAAATGCGGTCTTGAAGAACTCCTCGAGGCCTGGTCGCAAGTTGGCCACCATCGCCGTCAGCGCGTCGTCGGGGGTATCGTGCACGGTGAGGACGGAACGGAGCATGCCGCCCAGCCCCTTCTTGCCGCCTGACCCGGCGTCGGAGTTGATCACGGCGGAGCTGCGCACTTCCTGCGTCGCCACGTCGATGAGGCGGATGGAAACGGTCATCGTACCCTGGTGATCTTTCCCGGAGTCCAGCCGGGTCTCCGTGAGCGCCACCTTGTCCACGTTGGCCGTGAGCACGTAGAGCGCGCCCATCGACTGCCCCTGCGCGGCGAGCGTTCGACTGTCAATGAAGTCCACACTCTTCTGCGTTTCGCGCTCAGTGGTCACGAGATCGGTTTGCGACCGGTCGAGCACCGAGATCCGGCCGAGCTTGCCCAGCGACGCGGTCAGGAGGCCCTCGAGAGCACGCGCCGCGTACGCATCGTTGTGGCGTTGCACGGTGGTGGTCACCGGCAGCACGGCGACCGGCGTGCGGGATTGTGCGTGGTGCGTGAGCGGCGCCCCGAGCATCAGCAGGGCAGCGGTCACGCGGAACAGGAAGGTCGGCATGGGGATCGTCTCCGGCGTGTAGGAAAGGGAGCGGTCCGCACCTCGTACGGACCACACAGCCGCGGGACGACCGTCCCGTCTCACCCCTGTCTCTCGCCCCGTGGGAATGCGGTCGCTGACCAGTCAGGTGATGATCAGCGCCTAGTGTGTGACCGTCCCCACGCGCAAGACGCCCGTGGGACGCAGCGCCCCACAACTCGGTGCCGAGACAGTCCGAGCAGGAGAGGTGGAGCGGCTCGAAGGCGAGCGGCGAGCGCTGGCCCGGGGCGGAGTGCCGCGAACCATGGGACATGCGCGCTCAGCGAACCCGCGCAACCGGCGGCAGTGTCTCGGCGACCGAGCGAATCCACCGGCGCCAGCACGGACCTCGTCACCCCGATGCGGGCGCGCCTCAAGCACGGGCGACGGGCCAGCCGGCATCACGCCAGCACGTACCACCGGTGGCCGGAGGGCGAGCGCTCGAATCCCATGCGCTCGTACACCGCCTGCCCCATGGGGGTGGAGTGCAGTCCCACCATGGGCTTGCCCAGCTCGAAAGCCGCGTTGGCCACCGCCACGGTGCACAGGGTGCCAAGCCCGCGCCGGGCGAAGCGCGGCCGCGTGCCCACCCAGTAGATGCCGCCCATGCCGCCCGTCAGCAGCACCATGGCCGTGGCCGCGGGTTCACCGTCCACGGTGGCCAGCGCAAATCGCGTCACCGGCGAAAACACGCGCCGCGGGTGGGCAAACAGGCTGTCCGCTTCCTCGCGGGGCATCCCTGTGGCCCCGAACGCATCGGCCACGATGGACTGAATGACGGGCAGATCCGGCGCCGCGGCGGTGATGCGCACCTCCACCCCCTCGGGTACCGCGGTATCAAGTGAACGCCGCGTGAGGAACATCCACGGGGACTGGCTGCTCGAACGCACGCCACGCTCCTGCAGATAGGCGGCGATGTCCGCATCGACATGATCGCGCACCCAGACCGTGAACCCGCGCCCGAGCGGCCGGAAAAACTCCTCGGCGCGCTCGATCACCAGCGCCGGATCGGTATCCGGATCGGTGCGTGCCACACAGTTGGAAAAGCCGATGGGGAACTCCGTGCCACCCGACACGAGCAGCACCCCATCTTCCTCCATGATCAGCGTACCATCCTGCCAGCGACCGAACTCACGGATGGCGTCCGTGAGATTGCGGTCAAATACGTCATTCCAGCGAGCGGGCATTGGGCGACATGAGTGAGGGGACGAGTGGCGCGAACGGAGGAATAGTGGTGAGGGCGTCCTGCGGAGTCCACTTCCCCTCGACGGGTTCGAAAGCCCCACGGGCAACCCTTCGTCCCTGGCCCCGTTACCAACGGTGTATCGTTGATCCTTTCCCTCCTCCACCGATCCCTCGCCATGCGCCTGCTCCTCACCACCATTCTGGCTGTTGCCGCTGCCATTCCCGCCACCGCCGCTTCGCTCGCGGCGCAGCCGGCGCCCATTGTGGGCACCTGGAACGTGGAGTGGGAAATGGGACGACAGATCATCAACGGCGAAGCCACCGCCATCACCGCCAAGGGGACCATGAATGTCGAAGTCTCCGGCGACTCGCTGCTGGCCACGCTCACGGCAACCAGCCGCAGTGACAATCAGCCAATCACTCGGCCGCCGGTCACGATCGGGGGACGCGCCACGGCGTCAGGGGCAGTGTTCACCCAGATCTCCGAGGCCACGCTCAACATGAATGGCGAAGAGCGGAAGCAGCGGTCCATCGGCACGTGGACCCTGCAGGTGAACGGCACGCAACTGACCGGCTCCGTGAAGCGGGTGATCGAAGGGGTGGAGATGGACATGCCGACGGCCCCCGTGACGGGCTCGCGCGCGAAGTGAGTCCGGTCCGTGACCGGCGGCCTGGCCGTTATCGTGGCGCCGCGGCATCAGCGTATCGCCACGCGCGGGCGTAAACTCCGAGCGCGTTCCATTCCCTCCCCGCCTTTGCCATACGGTCCCATGCTTCGATATTCGCTGCTCATCGGCGCGCTCACCACGGCCGCCTTTGCCACCACTGCGCTCGCCCAGGGCGGCCGTGGCGGGGCACCACAGGGTCCCACGCTGCCCCCCACCAACCCGCAGGCGCTGCCGGTGGATCGGGCGAATGCGCCCTACGTGCGCGCCACGCCGCCCACCAATTCGATGATTCAGCAGATCTTCGAGGAGGGGATGCAGCGCTCCGAGGTCATGAAGATCGCGCAGGTCCTGCTCGACTCCATCGGGCCGCGCCTCACGGGGTCCACCGACGCCGACCGCGCGCAGGCGTACATGGTGAACACCTTCACGAAGTGGGGCCTCCAGGCCCGCATCGAGAACTACGGCACCTGGAACAGCTGGAAGAACGGCGCCGCCTTTGCCGAACTGCGCTTCCCGCGCGTGCGTGGACTCGAAGTCACCGCCATGGGCTGGACGCCCGGCACGAAGGGCAAGTGGGTGGAGGGCGATGTGATCGTGATCCCGGAGCAGGTCACCACGCCGGAGCAGTTCGCCGCCTGGGTGCCGTCGGCGCGCGGCAAGTTCGTGCTCCTCAACGCGCCGCAGCTCTCCTGCCGCATGCCGTCGCAGTGGGCGGAGTTCGGCACCGTGGCGTCGCGCGACCGGCTGCGCCTCGAGCAGAACGCGCTGAGCGCCTCGTACAGTCAGCGGGTGTTGGCCGGCGGCGGGCCACGGGCCATTCAGGCCAGGCTCAAGGAGGCCGGGGTCCTTGGCGCACTCACGACCAACTTTTCGCAGTTTCCGGGCATCAACAAGGTGTTCGGTTCGGCCTCCCAGGAAGTGCCCACCGTCGACGTGGGGTGCGAGGACATGGGGCTGCTGTACCGCCTGGCGACCAACAATCAGGGGCCCAAAATCCGCCTCATGATCGACGCCGAGAAGGGGCCGGAGCGCCCGGTCGGCAATGTAATTGCCGAGCTGAAGGGCACCGCCCTGCCGAACGAGTACGTGGTGCTGTCGGGGCACTTCGATTCGTTCACCGGCGGCTCGGGTGCCACCGACAACGGCACCGGCTCGCTCACCATGATCGAGGCGATGCGCATCCTCACGACCGTCTACCCGAAGCCCAAGCGCACCATCGTGATCGGCCTCTGGAACTCGGAGGAGCAGGGACTCAACGGCTCGAAGGCGTACGCCGAGATGCACCCGGAGGTGCTCGCGGGCATGCAGATGCTCTTCAACCAGGACAACGGCACGGGACGCATTTCGTCGATCAGCCCCGGACCGTTCGTGCACTTGGGCGCGTTCCTGTCGCGCTACATGAGCGAGATGCCGGCGGAGATCACGCAGTGGGTGCGTCTGGGTGGCAACACGCCGTTTGGCGGCCCCGGCGGCACCGATCACACGACGTTCGTCTGTCACAAGGCGCCCGGCATTGGGACGGGGGCGCTCAGCTGGGACTACAGCAACACCACGTGGCACACGAACCGTGACACGTACGACAAGATCGTGCCCGAAGACCTGCGCAACAACGCGATCCTGATCGCGATGCTCGCGTACATGGCGTCGGAAGATGCGCAGACGTTCCCGCGCGATCTGATCCCGCAGGGGACGGCGCAAGACGGTACCCCGCGCCCCTGGCCCACCTGCCCCGGCCCCACGAAGAGCGCGGCGCAGTCGGCCCGGTAAAGTCGGCGCTCTACCAGCACACCTCCACACCGAGAGTAGCAAAGGCGGCGTCGTTGGTCACCACGACGCCGCCCAGCGCAACTGCCTGCGCGCCGATCAGGCGGTCGAAGGGGTCGCGATGTGCACCGGCCAGCTGCCCGGCGCGTACGGCCGATGCCGCATCGACATCCAGCAGTCGAAAGCCGTCCGCTTCCACGAGATACGCGAAGTCGTTGAGCATGGCTGGCGGTACCGTGAGCTTGCCCAGGCGCACCTTGGTGGCAATCTCGAATGCGCTGGCGGCGCTCACGTACACCGGGCGCTGCGGCGCTTCCAACAGGAGGCGACGCGCCAACTGCGACAGGCGTGGGCTATCGGCGTGCCAGAAAATGAACGCGACGGTATCAAGCAGGAGCGGCCTGTCCGGTGCCATCAGAGCCCTGCGGCGTCGGCATCCTCGTCGGACATGGGCGCAAAGGCGTCGTCACTGAAGTGAATGACCTCCTTGAAGCGCCCCGGCGTTGGTACCGGCACGAACGGCCGCAGCTCGGCCATGGGGTGCCCGTTCACGCTGATCACATACCCCTCCCCCGACGCCGCAACCTCGCGCACCAGGGCGGCCAGCTTGGCTTTGGCTTCGGAAATGGGGATGGTTGCCATGATTGGTCAATTTACCTTGACCATACAAACAGGTCAACTCCAGGTGGCGCCAAGGTCCGTCCGCACACGACGCCGCCGGCCGCGCCACGAGGCATGTGAGGGGTGCTGATGGAGGCTCCGCCCCCCTCACGGCTCGAGCTGCAGCTCCGTCTCGCCCCCGGCGTGCTTCACCAACAGCCGCCGCTCGCGGCCGGAGGCGTCGGACACCACCTCCACCTGTTCGCATCCCGGCACCTGATGGGAGAGGTGATTTCCGGGCTCCTCCGACACACCGAATGACATCGTGAACGTGCGCCCCGCCGCTTCGTAGCTCATGCCCGCGAGCGCAAGGTGATGGCCAATGGCGTACGTTCCGATATCCCGCCGATGCACCGCGACCGTGCAGGCATGCCCACGATGGCGCTTGGTGAACGCGGCCAGTTGCGCGTCGAGCGCGTCCAGCGGAATCACCCGGGACTGGTCGGACGGCACGGGCGTCTGCGCCCGCGCGGCCGCGTGCGTGCGCGCCGTTGCCGGGACGCACAGCACCGAGCACGGGGCCGATCGCACCAGCACGGCGGTGACACTGCCCAGCATCAGCCGACGCAAGAAGCCGTAGCCATGCGTTGCCGTGACGACCAGGTCGGCCGGGTGGCGCTGCAGATGCTCGATGAGACGCGCCGACGCGTTCCCCTCGAGCAGCGTCGTTTCGAAGGTCATCTCCCGCTGCGCCAACCGCTCGGTGAGGGCACGGAAGCTCGCCTGCACCTGCGAGCGGTACTCGTTGGCGAAATCCCCCACCCCCGGGGCCTGCTCCGTCAGGTTCGGGGCCACATGCACCAGCTCCACCGTGGCGTTGGGTGCGCAGAGCGGGAGGGCCACGTGCGCCGCGTAGACGCTGAACGCGCTGAAGTCGGTCGCGAGCACCACGCGACGGGGCAGTCGCTCGAGGCCGTGCTCCACGGCCAGCACCGGCGTCTCCCCGAGCTGCAGCAAACGCAGCACCGACTCGCCGCCCATGGTACGCTCGAGCATGCCGTGGCGACCACGCCCCACCACGAGCACGCGCGCGTCGAGCTCCCGCGCCCGCTGGACGATCTCCCTCACGGGGTCGCCACTGCGTACCGTAACGGGCCACGCCGCGCGCTCGGCGCTGTCCGGCACCAGTCGCGCCAACTGCCCGCGGACCTGCGCCGTGCGTTGGCCAATGAGTTCGGCCGATGTCAGTCCCAGCGTGGGCATCGCGTCGAACGCATACATGGGAATGGAGGCGAGCGGGACGGCACTCATCACCTCGATGGATGTACCCGTGTGCGACGCCAGCAGCCGCGCCACCGGGAACGTGGCGTCGGAGGCGTCCGAAGCGTCACTGGCAATCAGTACCGGGCCGTGGGGTGGCTGTACCGGCGAGAGCGGCGCCAGGAACTCCATCGGCGCCTTTGGCGGGGAAGCGGTCTCAGTTTCGCGCATGCCTGATACTCCTGGGTAGAAATCTCACGCAGCATGCGCACTTCGCCGCGGCGGTGCCATGCGGAATCCCCTCACCTGGCGTAGGGAGAACGGGCAATCGTGACGGGGTCATCCGCGTTCCGCTGGTGAACGCCCCATCAGGTTGCCTCGGTCGGTCCCGCCAGGCTCCCTGCTGGCCGTCTCAGCAGGCTGCCGCCAACTTGCCGCAGACGCTGATTCACCCTCCCGCCGCTCCCACCCCCGCCCACCATGCGCCGCCCCCGCCACCTTGTCGCCGTCGTTGCCCTGCTCGCCACCGCTCGCACTGCGGAAGCCCAGGAGCCCGCGGCGTGGCGCGACGGGCCCGTCTTTCACACCTTCTCCATTGCCGCCATCGACCCGCGCACCGGCGAGGTGGGGGTGGCGGTCACTACGCGTGTGCCCTGTGTGGGCAACGGCGTGCCCTGGGTGCGCAAGGGGGTGGGGGCCGTCGCCACTCAGGCCAGTACGCGCACGGAGTACGGCACCGAACTGCTCGACGCCATCGCGCGGGGTGAAGCGCCCGACGCGGCCCTCAAGCGTTTGCTCGCCGCCGACAGCGGTGCGCAGCAGCGCCAGATCGGGGTGATCGCGCTGGACGGCCGCAGTGCGCAGCACACCGGCACGGGCCCCAATGCGTGGGCGGGACACCGCGCAGGGAAGAACCACGTCACGCAGGGCAACATCCTGGTGGGGCCCCAGGTCATCGAGGCGGTCGCGAAGCACTTCGAAGCCAGCGAGGGCACGCCCATGCATCTCGCCGATCGCCTCATCACGGCGCTCAACGCCGGCTTCGAGCTGGGTGGCGACAAGCGACACGGGCTGCGCACCTCGGCCGCCGTCGTGGTGGCCGATCCGCGCCCGGGCATGTCGCGCCGCACCGACGGGCAGACGGTGAACATCAACATCTGCGAACACGAGCAGCCACTGGCAGAGTTGCGGCGCGTGTACGACGCCGTGTCGCAGACACTGGGGTACCGCACGCTGCAGCAGTTCTCCGGCGGCGACGTGTTTCAGCTCAAGGTGATGCTCAACGCCCTCGGCCTCTACCGGCCCGAGGAGACGCTCTCGCCACGCATGCCCGACGCCAACCTCTTCACCGCCGACGTCGTGGCGGCGGTGGACCGCTTTCGCACAACCGAAGGCATGGGCACCCCGCGCATCGGCGGGTCACCGGCCGGGCTGGTGGACCCCGAGACGGTGCAGCGCCTGTGGGCCGCGCTCGCCAAGGCGGGCAAAGACACGGCCGTACGACAGCAGCTGCTCGACATCACCATGATTCGCCGGTAGGGGTCACCGCACCTCACGATCGCGTCGATCGAACAGCAGCGCCGGCGGAATCGGATTGCCCGGCGTCTCGGCTTCCCAGTAGATCGTGACCACCCACCAGCGCGTCCCATCGAAGAAGAGCTGGAACGAGTTCACCCCGCGGGCGAACGGTGCCGGATCGGTGAGGGCGCGCTTCGAGTCGTAGGCGCTCATGAGATGCACCACGTTGCCGTAGCGCTCCATCTTGCGGCCGATCTCGCGCTCGAAGAACCCGGTACGCTCGAGCTGCGCGCCGGCGTTGGAGATGTACTCCTCCGCCGTCCACACCCGCAGCACCCCCGTGCCGTCCGGTCGCTTGCCCGTCGGAATGAGGCGCGCACCGGGCGCCATGAGCGAGCGGAAACGATTCCAGTCACGCGGCTGCCCGGCCGGCCCCGAAATGACGTCATACACAGCCCGCATGATCGCATCGATGCTTTCGACATCGGCGGGGCGTGCCGCCGGTACCTCGCGGGCCGTGTCGCGCGCGGCAGGCTGTTGCCCGACGGCAAGCGCGGGGGTGAGCAGCACGGTGGCAACGACCAGTGCCGACGACAGCGGCCGCGGGAGTGAGCGGAGCAGGGACATGGGGCGTGAGGGATGGCGTGGTGGGACGGGAGGCCTGCGGCCGGTGGCGTCGTACAAGGAACTCACCGCGACGACGTGATGCAACGGAACAGATGGCATAGACGGGCGCTTCACCTCATGGCTCCTCGTCCTCAGTCCCCGATTCCCATGCGTGTTCGTATTGCGCGGCGGATGCTCCTGATGCTGCTGTTCGTTGTCCCGACGTCGGGACACGCACAACAGTTTCGCCTCCGCATCATCGACAGTCCGTTGCATCGCTTCACACCAACGGAAGCGGCGCTCATTGATTCCGTGGCGCGCGCCACGCTTGCCGAAGTGCGAGCCCTCCTTCCCGAATTGCCCGACCGTGTCGAGCTGGAAGTCGAAGCGAGCCGGGACGTCCTGGCGTTCTCCGGTGAGGGCGGCGTGGCATCGACCCCCACTACGGTGCGGTACTCGGTCGATCCCACGCGCGCGGGCGGGGTCGCCCCCATCGTACGGGCGCATCTGCGCGCAACCCTGTTCCACGAGCTGCACCATCTGGCGCGCGGTTGGACGGTGGAGGGCGGAAAGCCGCGCACGAGCTTCATGGATGCGGTGGTCGCCGAGGGAATGGCCACCGCCTTCGCTCGCGAATACGCCGGCTTCAACGCGCCGTGGGGCGCACGCCCACCCAACCCCGACGCCTGGGTGGCCGAACTGCGGTCGCTGTCCCCCGAGGCCTGGGGTGCGTATCAGGAATGGATGATCCTGCACCCCGATGGCCGCGAGCGCATGGGTTACCGCGCGGGCACGTACCTGGTGGACCGGGCCATCGCGCGCAGTGGCCGGGCGCTGCGGTCGCTCACACTGACACCGACCGACGAGATCATCCGGTTGGCGTACCCCAACTGACGCGCCGGCAACACTCAGCCGCTACGCCGCCAGCCGCACCAGGGCATAGATGGCCATGGCACCGCCCACCAGCACGCCGAGCGCTGAAATGCGGCGCTGCAGACGTGGTTGCGTGCCGACCTCACGGAAACCGTCCCGGAAGCCGTGGCGAAAATCACGAAGAGGTGCGGAGCTCATCGCAATCCTCACTGGATGGTAATCGACACGCTGGCGGCCGGCCGGTCGGCCGGCTTGCCACGCCAGAACTGTTCGGGGAACTGCGCCGTGAAGCGCGGGGGCAGATTCGTGAGGAGCGCATTGCTCCTCACGCGAAGATATGGCGCGACGGCGCATCTCTCTCGCCGGCACCCGCCGCCCAGCACGGTAGTGAGCAGAGGGGCGTCGTGTCGAGGCCGCGCCTTTACGTGGCGGGACCGAGCAGATCCCAGTGGTTCCCTTCGCAATCGCGGAAAACGGCGACGGTGCCGTAAGGCTCCGTTCGCGGTGTCGAGAGAAAGGCTACGGCATGCGCCCGCATGCGTGCGTACGCGGCTTCGAAGTCATCGACGCGCAGAAACAGACCCACCCGCCCGCCGAACTGCTGACCAACGAGCGCCATCGGCGTCTCGCCATCGGCACGCGCGAGGAGCAGACCGGCGCCGGCACCGGCGCCTTTCGGGCGCACGACGACCCATCGCTTGGGCCGTCCATCGGTGGTGAGTGACGGCTCGTCCGCGACGAGCTCGAAGTCGAGCGCTCGGACAAAGAAGTCGATCGCGGGCTGATATTCCCGGACCAGGAGAGCCGTCAGTTCAAGGTGCGCCATGTGCTCAGCCCGCGTCAGTTCCCCGCGGGCATGGCGATGCCCGCCGCGGCAAGCTTGTCGCTCATGGCCTTCATGCGCGGCGCAAAGGCCTTGGCTTCGGCCACCGCCGCATCCAGCGCCGCACGCGCCGCGGCGGCCTGCTTCACCAGCGCGTCGCTTGGTGTTTCCCACACGGCCAGCAGGTTGCCTTTCACGGCACCCAAACGGGCCAGCACGTTCGCATCGATACCGGCCGCTCCACCACCAAAGCCGCCACCGCCACCGCCGGGACCTGCCGCAAACGCCGGCGCGCCTACACCGAACTTCACACGCAACGCCTCGAAGTCCTTGCGGAACGTGGCCCATTCGGTCTTCACGTCGGCGCTCAGCGTCGTGCTGCTGTCCACCTTCGCCGCCACCGTGCGCAGCTGCGCCTGCAACGCTGCCAGCGGCTGTGCCGCCTGTGCACCGGCCACCTGCGCCGCATGCAGCTCCATCGCCTTGGCGTTGTACGCTACGCGCTGCTCGGTGGTCAGCTTCACTTCGGGATCGGCCACCAACGTGAGCGGCTTGCGCGCCACCTCCTTGCCGTCCACCACCAGCGCCACCGTGTAGCTGCCGGGGAGCACCAGCGGGCCCGCCGCACCACCACCGCCAAAGCGGAAGCCGCCTCCCTGCCCGCCCGCCGGCGCGCACGGGTTCTCCGGCAGGTACCCCACCTCGGGCAACTGCACTGGATAGCCGGCGATGGGCCGACGCTGCGCCGGGAAACCACCCGGGCCCGCCCCGGCGCCACCTCCCTGACCGCCAGCAGCCGGCGCCACCGCGTTCACCTCCGGCACCGGCGTCACCCGCTGGTCCCAGCACACGGTCTGAATGCCGGCCACGTTCTTCGCCGCGGGCACCGCCAGCTCACGCACCAGCGCTCCGTTGCTGTCCATCACGCGCAGCAGGGGGTTCTTCACCGGCGCCCGGAAGTGCACCTGCATCACCGCTTCGCTGGGCGGGTTCTCGCCCGTGAAGAACTGATGCCCCCAGAACTCGTCGTTGCGGTCGTCCTTGCTCTTCCACTGCAGCTGCGGCCCCGGCGTGAAGAGCGCCGCCTCCGCCTTCTGCGCCGCCGCATACTCCTGGATGGGCTCAAGGTGATCGAGAATCCACAGCGACCGCCCATGCGTGGCCACAATGAGCGCGTTGTCACGCGGATGAATGGTGAGCTCGTCCACCCGCACCGTGGGGAAGTTGGCCTTGAGACGGCGCCACGACTTGCCCTTGTCGAGCGACAGGAAGATCCCCGTCTCGGTCCCCACGTACAGCACGTCGGGGTTCTTTGTATCCTCGGTGAGCGTCTTGATCACCTCGCCGGCGAGGCCGTTCGTGATGGCGGTGAACGTGGCGCCGAAATCGCGCGACACCCACACGTACGGCGCGTAGTCGTTGAGGCGGTGATTGTCCACCGTGACGTACACGACCCCCGCCTCGAAGCGGCTGGGCACCACCTCGCTCACGAACGCATGTCCCGCCGGGAAGCCGGGCAGGTTCTTCGTGATGTTCGTCCACGTCTTGCCGTCGTCACGCGTCACGCTCACCGTGCCATCGTCGGTGCCGGTGTAGAACACGCCCGCCTGCTTGGGGCTTTCGGCCAGCGCAACAATCGCGGGCCACTGCGAAATGCCGTCGTTGCGCGCGATGGTGATCTCGCTTCCCTTGAGCCCCATCGTCACGATGGAATCACGGCTGGCGTTCTGCGTGAGGTCGGGGGAAATGGCCTCCCACGAATCACCACGATCGCGCGAGCGGAACACCTTGTTGGCCGCGGCCAGCAGTACGCCCGGATCATTGGGGGAGAGCATAAGCGGCGTATCCCAGTGAAAGCGATACGCCTCGCGCGGCGCAGCGTTCGTCACGTTCTGCGCTGTGGGGCGAATCTGCCGCGACTCGCCGGTCACCTTGTTGCGGCGCACGATGTTGCCGTCCTGCGACTCGGTGTACACGATGCGCGAGTCGCGCAGGTCGGGGATGGCCACGAAGCCGTCGCCGCCGAGGATCTGGAACCAGTCGTAGTTGAAGATGCCGCGGTTCTGGCGGGAGGCGCTGGGGCCGCACCAGTCGTAGTTGTCCTGCATGCCGCCGCACACGTTGTACGGCCACTCCATGTCGTAGCTCACATGGTAGAACAGCCCCACGGGCAGGTTGGGGAGGAACTGCCAGGTGCGGCTCAGGTCGTAGCTCACGCCAATGCCGCCGTCCCCGCCAATGAGCACGTGATCGGGGTTCTTCGGGTTCACCCAAATGGAGTGAATGTCATCGTGAATGACCAGCGCCGCGTCGGTCTCCCAGCTCTTGCCGCCGTCCACCGTCATGTGCAGCCCCACGCCGCCCATGTACACGCGGTCCGGGTTGACCGGGTCCACCTTGATGTTGCTGAAGTACATGGGGCGCGGGTTGGTGCTGCTCATCTTGCTCCACGTGGCGCCGCCATCGAGCGAGCGGTACACGCCCGTGGCACCCGCCGGCTGGCGGGGCGCGTTGGACATCTCGTCGGTGGCCGGCGGGG